>Ga0209023_10004336_pt1 | contig 16228 bp, 13 predicted proteins | sample LakOneMetagenome_FD_187468 | JGI IMG/M metagenome (GOLD analysis project Ga0209023, IMG submission 187468) | Freshwater and sediment microbial communities from Lake Erie, Canada (SPAdes) (version 2) | ecosystem: Environmental > Aquatic > Freshwater > Lentic | place: Lake Erie, Canada... | reverse complement strand
CGGGCCTCCGGCCCGCCTTCGGCACTCCGCCTTGCCGGCACACCCGTCTGGTGCCGCTCGCGACGGCGACGATCGGTGGATCGAGGCTCAGCGCCACTCGAAGGACGCGAGCACCGACTGGAGGACCTCGCGTCGCTGATGGGCGGCGGAGAAGAGGTTGAAGACGATCCGTACGCCCGCGCCGCCGTGCACGGCACCGAACTCCTCGACGTGCTCGATGCCGGCCTCTCGGCCCATCAGGTGATAGAAGGTCACGCCGTCGACGGTGACATCCGGCAGGCGACGTACCTCCCCGACCCACAGGCCCACATCGCGGGAGATGCGCACCTGCTCGTTGAGCGGAAGGTCGGAGGTGTTCTCGCGGTCGCCGATGAAGATCATGTCCGGACCGGCGTCGTCGTAGGCGCCGATCGACAGGGTGACGCTGCGGTCGACGGTGTAGCCGGCGGGCACCCGAAGCCGGAAGGCCGGGGTCTCGACGAGGGGACCTGTGGCGGGCGGCGCCGTCGTGAGCCTCGAGGACCTGCTGCCTGACGAGCCGTCGCCGCCCGGGGCCACCGAGCCGGCCTGGGCGGAGACCGGGTCACCACCCGCGGCCCCCGAGCGGTCGAGCGAGCACGCCGACGCAGGAAGCGTCAGCGCCAGGACGACGCCGGCGATCCGCCGCGCGGGAGTCAAGTGGGGCACGGTACGTGCTTTCTAGCTCAGGGGCTCGCTCGGCTCCAACTCACAGCACGGCGTCGGTCCAAGCCGTCTGGACCACTTCGACGCCTCGGTCGCGGGTGACCAGCCGGCCGCGGCCGGGCGGAGCCGGGGTCGGTCTGAGGCCGCCGACCAGGGGGCCCTCCTCCGGGCTTCCCGAGAGCAGCAGGACCGGCATGGCGAGGTCGCGCATCGACTGGAGCACCGGCTCGTAGACCGCCCGGGAGGCTCCACCCGAGCGTCGTGCGACGACGACGTGGAGGCCGATGTCGTGCGCCTGGGCCATCAGCGGCTGGAGCGGCTGCGCCGGGGAGCTCTGCGGGGTCGCCACCAGGTCATAGTCGTCGATCACCACGAAGACCTCGGCTCCGGTCCACCAGGAGCGGCTGCGCAGCTGGTCGGGAGTGACGTCGGGACCCGGGAGGCGCCTCTCGAGATAGGCCGCCAGGTCGCGCAGCGCCGGCAGGGCCTGGGTGGCCGAGGTGAGGTAGTGCAGCAGCTGGTCGCCGGGCACCTCACCCATCAGCGCCCGGCGGTAGTCGACCACCACGATCTGAGCCTGCTGGGGAGTGCGGGTGCGCACCACCTCGCGCAGGTAGGACCGCAGGACGGTGCTCTTGCCCGATCGAGCGTCGCCGAAGACGAGGAGGTGCGGCTCGAGATCGGGCTGGAGCCCCACCGGGGCCAGCTCCCTCTCGTCGACTCCCAATAGCAGATGCCCGGGCGGGTGCACCCGGCTCGCCGCCTGCTTGCGGACCTCGTCGAGGTGCACGCGGTCGGGCAGGAGCCGCAGCGTGGGCCCGGGTGGCCCGTTCCAGGCGGTCGCCACCCGGCGGACGAGGTCATCCACGCCATCGCCCAGGGACTCGGCGTCGGCCCGCCCGTCGATGCGTGGCAGCGCCGCGAGGTGGTGGAGCCTTCCCGGGACGAGTCCCCGGCCCGGGCGGCCCGGCGGGACCAGCGCGGCCGCCTTGCGGTCGATCTCGGAGTCCATCGGGTCGCCGAGCCGGAGCTCGAGACGGGTCCCGAAGACGTCGCGCATCGCCGACCGGAAGTCGGCCCAACGGGTGGCGCCGACCAGCAGGTGGAGCCCGAAGGTCAGACCGCGGGACGAGAGCTGCTGGAGCGCCAGCTCGACGTCGTCGAAGTCGGCCCGGAGCGTGGCCCACCCGTCCACCACGAGGAACACATCGCCGTAGCCGTCGTCGGCCCGCCCTGCGGAGCGTCGGCTCCGGTAGGTCTCGATGCTGTCGATCCCCTGCGCCCGGAAGTAGGCCTCGCGTCGGTCGACGATGGTGTGCAGCTCGGCGAGCACCCGGCGTACGACGTCGGGCTCGGCGCGAGTACCGACCCCGGCGACGTGCGGGAGTCCCGCCATGGGGAGGAGGGCGCCACCGCCGAAGTCGAGCACGTAGAACTGCGACTCCAGCGGGGTCGTGGTCAGCGCGAGGCTCGCGATCAAGGTGCGCAGGAGGGTGCTCTTCCCGCTGCGAGGGCCACCGACGATCGCGACATGACCGGTGGCCCCGCTGAGCGCCACGGTGAACGTCTCGCGCCGCTGCTCGCTCGGCCGGTCCACCATGCCGAGGGGTACGACGAGTCCGCCCACCTGGCGCCAGGCCGGGGAGACCAGGCCCAGTCCGGGATCTTCCACGAGGTCCGGCATCAGCCGGTCGAGGGTGTCCGGCACGTCCAGGGGCGGCAACCAGACCTGATGGGCCGCCGGACCCCGGCCGGCCATGCGCGCCACCGCGATGTCCAGCACGGAGCCGTGCTGCGTCTTCCACCCTGGCGGGTCGAGCGGCGCGTCGACGAGGTCGACCTGCGTGGGCGTGCGCACCTCGGCGACGGAGAAGGGCACGATGCTCCGGGTCGTCCCGCCGGAGCGGCGGGCCGGGACGCGGGTGGGCGGCGGCCCGGAGACACAGGCCGCCGTGAACCGCAGCAGCGTCGACTGGTCGGTCTTGAGATAGCCGAGTCCTGGCACCGGCGGCAGCTCATAGGCGTGGGGGACGCCGAGCACCGAGCGCGACTCGGAGGCGCTGAACGTGCGCAACCCGATGCGATAGGAGAGGTGGCTCTCCAGGCCGCGTAGCCGGCCCTCCTCGAGGCGCTGCGAGGCCAGCAGCAGGTGCAGCCCCAGGGAGCGGCCCAGCCGTCCGATGGCGACGAAGAGGTCGATGAACTCGGGTTTGGCCGACAGCAGCTCGGAGAACTCGTCGACGACGATCAGCAGGGAGGGCAGGGGGTCCAGCGCCTCGCCGGTGGCTCGGGCTCGCTCGTAGTCGCGCACCGACGCGACGTTGCCGGCCCGTCGGAGCAGCTCCTGCCGGCGCACCATCTCGCCGGACAGGGCGTCCTGCATGCGATCGACGAGGGTCAGCTCCTCGGCGAGGTTGGTGATCACCGCGGACACGTGCGGCAGGTCGGACATCCCCGCGAAGGTCGCGCCCCCCTTGAAGTCGACCAGCACCAGGTTGAGGTGCTCGGGGGAATGGGTCATCGTCAGGCCGAGCACGAGCGTGCGGAGCAGTTCCGACTTGCCCGAGCCGGTGGCACCGACGACCAGGCCGTGCGGGCCCATGCCCTGCTGGGCCGACTCCTTGAGGTCGAGGTGGAGGGTGGCGCCATCCTCACCGACTCCGATCGGCACCCGTAGCCGGTCGCTTGCCGGCCGCGTCCGCCAGGCCACGGCCGGCTCGAAGGCTTCCACATCGCCCAGCCCCAGGAGGTCTGGGAAGTTCGACGCCGACCTGATCTCCCCGAGCGACCCGACCGTCTTGTCGGTGGCCGTCGTGCGGAGTGGCGCCAGCCGGCGCGCGAACGCCTCCGCGGTGGCGAGGTCGCACTGGTCGGCGTACGCGGGGAGCGGCTCCTCCCGCAGGCGTACGGCGAGCATCGGTGCCCCGTCCTCGGTGGCGGCGAGTCCTTCGAGATGGAGGCGGAGCGGGATGGCGTCGTCAAGGGCGTCCCAGCTCCTGCGGAGGTCCACGACGGTGACGCCACGGCGGCCCCCTGGCGGGATCAGGTGGTTGCCCGCCGGGAGCTCCTGGCCGTCGATGACGAGCAGCACCTGGGGCGACGGTGTCCGGTCGTCGGACCGGAAGGGGGGCCGGTCGCCGAGGTCGGCGGGCAGCAGCGAGGCCAGGTCGGCCAGGGTCGTGGTGACCATGCGCCTCGGGCCGGCGGCATCCGACTGTCGCCCACTGAGGGCGTGGGGGAGCCACTTCAGCCAGTCCCAGTGCGTGAGCCTGGCCTGGTCGCACAGGACCGCGACGGCCAGATGGCTGGGTGCGTGGAAAGCCGCTGCCGAGCAGACCAGTGCCCGGGCCAGCGCCCGGGTCTGCTCCTCGGGCCCGCACATCTCGACCTGGTCGAAGGAGCGCAGGTCGATGCTGGCGGGCAGTCCCGGCTGGGTCCGATGCACGGCCAGGAGCCGGTGCAGCGCGGACGCGGCAGCCGGGTCGACCCGGTCGAGTGAGGCGCTCTCGGGCGGCACGAGCTCGACGGAGAGCGGCTGTGAGCAGACGCCGTAGCGCACCTGGAGGAAACGCGCGTCTTCGACGTCGAGCTCCCAGATCCGGGACCGCTCCTCCGCCAGGGAGGGCAGCGATGACGGCTCGGGGTGCTGCCAGGCCAGGGCCCGGCGTTGCTCTGCGGCGGCGTCCCGGACCACTGTGCGGACGGTGCCGAGGTAGCGGAGATAGTCGGTCCGGGCTCCGCTGGCCCGTTGGATCCGCTGCCTCCGCTGACGATCCAGCTGCACGACGACATAGCCGACCGTCGCGAACAGGAACGTGCCGGCCGCGAGGAAGCCGCGAGCACCTGCGCCGCTCTGGTTCATGCTGGTCACCGCGACGATGGAGCCGAGGCTGCCCAGCATGGGGATCGCGTTCATCAACACGCCGGAGGCATCGTCGCGGGCCGCGATCTCGGGTGGCGGCTGGAGGACCAGCCGACCGGTGGGCGCCACTGGAGCGTCGCGGCGCGAGCCTCGGAGCGTCGAGGTCAATCCTCCCCCTGGGTGCCGGGCCACCGGGAGGCGGCCCGTGCCAAGGCGATGGTAGGCACCTTCGAGGCCGGCCCGGCCGGGTCCTCCACAGGCGATCCCGGCAGCGGTTTGCGGCGCGGTCCCCCGGGTAGGTCATGGGCTGACCGAGTGCGTGCTTCGCGAACCCATGGCTCGCCCAGGACGCATCGAACAACGAGACACCGGGCCGGAGGCCACGGGAGAAGGAGGCGGCGATGTCAGCCGGACCGCACGTGATGGGGCAGGGAGACGGCGTCCTCTCGGGGGCTGCGCTCAGGGTGGCCGAGGCCCGAGTCGACCTGGACCGGATGGCCACGCTGTTGGCCGACAAGATCCAGGGGCTGAGCGGCCAGTGGGTCGGTGCGGGAGGGGCGGCCTTCCAAAGCCTCCATGCCCAGTGGAGCGAGACCCGTCGAGAGATCACCGGTGCCCTCACCGAGTTCGAGGCCGCGCTGCACGGCACCGAGCGCGACAACCACGCGACCGACGACGACCGCGCGGCCGAGCTCGCCGGCCTGTCCCGCCGGCTCGGGTGACCGGCGCAGGAGAGGAGAGCAGTCATGTCTTTCGACCTTCGGGTGAGCTTCCCTCAGCTCGATGCGGCCGTGCACGACATCGCCGCCACGGTCAAGGCCGTTGAGGGGCGGCTCGATCGACTGGACGCGGAGCTTGCTCCACTCACGAGCGAATGGGTGGGGAGCGCCCAGCTGGCCTACACCGATGCCAAGGCGATCTGGGATGGCGCCCTTGCCGACCTCACGGCGTCCTTGGCCGAGATCGGTGCGGCGGTGTCCCGGGCGAGCGCCGAGTACGCCGCGGCGGACCGCCGCGGTGAGGTGAGGTTCCAGTTCTGACTGGCCTGCATGCGTCGCTTCGGAGGTGAGCGTGACGACACAGGTGTCTCGGCCCGACGAGGCCCTCGTCCGGGTGACGGTCCTCGCGGGGGACCGGCGTGCCGACCTGGTGCTGCCCGCCACCGTCAGCATGGCCGAGCTGGTGCCGGGGCTCGCCCGCGCCCTGGGTCTGCTCGACCCTGGCACGGCAGCCGTAGGGTTCCGGGTCACGACGGGGGAAGGACGCGAGCTCCGACCCGAGCGGGATCTCGGGGGACAAGGCATCCACGACGGCGCGGTGATCCTCGTCGCCGCGCGGGCCGGGGAGGTGGCGCCGCCACGTCACGACGACCTCGTCGAAGCGGTTGCCGAGGCGGTGGCGACCGAGGTCGGCAGCACGGTTGTCGGCCGACCCGTCGCCCAGGCGGCTGCTGGCGGGTGCCTTGCTCTCGGCGCGGTGACCCTGGTCCTGCAGGGTGGGCGCGGTGCTGGAGCGGCGGCCGCGGTCGAGGCATTGACGCTCCTGGCGCTGTCGCTCCTGCTCGCGCAGCGCGACGTCCGGGCCGCCGTCGTCCTGGCGTGGGCGGGTGCTGTCCATGCGGGCGTCGGCGGCCTGCTGCTGGCGCCCCAGACCGGACCGCGCGGCGCTCCGCCGGAGCAGTGGTCCGGGGCGCCGCTCTTCGCAGCCGGGACGGCGATGGTCACCGCCGGACTGGTGTCGATGGCGGGACTGACGGACCGGCGCCCGCTGGCCATGCCGCCGATGGTCGTGGGCGGCGTCGCCATCGTCGTCACGCTCGTCGAACGGTCCGCCCTGGTCGCGCCGGCGGTCGTGCTGGCCGTGGTCCTGGCGGCGGCCGCCGTGGCCGGGTCGGCGATCCCCGCAATGGCACTGCGTGCGTCCGGGGTCGCCGTACCGTCGCTGGCAGTCCACGGCGAGCTCCACGGCGAGCGCCGCGGCGAGACGGCCGAGATCGACGTCGGCGGCCTGAGGGTCGAGCTGCGGACCACTCACGACCTGATGACCGCGATGTCGCTGACTGCCGGGATCCTGATGCTCCTCGGCCTGCCCGCCGCGGTCACCCGAGGGTGGTCGGGGACCCTGCTCGCGGTCACCTGCTGCGTCGTCGTGATGCTGCGCACCCGCCACGCCCGCCGCCCGGTGGACGCTCTGATCGGTGGGGTGGTCGCGCTCGTCGGCCTCACGATCGTCGCGGTAGCCCTGGGCTCGGCGCATCCCGGGCTGCGTTCCACCGCTGCTGGGGTGCTGTTCGTCGTCGGAGCCGTGATCGTCTCGGTGTCGGCGCGGCCGAGTGGGCCGTCGGCCCTGCGTGGCTGGGCTGCTGACGGTCTCGAGTTCTTGTCCCTGGCGCTCGTTCTGCCCCTGCTCGCCCTGGCCTCGGGCCTCGTCGACGCCGTTCGGGGCTAGTCGTGGTCACCCGGCGCGACCTGGTCGAGGCCGACGCCGACCTGCGGCGGCGGTTGGTGGCGGCGTGGCTGTCGGGCACCTCCGGGGACAAGACCGAGCGGCCGGTGGGAGCCGGGCGGGCGCTGTCCTTCGGTCTCGCACTGACGGTCCTGCTGCTCCTCGGGGCACTCGTCAGCAGGCTGGTGGCAGCCTGGTCCTGAGCCGGCGGAGCTCGCGGGGGGGTCAGCCGGCGACGTGGAAGCGGCGCCGGTGGAACTGCGGGTGCTCGATCTCGTCGAGCACGGCCAGCGCGAGGTCGGGCGCGGCGATGTAGGACTCTCCCGCGTCGTCGGTGAGCAGGATGTCGGTGCTCAGCCGGTAGCAGCCGGCGACCCGCTGCGGCAGCCAGGCGCCGAAGTTGGCCGCGGGAGAGACATAGAACCAGTCCAGCGACTCCGGCGACTCGCGCAGCGCGTCGAGCAGGGCCATGCCGGTGAGCACCTCGGGACGGATCTCAGCGGGCGGCTCGTGGACGTCGAAGAACCGGGGGCCACCCTCGGAGACCAGCATCGACGAGACCCCGCCGAGCACCCCCAGCCGGACCCCGGCCCCGTCGGCCAGCGCGATGAGCCGGTCGACGATGCCCTCGAGCTTGCCCTCCATGTCCCCCCGGGGGGAGAGCGTCTCGAAGACGACGTCCGCGTCCTCGACCACCTGGGCGAGGAGCGCCTCGTCCTCGAGCGAGCCGTGGACATAGGTCACGCCCGGCACCGGCTCGGCGGGTGCGTTGCGGCTGTAGGACGTGACGGTGTGACCTCGTTGGGCGGCCTCCGAGACGACGGCCGAGCCGCCGTAGCCGGTGCCGCCGAGAACCTTGATGCGTGCCATGACGGTGGAAGCCACCGAACGCGCCATTTGTTCCCGGCCCCCACAAACGAGACGGCGATCACGCCTCCGCACCACCACTGACGGCGCTCTCGAGGGCGCGTTCCATCATGGAGGTATGTCACGTTCGTTCCCTACGACTACCAGCCCGCTGACCGCGTCCTCCACCACCTCGACCCGTGCCGCGAACCGCTGCGGCTCGCTGTCGGAGTGTGACCTCGGGGTGGCGCAGCGGCTGGCGCTGATGGCGCTGCGGCACGGATCGTTCGTGCGTGACCTGCCCGAAGGCTCCTTCGTCGGCGACACCGCCGAGGAGCGGGCCTACGCGGAGTACCTGCTCGTGCTGTTGAGGCGCTACGGCGGCGCCGGGTTCGACGAGGAGAAGGTGCTCACCGTCCTCGCCGACCACCCTCTGCTGCTCGCCCCGGCCGACCCCGAGCACGTCACGCACGACTGTCCGGTGTGCGGTAGCCCGGCCTTGTTCAGCGTTGCCCAAGGCACCGTCTGCGACGACTGTGCCGATCGGGTGCGTTGCTCCTCCGGTCACCGGGTGGCCGGGACGAGTGCCGAGGCCTGGGGCCACTTCTCGGCGTACCACCTCGACGGACACGGCGAGGAGTGCCACTCGGTCACCGACAGCGGCGTCTGCTGGATCGACGACTGCCTGTGCGTGATGGAGGAGTCTCCCGCCGGCGGCGTCGTCGTCGAGGTCGTCGACGGGCTCTAGGCGAAGTCAGCCCGGAACCGCGTCTCAGCGCTGCGGCAGCACCAGCAGCGTGATCGAGCTGCCCGGGTAGGTCGCGGAGACGCGGTTCCCCGACAGGGTCAGGGCCTTGCGTCGGACGATCTGCTTCAGGTCGCCGGCCGAGTAGCGAAAGACCTGCACCTTCTGCCTGGCCGAGAAGTGCTGGAGCACGAGCTTGGCGGGGATCGCCGCGCCGGTCTTGTTGATCACCATCAGGGTCAGGGCGCCATCGGTGCCACGGGTCGCGCCGAAGACCGACAGCTGGTTGCGCGCGGTGGAGTTGGCGCGCACCGAGGTGTCACCGAACCGGCCGTTGTTGCCGTCGTAGTTGCGGTACATCCGGAACGCGTAGGCCCACGGCTGGCTCGCCGTCATCTCCGATGACTGCCAGAGCGTGGCCAGGTCGAGCCGTTCGTGGCCGAAGATTCCGAGCACCTCGGCCTGAGCGAGGGCCCCGTTCATCGACTCGGTGCCACCCCAGTTGTACTCGGTGATGGCGGTCTTGGTGCCCGGGTAGTACTGGTCCACCCACGCGCGCATCGTCCGGATCCACTGGAGCGGCTTGTTGCCGTTGGCGTCACTGATCCAGGACTCGTCGACGTAGTGGGGGTCCCAGAGCGCGCGGGTCGACCGGAGCCGGAGCCGCTGCGTCGCGGCGCTTCCCGCGCCCTGCAGAGCGACGCCGTTCTCCTGCGGATAGAAGTGCTCGTCGAAGTAGTCCAGGAGCCGGGTGCCGCCCGACTGCTCGGCGTCGGCGAACTGCTGGAGGTACCAGGCGGCCAGCGGCAGCCCGCCGTGGGCGTCCCGGTCGGCGTGCGAGGAGCCGCAGTCGTCGGCGGCGGAGTAGTAGTAGGCGCACCAGCCCCAGTCACTGGGCCCGAGCACGGCAGCGCCCGGGTCGGCCGTCTTCACCGCGGCAGCCGTCGCGTGGGACTTCGACCACAGCTCGTCGGCGTCGAGAGGGTCGGGGTGGACGTCGCGGTGGGTCGAGTTCCACAGCACCGGTTCGTTGTCGAGCGCATAGAAGTCGACGCCGCCCGCGTCAGCGGCGCCGTACGACGACACGAGCGAGTCGACCATGTTCTCGCCGAACGTCGAGTCGGCCGTGCGGGACGTCGTCGTGGGGTCGGCGTTCAGGAGTGTCGTCCAGCCGTTGCGCGTGCCGTTGCCGCAGTTGGGGTCCCAGTAGTCGTAGTCGTCCTGGTTGGGGAAGTCGGTCTTGGGGAACGAGCAGAGGAACGGGTGGCTGCTCGGCGAGTTCTTGGAGACCCAGCCGACCATCGGCACCGTCACGATGCTGCTCGAGCCGCGCGCCCTGTCGGTGGTGATGAACGAGTCGAGGGTCTCGCTGCCACTGGCGACGATGTTCTCGAAGTAGTAGTCGTTGCCGGTGTTGTAGGTGTCGTTGAGGTAGTTGTAGCGGCTCGTGCCGTTGCCGCCCCATCGGTCCAGCGGCACCCGGAAGGCCTTGCGGATCCCGGGGATCCCGGAGCTGAAGTTGATGCCATAGATCAGCGGGCTGATCGCATGACGCCCCGCGGTCGCGTCGACCGTCAACGTCTCCTTGGCGGCCCGGTGACGGGCCCGCGTCGCGGCGCGGACATTGGCGGGGGAGGCCTGGGTCTGGGCCTCGGCCTGCGGATCACCCTCGGCCGGCGCTCCGGCGCTGGGCACCCCGGGCAGGGCCACCAGGGCGGAGGAGAGAGCTGCCGAGACGAGCGAGACACGCAGACGCATGGCAGCCAGTGTGGCGCAGGAGAGGGTCGCCGGGTGCAAGATCCGCGCTAGCCGGTGCCCTCCATCAGGAGAGCCGGCGGCTGGCCCTCTCCGTCACCCTGGGTCGGGAACACCGGGCTCACCGGTGTGCAGGCGAGGGTGGCCAGCGCGCAGGTGACGACCTGGCGTGCGCGCAGCACGTTGTCGAGGTTGTCCTCGTCGATGCGCTCCGCGACGCCGAAGAACGTGTCCTCGTCGCTCCACCCCGCCAGCACGAAGTGCCCCCACGGGGCCTTGATCGGGCGCTGACGACCCGTCGTCGCGTCATAGACGACCGCCTCGGTGGGCCAGACCGAGACGTCGAAGATCGTGCTCCGGTCCGGCGACAGCCGGCCCACGGCGAACATCGAGCTCTCGACGAGCCTCCGACGGTCCCCCTCGCCGCGGATGCTCACGTGGTAGCCGTCTGGGAACAACGTCTCGGCGTACCCCTGGTAGACGTCGATCAGGTCTGCGTCCTGGCTCACCGGGACCGACGAGCCGTCCTCGAGTTCGATGGTGTTGCCGTCGAAGAAGACACGCTCGTCGCTCACTCCGGACAGCAGCGGCATGATCTCGCCGTACAGGTCGGTGAGGTCGTCGCCGTCGTCCGGCTCCTCGTCGGGAGTGCGGTAGAGCTGCTCGCCCGTTCGGGTGTCGAAGACCGCCACCTGGATGACGTGCGTGCCGTAGCGGTCGGTCGGGCCGCGTGACTGGTCCACCGTGGCGAACACGGAACGGTCGGACGACACCGCCATGTTGTCCCAGCCGACGTCCTCGACCTCCTGGGTGTCGCCCTCGGCGCTGGTGAACATGAGCGTGCCCTCGCGCATCCAGTAGACGCCGGTGGCGCCGAGCACGAACCGGTCCACCCGGTCACCCAGCTCGACGGTCCGGTCCCCCACGTGCAGCGTGCCGTCGTGGAGCCAGGCCGGCGCGATGACTCCCCACTCGGTGGGACCCACCGGCAGGGTGAAGGGTTCCCGGGTGTGGGGGCCGTCCACGCTGGACTCCCCACATCCGGCGAGCGCGAGGCAGGCGAGCGTGCCGATGACGAGCCTCTGAGCGAACATGCCGCAAGGATCGCACCGCGAGCCGCCGGCTCGCTGGGCGAAGTGACCCACGTCCTCGTGCCCGCTGTTGGATGCGGAGCATGCTGGAGGGAGAACACAGGCGGCCGACCGCCGCGAGCGGGGTTGGCTGCCGGAGAGGACCCCACCATGAACGAGGAGATGCTCCTCAAGATCAAGACCGGTTCGGGCTTCATCGCGGCCCTCGACCAGAGCGGCGGCAGCACGCCCAAGGCCCTGCGCCACTACGGCATCGAGGAGTCGTCCTACGACGGCGAAGAGAAGATGTTCGACCTCATCCACCAGATGCGCACGCGCATCATCACCAGCCCGGTGTTCACCGGGGACCGGATCCTGGCGACGATCCTGTTCGAGCAGACGATGGACCGGCAGATCGAGGGGATGGGCTCGGCCGAGTACTGCTGGTCGCACAAGCAGGTGGTGCCGTTCCTCAAGGTGGACAAGGGCCTCGAGCCCGAGGCCGACGGAGCCAGGCTCATGAAGCCCATCCCCGACCTCGAGACGCTGCTCGAGCGGGCTTCCGGCCACGGCGTCTTCGGAACCAAGATGCGCTCCGTGGTGCTGACAGCGGACGGCGCCGGCGTCGACGCGGTCGTGGCGCAGCAGTTCGACGTCGCGCGGCAGATCCTGGCCGCAGGGCTGGTCCCGATCATCGAGCCCGAGGTCGACATCAAGAGCCCCGAGAAGGCGGCGACCGAGGAGCTGCTCAAGTACGCCCTCCTCGCCCAGCTCGACGAGCTGGCCGACGGGCAGGACGTCATGCTCAAGCTCACTCTCCCCGAGGTCGACGGTCACCACCAGGCGCTGATCGACCACCCGCGGGTGCTACGCGTGGCCGCGCTCTCCGGCGGCTACTCGCGCAAGGAGGCCGACGCCCGCCTCACCCGCAACCATGGGGTCATCGCCAGCTTCTCGCGCGCGCTCACCGAGGGGCTGACTGCGCAGATGACCGATGCGGAGTTCGACGCCCGGCTGGACGCCTCGATCGCGAGCATCTATGCGGCTTCGCTGACCTGACCAGAACGGCGGACAGTGGGTACCCGTGCCTGAGGCTCCTGGTGCAGGATGAGGAGGTGAAGAGCGGACCGGTGTGGTGATCTCCGCTCTCGCTCTCGCCGTGGTTGCGGCGATCCAACCGCTCGGGCTGATTGCCTTCATGGGGGTGCTCGGGTCGCGGGGTGGCCGGCGCAATGCCCGGGGCTTCATCCTCGGCTGGGTTGCGTGTGCCGGCGCGGTCGCCCTCGTGACGTTCCTGCTTGCGGGTGGGGATCACCCGGGTCGCGCTGTCGCGGTGATCGGTTCCGCAGGGTTCGCACAGATCGGCCTCGGCCTGATCGCGTTGCTCTATCTCGTCGTGCGCCGACGACGCGATCCCACGCCGGTCGAGCGGTCCGATGACGCGTCGACGCAGGCGGACGGTCTGGGGCCGATCGGGGCTGCGTGGATCGGGGCACTACTTCAAGGATGGCCGGTCGTCGCCGCCGCCGTGGCCGCTGTGCTGAAGTCGACCGACGGCACCATCGGGCGACTGCTCGGGGTGGCCGCCGTCATCGCGGTGTCGGTCTCGACGTACGTCGCGATCTATGTGATGGCTGGACGCGACCCGGAACGCACAGGGGCGTGGCTGGAAGCCCGGCGGCGGTGGTTCGATGCGCATCGCAGACGGGTGATCGACATCCTGCTGCTGGGAGCCGGCAGCTACCTGGTCATGCACGGGTCACTCGTGCAGATCATGAAGTGAGGGGTCCGTGGCGTAGGAGTCGCGCCAGGCCCGTCGGGGGCACCCACGTCCCGGGCCATCCCGCCCCGGGGCCGGGACGGCAGCGGGTCTAGGGTCGGGAGCGAGGCGTTGCACCCGCCGTCGAGGCGCCCAGGAGGCCCACCGTGACCGACGACCAGCCCACCCGAGACGTCGCTCAGGACGTCGCGCCGATGAGTGCCCTCGGGTCGAGCCGGAAGCGGTCGGGGCCGGTCCGCACGCAGCGTCCCGTGTACGTCGACCTGCTGCCGCCGTGCAACCAGGGCTGCCCCGCCGGCGAGAACATCCAGTCCTGGCTCTCCCACGCCAAGGCCGGGCGCATCGAGCAGGCCTGGCGACAGCTGACCGAGGACAACCCGTTCCCCGCGATCCACGGCCGGGTCTGCTACCACCCGTGCGAAGACGTCTGCAACCGCACCCAGATGGACGGCTCGGTCTCCATCCACGCGGTCGAGCGGTTCCTCGGTGACACCGCGATCGATCGTGACTGGTCCTTCGAAGCGCCCCGCGAGCGCTCCGGGAAGCGCGTGCTCGTCGTTGGCTCCGGCCCCAGTGGGCTCTCGGCCGCCTACCACCTGGTGCGGCTCGGTCACGAGGTCGTGGTCCGCGACAACTCGCCGCTGGCCGGGGGCATGATGCGCTACGGCATTCCGTCCTACCGCCTGCCCCGGCGCATCCTCGACGCCGAGATCCGGCGCATCGCCCAGCTCGGTGTGCGGTTCGACCAGGACCACGTCGTCACCGACCTCCGGGCCGAGCTGACCGAGGGATCCTTCGACGCCGCGTTCGTGGCGGTCGGCGCCCACCTCTCCAAGCGCGTGGACATCCCCAACCAGGACGCCAGCCGGGTGCTCGACGCCGTCAGCTTCCTGCGGGGCGTGGAGTCCGGCGAGCAGGGCGGGGTGAGTGGTCGGGTGGCGGTCTACGGCGGAGGCAACACCGCCATGGACGCCGCCCGCGTGGCCCGCCGCCTCGGCGCCGACGACACGGTGATCGTCTACCGCCGCACCCGCGACCAGATGCCCGCCCACGAGGAGGAGGCGACCGAGGCCGAGGAGGAGGGGGTGCGCATCAACTGGCTCCGCACCATCGCCTCGATGGACGAGCACGAGCTGACCGTGGAGATCCAGGAGCTGGACGAGCACGGCCAACCGCACGGAACCGGTCAGTTCGAGATGCTGGCCGCGGACACCGTCATCCTCGCGCTCGGGCAGGAGAGCGACACCCGCTTCCTCGCCAGCCTGCCCGGTGTGGAGTTCGATGGCGACGTGGTCCGGGTGGACACGGCGACGCTGATGACCGGCGCGCCCGGCGTCTTCGCCGGCGGCGACGCCGTCCCGAGCGAGCGCACCGTCACGGTCGGTGTCGGCCACGGCAAGAAGGCCGCCCGGAGCATCGACGCCTGGCTGCGCGGAGGCTCCGGCCCGGGCCGGCCCAAGCACGACGTGGCGACCCTCGACAAGCTGCACCTGTGGTACTTCGGCGACCACACCCAGCGCCTCCAGACCGAGCTCGACCCCGGGGAACGGGTGCGGGCCTTCGACGAGGTGGTGTCGGGGTTGTCGCCGGCCGAGGCACAGTACGAAGCGAGCCGGTGCCTGTCGTGCGGCAACTGCTTCGAGTGCGACGGCTGTCTGGGCGCGTGCCCCGAGGACGCCGTCATCAAGCTGGGCGTCGGGCACAGGTACCGCTTCGACTACGACCGGTGCACCGGGTGCGGCACCTGTGAGCGCCAGTGTCCGGTGCATGCGATCGAGATGGTGCCGGAGAGGCCGGACGCCGCCCCGGCGCCGGCCGGCGCAACCAAGGAGTCGGAGTGAGCATGCGGCCCGCGAGCACCACCGTCGACGGCAACGAGGCCGCCGCCGACGTCGCCTATCGGCTCAACGAGCTGTGCGCGATCTACCCGATCACACCGTCCTCGACCATGGCCGAGCTGGCCGACGAGTGGTCCAGCCACGAACGGCGCAACGTGTGGGGCACGGTCCCCACCGTGATCGAGATGCAGAGCGAGGGCGGCGCCGCCGGCGCCCTGCACGGCGCGCTTCAGGCGGGCGCCCTCTCCACGACGTTCACCGCGTCGCAGGGTCTGCTGCTGATGATCCCCAACATGTACAAGATCGCCGGCGAGCTGACGTCGTCGGTGATCCATGTCGCCGCCCGGTCGCTCGCGGCCCAGGGCCTGTCGATCTTCGGCGACCACCAGGACGTGATGGCGGTGCGCCAGACCGGCTTCGCGCTGCTGTCGTCGGGCTCGGTCCAGGAGGCGCACGACCTCGCGCTCGTCGCGCAGGCCGCCACGCTCCGGGCCCGGGTGCCCTTCGTGCACTTCTTCGACGGTTTCCGCACCTCCCACGAGCTCAACACCATCGAGCTGCTCGAGGACGACGTGCTGCGGGCCGTCGTTCCCGAGGAGCTGGTCCGCGCGCACCGGCTGCGCTCGCTGTCTCCGGAACGACCGGTGGTGCGTGGCACGGCGCAGAACCCCGATGTGTACTTCCAGGCCCGCGAGACGGTCAACCCGTTCTACGCCGCCACTCCGGGCATCGTGCAGGCCGTCATGGACGAGGTCGCCGCGCACACCGGTCGCGCCTATCGCCTGGTCGAGTACCACGGCCATCCCGAGGCCGACCGCGTGGTCGTGATCATGGGCTCGGGCGGCCAGACCGTCACCGAGACGGTGCGCCACCTGGTGGCCGCCGGGGAGCGGGTCGGCGTCGTGCGGCTCCGGCTCTACCGTCCCTTCCCCACCGAGGAGCTGCTGGCGGCACTGCCGCCCACCGTGCGCACCCTCGCCGTCCTCGACCGCACCAAGGAGCCGGGGGCCGTCGGTGACCCGCTCTTCCTCGATGTGGTCTCGGCGCTCACCGAGGGCGTCGCCACCGGCCGCGTGGACACCATGCCGCGCGTGCTGGGCGGTCGCTACGGCCTGTCGTCGAAGGAGTTCACCCCCGGCATGGTCGCCGGGGTGTACGCCGCCCTCGATCACCCCGACACCCCGCCGCGCTTCACCGTGGGCA
>Ga0209023_10004335_pt1 | contig 16229 bp, 14 predicted proteins | sample LakOneMetagenome_FD_187468 | JGI IMG/M metagenome (GOLD analysis project Ga0209023, IMG submission 187468) | Freshwater and sediment microbial communities from Lake Erie, Canada (SPAdes) (version 2) | ecosystem: Environmental > Aquatic > Freshwater > Lentic | place: Lake Erie, Canada... | reverse complement strand
GCCCGGGCCTCAGTTCGCCGGATGTTGACTGGGACGAATTTGAGTCGGATTTTCAATCCCGCAACTTTTTAGCATCGTGTGCCGCGCGCCTTTCGAGCGTCGCATATCAGATGCAGAGCACCAAGATCCTTCACGACAACGACAACTATCAAGACGCCCTCAACGATTACGCCTACGCGCAATACAAAAAAGGTGCCAACGAACCCGGCTTCACCGAAAAGGTCGCGGAAATTAAGCAGTTCTTCCCTAGATCGCCGTCGCCAACGCCGCCGACACCCTAAAACAACTGCCAGAACGCGTTCGGTTTAGCTTTTGGCATGAAGCGTTTAGGTCGAAAGGTGTTTCGTTTAGGCCGGAACGTGAAGTGTTTAGGTCAAATGGTGTTCCGTTTAGGTCGAAACATGATGTGTTTAGGTTCAAACGCCAAACGTTTAGCCTCGGAGCCTAAAACTTTAGGTTCCGAGGCTAAAACTTTAGGTCCCCAGGCCTAAACGTTTAGGTTCCGAACCTAAAGTTTTAGGTCTCGAACCTAAAATTTTAGGTCATCAGACCTAAACGGAACATGTCTGAACCTAAACGCATAGGTTCGCGACCCAAACGTTTGGTTCCCGAGGGCAAACAGATGGGTTTACGGCCTAAACGTTAGGCAAATTTGACACTTTTTGTCAGTCGGTCATTGCCAAAAACTGTTAGTTGATTGGTAAAACCTTTCCTCCGAATCATTCCTTCCACCACTCCTATATTCCGTAACTGTTGCAAATAAGAACTTTAGCTTTCCAAGAGAGATGGCTTTTGTCCATGGCACGCTGCTTGTATTAGTAAGGCTGCCTGGGAAAGGTACAAGAGATTTCAAATATTTTAGGAGATTGTGAATTACAAAATGAAAAACCAAAAGGGCTTCTCGCTTATCGAACTTTTAATCGTCGTCGTGATCATCGGTATTATTGCCGCGATCGCTATCCCCAACCTGCTTGCCGCACGTCGCAGTGCTAACGAAGGCTCGGCAGTTTCAGCTATGCGTACGATCCACGGTGCTCAGATGACCTATGCTTCGACATACGGCAGCGGCAACTACGCTGGTGCTATCGCAACCTTGGGTGGAACACTCGGCCTCGTTGACTCGCAGCTTTCGGGCGGCAGCAAGAGCGGCTACAATTTCGTAACGAGCGGAACGGCTTTCACCACCACCACGCCTGCTACATTCGTCGCTTCGTGTGTACCGACCGCAACGACCGGTGTCACCGCGACAGGAACTCGTAACTTCGGTATCGCTACCGACGGTGTGATCAAGTTCGCCGCTGCTTCAGCTACACAGTTTACAGAAGCAACGGTTGCTACGGCATCACCGCTCGCCAACTAGTCTTTAATTACCTTGGACTAAGGCGGGAAACATTAAAGAATGTTTCCCGCCTTTTTTAGGCAAAACTATCTAATCCAACATAGCCGGGCTTTGCATATCATATAAAACCGGAGAGAGAGAAATGAACAGGAATCAAAAAGGCTTTTCGCTTATCGAATTATTGATCGTAGTCGTGATCATAGGCATTATTGCCGCGATTGCCATCCCAAACCTGCTTGCCGCACGCCGCAGTGCAAACGAAGGCTCCGCTGTCTCGGCAATGCGTACGTTACACGGTGCCCAGATGACCTATGCATCTTCGGCCGGTAACGGCGAGTATGCTGGTGCCACCAGCATGAGCAATGCCGCCTTGGCAGCCCTCGGCACACCTGGTGCGAGGATCATTGACGACACACTCGATACCGGATTAAAGAGCGGATATACCTTCGTCGGTATGCAAGCTCCAAAAACAGCGACCAATCCACCGGAATTCGCATTTTCTGCTATTCCAACCACGACCACTGGCGTCACCGCTACGGGAACACGACGGTTTGGCGTTTCCACCCCAGGCGTAATAGTCGCGGACACCACGCTCGCGCATTTCGGCACCATAGCCGCCGTTGCAGCAGCATCACCTTTCAGTAACTAATTTTTTCGAATTCAAATTGAGAGACGGAAACCAAACAAGGGTTTCCGTCTTTTTTCGTATTGGCGGTGCGTGGTAGAATTTCGCTTCGCGGCGCGGAACCGGCGACGATCGAATAATACATGGCAAATATCGAGACAATCACCTCAGATAAGCAAAAGACGGGACTGCTTATTTCCCTCGTTCTTCCGCTCATCCTGTCGTCCGCGCTGATGTCACTCCTTTTTGTGCTTCCGCAGCCGACGATTACAGTGAACCTGCCATTTAAGGCCGAAATGTTTCTGACCTTTGCATTGATGGCTACGCTGGTTTGGGCGATGCGGTCGAGGGACGAAACGAGCTTTGCGTCAAATCGGGATGCAAGCCTTGTGAGGTTGGTCGTTTTTTCGGTCGTTGCGTTTATCCTTTGGAGCGGGGCTTCGTATTTATGGGGTCATGTTTTTGATGGGGCTGCTCACCACACCTTTGTTTGGTCGATGTATCTGGCTTTTTTTGTCGTCTTCTCGTTCATGATCAGGACGGATCCGGCAAACCGAAAGATCGCATCTACTCTAGCGATCATAGCGATATTTATTGGTCTGCTCTGCATATTTGATTATCTGACGTTAGGTGATTTTACCCTCAATGAAGGCTACGTGCGGATTCGTTACGGGAAATATGGCGAGATGCTGATCACCTTGACTCCGATGTTGTGGGTTTACGCTATTTACGCGAAGAAACGGTGGTTGCAGTTGGTCTTTGCTTTGGGCGCGATCCTTAGTTGGTCGACGGCGATGCTCTCGCTTAGCAAAGGCGTATTCCTTGGCGGGGTAATCGGATTTGTAGTCTTATTTGCGGGTGGATTACTATTCTCTAGCCGAATTTTTAGAAAACGAATAGCAATTGCTGCTGCGATATGGATCGTATTCACCGTTGGATTTCAGCTTTTCTTTTCGATAGCGTCCGACATTCCTTCGACGACCGATTACATTTCGGGAACGAACGACCCGACACGCTCGACAGCATCATTTCGTTTATTCTCGTGGGGACTCGCGCGCCAGATGATCTCTGATCACTGGCTCATCGGCGTCGGTGCGGACAATTTTGGAGTAAGGTTAAATGACTCGAGGATCCAATACAGGCTCACACATCCGGACTATCCACTGGACGAACCGGGCGAGGATTATATTTTTGAACGCTCTCACAATGAGCCTCTTCAGATCGCAGCGGAGCTCGGGGTAATTGGCATCGTACTGTTCGCACTGCCGTTTCTTATCTTCTGTTTTTATCTCGTTCGCAGCCTTAAACGAAAACGCTATAAGCTATCCCTCGCCTTTTGGGCTTCGATCGCCGGGATGATCGGATTTGCGGTAAATTCGATGGTCAGTTCATTTTCGTTTCGTTCCGCTCAGAACGGCGTTGCGTTCTTTATGATCTTCGCGATCGGCGTCAACGAACTATCGAAAATTAGTAAGAGTGGTACGGGCGCCCCGGCCAAGTTCAAGTTCTCAGGCCCTTTGTATGCCGCATGTTGGCTATCCGCCGCTCTGCTCGGTGGATATTGTGCCTTAAAAGTGGTAGCGGAATATCAAGTATATCTCGCCGAACAGACCGGCGATACGGTCGAAGCTCACGAGCACTTTCGAATTGCCAAAATTGCTGACCCCGAATACGCGGGACTTTATCTTTCAAACGCAGCCCGCAATAACGCCGATAACGAACCAGAAAAGGCAGCCATTAATACCAGAAGGGCGATCGATTTCGGCGTCGGTATGGCCATCACCTACTCATCGCTTGCCAAACAGCAGATAGCGGCCGGCTTGATGTCAGAAGCCGAAGCTACGTTTCAAGAAGGGTTGAGTGTTTATCCGAGATCGGTCTTTCTACGAACTGAATATACTGTGTTTTTAGAGAAGCAGGGGCGAGCTGTCGATGCCGTACGTCAGCTTCAGATATCGCGTGACATCGATCTAGGGGCCGCGAACGGTTGGTATCAACTGGTCACGAAAGGTAGTGTTGATACTTATTATTTGTCACAAAGCGACACGAGCATTACCCCTCCGGCCGAACTCGTTCCGCAGGCCGGCGTCTATGCGTACCTTGATGCGACGCCGTCAGCGCAGGAAAATCCTTGAGGACCCGGTTAAGATCGCATTTTTGTATTCGGGAAGAGTTGTCCGATTTTGTGATAAAATACCGATTGTTTCAGCAGCCATGATCTGTTGCCGAAACGAACATTAATCCAGCTAAATTATGCCTAACGAAGGAACAGGATTCCTGCCCCGAATCTTGACCATCGCGAAAAATGCGTTTCGCGAGGCCGTTCGCGACAGGATCCTTTACAATCTGATCATTTTCGTCTTGCTTATTACGGCAAGCGCGATATTTCTCGGTGAATTGACCGCCGGGCAAGAGGCGCGCGTGATCGTCAATCTCGGCCTTAGCTCGGTTCTGCTGTTCGGTGCGTTTATCGCAATATTTGTCGGCGTTAGTCTGGTATGGAAAGAGATCGAAAAGCGAACCGTTTATTCGATCTTTTCGAAACCCATCGGCCGTGGCGAGTTTATCGTCGGCAAATATCTGGGGCTGTCTCTGACGCTGTTTGCCAACGTCTTGATCATGGGAATTGGCGTGACGCTTGCGCTTATTTATGTGGGCGGCGGACGACTTGTCGGAGGCGTTTGGGGGGCGATATCGCTGATCTTTCTGGAACTTACGATCATAACTGCGGTTGCGATAATGTTCTCTTCTTTTTCGACTCCGGCGCTATCGGCTTTGCTCACGTTCTTTGTCTTTTTGATCGGTCATTTCAGCTCGTCGCTTCTTGATCTTGCGACAAGCCTTGGCTCGAAAACGGCGATATGGTTTTTCACTGCAATTTACGTTTTGCTGCCTAATCTTTCTAATTTCAGCTTTATCTCGAACAGTGCTAACGGCGAAGCTCCGACTCTTGCGTGGATCGGCAGCGCGGCCGCATACGCAATTGTCTATGACGTAATTATCATGACTATAACGGTCGTAATATTTAGCCGGCGTAATTTCAAATAATGAGTTCGAACGCTTTCAGATCGGTCATACTGCCGTCCGCTATTATTATCGCGGGATTCGCACTTGTGATCGGGCTGAGCGGATATATGGAAGGTCAACGCCCGGGGACGCCCGCTGGTTATGAGGATAGCGATCTGGCAATGAACGGATCGAGGCTGAAAGGCTTTGCGCTTGGGGCCGAAGGACTGTTGGCGGACTGGTATTGGATGAGGTCGCTGCAGTATATCGGCGGAAAGGTAGTGAATTCCAAGACCGATATCAATCTCGACGATCTGCGCGAACTGAACCCACGTCTGCTCTATCCGTATCTCGACAACGCGACCGACCTCGACCCGCACTTTATAGCGGCTTATTCGTATGGTGCCGTTATTTTACCGGCTATCGATCCGGAAAAGGCGATCGCGATCGCTCAAAAGGGAATTGCGAACAACCCGAACGAATGGCGGCTCTATCAACATCTCGGCTACATTTACTGGAAACTAAAACGCTACGACGAAGCCGCCGAAATGTATGGGAAAGGCTCCGAACTCGCGGGTTCGAGCCCTTTTATGAAGATGATGTCCGCCGCGATGAAGTCCGAAGGCGGAAGCCGTTCGACCTCGCGCTCGATCTATCAACAGATGCTCGCGGATTCGCAAGATGAGTCCGTAACGCTGACGGCAAACCGGCGGTTGATGCAACTCGATTCTCTGGATGATAGAGAGGCGATCGATCGTGCGTTAGCGGAATTCAAAGAAAAGAACGGCCGATGTGCGAATACGTTCGGTGAGATCGGTTCGGTTTTAACGCAACTAAAATTGCCGGAAGGCAGGGTCCTGAAGATCGACGGTTCGCGGCGGTTAGTCGACCCGAGCGACGCTCCATACTTGCTTGATAAGGAGAATTGCAAGGCAAAACTCGACCCGGAAAAGACAAAGATCGCACTTCAATAGGCACATTAGAGAAATATCGATATGGAATACGCAGTCGAGATACAGAATTTATCGAAGGATTACGAGACCGGCTTTTGGCGGAAGAAGAAAGTGCGGGCCCTGGACGATCTCACGCTGAGTGTGAGGCCGGGGCAGATCTTTGGGTTCCTGGGCGGCAATGGTGCGGGTAAGACCACGACGATCAAGACGCTGATGCGACTGCAGTTTCCCACCGAAGGCTCGGCGAAGATATTGGGATGCGACATTGCGGACGTTCAGATGCACCGGCGGATCGGTTATTGTCCGGAGAATCCGTACTTTTACGACTATCTGACAGCAAAAGAACTGATGAATTACTTCGGTGAGCTGTTCGGTTTTGATCGATCCAAACGAGCGTCAAAGACCGGCGAACTGCTGACCGCCGTCGGACTAAACGAGAAAGACTGGAAGAAACAACTGAGAAAGTTTTCCAAGGGTATGCTGCAGCGTGTGGGGCTTGCTCAATCGCTGATAAACGATCCCGAGATCGTGTTTCTGGACGAACCTATGAGCGGGCTTGATCCCGTCGGGCGACGAGAGATACGCGAGCTGATCGCATCGCTTCGCGACAAAGGGACGACCGTTTTCATGTCCACGCATATACTGTCCGACATCGAAGCCCTGTGCGACGAGGTCGCGATCCTAAGAAATGGAAAGCTTTCGGCGTCGGGCAATCTCAACGAACTGCTTAGCGGCGAAGATTCGCGGGCACTGGAGATCAGCATTCAGGGTTGCAACGCGGATGCGATCAAAGACGGGATCGAGTTCATTGCCGGAGCCACGCTCATCGCAAAACCCAACGGTGCCAATATACAAATACTCGACGAATCGGACATCGACGCCGTCCTAACCGTAACCCGCCAAAAAGGTGGCCGCCTCGCATCAATTCAACCAGTCAAACAATCTCTCGAAGAACTGTTTGTACGTGACGCGGCGAAGGAATAAGATGACGAGATAACAAAATGCGGAAGCGTCATAACAAAGTGCGGAAGCAAACTAGCAGGATGCGGAAGCCAAATAACCAAATGCGGAAGCAAACTAGCACGATGCGGAAGCGAGATAACTAAATGCGGAAGCGAAAAAGCTAAATGCTTCCGCAACATTCCAAGTGCATATCGCACGATAACTAAATACTCTTACTCAATAACTAAATATGGTAAGGCGATAACGCAATGAGGAGACGCGTTAGTCGTCGTATTTCGTGTACTTCAGTTTGCTGATCTGCTTAAACTCGGGCGATGACGCTCCGAAGCGGGCTTTGGCATACTTTTTCACGAGTTTTTGCAGCTCATACAGAGATGTTGGTTCTGAGTACATCGTCGTTCTGCGTTGCAGACGGGCGTTTGAGATGTTTGTGTACGAATCGATAACGGCCTGCGTGGCGGATTTCATGTTTGCCGAGAACGTTTGTAGGCTGCTCACGGCGAGGTCGGCTTCATTCGGAGAGTAGAGAGCGTCGCCCTGATAGATAGCGATGAGATTATCAAGGTGCTCGACCCGCTGAATATAACTCGTCTGGGCCGCCGAATGTGCGGCGTCACCTTCGTTCTCGGGCGTGTTGGGATCATCGACGGGTTTTTTCGAGGCCCGTTTGCCGTCGATCTTTCGCTTTAGGCTTTTGGCGTCGTCAACAAAATTGTCGGCCGTTCCCGTAGATTCGTAATAGTTTACCGAACGCGTGACCATTGGGCCGAGCGGTTTGAAAACGTTCTGACGATCGTTGATGGATGTTTTGTTTACTGCGAGGTTCGATGTCACCGCGTCCATCGCTGTATCGGCAAGAGCGAGTGCGGCGACAAGATTGGCGAGCTCGATCTGTGAATTTGACGGCTTATATGCACCACCCCATGCGGTGACGAACGAGATCATTGATTGGAACTGCTGAATATTCTTAGCATGTCCTACTTCTGACATTGTGATGGCTGAGTTTGTGAGTATTGAGGCCGAGGAGCCTAAAGTCCGCCGTGGAAGCGTGGTAGCAGTTTGTCGCCCAACCTAACAAGGGTACACCGATCACGCGGGATGCAAACGATCAGCTTTAACTAAAACATCCCACTCTCACCGTGCATTCACAACAAACGCGGCTTTCTAGAGACCAAACATTTATCCAAACCCACCTTGATTAACCCCTTGTATTTTGGATTATGGAAATATATAAAAAGTTTAATCTCGTGTCAAGAAAAAAAATGTAGGCTGACACTTGTCATTTGCTAACCAAAGAAATAGCCACCCGATTACACAGATAAGACCGATAAGAAATTACGTCCATCCGTTTTTATCTCGATCTGTGCCGATCTGTGGCTAATCTTTCTTCCGTCTTACCGGACGAACGCACTCGGGAGCGGCACGTCGCCGGTGATGCCGAATTGCTGAATCAAAGTCCCGCCGCCGGATTTATTCACATACCAGGTCGACGTCGAAGGCCGGAACACCGCAGCGTCGATCTTGCCGTCGCCGTCGTAATCGCCAGGTGAAGCGATGTCGCTGCTTGCTCCAAAGGGGAACGCGTAGTACGAAAAATCCTCGCTCCGCAAGATGTTCCAGAATCCCGTCGAAGGCCGCCAGAACGCAATGTCGGCTTTACCATCGCCCGTAAAATCGCCTTGCACGGGTTTGTCGTTCGGGGTGCCGAAAGTCGCGGCAAAAACTTGATTATTCGAGCTTTTTCTAATCCACCATTCCGCCCCGATCTCGCCGTTAGGTCGAAAAATAGCAATATCGGCTTTACCATCGCCGTCGTAATCCGCTACGACAGGTTTGTCACCCGACGCGCCGAAGCCAACAATATCCGTACCGCCCGAAGATTTATTGATATACCAGGTTTGAGTCGAACTGCGAAACACCGCCGGATCAGTTTTGCCGTCGCCGTCGTAATCCGCCGGAGCAGGCGTATCGCTACTGATACCAAACGGCACAGCATAAAACGACGAATTTTCCGAGCGCAAAACATACCAGTCACCGAATGTCGGACGGAAGAAAGCGATGTCGGCTTTCCCGTCGCCCGTGTAATCGGCCGGACCTATTTTATCGTCAAATGCACCGAATTGCGCGGCAACAGTTTGCCCTGAAGAACTTCGATTGATCCACCATTGACCGTTTGAAAGGCGAAAGATTCCGATGTCGGTTTTGCCGTCGCCGTCAAAATCGAACGGAATTTTGAAAGTCTCGTTTCCCAGCCGTTCAACGGCCCCGATGTCAACCTGTCCGTTTCTAGAAAAACCGCGCTGATCGGTCGTTAAAGCAATCAGGGGATCGTTTGCTCCGCAGCCGCCGACCGTCAAGACGCAGTCGTTTCCGGCGTTGATTGCCGGAGAACTTGCGTTAGGCAGCATCGTTGGAGTTGCACCGCCGTAATTTCCAAGCGGCGCAAGTCTCGGTGATTGGTTCAAGATGTCCGACGCTTGCCAGGTTATTGCTCTTACTGTGCTGCTGTTGCCGATGAGATTATTGCCGTTGGACTGGAAATTTCCGTTAACGCCGTAAGCAATGTCGGGTCCGCCGTTAGCCGCAGTGTTGCCGGCGATAATTGTGTTGCGGATAGTAGCGTTTGAATTTGCGCCGCCACTGTAAATACCGCCACCTTGGAATCCTGCTGAGTTACCGCTGACTGTCGAATTCGTCAACTTTAACGTACCGTCATTATTAAAAATGCCGCTTGTTCCCAGGTTGCCGGAAACGGTCGAATTCATTAGCGTCATCGTGCCTGAGCTGTTGTAAATGCCGCCTGAATTGTTGGAGACGGTCGATTTCGTCAGCGTTATCGTGCCGTTAATATTGAGAATGCTGTAGCTGGAATTGCCGGAAACGGTCGAGCTCGTCATTGTTATTGTACCGTAATTGAGAATGCCGCCCCCATTGAACTGCGCCGTGTTGCCGGCAACGATCGAATTCGTAATCGTGATCGTCGCAAAGTAGTTATATATTCCGCCACCGGCACCATTTGAAACCGTTGTCGCCGTGTTGCCGGAGATTAAGCAATTCGTCACCGCCAACGTGCCGCCGAGGCTGAGAATTGCGCCGCCATTTCCGTTGACAGTCGTGTCCGTCGTTCCCGTGCCGTTGCCGCCTTTCACCGTTACGCCGTTGAGAGTTAGGTTTATTCCCGAGTTTAAATAAAAGACGCGGCTCGCGTTACTGCCGCTGATCGCCACACTTGGCACACCGCCAACTAGAGGGTTCGTTATCGTCAACGCCCCGGCGGTTGAGCTGCCGTTTAAAACGAGTTCGCCGCTCGTCAACATTACCGTACAAATCCCGCTTACGCAGTTCGCGTCGCTCGAGGGAATGTTGAAGATAATCGTGTCGTCAGCCGTTGTGCCGTTCGCCGTTGCAAAAGCCGCGCGCAAGCTTCCAGCACCGCTGTCGTTCGTGTTCGTTACAGTTAAAGTGGCGGCATTGGCATTTGTTTGGGCGAAAAGTTGAAGTGTAACGGTGAGAAAAACCAAATAAAAAAACTTTCGTTTATTGATCAAAATCGTCCTGTATACATTATTTGGTTTCATATTTCTCCTACTATTTTTGTGATTTTAATTTTCCTTTCGAGGAACGGGTCATGGACACAGCGATTTTAATGCTCAATACTTCTGATTCTCTTCGAGATGAAAATCTCAGACTGTGATGCTTTTCCGAAGATAATTCAAAAAGGTAGCATTAACGCGATTGAGTTAGCAAGAACCCAGTCGCTGTCGCTCGCGGTTAGCGAAGAGTAACCACGAAATTATTCTAAATATCCCGAATGCTTGAATCGAGAAGCCAGGATTCGGCTTCGGGGGTGGTGGGGAAGTGTTTGAAATCGGCGCCGCCGTGGTGGGCGAGGGATTCGAGGTGATGGATGTTTTGATCGCCGGGAAAGGGGGACGCGACGAAGGCGATGCGGATGCCGAAACCGAGGCGGATGTATTCGGTGAGGATCGGGGAAAGGTCTTCGGCGGGAGTCGCGAGCGTGCCGATGTGTTCGATCAGCACATGTTTGACGCGAAGATCGGCCGTCTCGTCAGCGATCTCAGAAAGATGGTCGAGCCAGGAGACACGGTCGAGTGCGTCGCCGTGAATGGCGGCGTAAAGGTAACCGGGACGATTTTCGAGGAGGAGATTGTGTTCGTAATGGTGGTGATTTTCGTTGATGGTGTCTATAGTTCGTATTCCTCTTGCTAAATAAGCAACCAAAACAGAATACAAGACGATGCACGGCGAGTAAGTTAGGTGCCTAACATAGCGGAGTACGGATACTTTTGTCCTGATCGCCGGTTCCTCCGGCGAGACAAATATGCGGACAGGAGTGTTTGCAGAACGGCCAACAGGAGTCTCGGGACTCCTTCGTCAGGACGTAAAATTACGGAAAAGGTTGAGCAATGCGCGTTCTTCGGGTTCGAGGGCGGCGACGAGTGTTATAGATCGTGAACGCCGGGGGCGGTATTCGTCGATCGTGACGCCGGCGGTGTACGAATCGAGGACGACGGGGTGAATGTATGACGAGCGGCAGACGGACGGCGTATTACCGAGTTCGTCGGCGACCTGCTTGATGGCGGCGACGATATTCTTTTTGACGGCGGTCACGGTGTCGGCGGGACCGATCTCCGCGAGTTTGACGGCGGCAAGGAGCGAACCGCCCCAGGTGCGAAAATCTTTGGCCGAGAACTGCAGATCGGTCGCGTCTTTCAGATAGCGATTGATCTGTGATGGAGTGATCGGCCGCGGTTTGCCCGATTCGTCGATGTAGCGGAACAATTTGCGGCCGCGTTTGATCTCGAAAATCTCTCGAATGACGGCGGCGAGTTCGGCATCGACCAGTATTTTGCGATGGCGAACGTGGCTCTTGCCGACGAAATCGAATTCGAGCTTGCCGCCCCGCCCGATCGCGAGATGGCGTTTTTGCAGCGTCGTGATGCCGTAGGTCTTGTATCGGTCGACGCTCATGTCGGTGCCAACGCGAAAATAGAGCGAATTGATAAGCCGTATCACGACGGCGAGAACCTTTTCACGCGGCAACCCTTTGAGGGCGATGTGTTCGTTGGTGAGCTGTTTTATATTCGGCAGAAACTCGCCAAAGCGTTCAATGCGTGCGAATTTTTTCCGCTGCTGTTTGCGGACGAAGGTCGGATGATAGATGTACTGCTTGCGTCCGTTGAGATCGATGCCAAGCGCCTGTATCTTGCCTCCGGCAAACGGATTTATCCGCACATCTTGCCACGCGGGCGGAATTACTAGCGACTTTATTCGCGCGATATGCTCTTCGGATCTGAGCCGTTGATCGTTTTTGTCGAGATAGTAAAAGCCGCGCGGCGTCTTGCCCATTCGCCGCCACCAGGACGAACGTCGGTCGGGCGACGGATCGGGTTTTTTTGTCGTTGCTGCCATTATTAGATTTGAACGCGAAGAATATATCGTGTTTAGATTACGACAGATCCGCTTGGTGCAATGTGCTCAGAGATACATAGCATCCCATTATTTTCGAAGCAGACGGCGAAGCCCTATTCATTTCCCACCGAACCAACGATCTTTTCAAATGTTTCGGCATCGCGGATCATGGTGATGTTGTTAAAGAATGTGTAGCTGAGTTTCTTTGGCGGCAGTAGGGTTGCCAGTTCTTCGAGTTCGGCAGTTTCGTATTCGTATCGCCAGCGACGCCGCCCATGCAGACGAAAATAACATCTGCCGGGCGTGACGGTGGTTCGGGCGAAAGGATCGACCGCGTGCCACAGATCGTGTTTGTCGCATATGCGTTTTATCAGCCCGTCATCCCACGCACCACGCGGTTCCCAACAGAAATTTATTTGGCCACGATCAACCGAGGAGAAGAAGTTTTCGAGGTTGGCGACATTCTCGTCCGTCGGCTTAAAGCTTGCAGGACATTGGAACAGTACGGTTCTGGCACCTAGAGCCTTGGCCGATGCGAGCGTTGTTTCCCACGCTTCTTTGACGATCGCCGTCGGTTTGAAATATCCGGCGTCATCGAGTTCGGCTTGAGTCAATTTGCGGCGAAGTCTTTTGTACGTCGGGCTTTTCGGGTCGTGCGTGATGAGCTGCCAGGCTTTGAGCGTGAATTCGAATCCGGCAGGAACCTCTGTACGCCAGCGTTCGAGCGTCGCGATCTGCGGCGGCTGATAAAACGTGTGCTGTATCTCGACGGTCGATAGACGTGTGACGTATTCCTCCTTGGTTAGCCGGAAACCGCAAGTACCGATCTTTGTTCTGTCTTTCATTCTGATTTTGGATTAGCACATTTTACGCGTCGTAATTGGTTGATCTCATCGTACAAATAGTTATCGAACGCAGCTTTCTGTAATATCTAATGTCATTTCCAGTTTTAGGTATGTTACCCAGCGTACAGAATATTATCGATTGGAAAGCAGACAATTGCCGTTCGGTTCGTGACAACACGCAAAACGAGAATATGCAACCTATCGAGATCATCGTAAACGCCTCGTCCGGCAAAGGCGGAGATGAGAAACGAAATCGCGACATCGTTGAGGCTTTCAAGTCCCACTCGATCGAAGGTCGTATCAACGAAGCGCATTCGGGCGAGGAACTTTTGGAACATGCGAAAAGAGCGGCCGAGTCAGACGCCGAGACAGTAGTTGGCGGCGGCGGTGACGGGACGATCAGCGCGGTTGCGGCGGCCGTCGCAGGCACGAGGAAGAAATTTGGCGTGCTGCCGTTTGGCACGCTCAATCATTTTGCCAAGGACCTGAACATTCCGTTCGAACTCGACGCGGCTGTAAATGTGATCGCTGCGGGCCATTCGATCGATGTCGATATCGCTGAGGTCAATGGCCGGGCGTTTATCAATAATTCGAGTCTCGGGCTTTATCCGGACATGGTCCGGGGGCGCGAATTGAGACAACGGTTGGGATTCGGCAAATGGTATTCGCTCGCACGCTCGGCTATGGCAGTTTTCAAACGCTATCCGCTCGTCAGCGTGCGGCTCAAGGCCGATGGCAAAGAGATCGTTACCAAGACGCCGTTTATTTTTATCGGCAATAACGAATACGAGATCGAAAGTTTTGATATCGGCAAACGGGCGAGGCTCGACGCGGGGCATTTGAGCGTCTATATGACACGGCGTTCGGGACGGCTCGCATTGATCAGGATCGCGATCAAATCGGTGTTTGGCGGGCTGTCGCAGGAAAAGGATTTTCTGTCGGTGATGACGGACGAAATAATTATAGAGACGCGTCGGCCGAATATTCGCGTCGCTCTCGACGGAGAGGTCACGATGATGTCGCCGCCGCTGCGCTATTCGATGCGGCCGGGTGCGTTGAGCGTTATTGTCCCCGAAGATCAGACAAGCGAGGTCGTCGAGTCATGAGAAAGATCGTCCATATGTCAGACCTACATTTTGGAGCGGTGGACGAAGCGTTGCTTGACCCGCTGGAGCGTGCTATCAAGGGCATCGGCCCCGATCTGATCGCTGTTTCCGGTGACCTGACGCAGCGTGCCCGTTCGCGGGAATTTATCGCAGCGAGGGTTTTTCTGGATCGATTTACGGTACGGCAGATCGTCGTTCCCGGAAACCACGACATACCGCTTTATAATGTCATTCGCCGGTTCATCGATCCGCTGGCGAAATATAGTCGTTACATAACGGAAGATCTGCAGCCTTCGTTTTCGGACGCTGTGATCGCGGTGGTCGGGATCAACACGGCACGTTCGCTTACGATCAAGGACGGGCGGATCAATGAGGAGCAGATCGAGTTGGCACGAAAGCAACTCGGTGAGATGGACGGCAACGTCGTAAAGATCGTGGTGACGCACCATCCATTCGACTTGCCTGAGGGCAGCCACGAGAGCGATATTGTCGGCCGGGCCGAGCTTGCGGTGAAAACACTTGCGGCGTGCGGAGCGGACCTCTTTCTGGCGGGACATATGCATACGATGCATACCGGCAGTACCGCGGACCGTTATCAAACTCCGGAACATTCGGCACTCGTCGTGCAGGCCGGTTCCGCAACCTCAACGCGGCACCGCGGCGAACCAAATTCTTTTAACCTGATACACGCCGGTGGATCGCAAATAAAGGTCGAACGATTTGTTTGGCATCCGGACGAGGGTGAATTTATCAACACCATAACCGAAGATTTTTACCGCATTGGGGCCGTATGGATGCCTGGTCAAATAATGTCGCCGGTGCATGGCCATCAAAACAATTAAGAAAATGATCGAAAGCGTGAGGCATCGGATACAAACCGGCACAGTGTCGCGAGCGGCGGCAATTGTTGGCTCGATGCTGGGTCTTGGGATGTTGCTTGCCGCCTCTGCGATCGCACTATTTGCTTGGCTCGCCGACGAGGTGTTCGAGGGTGACAGTCTGGCCTTTGACAATGCGGTGCGCGAATTTGTACACAGCCTCGCAAGCGGTTGGCTCACCGCTCTGATGCAATTTTTCTCATTCGTTGGGTCGGCCCTTGTGCTCACGGTGTCGACCGTTTTGCTGATCGTTATTTTCTTAGTTAGAAAACAACATCGACGGTCTTTACTTCTGGGTGCGGTGATGGTCGGGGCGTCGATCCTTAATTTTGTATTAAAGACGTATTTTGTTCGGGAGCGGCCAGCACCATATTTTGATACGCCGCTGCCGAGTTCGTTTAGCTTTCCGAGCGGACATTCGCTGCTGACCGCCTGCTTTTGCGCTTGTTTGGCATGGATATTCTTTTCAGGCAGGAGCGGTAAGCTCAAGATCGCCGGCTGCGTGGCGGCTGGCCTCGTCATTCTATTGGTTGGCCCTTCGAGAGTCTATCTTGGTGTGCATTACCCAACCGATGTTCTCGCCGGCTATCTGGCGGCGACGGTTTGGGTTACGGCAGTCGTTTCGGCAGATTCGTTTATTGAGAGGCCGACAGGGAATTGAAGAAATAAATGGCAATCGGAAAACCTAAGATCACAGACGTTCGGACCGAGAGCCCGTTTTGGCTGATGAAAAACGGGTATCTGCAGGAATATTATACCCTCACTGAAGACGCAAAGGCTGATTTTGTAATAATAGGCGGCGGTATCTCGGGTGCGTTGACCGCACGGAGCCTGGCTATCGCCGGAGCTTCGGTTGTGGTGGTCGATCGACGGCACATCGCGATGGGCAGCACTTCGGCGAGCACTGCGTTGCTCCAATACGACATCGACCGGACGCTGACCGATCTGATCGAGATAATGGGCGAATCGCGAGCTATTCGCGCCTACGAACTCAGCCTGAAGGCTCTCAACGATCTGGAAAAGATAGCTCCAACGCTCGCGATCAGCAACGAATTTGAAACGCGGTTGAGCATGAAATTTG
>Ga0209023_10004334_pt1 | contig 16229 bp, 15 predicted proteins | sample LakOneMetagenome_FD_187468 | JGI IMG/M metagenome (GOLD analysis project Ga0209023, IMG submission 187468) | Freshwater and sediment microbial communities from Lake Erie, Canada (SPAdes) (version 2) | ecosystem: Environmental > Aquatic > Freshwater > Lentic | place: Lake Erie, Canada... | reverse complement strand
CGCGGGAAGGATGGATGGTTGTTGGCCGTCGTGGTGGCAAGTCACGTATAGCGGCGCTGCTGGCGGTCTACCTGGCCTGCTTCAGAACGTACACGCTCGCCGCGGGTGAACGCGGCGTCGTCATGCTCATCGCGGCTGACCGCCGGCAGGCTCGGGTGTGTCTCCGATACATTCGTGCGCTACTCCACAACGTGCCGATGCTGGCCGGTCTCATCATCTCGTCGCGTAAGGACGCGATCGACTTGGCGAACGGCATTTCCGTCGAGGTGTCGACTGCGTCATCGCGGACCATCCGTGGATACACCGTTGTCGGGTGCGTGCTCGACGAAGTCGCCTTCTGGCGCACCGACGAAGACGCCGCCGAGCCTGACAGCGAAATCATCGCGGCCCTTCGTCCAGCGATGGCCACCGTGCCCAACGCGATGCTGCTCGCATTGTCGAGTCCGTACTCGCGCCGCGGTGAGCTGTGGACCAACTACCAGCGGCACTTCGGAAAAGACGGTGACGTGCTCGTGTGGAAAGCCGCCACGCGCACGATGAACCCAGCGGTATCCGAGTCCGTCATTGCAGACGCGTACGCCCGAGACGAGGCGTCAGCTTCCGCCGAGTACGGCGCTGAATTCCGCCGCGACATCGAGACGTTTATCGACCGTGAAGTGCTACAGGCGGTCATCGTGCAGAGCAGGCTGTCTCTGCCTCCTGTCAGCGGCGTGCCCTATGTGGCTTTTGCTGATCCGGCTGGCGGCAGTGGCGGTGATTCATTCACCTTGGCCCTATCGCATATCGATCGCGCTGGTCGCGTGGTGCTCGACTTCCTGGGCGAGAAGCGCAGTCCATTCAGCCCGGAAGTAGCGATCGCTGAATTCGCGAGTGTGCTGCGCAGCTTCCGCGTGAGCCATGTCACATCTGATCGGTATGCCGGTGACTTTCCCGTGGACGCCTGGCGCCGTCACGGCATCCGCTGTGAACCGAGCGAGCGATCGAAGAGTGAGATTTATCGAGACTTGCTCCCGATCCTGAACAGCGGGCAGGTCGAATTGCTCGACCATGCCCGACTGATTGGCCAACTGACCGGTCTTGAGCGCCGAACCGCACGGGGTGGTCGCGACTCAATCGACCATAGCCCTGGCGCGCACGACGACTTGGCGAACGCCGCTGCTGGCGCATTGGTTCTGGCGGCCATGCCGCGGACCGCGGCCGTAACCCCCTTCAAACTGAAGGGTCTTTGAGGAGGAGAACGACATGCAACGAGGTGTGACCGATAGCGCGCAGGCATTGCGCATGGAATTCGAGACGATGAAGCGATCAGCCGTGTGGGGCGAAATCGGCGACGACACCCTAACGCGCGCCTATGAACAGGCGATTCACGATGTGGAGGCGTTCGTTGGACGGATCACCGATGCGGTGAACTCCAACAGGTACTCGTCGCTCGGACTCGCTGACTTGTCGCGCGAAGGCGCCAAGCCCTTGCACGACTTGGCCGCGCGCCTGGATGCACAAGCCGGGGCGATTACATCACGTCTCACGATCGACGGTGAACGACGTTGGCAGGAGATGGCGCAGCCGCCATCCAACCAACTTGAGGCCTACCGTCTTGTTCGGTTGCAGGCGCGGCTCGAAGCGGAAGACGAGCTGATTCGAGAGCAATTCCTACTCGAATGCGCTCGTCGCGGCGGCGACGATACCCTGCGAGCTGCGCGCACGTTCCTGATGCCACCGTTGGACCTGGGAACGGCGGCGCGTTGGCGTCCACTACTGAGCGACTCAGGTTGGAATCGCGTCCGCTCGGAATTCCTGAATGCAGTGTCACCCGTTGGCCCGGAAATGTGGCGCGCTCACGCGCTCACCGGAATTGCCGAACACCTGCGAGCGGTTGCGAACGTTGAGGTCTGAGTTGACGCACGAGGTCTCATCGTGACGGCACCGAAAAGCAGTCGTTCGAGACGCACAGCGGCGCCACGAAGGGAAATGTGGTCCGCATGCCCGTCACGACCGAACCCAGGTGGACGCTTACCGCTGCAGCTGAGCGCGGCGGCGCGGCGGTATGACGGTGGTTGCGACAACGTAAGCTCCGCGCAGGGGATGCGCCTAGATGGCTGTCTCTGCGCGTTTTGTCTGACCGGGTTGATTTGTTCGGGCGATGAGCCGATAATCAGTCTTGACGAATGCCCGAAGCACGTCGGTCATGGTGCAGACCATACCGAAGGGCACCGGTCGGATCGCCGCGCGACCGGTTGTTGCATGGCCCCGCCGCTCCGCAAGGACCGACGGGGCCACATCTGTCTAGGGCGGAAATTTCGCCGTCTTTGCCGACCTGAGGCGCCGCCATTCCTCTGCCTCGATTGGGTAAGCGCTTTTGCAGTACCAACTCCCTCGGGGGCCGGGGCTCAATGCCACGCGCAGATACCGTCCGTCCTGCAATTGTGGCCCGTGCAACAGTCGGTTCTCCCTGTTCTCGACACTCGTTCCTGGAATCGAAAACGTGAAGTAGCGAACAGCCGGAATGATGTGATCCATCAGCCTGGCCCGGTCGAGGCTGAATGCTCGCTCGTCAAATCGTCCGTTGCCGATTACTCGCTTGATAAGCGTTGCGTCTGGGGATGCCTTGTCGGCCGCGACTGTATAGACGTGGTTCGCCGCGCGCTCAAAGAACAGCGTCACGCTTTTTCCGCGGCAGCAAACGACGCGAGGCCCGGCCAACTTTTCCTCGTAATACCGTCGGGCCTCGCGAGAGTCGAGAATCAGTTCAGAGCGTACGACGACATAATCCCTCACGGCGCGCCACTAGAACGGGATGTCGTCGTCCACGAGAGGCGGTTCTTCGCCCGGGGCCCAGCAGCATCCCGCCTCAACATCATCTGCAGTGTTGTATTGGGGCCCGCGCCACTCCCAGGGGTGGCCATCAGGGCTCTTCTTTGCGTTGGCGACGCGCGTCAACTTCTTCTTGTTGGCCAGCCTCGTCAGAATCGCGTGGACCGACGCCTGCGCGTTCTTCTGAGTAGAGAGGTCGAATCCAATGTTCTCGAGGGCGTACATCACTTCGCTGGTGGTGTAGCTGTAGGGCGTAGTCGCCATCACCTCGATTACGGACTCGGTGATGCCCAGCTTGTCGATACCAGGCTCTTCGCTGCACATGGCGGAGAGTGCGGTGATCGTTTTTCTCAGATTCGCAATTTCCAGCTCTAGGCTGGCCTGCTCCTTACGAATCTCGCCGAGCTTGTCGGTTGATCTGTCAAAAGACTCTCGCGCCTTCGATAGAGCTTCGCGATATAGCCTGCGCTCATCTGTAGTCACGGTCAAAGCATACGATCGACTTCGTCCTGTTGTCAAACTCTTGTCAATACATGTGTCAAAGTTCTTTTGTAGCGTTTGGCGGCTGTTTCACGCGTTCCTCAGCGATCCGCGCCGATCCGAAGTCATGGATCTAGTTTGGGAATGGCTCCAGTTCAGCCAGATGTCTCCGAACAGGGCATCGTCGAAGCGGACGAATCCACGCTGATGTCAGGGTGTGCCCGAATTTGGGCCGGTCCAGGGGAGCGTCGCGGCAAGTATTAGGGCTCCCGGGGCTTGAAGTGACGCACGTCGGTGTCTTACATTGTGTTACGTGGCGCCTATTCGAAGAACGCTGACCTTTCGCATCGATAACGAACTGCACGCGGGGCTCCAAGAAGTGTGGGAGCGCGACGGCGTCGCAGTCTCTGAGCAGATTCGCAGAGCAATTCGCGACTGGTTGGGTTCGAAGGGCGTAACGGTAAAAACGGAGCTTAGGCGGGCGGACACCCGCAAGCGTTCTTTGTAAAGGGAGAGAAGAATGATCATGGACCAGCCGCCGGCCGTCGAGGCTCACAACGGTAACGTCATTCTGGCCGACGGGCCGTACTACCCAGTCAGATTCATCGGCGCGCTTCCGAGCGTCGGGGATGACATCGAGTTGTTCACCTTGCGTACAGAACCAGGTGAGCCAGTGACCGTTGCTGGACGCGTTAGTCGCGTCAAGCACGTTATCCACGCGGTCACGCAACAGCACCCGAAAGGGCACCACTTCATTCAGGTTCACATCTCGTAACGGACAGGGGAGCTGGCCAACGAACATGGGCGAGATTCGAAAGCGCGGGCGCGTCTACTGGATTCGGTACTACAGAAACGGCCGTCGTCACGAGGAGAGCGCAAGGACCGCGGTGTACGACGAGGCTCGGGCGATTCTTCGGCAGCGCGAAGGTGACATCGCCAAGGGCGCCCCTATCACGGCAAAGATCGGCCGGCTCACCTTCGACGATGCCGCAGCAGACCTGCTGAACGACTACCTTGTGAACGGCAAGCGATCACACGCCAACCTAAAGTCGACGGTGATCGACGGGGCGTTGGCGCCGTGGTTTCGGGGCCGCCGAATGGCCTCTCTGTCGACCGCGGACGTGCGGGCATACGTCGCCGAGCGGCAGGGGCAGGGATACGCAAACAGCACCATCAACCGAGAGTTGGCGGCGCTCAAGCGCATGTACACTCTCGCCATCCAATCGGGGAAGCTGCTGCAACGGCCGCACATCCCGATGCTGGCCGAGCGCAACGCCAGACAGGGCTTCTTCGAACGCAGTCAGTTTGAAGCCGTGCGGCGCAACCTACCGGCCACCTACCAAGCTCTCGTCACACTCGCGTACTACACCGGCTGGCGTATCAACAGCGAACTACTCCCACTCGAATGGCGGCAGATCGATCGGCAGGCTTGCACCATTCGGCTGGAGCCCGAAACGACAAAGAACAGGGAAGGGCGCACCTTCTGCTATGGCGACTTGACGGAGGTCCGCGCTGCCATCGACGGCCTCTGGTTGCGGCACGAAGCACTGGAGAAGGCGAGCATCATGACGCCCTTGGTCTTCTGTCGGCAGAAGGGCCAACGCATCGTCCGATTCTGGAAGCGATGGCGCACGGCGTGCGCGCTGGCAGGCTGTCCCGGTCGCATCCCGCACGACTTCCGACGTACAGCGGTGCGCAACCTCAATCGCGCGGGTGTCCCGGAGACGGTGGCGATGAAGGTCACCGGTCACAAGACGCGCAGCGTCTTCGACCGCTACGACATCACGAGCGAAGAGGATCTGGCTGAGGCCTCGCGGAAGCTGCAAGCGTTGACGGGGACAATCGCGGGGACAAACGCCACTTTGGACGCTGACGCCCTTCGTGAGGCGCTCTCTAAGTCAGTGAATCTAAAGGGGAAAGATGGTGGCCAGGGCCAGAATCGAACTGGCGACACTACGATTTTCAGTCGTATGCTCTACCAACTGAGCTACCTAGCCACGCGTTGAGTGCGTGCGGCCCAGCGTGAACACACAGGCCGTGAAGAGACCGTGATGATAACACGCGGCGACAATCACGCCAACTCCTGACCGGCGTTCCCACTCCGCATTGACCGGACTTCGCACGTTGACACGCTTGGAGGGCTGACCGTAGGGGGCGCCGTGGTTCCACAGCGTGTCCGCGTTGTCGTGGAAGCAACGCGTGCCTTCACGGTGATGACACGCCGGCAGCCCGACACGAGCGCGAGGCGCGATGAAAAAGACAACGGGCGATCGAAGCCATGCCTCGATCGCCCGTGATGTGTTGGCAGCGAGTCTGCTGTGCTCAACGAAGAAAAGTGAGCCTGCAGATCGCTGGTCTCTGCGCGAGTGCGCCGCGTACGACGACGTTACGCTGCTGGCGGCGGATCGATACCGCCCCAGAGGTTCATCGTGCCGAGCTCCTCACGGCCGCAGGCCTTGAGATAGCAGAACAGTTGCGTGCGATACGCCGCGCAGCCGCCGAGCACCATGCGGACGATGAACGAACCGGCTGAGGTCTTGTTGCCGAAGATGTCGATCTCTTTGCGGAACGCCTCATCCGGAAGGTTGGCGAGCAGCTCGTTGTACTCCGCCGAATGCGCCGCCAGTGCAGCCACGACGCCGGCCAGATCCTTGTCGGCCACAGCCGCCGCGCGCGCGCCCCACTCGTCGCGATCGAACGACCCTGTCAACGCCGCCTTGACGAGAATGGGACCCATCACGGTCAGATAGCGGAGCAGATCGATCGTGCTGCGCTGCTTCGGCGTGGGTCGGTAGTCGACCATGTTCGGTTCGATCTTCGTCGTGAGGTGTTGCAGGATGCGCACTTCATTCTGCAGGTTCTCAATCAGCTCGGACTTCGTCAGGACCATTCGTCGCCTCTCTCGTGTGTGATGCGCCCGCCAGGCACGGCGGGCGCGTGCTGTGTCAGGCCGAGGCCGTCTCGGTATCGCGCGACATTCCGAGTTCCTTGCGCACGCGTTCCTCGATGGCCTTGAACACCTGAGGATTGTCTTTCAGATACTGCTTGGCGTTTTCACGTCCCTGGCCAAGACGCTCGCCGCCGTACGCGAACCAGGCGCCGCTCTTCTCGACGATGCGTTTTTCGACGCCAAGGTCGAGCAGGTCGCCCGTCTTCGAGATGCCTTCGCCGTACATCACGTCGAATTCCGCCTCGCGGAACGGCGGCGCGACCTTGTTCTTCACCACCTTGACGCGAGTGCGACCACCGACGACCTGATCGCCATCCTTGATGCTCGCGATGCGGCGAATGTCGAGACGCACCGACGCATAGAACTTCAGCGCACGGCCGCCCGTGGTCGTTTCGGGGTTGCCGAACATCACGCCAATCTTCTCGCGCAGCTGGTTGATGAAGATGAGACAGGTCTTCGACTTGGAGACGGCACCTGTGAGCTTGCGGAGCGCCTGCGACATGAGGCGCGCCTGCAGACCCATCTGGGCTTCGCCCATCTCGCCTTCGATTTCCGCCTTTGGCACGAGCGCCGCGACCGAGTCGACCACGACGACGTCGACGCCGTTCGAGCGGATGAGCACTTCGACGATCTCAAGCGCCTGTTCGCCGTTATCCGGCTGCGAGACGAGCAGGTTCTCGACGTCGACGCCAAGCTTCTGGGCATAGGTCGCGTCGAGCGCGTGCTCGGCATCGACGAACGCCGCCATGCCGCCCATCTTCTGCGCTTCCGCAATGATCTGCAGGGCGAGTGTGGTCTTGCCCGACGACTCAGGGCCGAACACCTCGATGACGCGCCCGCGGGGCACGCCGCCGACACCGAGCGCGTAGTCGATACTGATGGCCCCCGTCGGGATGACATCGATCGGTGCGATGGCGCCCTTCTGGCCCAGGCGCATGATCGAGCCCTTGCCAAACTGCTTCTCAATCTGGCCAAGGGCCAGTTCCACAGCCTTGAGGCGTTCCTTGTCCTGACGGTCGTCGCGGTCGTGCTTTTCCACTGCTGGCGGCATGCTGCTCCTCATGAATCTGGCGCCCCCAAGACGGGACGCCCTCTGGTCCGTCAATTCCGGACTGGGCTTCTGACGTGGTGTCTGTTGCATCGAACCACGCGTACAAATTCGCGTTGTGCGTTGACGCCCGCTCAGCACACAGACACCGGGTGACAGAGCGGAGTTATTCTAGGGGTGTGCCGAGCGAAAGTCAAGCGAATGTGATTGCAGCCATGTCTTGGAACTGATTACGTATCAACATGTTGCGAAATCGGTCCACTTTCGCCCCGTTCATGGCTCCTGGCAGAATCTGCGATGATGGACCCGCCCATGCCGAGCCCTCTTGGCCACGCCCTGGCTGGTCTGACCGTTGGCCTTCTGGCCGAGAAGACCCCTTCCGCCTCGGCTGAATCACATCCTCCGTCGTCATCCGGCATCGCTGCGACGCCGCTCGTGCTGGCGTGCGCGCTCATGGCGGCACTTCCTGACGCGGACCTGCTGATATTCGACTGGCACCGCACGGCCACGCACAGCATCACTGCCACAGCCCTTGTCTTTATTGTCACTGCCGTCGTGACAGGCAAGGTCACAGGCCGACCGGCCTGGCGCTGGGCAGCGGCGCTGGCGGCCGCACACGCCACGCACCTGCTGCTCGACTGGCTGGCTATCGACCCGCGTCCACCGTCGGGCATTCAGCTGTTCTGGCCCTTCAGCCGCGAGTTCTACATCTCCCGGCTCGACATCTTCCCAGGGACGGAACGGCGCATCTTCAGGCAGGGCGCGCTCCTGCTCAACGCCCGCTCAGCGATGTGGGAACTGCTGATCATGGGACCGATCAGCGCGGCGGCGTGGTGGGTGAGGCGGGGCAGGGGGAGGAGTCACTGAGCGGTTCTTTGTGCTTGGTTCCTGGTTCTTGGTCCGTTCCTGGTGCTTGGTTCCTGGTCCGTTCTTGTTCCTGGCCCGTTCAGGCGTAGCTGTAAAAGCCCTGGCCCGACTTTCGACCCAGATGCCCCGCGGCCACCATGCGGCGCAGCAGGGGACAGGGACGATACTTCGGGTCGCCAAGACCTTCGTGCAGCACGTTGAGAATTGCGAGACACACGTCGAGGCCGATGAAATCCGCGAGCGTCAGCGGACCCATCGGGTGATTCATCCCGCCCTTCATCACCGCGTCGATGGCTTCCGGAGTGCCCACGCCCTCCATCACCGCGAAAAACGCCTCGTTCAGCATCGGCATCAGAATGCGGTTCGAGATGAACCCGGGGTAGTCAGCGGCTTCAACACCCTCCTTGCCCAGCTTCACGCACAGCTCGCTCGCGACCTGCATCGAGGCGCTCGACGTCGCCTGACCGCGCACCAGTTCTACCAGCGTCATCAACGGCACCGGATTCATGAAGTGCATGCCGAGCACTTTGTCCGGCCGTCTGGTGGCCGCACCAATGAGCGTGATTGAAATAGACGATGTGTTCGACGACAGAATCGTGTCGGGCCGGGTGAGGGTATCGAGACGTGCGAACAACTCGCGCTTGGCCTGCGCGTTTTCCACGATGGCTTCGACGACGAAGTCTGCCTCGGCGAGCGCGTCCACCGATGTGAACGCCGCGAGACGACCAAGGGCCGCGTCGCGATCGCTCGTCGAGATCTTGGCCTTCTCGACGAACTTGGCGAGGCTCTTCTCGATCGACGCCCGGGCACGATCGAGCATGGGTTGCGCAACGTCCACGAGGTGCACCTGATAACCCGCCTGCGCAAAGACCTGCGCGATGCCGTGTCCCATGGTGCCAGCGCCGACGACGCCGATGGTCTTGATGGTCATGTGTGTGTCTCGAGTCTCGATGGTCGCCTCGCCCGGCGTGAGGGACAGCGTTGCGAACGAGTGTTACAGCAGCTCCACGGCGAGCGCGACGCCGTTGCCGCCGCCAAGGCAAAGCGTGGCAATGCCGCGCCGCAGCCCGCGCTGCTTGAGTGCGTAGAGCAGCGTTGTGAGGACACGTCCGCCGCTCGAGCCAATCGCGTGACCGAGCGCCACGGCGCCGCCGTTCACGTTGATCCGGCTCTCGTCGAGGCCAAGCTCATGCGCCACAGCCAGCGCCTGCACAGCAAAGGCTTCATTCAGTTCGACGAGATCAACATCCTGGAGCGACCAGCCCGTTCGGGCCAACACACGCCTCACCGCTTCCACGGGCGTCATGAGGACCATTCGTGGCGCGAGTCCGCTCGTCGCTTGTCCAACGATGCGCGCCAGCGGTGTGAGACTCAGCGCGCGGGCCCTGTCCGCAGCCATCACCACGAGCGCAGACGCGCCGTCGTTGACCGGCGGTGCGTTGCCTGCAGTGACGGTGCCGTCTTTCTTGAACGCCGGTTTGAGTGCGCGTAGTGCTTCAGCAGTCGTGTCGGCGCGCACGGATTCATCGAGGCTGACGAACTTCACGCTGCCGTCGCGCTGTTTGATACCAACCGGCAGCAATTCCGCATCGAACGCGCCGCTGCGAGCAGCCTCGGCAGCCTTCTGGTGACTGCGAACCGCGAAGGCATCCTGTGCCTCGCGGCTGATGCCGTACTGCTCGGCGACGGCCTCGCCCGCATTCCCCATGTGGTAGTTCTCGAACGCGCACCACAGCCCGTCGTTCACCATCGAGTCGACGAGCGGCGCATTGCCCATGCGCGCACCCTCTCGTGCCTTCGGCATCAGGTACGGGCAGTTGCTCATCGACTCCATGCCGCCGGCAACCGCAACGTCGATGTCGCCGGTCGAAATACCCTGGCTCGCGAGCATGACGGCCTTGAGACCGGAGCCGCACACCTTGTTGATGGTCAGTGCAGCGACGTGATTGCCGAGACCGCCGTTGAGCGCGGCTTGTCGCGCCGGATTCTGTCCGAGGCCGGCAGAGACGACATTGCCCATGATGCATTCGTCGACCAGTTGCGGGTCGATGCCGGCGCGCCTCACGGCGTCTGCGACGACGAGCGCCCCAAGTTGCGGAGCCGTCAGGCTCTTGAGTCCGCCCTGGAATTTTCCGGTCGGCGTTCGAACAGCACTGACGATGACAGCTTCACGCATGGTGATGTCCGGTGTGCATGGGGCAATGATCGCGTTGGGTGTCGGTCACGTTCAGCATCGACGGACCTCGCATCAGCCGCGCCCAGAAGAATGAATGCCGCGTTCAGGTCCTGACGCGAATCTCGCGGACCACGTCGGCGCCGAGCGTACCCTGGAGGCGCGACAGGATGGTGGACGATGCACGCATGACCGCCGACCCCCACTGCGGCGTCTGCGCCTCGACGATCAGCACGCCGTCTTCGAGGCGCACCGCGCTGGCCCTCGCCATGGCCGCACCGACGGCGACCTGCCACGCGAAATCGACCTTGCCGTGCGACAGTGGCGCGGCACGCACGATCTGCCTGAGGGCGCGCGGCATGACGTGAACCAGGGGCAGCATGACGGCCGGGATCTTATCATTCGGTATGCGCCTCGTTCTCGCGTCGGCTTCGCCACGGCGGGCCGAACTGCTCACCGCCGCCGGATTCACCTTCGACATTCTCGTCGCGGACGTCGATGAGGCCACGCGGCCCGGCGAATCGCCGCACGACTACGTTCGACGGCTCGCTGCAGAGAAGGCCGCCGCCACGCTGGGGCGTCTAAATAGGGAGGATGGTCAGGCCGTTGTGCTGGGGGCGGACACCACGGTGGTCGTCGGCGGGGAGATTCTGGGCAAACCGCGTGACAGCGCGGACGCCGAACGGATGTTGCGACTCCTGTCTGGTCGCCATCACACCGTCCTCACCGGCGTCGCGGCGCTGACCGTCGACACCTCCTCCGAGGCCGTCGTCGAGACGCGGGTTTTCGTGCATTCACTGAGCGATCAGCAGGTGGCGTGGTATGTCGCGAGCGGGGAAGGACTCGACAAGGCGGGCGCCTACGCCATCCAGGGCCTCGCCTCCAGGTTCATCACGCGCATCGAAGGCTCGTACTCGAACGTCGTCGGCCTGCCTGTCGCGACTGTGGACGAGCTGATTCGAACCGTAGTGGGCCGGTCCAGCGTCCTTGCATCAGGCATCGCGTCGGAGCTATTCTGAACACGTCCAAAAGCCGGAAGTCCTTATGTCACATCGATATATGAAAATAGGTATCACGGCCGTCGTACTCGTCCTGGCCTTTGCCGGGATGCTGTGGTCGACGCTGCGTGAGGGTACCGAGTACTACAAGCATGTCGACGAGGTCATGGGTCACACGCAGGAGTGGCAGGGCAAGCGCCTGCAGCTGCATGGGCACGTGGTGGCCAACTCCATCCTCGTGAAACCCGACACGCTCGAATACCGGTTCAAGGTTCAGAACAACGGACAGGTGGTCGACGCCACCTACAAGGGCGTTGTGCCTGACACGTTCAAAGATCGTCCGGGCGAGGAAGCCGAAGTGGTGTTGAAGGGACAGCTTGGCGCCAGCGGGTTCGCCGTGGAACCTGGCGGCATCATGGCCAAGTGCCCGTCCAAGTACGAAGCTGAAAAGAAGGTTGGGTAGCGACCGTGGCTGCACTCGGGTCGTTTTTGTTACTGGCGTCGTTCGTCGTGTGCGGGTATGCGGCCGTTGTTTCGGTCGTTGGCGCCCGCCAGCGCTCGCGCCGGCTGACCGAGAGCGGCATCGGCGCTTTTTATCTGGTCTGCGCGCTCATGACCTGCGCATCGGCGGTCATGATCAACGCGTTCCTCACCAACGACTTCACCATCAAGTACGTCTCGCACTACTCGGACTCGGTTCAGCCGCTGTTCTACAAGATCACCTCGTACTGGGGCGGTCTCGACGGCTCGATCATGTTCTGGGTGTTCCTGCTCGCCGTGTTCGGCACGATTGCCGTCTACGTGAATCGCGAGCGCTACCGCGAGTTGATTCCCTACGTTGTTGCCACGATCTCAACGGTGCAGATGTTCTTCCTGTATCTGATGGTCGTGCACAAGAACCCCTTCACGACCTACCTGGCTTCGGCTCCCGCTGACGGGCAGGGCCTGAACCCGCAGCTGCAGAACTACTGGATGGCCATCCATCCACCGTCGCTCTACATCGGCTTTGTCGGCATGACGATTCCGTTCGCGTTCTGCATCGCGGCGCTCGTCACCGGTCACCTGGACGATTCGTGGTTGCGCGCGGTTCGCCGCTGGACGATGTTCAGCTGGCTGTTTCTCACCTTCGGCCTCACGCTCGGCATGATCTGGGCGTACGAGGAACTCGGGTGGGGCGGCTACTGGGCCTGGGATCCGGTTGAGAACGCTGGCCTGCTGCCGTGGTTTACCGCTACGGCGTTCCTGCATTCACTGATGGTGCAGGAGCGGCGGAGCATGCTGAAAATCTGGAACGTGTCGCTCGTCATCGTCACCTTCTTCCTGACGATCTTCGGCACGTTCATGACGCGCTCCGGTGTCGTGCAGTCGGTGCACGCCTTTGGTGAAGACCGCGTGCTGGCGTGGCTGTTCACCGGCTTCATGGTGGCGATCCTGAGCTTCAGCTTCGGGTTGGTCATCTACCGCATACCGATGCTGCGCGCCCGCACCAACGAGCTCGACTCGTGGGTGTCGCGTGAAGCCGCGTTCCTGATCAACAACTGGATTCTGCTGTTCTCGGCGTTCTTCGTGCTCTTCGCCACGATGTTCCCGACGCTCAGTGAAGCAATCACCGGAACACGCCTGACGGTTGCCGCGCCGTTCTACACCAAATGGATGGTGCCGGTCGGGTTGATCCTGATGTTCCTCACCGGCGTGGGTCCGCTGCTTGCGTGGCGCAAGTCGACGGCCTCATCGCTGCGCGACCAGTTCATGTGGCCGACGGCGTCCTTCGTGGTCACGCTGATCGCCATGAAAGTGCTTGGTCTCGGCATCTGGTCGTCGGGACTCTGCTTTGCGCTCTGCGCCTTCGTCGCCGGGACGATCGTGCAGGAGTTCTGGCGCGGCCTGAGCATTCGCAAGAAGAACACCGGCACCGATACTCTGACGGCGCTGGTCGGACTCGTCTCACGCAACAAGCGCCGCTACGGCGGCTATGTCGTGCACCTGGGCATCGTGCTCGTCGCGCTCGGTTTTGCTGGCAACTCCTACAAGGTGGACGAGCAGTTTGCGCTGAAGCTCGGACAGGAAGTGACGGTCGGCAAGTACACGCTGAAGAACGACGGCATCAAGGTCAGCGACGATGGTCAGAAGCAGATGACCACGGCGTACATCTCGGTGTACCAGAACGGCAAGCAGATTGATTCGCTGTTCCCGGCGCGCTGGGTCTTCCGCCATCACGAAGAGGCGCCGACGACAGAAGTAGGCATCCGCCGCACGTTCGCGGAAGACCTCTACGTGGTCATGCCGTCGAATGATCCGTCGACGATGGCGAGCCAGACAGCGCCGCTGCAGATCGTCATCAACCCGCTCGTGAACTGGATCTGGCTCGGGTTCGGCGTGTTGGCAATGGGCACCGGTATCGCTCTGCTGCCGGAACGTGCCCTCTCGTTCGCGACCTCGGCTGCGTCGTCTGAAGTGACGGCGACCGTTGGCGTGCTGCTGTTGATGCTGATGCTGCCGTCGTCGCTCTTCGCGCAGGCTGGCATGCCGAGCGCGCCTGCCGGCGTGGATACGCAGACGTCGTACTACCCGCGGTCTGATTTCGAGAAGAAGATGCAGCACGAGATCGTCTGCACGTGTGGCTGTGGCCACACGACGATCGCCGAGTGCCGCAAGGACCCATGCGCCCTGTCGCACGAGATGCGCGGCACCGTGGCGGCCCTCATCGACCAAGGCAAGGATCACGACGAGATTCTCACGGCCATGGTCACCAAGTACGGCAGCGAAGAGATGCTTGGGGCGCCGATGGACAAGGGCTTCCGCCGTCTGTCCTGGCTGTTGCCGTGGAGCGTTGGCATTGCCGCTGCCGGCGCCGTCGGCCTCGTGGCCATCCGCTGGTCCAAGCAGCGCCATCCTGACGACCACGATTCCTCGGCACCCCTTGACCAAGACACCAACGACCGCCTCGACGATGAGCTCAGAAACCTCGACTGAGCACGGCCGGCATCAGCCGGCATCCACGACGCCCGCGACGCAACCCGGTATGCAGCCCTGGCAGTTCTTTGTGCTGGCCGGACTGGGCTGCGCGACTGCGGTGACCTTCCTGGCCCGCGGCCAGGGGATCACGGTGGTGCTCCTGCTGTCCCTGTTGATGGCGACGACCGTGCTTGTCGGCATGGCTGCCTTGCGCATGATCAGGCCGCTGGTGTCGGATTACGACGACCGCACGGCCGTGATCGGCGCGCGGACGCGTGCCGCGCTCGAGCAGGAAAAGGCCACGACGCTTCGGACGATCAAGGAACTCGAATTCGACCGCGCCATGGGCAAGATGTCCGAAGAGGACTACCGCGACATGTCGGGTCGACTTCGCGCGCGTGCGGCTCGGCTGATCAAGCAACTCGACGCAGGCTCCGGCTATCGCTCCCAGGTCGAGAAGGACCTTGCGCGGCGCCTCGGCGAGGCTGGCGACAGCAAGCACGGCGCCGACGCGAAGGCCGGGCGCTCGCACGCAACGCGCAATTGCCCGAAGTGCTCGACCAGCAACGACACCGACGCGCGCTTCTGCAAATCGTGCGGGGAGCGCCTCTCATGAAGTCCATTCTGCGAGTTGCGTTGATGTTCGCGCTGGCGGTTGCCGGCGTCAGCGGACGCGCTGCCGCGCAGATGCCCGACATGAAACAGATGTCCGGCATCCCGCGCCCCGTGACAGACCTGCCCAACGGCTCGGTGTCGGTGCGCGTGATTCGCGGCGACATGTCGAACAACATCGCGAACCAGCCGGTCGAGATGCGGGCCGGCGACAAGGCGCAGACGGTGAATACCGACGCCGAGGGACGCGCGCAGTTCGACAATCTGACGCCCGGCTCCGTGGTGACGTTTGCGACCGTCGTCGATGGTGAACGCCTCGAGTCGCAGCCGTTTCCAGTGCAGCCGCAGGGCGGCGTGCGAATGCTGCTCGTGGCGACTGACCCGAATGCACAAGCGACTGCGAGTGCACCGGCCGCGCCTGCTGCTCCAGCTGTCGCAGGCACCGTCGCCATGGGCGGCGAAACGCGCATCGTCGTCGAGACCAACGAAGACACGGTATCGATCTTCTATGTCATCGATCTCGTGAACAGCGCGTCGACGCCGGTCAGCACGCCGCAACCGTTTGTGTTCTCGATGCCGACGGCGGCCATTGGAACGTCGGTCGTGCAGGGGTCGTCACCGCTGGCGTCGGCCAGCGGTCGCGTGATCACCGTGACCGGTCCATTTCCTCCCGGCACCACGACGTTCCAGGTGGCTGCGGATCTGCCGTCGAGTGGCGGCGTTGTGGAACTGACGCAGAGTTTTCCGCAGGCGCTCCCGCAACTGGTCGTCATTGCGAAGAAGGCCGGCAATCTGAAGCTCGCATCTCCGCAGTTCGAACGCACCGAAGATCAGGTCATCGAAGGCACGCCGGTGGTGCTTGGCTTTGGCCGCGGCCTCGCCGCGAACCAGGCACTGGCGCTGACGATTAGCGGATTGCCGTATCACAGCACCACAGGCCGCAACGTGGCGCTGATTCTGGCGAGTCTGATTGTCGTTGGCGGCATCTTCGCCGCCGTACGCGGCGGCGCGAGTCTGCCGGATGAAACCGGTGAACGCTCGCAGCTGGTCGCGCGCCGCGAGAAGCTGTTTCAGGAACTGGTCCGCCTCGAACACGACCATCAGCGCGGCCGCGGCAACAAGGCGCACTACGCTTCGCGGCGCGAAGAGTTGTTGCGCTCTCTCGAGCAACTCTACGGCGCGCTCGACAGCTCCGGCGCTGGACCCGATCCGGCCAATCGCTCGGGCGCGGCGGCCTGACGACCGGCATGTCTCCCGACGCGCAGCGTGGGGCAGGCGGTCATCCGTCGGCGGCCCTCGACTTCGATCACATCGAACTGACAGACCTCTCGCGCC
>Ga0209023_10004333_pt1 | contig 16231 bp, 18 predicted proteins | sample LakOneMetagenome_FD_187468 | JGI IMG/M metagenome (GOLD analysis project Ga0209023, IMG submission 187468) | Freshwater and sediment microbial communities from Lake Erie, Canada (SPAdes) (version 2) | ecosystem: Environmental > Aquatic > Freshwater > Lentic | place: Lake Erie, Canada... | reverse complement strand
CTAATTGATGTTGCTCTGGATAGATCAAATGTAGCCGTTTTTGAATAAGATCATTGCCTAAACCGTTGCTTTCTTGTACTACTTTTCGATTGGAATCAAACTTGTTTTCACAAACAAACAAGATATTTTCTTCAGTAATAGCGAGCTGAACAGTAATAGCATTATCAATTTTCTTATTGGTGCTGTGTTTAAAAGCATTTTCAATAAAGGGAATAAAAACCATGGGAGCAATAGTGATGTTGGCTGGTTGGCCTAGTACTTCAAAGCTGACATAATTGGCATTGGCCGTTCTTATTTTTTGCAATTCGATGTATTTCTCAATGTATTCAATCTCTTTTCTAAGGAGTATTTCATCTGTTTTGGTTTCGTAAAGCATAAAACGCAAGATGTCGGACAGCTTGTTTAAATAAAGGGAAGCTTCGGTGGGATCTTTTAAAATTAGTACATCTATGTTATTTAGCGTATTAAATAAGAAATGAGGATCCAGCTGCGATTTTATCAAGGCCATTTCTGTCTCATAATTTTTTTGCTTCAACGCTTCTTTTAATTTTATTTCATTAAACCAGGTAATAAAACCTTTAATGATCAAGGCGGCTAGACCAGCTATTGAAGCAATAAAACTCATAAATAGGATGGTCCTTAGAGCGGTAGACCTGCCATTAACGCCACCTTTATCCATATCCATAAGCAAACCTGATTCTATTAAATAGCGCATCAACATATAGGCAAATGCCGAAGCAACTACCGAAATTAGGAAACCAAAAATAAAGGAAAGGAAAAACTTTTTTTGTTGTAAATAGTTAGGAAACACAATGAAATAGCATCCATAAAAGGTGAGAAAGGAGGGCAGAAAAGCAAACAAGAAAAGTGACTTAAAGGCATTTAAAACTCTTGCTGTTTGATCTATTGCTGGATTACTGCTTCTGTAAAAAACCGCTAACATGATTCCTATTAGCAGTAAATAGCACAACCAAAAACCAATATGCAATAAGAAAATGATTGATCTTTTCATAACTTCAAATTTAGGGATTTAAGAGAACAATATTCGATGATCTTAAATCCTTACGAAAATATATTATTCCAATTGGCGATATTCGTCTGCAAGATGGGGAAAGGGGTAGGCAGCTGCCTAATGAAAAACACTCCCAATAGGAGTGCTTCCATAATTCATGATGAAATAAAAATGAAGTTGTTCTCTTTAAAATTTGAATGTGGATTTAAAAGAGAAATAAGTGACATCGTTACCCTTTCCTGTAGCTTTTGGATAACTTCCAGCATCAAAATAGGAGGCGTCAAAAGCAAACGATACATTTTTTGTTTGCTGGTAATTGGTTTCCAAAACATAAAATTGACCCAGTGTCTTTTTATCAGTAGCAAAAAGAGCACGAGGTTTTGGTCTGTTTTCAATCATTCCAGGGGAATAGGTTCCGTCTTGAGTGCTGTTTCTTGCCATAAAGAATACTTGTGCTACTACGTTTAGCTTTTGAATAGGATTAATTTTGATATAAGGATAGAAGCTGATGATGTTTGTGGCTCCAATGGGAACGGCAAGACCATAAGCAGGTTTAGCATACAATAAATTATAGGTGTTTAGTTTTTTGTCAGTAGGGTCTTGATCTCCTGACGCGACACTAGCCGCAAAACCAATCACCCCTTTTTTAGAGGGTAATACAGTTACATTGATATCCGCTAAGGCGCTATAGGCATCAATGGTTAAGTCATTGAATTTACCAGTTTGATACCCGCCTTCCAATTCAAAGTTGATGGTTTTAAGGTTGGAGAATAATCGTATGCCGCCGGTTTGACGGTCTTCAAAACCAGACTGATAGTTATACTTTCTAGCTTTTGATTGGAAATCGACTAGATAATAATCTAATCCCAATTTATGATTTGAAAAATACTGCGTTCCATAGATCCCATATAGTCCATCGTGCATGCTCTCGTCGTCAAAAACATATTGTTTGGAGACCACTTTAGAAACGGCAAAGAAATCAATTACTCCGTTTTTAAATTTATGTTTTACGACCAATCCATCAAAGGCCTGTCTGGTGTTAGGTCCTTCTCGTACAGTAATCAACCGATGGTTACCATAATACAGTTCTTGACGGCCTAGTCTGAAATTCCAGCGGGTTAGTTTAAATTCTGCAAAAGCTTGATGAAGGCTTAATTGGTTTTCATCAATCTCTGGAACGATGGGGTTGTCATTCAAGAATCGGAGGGTACTATTCAGTTGGATGAAAAAGCAAAAATGGTTTCCCAATTCGATATTGGAATGGACCATGAACCGGTGCCAAAGTTGATGGCTATTGGTATCGGAATAATTTGGTGGCACATCACCAAAATTGATGTTATTATAGAGCTGAAACTGTTCGCGCAATTCACCACCAAAAGAAATGGAATTGTTTTTACCTAACGGAATATATTTTAGTTGGTGGAATCCCTTTTTGACACTGTCTTTTTTTACCAGCGAAAAGTCATCCTCGTAGCGCATTAGGCTGATTTGATTTTGAGCCTGTGTTGCTGAAACCACCATAGTGACTAAAAATGCTATTTTAAAAATTAAATTTTTCATAAGTATTGTACTATGTTGGTACTAGTACCAACAGTTCTTTTGATTAAATTTTTGATTGTAACTTCAGTATGCTGAAATTCGATTGAAACTCATTCATAAACCGGAGGTCATTACCATTGTAAAATAATGACCCACGGATACTATCGCTGCCGCGAATAAGAATTATGGTTTAATAATATGCCCTGTGCTGGCGCCAAAAACACTTTTGCGAAACATAAATTCCAGTTGTCTCATAGTCGTCGGAATTTCTCCTGGAAAATAAGGGAAGTACTGAGGAGAATTTTCGATAACAGTCGGACTAACAGCATTAATACGAATTCCATTTTCCAATTCAATGGCGGCAGCACGAACAAAACCTTCGACGGCACCATTCGCAGCAGAGGCATTGGCAAAGTTGACTTGGGGTTCCTGTGTCAATGCTCCCGTGATTAAGGTAAACGACCCTTTCGGATTAATGTATTTTTGGCCAAGCAAAACCAAATTGATTTGCCCCATCATTTTGCCCTCAACACCTTGCCGGAAGGTAGTATCATTCAATTTAGCCCATGGCCCAACGAAGGTGGGGCCCGCGGTTGAAATTAGAGCGTCAAAAGACCCAACTTGTTGAAACATACGTTCAATAGATTCTGTTGAGGTGATGTCGGCATCGATATCCCCACCTGTAGAAGCAACTTTAATGACTTCATGTTCTCTTTCTAGGGCGCTCACTAAGTGTGTTCCCATGGTACCTGTAGCACCTACGATGATAATTTTCATTTGTTTTTAATTTTAATTATTAATTGATGCAGCAAAGATATTTCAGCAAGGAAGCACTAGGATAGGACAGAATTGAAGTAGAGTAGGACTAATTTTAAATTGTTTTTTTGAGCCAAATAACGCAAACAAAAAAGCCCTGAAACGTATGAATTTCAGGGCTTACTTAACCAATAAACGGTTGTGCAAAATTTAAGCTTATTTTTTTCGACCAACAAACCGAATCACGGAGCCTTTGCCAACATGATACAGACCTTCCTCTAAAAGGATTTCTCTTTCTTCTAGTAATAGAATTTCATAATCTTTAAAATCGGAAGCCACTTCCTCGGTAGAAAACAACATATGCACATCCCTAGGACCTCCTACTTTTGGGTCCAGCTCATTGTATGTTAAGTGCGATTTGCTAAACGCTTCAAAAATAACGAGGCCACCTGGTTTCAGATACGTACTTAATTCTTGGTGCAGTATCGATTTCTTGTCGGCACCAAAATGGGCATAGATCAATCCCATCGCATCAAAGGAGGCGGCTTCGAAATGAAGTTCGTCTAAAGCACCAACCTGATACTCGAGCGCAACCTGTTGCTCTTTGGCCAGTTCAAGCGCCTTTTGTTTTCCGGACACACTCAAATCAAAGGAAGTGACTTCCCAACCCAACTGTGCCGCATAAACACCATTACGTCCTTCACCATCTGCGGGCATTAACACCTTCCCAGGTTCAAATTTTGGCAACCACTCTTTAAAAAACAAATTGGGTGCTTTGCCATAAACAAATTCATTTTCTTCATACCGACGATCCCACATCGTTTTGTAATCTTCATCCCAAGATTTCTTCATAAGTAGTGCTATTAAAACTGTTCTAAAATCAGTTGCTTACTGGCGGTCATCCCAGCGATAGTTCCCATGGAGACCGAATGGGCCACCGAACGTAATCGGGTAGCGTTATCGCCACAAGCAAAGATACCATTCACCGTGGTTTCTTGAAAGGGATTTACTTGAATATAACCTTCATCGGTGAAGTCGCAACCTAAAAGTTTAGGAAGACCACAATGTTGTTCAAACGAATTCCGATTATACATGGCCGTCACAGGAGCTTGACTACCGTCTTCAAAAACAAGATGTTGAACAAATCCCTGACGGTGTTCCAATCGAGTGATGCTTTTTTCTACGATTTGGATACGATGCTTTTCTAATGAGGCGTTCTGTTCCAGAGTTAACGTAGATGCTCCGTTCGTGTAAAGCGTTAAATCAGAAGTCCAATTGGAAATGAGTTTAATCAATTCAAATCCGTGGGCGCCATTACCAAGAATACCTGTTTTTTCATTTCGAACTTCATACCCGTGACAATACGGACAATGCAACATCGAAATGCCCCAACACTCAGAAAACCCCTCGATAGGAGGCATATGATCTTTGATACCCGTTGCAAAAATTAACTGCTGAGCTTCAAACGTTTCCCCGGAGGCAACCTGAATTTCAAAACCGTCCGCAAGCTTTTTTCCATCGGTAGCCAAGCCTTGGAAAAAAGTGACCGAAGGATACTGTTGCACCTGGTGCCGGGCAAGGGTTGCGATTTCCAAAGGGGTCTTGCCATCTTGCGTCAAGAAGTTATGCGAATGGGGCGTTTGGGCATTACAAGGTTGACCGCTATCGACAACCAAAACGCTGCGTAGAGCTCGGCCTAACGCCATAGCAGCAGCCAGTCCGGAATAACTTCCGCCAACGATAATGACATCGAATGTAGTATTATTTTTCATAGGGTGTTGTTTTGAAAAGTCTAGTATAGGAATAGGTAAAGTGAGCGCCGTTACAAAGAGCCCACTCTTTTGAAGAAACTCCCGTCGCGACATGGAGCGTAATGTTTCGGGATGGACGATCACAATACATTATTTTTCCCCGATTTTTGAGGAAAAGGAACGCAATAGTAAATCTACAAAAGGGACGCCAATAAAGACCACCCAAGGAACCAGCACCAACGTCAGCAATAATGTCTTAAGATAAAGGGGCAAAGCTACTGAAGAGTGACTTAAAAGATAAAGGGCTAGGGTAATCGAAGGGTAAATGACCACCCATATTTTAAAGGCGGCCAGTAGTTTCATTTTTGTTTTCATACGATTGCTTTTTTAAATGATAATTTTATTAGGCAAAAGTAGTACGACACAAAGCAAAGCAAATAGGACAATTAGAAGAACGAATAGGACTTATTTAGAGTTTTGCCTAAAAGCTTCAGGCGAGACAGAAGTATGTTTCTTAAAAAAGCGAATAAAGTACGACACATCATCATAACCCAAATGATAAGCAATTTGGCTCACCTGATTGGAGGTCGCTAACAACTGTCGTTTGGCTTCTAAGAGGATCGACTCGTTCAAGATTTCCGAAGGAGTTTTGTGCAGCAAGGTCTTCGTAATAGCATTTAACTGATAGGACGACAAATGCAATAAATCGGCGTAGTGCGAAACCGACTGGCGGGTAGTAATAGTGTTGGCTACCAGTTCCAAAAATTGTTCTAACTTTTCTTGGGCATAGGGATTCCCCGGTGCCGTTGGCATTTGTTGCTGCTGCCGTTGTCGCAGAAGGGCAATAAGAAAAATGCTGAGGTTGGCCTTCAATACTTCTTGATATCCTTTCACTTGAGCCGTATACTCCTTTAAAGCTTCCGACAAAAGCGACTCCAAGGTAGCGAAGCCTTCCGGTTCAAAGGAGTAACAAGAATACTGTATCAATTTGGTCAAATGGTTTTGCGAAGCATGATTGTGATAATACAGAAAATCAGTTTTAAATTGAATGAGGTAACCTGCACTATCAGACATTAGATGAAGCTGATGCACTTGTCCCGGCCGCATCATATACACCGTATGGTCTTGGATGTCATAAGAGGTAAAGTCAATCTCGTGAGTGCCACTTCCTTTGCCTAAAACTAAGAAGTAATAAAAATCGTGACGGTGAAGTTCTTGCAGCATGTCGTTCCCAGCAAGCAAGTCTTCAATTTTGCGTATGCTGTAGCTTCCCGACAAATGGGGCTCTTTAGAAATTGCTGGGAGATGTCGGATCGGAATGTGCTCCATGGGCTACTAACTAAGACTACTATAGCGTGGTTTTCAAACTAAAATTGGACTGTAAAATAGCTTGCGACTACAAGTCAAAGGTACTAATTATTTGGTGGCGATCCATTTGATTTTTACAACCGATTTTTGAAAGGAAGAGTGTAGGGATGCCGAGCGTAAATCTCCGACAAAAGCATCACGGAGTCGCAACACCCACCCGCCAAATCATATTGGTCACATCATCCGTAACCAATAAAGAACCATCCGGTAGTACGACCACGCCAACAGGTCGTCCGTACACTTTTTTCTGCGAATCAACCGTAAATCCGGTTAAGAAATCTTCCGGTTTCCCCGTGGGTTTCCCATTTTCAAACGGAACAAACACCACCTTATAACCCGCCAGCACCGAGCGATTCCAAGAGCCATGTTGGGCAATAAAAGCGCCGTTATGGTACTTCTTTGGAAAAGCATTCTGAGTGTAAAAAGCCAAACCTAAAGAAGCAGTATGAGCACCAAGAGGTACATCAGGTACAATGGCTTTAGCCACTAAATCGGGTCTTTGTTCCGTTACTCGCGGGTCTACGTGTTGGCCATAATAGGAGTAGGGCCAACCATAAAAACCACCATCTTGCAGACTAGTAAGATAATCGGGGACCAAATCGTCTCCCAATTCATCCCGTTCATTCACAGCGACCCACAGCGTCTTAGTACCAACGGCCCAGCCCATGCCCACAGGATTGCGCAAGCCACTAGCGTATACACGGGCGCCCGTGCCATCGGGATTGATTTCCAAAATGGTAGCACGCAGGTATTCTTGTGCAATGCCTTTCTCAGCAACATTCGAATTAGATCCCACCGAAACATAAATTTTAGTCTGGTCGGCATTGGCAATCAAATTCCGAGTCCAATGTCGGGTATGCTTGCCTCCCGGTAAATCCATGATTTTTTCCCCTTTACCCGTGATTTCGGTTTGCCCTGCTTCGTAAGGGAAGCGCATTACAGCATCCACATTGGCAACATAAAACCAAGGACCAATCACCAGCATGCCAAAAGGTTGGTTAAGCTTAGCAAGAAATGTAGTTTGCAAATCGGGAAGACCATCTTGATTAGTATCGCGCAATAAAACAATCCGATCAACGCTGTTTTTCAAATTATTCGATTTGGAAGCCCCAAGAATTCGACCTCCAATTTTTTCCACTAAGGTGTGATTGGAATTGCTTTCGGCCACCAAAACGTCCCCATTAGGAGTAACATACATCCAGCGTGGGTTTTCAAAATGATCTGCATAGCGAGTAACTACAAATCCTTTGGGAGCTATCGGCGTTCGGCCGTCATGCCACCCTTGGACATTGCTGTAGTTTCGTGTCGATTTAGTAGCATAAGGGTCTGGTAAGGCTTCTGCGGTGTTCCCAGTACCAGGTTTGTCTTGCGCGATGCTGTAATTCGAAGCGCACAAAAGCAGTAGCAGCATTCCAAAATTGATTTTGCTGCCGTTATGGGATAGTAGATTCTTATACGAAAGTGGAGGAAAGTTCATGACAAGACAGGTATTTAAGTTGCCAAGGTGCTAAAAACTCAGGATGCTTTAGGATTAGCTTGGATCGACATCAGTAATTCCGATAGGAAGTCGGCAGCCAAGGCATCGGTCGTCATAGGGTCATTGGATTCGCCATTTTCAGAATAAGCAGTAGCTACAGCAGGGACCGAAAAGAAGGCAGGAATAGTGCAGGCTTTCATTTTCCAAAGGGTAAATTGCAAAGCCACCAACACTTGCGAACCTCCAAACGGACCTGAAGATACCGTTACAATACCCACAGGTTTGTGATGCCATTCCTCGTAAAGCAGATCAATGGCATTCTTTAAGCTTGCGGGATAACCCCCATTGTATTCTGGCGTGACGATAATAACGCCATCCGACGATGCAATCTTTTCGGCAAAGGCAAGGACTTGTTTAGAAGGCGCCTCCATCGTTTTCAGCGTTTCTTCAAAAATAGGGAAGTCCAATTGTTGTAAATCAAGAATCTCAGTGGTCGCTAACTGATGACTGGCCAGGTAATTTTCAAAATACAAAGCCACCGAGTGACTCTTGCGGCCTTTTCGAATACTAGAGGAAATAATAGAGATATGGGGCATGAGGGTAGTGTTTAAAATAAGAAATAGTTAGCTACAGAAATCTTTATACCTTGGCGTAAATCGCATCAATCTTTTTCGAGAGCTCACGGTCTTTTTCCGTAACGGTATCGTGGCTATCATGTGTAAAAAGACTAATGGTGACTTTGTTATAACTGTTGCTCCAATTCGGATGATGGTTCATTTTTTCCGCCGCAAAAGCCACTTGAGTCATAAAGGTAAAAGCGGCTACAAAGTCTTTAAATTCAAAGCTTTGTTGCAATTGATTATTTTCTTCAGTCCACATAGTTGCTATTTCTTAGGGGTAGTTTTCTTGTTTTTCAATAAGGCCAATAACGCTTCCGCTACCGCTTCTGAAGACGCCGGATTTTGCCCAGTAATCAACAAGCCGTCCGTAACCACATTCGAAGCCCAATCGCCTTTTTTAGAGTAGAGTCCGCCTTTTTTAACCAATTCATCCTCCAATAAAAAAGGAACTACATCGGTCAATTGCACAGCGGCTTCCTCGCTATTGGTAAACCCAGTCACCTGTTTCCCTTTGATTAAGAAATTCCCATCTTCATCTTTAGCATTCAACAACACGGCCGGAGCATGACAAACCGCTGCAATGGGTTTTTTACTGTCCCAAAAAGTCTCAATTAAATCAATCGAATCCGCATCATTGGTCAAATCCCACAACGGACCATGACCGCCCGGATAAAAAACAGCATCAAAATCGTGAGGGTTAATATCCGCTAATTTTACGGTCTGAGCCAACAGTTCTTGCAAGGCCACATCCGCTTTAAAACGAACGGTAGCAGGGGTCTGACTGCTGGCCTCGTCACTTTTGGGATCAATCGGAGGTTGCCCACCCAAGGGAGAAGCAAGAGTAATCTCGGCACCAGCGGCTTGCAAAGTATAGTAAGGGGCCGCGAATTCTTCAATCCAAAATCCGGTTTTGCCACCAGTGTTGCCCAAAGCGCTGTGAGAAGTAAGTACAATAAGTATTTTCATAATAGAGAGTGATTTTTAATTTCGTAAGGAAATAATCTAGGAACGTCTAAAAGACAGTATCTTACAAAGTTGGCGATTTTAAAACGTAGGAACTTGTACAATTCGAGTTAACTATTGTAATATTCTCAGGAAGATTGGTGGCAATAAGAAGAATAGTAACACTCCGCCACAAAGCAAGCCGTGGCCTTGCATGTACCTATGAAATAGTAGACCAATTAGGGTGTTCAGGAGTGAAGTAGTATGGCGGCTTGAAAACCAAGTTTTCGCCAGTGAAAAACGCAATTAGGAAATAAGAGCAAACAAGGTATCTAAATCCTGACCACGTGATAAAGGAGGTGAGGCGATGGCGACTCTTAATAAGTTTGAATAAGTACGTCAGTTGGAATATTTAAGCGCTCATGTAGTTGACGAATCATTTCAAGTGACAATTTTCTTTTCTTGTTTAGTATTTCACTTGCACGACTTTTTAAGCCAACAATATCCGCCAAATCATTTTGATTATACCCCAGCTGTTCCATCCGAAATTTAATAGCTTCAATCGGATCAGGCAACCCGATAGGGAAGTGCTCATTTTCGAAGTGCTCAATCAAAATACCAAGTACTTCAAGTTCATCACCTTCTGGCGAACCTTTTTTGGAATCAAAAATCACCTCAAGTCGTTCGAGAGCTTGATGGTAATCGGTATCCGTTTTTATAGGTTTAATTTCCATAGCATTTTAAATTTCGTTTGCGTTTATTTTATCGTAGGCCGCGTGTGTTCCAATAAATCGAATCCAAACCATTTGGTAATCATAATTTACCTTTGCAATCAATCGGTAACGGTTGCCTTTGATGTTAAAAACAATCCTGTTATCATTTAAAATACTGGCACTTGGATATTCCTTCTTAATTTGATCGGGATTTTTCCATTCCGCGTTACTGGCCTCCTGAAGCCAAGATTTTAATTGCTGTTCACAGCCGGAATGCGCTTCCCAATAATCCCGCAATATTTTTTTGGCGATTACTCTCAACGTTCAAATTTTTAACGAAGATAATTAAAAGTTCCCAATTCGGGAAATATAATAGGAAGATTTTTAGGGTAGACTTCTTATTGAAGGACTGCCAAGGAATAGCTAAGCACTAACTTTAGTCCCATTCTCATCAGGAGGTACGGTGCCATCGGTTCGTTCCGCGTACCCATGTGTAAATTCAGCACCAAAGAAAACAATCATAGAAGAATAGGAAACCCAAAGCAGTATCAAAATAAGAGAACCTGCAGCACCATAACCCGAACCCGGTTCCGCTTTAGCAAAATACAATCCTAAAGCCGATTTGCCAATTTCAAACAACACTGCCGTGACCAAGGAGCCCAGCCAAACGTGCCGCCACTTGATCTTGGCGTCGGGAAAAAGTTTAAACATAAAGGCAAACAAAACCGTAAGCGTACCAAGGGATACGATAAAATTGACGACCAACAATAAAATAAGAAAGGACTTGGAAAACGACTGGATCAACCAAGTACCGAACGCAGCAAGTGCAGCAGAGATAACCAATGAAACCATTAAAATAAAAGCAATGGCGACAATAAGACCAAAAGAGAACAGTCGCGTTTTTACCAAATGCAAGATGCCAGACTTGGCCTCATCAACCTTCACATTCCAGATGGCATTTAGCGATTTCTGAAAGGCAATAAAAACACCAGTTCCTCCTAATAAAATGGTAAAAACCCCAATGATGGTCGCCCAAACGGAATTTCTAGATTTGGCTCCTTGTGCGATGATGTCTTGAATTTGTTGCGCAGTATCAATCCCCATCACCGAAGTGATTTGCCCTTTGATTTGCCCACTAACCGCCTCAGCTCCGAAGAAATAGCCCGCAATAGTAATGAAAACCATCAGCAAGCCGGGCAAGGAAAAGATAGCGTAGTAAGCAATGACCGCACTTTCTTTGAACGGATCTTTGACCCACCACCGCGCGAAAGCTAGTTTTAAAACAACCCACAAAGTAGTTAGTCGGGTTCTCATGTATTTTTCGGTTCCTATTTTAGTTTGAATTATGTTTCAAAAAACCCTTCTTAATGGTCTTTCCAACAGCTTGAAGCCGCTCCGTATTTTTTACCATAAAGTTGGTTACTGCAAATTGAAGGAGCGTTCCCAATCCTGTTTTAAAGGCGTTGTGCGAATGACCCACCAGCAATTTCTTAGAAAGAAAGCCCGTACCCAATCCAACGGCTGTGCTCACAACATTATTTTTGATGTCAGCAGAACTAGTGACTTGGTGAAATAAGGTCTTAAGCAAGGCGATGGGTTTCACGCTCTCGTAAGCCACGTGAAATTGCTCTTTTAGTTGCTTTAAATCGGTAGCTCGTTGCTCTGCGACATCCAGAAGTCGCTCGTTTAATAAATCGGTCTCACGTTTCCTTTTCATGTCCCTTTAGGTTTCAGCATTTGTTTGATAATCGAATCACTAACAGGGTATTTCAACCACTGATGGCGAAAGATGTGCAGCAGCACAGCAAGCAGAGAATAAAATCCGCCCACAATAAAAAACCCGTAATAGGAACCGCCCAATAGTTTTCCCAACCATAAAGCCAAGCCAATACTTAGACAAAAAAGCGACAAAGCAACGGTAAAGAAGATCGCAAGTCGGGAGACGAGAGAGGAAACCACATCGGCCGACTTGTCAATAGCCGTCAGCGTAAAGAATTCAAGCGTCGATTTGCCGTAATCTTCCGCCCGCTCTAAAAGGGTGGCAATGGGTGTGGTAGTTTCAGCCATAATTTAATTTTTATATATTACTAAAGGAAAGTAATTCCGAGACTTAAGCCGAAATAAACCGCAACAAGTCTGCATTTAATTTTTCTTTTTCCGTAATAAACAAACCATGGGGCGCATCATTGTAAACCAAGTATCTAGCATTCGGAAGTAACGCAGCAGTTTGATCTCCAGATAGGCCAATAGGAACCGTTTGGTCCGCATCGCCATGGATAATCAATACGGGAACTGAAATTTTCTGAATGTCTTTTCTAAAATCGGTTTCCGAAAAAGAGCGTACACATTCCAACGTCGCTTTAGCCGAACTAGCCAAACACTGCATCTGATTCCAAACCAATAACGCTTTGCTTACCGGCTGCGTCAGCATTCCAACGCCATAAAACTGTCGCCCAAAATCGGCAAGGAAAGCAGGGCGATCCGCCGTGATTTTGGCAATCATATCGTCAAAGATTTCCTTAGCGACACCGTCTTCGTTATCTTCAGTTTTTAGCATAAAAGGCGTAACCGAACTAATAAAAGCAATTTTGGCAATGCGATCCGATCCATATTTACCAACATAACGAGCAATTTCACCGCCACCCATAGAAAAACCAACCAACACTACATCAGTCAGGTTCAGTTGCGTCAGCAATTCGTGCAAGTCATCAGCAAGCGTATCATAATCATAAGCTTCCCAAGGACGATCCGATTTACCAAATCCTCTGCGGTCATATGCTATACAACGGAGATTGTGTTTAGGGAGTTCCGTCAATTGGTATTCCCACATTTCGTGGTTCAACGGCCAACCATGAATAAAGACCACAGGTTTCCCAGTGCCACTTTCCTGGTAAAAGAGAGCAACTTCGCTGCTAGTGGTGGCTGATTTTGTTTTGATATAAGACATAGAATTATTTTTTTAATTAATAGGTAAGGGATTCCCGTCAGCACGTTACATCTGGTAAAGAAGAACGAAAGGAAACCGAGTCAGTAGGTGGTGTAAAGCGTTAGGGGGTAAGACGGAAAGGAAAACCTGCCAAAAAAGGAGGATTCATCAGGCGGGGTCTAGTGGGGGTTCGGGGAAGCCTCCTTTTCGACTTCCTGATTGTCCTCCCTAGGAAAATCCTACGCTGGGTGCTTAGCACCCGAATCAGGGACTCTACCCGGTGTTTCATCCAAGTCCATATTCGTTTTGCCTTTCGAACCGCGTTCCGCTGGTAAAGGGCATTGATCTTTAGGTGGGGTACTCATGGTATTTGGTAATTAGTACAACAGAATTGCTGTCTGGTAAAGGTCAAGCTATTCAGCGATACCGAATTACAGCATTAGGAGTAAAAATTACATGATTTACAGTTTATGAAAATCGGGAGGAAGCAATTGGGTCGGAGCCTTTACTATTTCGACAAGATATAAAGGCCCAAAAGGGTAGTGGCACGTCAACCAACAAGTCTACTGGTTCTCTGCGGTTTCTTCAATAACAAGATCGGTTAATTTCATCCCGCATTTTGAGCAGGGCGTGCTCCATTTGCCTTTTACTTCGTAGTGCATCGGACAAGCGTATCTTTTGACTTGACGCCCCATCATTTTATAGGTAGAGCTCATCAGGGTGCTATCAGTAGCTTTCGTTTCGGATGGGTCCGCCGTAGCAACTTCGTTCTTTTGATTACAAGAAACGAGTAGGAAGACTATGATGATGGCGGAAAGGATCGTTTTTTTCATTTTAGTAAAGTTTATCTTTAGAGTATTTTTCGAAAGATAAAATTACATGCAAAACGAAAAGAAAGCGTTATACCATTACGGCTATAAATTGTAGGATTCCCACAAGCTAAAAGTAGTAGGCTACACTGCTGGCAAACCACCACAGCTAAGAACCATAATAGGAGATTTTAAAAACAAGAATAATCCCACACATTCCAATATATTCAGTATATTTGAATGGCATACCCCACACTAAACTCAAAAGAATACACCATGAAAAAACAACTACTATTACTCGTCGCTTTGCTAAACATAAGTATCGCTTTTGCCGATGGTTTCTACGTCAATAATGTGTATTATTATATCATGCCGACTGCGGGAACGGTAGAAGTGAGTAGCGTACAAGGTGGGCCTTCCACCGTAGTGATACCGGCTACAGTCTCCAATGGATTGGCTACCTACACCGTAAGATCCGTCGGAAGTTATTCCATTAATTCTAGTACCTTTATCTCCGTAACGCTTCCCAATACCATACAGACCATTAGTAGTAGCGCATTTTACAATTGTTATAATTTGACCTCGGTAAACTTAGGGGATGGAGTCACTTCGATAGGATACGGTGCCTTTTTATATTGCAATTCTTTAACAAGCGTAAATCTAGGCAATGCACTGACCTATATAGGGGAAAGTGCGTTTCAATACTGCAGCCATTTGGCCTCGATTGCATTGCCCAATACACTTACAGCCATCGCTCCTTCAGCCTTTCAGGATTGTTCGGCCTTAACATCGATAACCCTCCCTAATACAGTAACCTCCCTCGGCAGCTCCGCTTTCAGAAGTTGTCCAGTACTTACTACAGTAACCATGGGAAATGCCATCACTTCTATAGGAGACTATGCGTTTTCCGATTGTTTTGGTTTAACAACACTAACGCTGGGAAGCGCACTGACATCGATAGGAAATTATGCCTTCTCCGGATGTTATGCCTTACCTTCGTTAACCATACCCAATACCGTGAACAGTATTGGAGAGGCCGCTTTCGCCAGTTGCTATTCTTTAACGAACTTACAAATGGGCAATGCCGTAACTACTATCAGAAACTCGGCTTTTGAAAATTGCAGTGCGTTGACCTCTCTAACCATTCCCAATGCCACTACCACCATAGGAAATAGTGCTTTCTTAAATTGTATCGCTTTGCAGTCCCTACAGCTAGGGAATTCTGTAAGTACCATTGGTAGCAATGCTTTTGAAAATTGCAAAGTTTTGCAGTCATTAACCATACCCAATTCAGTAATCTCGATAGAGTCGGGCGCCTTTCAAAATGCCAACGCCTTAACGTCCTTAACGCTAGGAACAGGACTAACCTTCCTAGGAACATGGGCCTTTCAAGAGTGTAAACTGTTAACCACGCTAACCATTCCCAATGCCGTAACCACCATCAGCGATTACTGCTTTGCGGGCTGCAACGCCCTAGAATCCTTAACACTAGGAAACGCAGTTACAACCATCGGAACAAATGCGTTTTCCGACTGCAGCGTCTTGCCCACACTAACCATTCCCAACTCCGTAATAACCATAGGATCGTCTGCTTTTGCAAATGCCTATTTGTTGGAGACGGTAACACTCGGGAATTCGGTGAGCACCATCGGAGAGTATGCCTTCTACAATAATTTTGGATTAACATCACTTACGGTTCCCAATTCAGTAGTGTCTATTGGAAGCTATGCCTTTTACTATTGCGTGAGTTTAACAACAGCCACAATCGGGAATTCAGTAGCGTCTATAGGCAGTTATGCGTTTCAATTCTGTACCAGTCTTTCGTCGCTATCCTTAGGATACGGGATCAATTCGATAGGCATTTTTGCTTTTCAAAACTGTTCCAGCCTAACCTCTGTAACCTGCTACCGAGGAACACCCTTAGTAATCAATGCCAGTGTGTTCAACAACGTCAATATAGGCGCCTGTTGCTTAATAGTGCAAGCCAACAGCCTGCCAGCCTATCAAACCACCTCCATATGGCGCAACTTCCTATTCACCAACTGCGCTACGCTAGGAACCGAGAACTTTGCCATCAAAGACGAAGTAACCTTCTATCCAAATCCCATGCAAAACGAGTTCTTTGTCGACATAAAAAAACTAACCAACCCAACGCTGCAAGTATACGACAGCAATGGCAGACTGATCACCAACACCACCCTGACCAACACCGCCACCAACAGCATCAACACCAGCAATCTAGCCACGGGCTTGTACCTGTTCAAAGTGTCGGCCCAAGAAGGAACCACGACATCCAAAATAATGAAATTGTAAACGGT
>Ga0209023_10004332_pt1 | contig 16237 bp, 16 predicted proteins | sample LakOneMetagenome_FD_187468 | JGI IMG/M metagenome (GOLD analysis project Ga0209023, IMG submission 187468) | Freshwater and sediment microbial communities from Lake Erie, Canada (SPAdes) (version 2) | ecosystem: Environmental > Aquatic > Freshwater > Lentic | place: Lake Erie, Canada... | reverse complement strand
TGCAGGGCGAGGGCCGTCAACATGGGCATGCTGAGCAAAAGATTGGTGCGGGTGGCCAGCATGGCCACGCGAGCCGCGACGGCCCGGGTGTCTTCGTCGAGTTCGACGGCGCCCATGCCGATGTTGAGGGCGCGCCTCTGGTTGGGCCAGATCACGGCCCAGGTGTTCAGGAACATGATCAGGGCCAGCCAGGCGCCGACTCCCATCAGGGTGTAGCCCTGATCGCCGCTTTCGAAGCCGCGGTGGAAGCCAAAGCTCATGATCTCGACCAGGTAGGTGCCCGCATGGGCGACCATCGCGCAGGCGCCGAACCCGATCGTCGCCAGGGCCGACCAGCGGATCCAGAACAGGGCCGTGGGTGTGATGTAGAGGTTGATCACCTGCTTCTGCTCCGCCGGGATCTGCGGCATGACGCGGATCTGCACGACGTTGAAATAGTAGAGCAGACCCATCCAGAGCGTGGCCGAAACGCTGGTGGCCCAGTTCAGGCCGGCCCGCAGGAGTTCGCGGTCGAAGCCGCGCGGCGTGACGAAACCGCTAGCGACAAGCAGCAGGATCGCCAGCACCAGGCTGAGGATGATGGTGGTGCGAAAATTGGTCAGCAGTCCGGCCATGCGTCAGCCCTCCCCCGGGATGATGAGTCGTCGCGCACCCTACACCGCCCTCCCCCGGCCGGGGGAGGGAAAGATGATGCGGCTAGGGCCGGCTGGCCATTCCGAGCTTGACCGGCTTGGCGTCGTCGTTGAGTTCGCCGCGTTTGACGCCCCACAGCAGGATGATCGGCGCCCCGACATAGATCGAGGAATAGGTGCCGACGATGATCCCGAACATCAGGGCGATCGAGAAGCCGCGCAGCGCCTCGCCGCCGAAGACGGCCAGGGCCGCCAGCACCAGCACCGCGGTGACGCCGGTGATGATGGTCCGCGTCAGGGTCTCGTTCAGCGACAGGTCGATCACGTCGCGCAGCGGCATGGTCTTGTACTTGCGCAGGTTCTCGCGAAGACGGTCGAAGACGACGACGGTGTCGTTCATCGAATAGCCGATGACGGTCAGGATGGCGGCGACCATGTTCAGGCTGAACTCGAGACGCAGCAACACGATCAGGCCGAAGGTCAGGATCACATCATGCAGCAGGCCGGCGACGGCGCCGAAGCCGAACTGCGGCTCGAACCGGAACCAGATGTAGGCGAACATCAGGGCGATGGCGACGCCGAGGGCCAGCAGGCCCGAGGTGAACAGCTCGCCCGAGACCTTGGAGCCCACGACGCTGACGCCCGAATAGCTGACCTTGCCGGTGGCCGCAGTGATGGCGCCCTCGACCTGGTTGACCACGGCGGTCTGGTCGCGGCCTTCCGGCACCTGGAAGCGGACGATGGCGGTCGAGCCGTCGTTCTGATTGGTGTCGAGGCGGGCGATGCCCTGGACCCCGACGTCACCGAGCTCGAGTTCGGTCACGGAGCGGCGCACGGCGTCCAGGTCGATCGCCTGACCGGCCGGCTTGGCCACTTCCAGCGAGGCGCCGCCCCGGAAATCGATGCCCATGTTCAGGCCGGGGTAGAAGCAGCCGACGATGGACGCGACGCACAGGACGACCGACAGGACGGCGGCATAACGGGCGTATTTGACGAAATGCAGGTTGGTCTTCTGCGGAAGGACCTTGATCAGGGGCCACCAGGTCATCGGACAGTCTCCGCGTCGGCGATCGGCAGTTTCTTGGGCTTGGCGACCTTGAGCCAGTAGCCGAGCAGGACCTGGGCGACGAGCACCGAGGAGAAGACCGAGGTGAACACCCCGATGGTCAGGGTCCAGGCGAAGCCCCGGACGGGGCCGGCGCCGAAGACGAACATGATCCCCGCCGCCACCAGGGTCGTCAGGTTGGCGTCGACGATGGTGCCCATGGCCTTGTTGAAGCCGGCGTCCATCGAGGCGATCACGGAGCGTCCGCTTCGCGCCTCGTCCCGCATCCGTTCATAGATCAGGACGTTGGCGTCGACGGCCACGGCGAAGGTCAGCACCAGACCCGCGATACCCGGCAGCGTCAGCGACGCCTGGGTCAGGGACATGGCCGCGACGATCAGCAGGCCGTTCAGGATCAGACCGACGACCGAGACGCCGCCGAACAGGAACCCATAGGCCCCCAGCATGAAGACCACGATGATCGCGAAGCCGATGATCGTCGAAACGCCCCCCTTCTGGACCGCGTCGGCGCCCAGTTCGGCGGTGACGGTCCGGCGTTCCTCAACCTTGAGCGGAGCCGGCAGGGCGCCGCCGTTCAGCAGATTGACCATTTCGGACGCCTGCTGGATCGAGAACCGACCGGTGATGATGCCCGAGCCGTTGGCGATCGTGGACTGGATGCGCGGAGCCGAGATCACCTTGCCGTCGAGGATGATGGCGAATCGCTTGCCGATATTCTCGCTGCCGGTCGCCGTGGCGAAGCGCTGGGCCCCGACGCCGTCGAAGCGGAAGCCGATGGCGGTCTGGCCGTTCTGGTCGGTGGTCACGTCGGCGTGGGTCAGCTGCTCGCCGGACACCAGCACGCGGCGCTTGATCAGCAACGGCGTGACGCCGTCCTCGTCCACCATCAGCACGGCGTCGGGCGGCACGGCGCCGGCCAGCGCCTGCTGCACCGAGTTTTCGCTGTCGACCATCTGGAAGGTCAACTGGGCCGTCTGGCCGATGACGCGTTCCAGCGAGGCCGGGTCGCTCTCGCCCGGGGCCTGGACCACGATGCGGTTCGAGCCCTGACGGGTGATCGAGGGCTCCTTGGTGCCGAGGCTGTCGATCCGGCGGCGCACCACCTCGATCGACTGGTCCACGGCGCTGGCGCCCATGCTGTCCATGGCCTGCTGGGTGAAGGCGAAACGCAGGCGGCCGGCGCCCTCGCGGGTCACGGCGCGCTCGACGACGCCCTGCTGGTTCGCGCCGCCGACGAGACGACGCAACGCCTGATAGGCAGTCTCTGTCTGCGCGGGATTGGCCAGGGTGATGACCACCCCGCCCTCTTCACGCTGGGTCGCATTCACATTGACGCCGGCGTCACGCAGGGTGACGCGGACATCCTCGGCCAGGTTGTCGACCCGCTTGGTCCGCATGGCCGGCACGTCGACTTCCAGCAGCAGGTACGACCCGCCCTGAAGGTCGAGACCCAGGTTCAGCGCGTTCTTCGGCACGAAGCCCGGCAGCTTGGCGCGCTGCTCGGGGCTCAGGACGTTCGGAAACGCCAGCACCAGCCCGAACACGAGTGCAAGTGCGAGAAGAATGACCTTCCAGCGCGAAAGCTGAATCATGGGAATCGACTATCCGTTTCGGCGACGCGGGGCGATCAGGCCTTGGAGATGGCTTTGGTGTCGTTTGCGGCGATGGCGGTGCGGTTGCGCACGTCCGCGATCATGCCCTTGACGACGCGGATGTTGACGCTCGGGGCGATCTCGACATTGACCTCGGCCTCCTCGACGCGGGTGACCTTGCCGATCACGCCGGACGACAGGACCACGACGTCGCCGCGCTTTACTGCGGCGATCAGGGCCGCATGCTGCTTGGCCTTCTGCTGCTGCGGACGGATCAGCAGGAAGTAGAACATCACGAAGATCGCAATGAACGGCAGGAAGGTCATGACCTGGGCCATGATACCGCCGGCTTCACCAGTAGGCATATTCGTATTCCCCGACGCGGGCGGGCCTCAGTCGGGCGCCCTTTGAAAATGAGGCGCGGAACCTAGGGCCGACGCCCTGACATTGCAACGCGACGTTTCGGTCATGACGCTGCGCCTGCGTTACCTCGGCAACACCGTCAGCGGATCGATGGCCACGGGCTCGTCGCCCTGCATGCGCCGGGTCTCGAAATGCATCGACGGACGCCCGTCGCCGGCGGTCAGGCCGACGGTGCCGATCTGCTGGCCCGCACGGACGTCCGCGCCGTCCTCGACCGTCGCCGAACCCAGGTGGCCATAGACCGTGCGCCAGCCGTCGCGGTGGACGATCAGCACCGTAAGACCCTGCCCCACCAGGGCGTCGCCGACATAGGCCACCCGCCCCGCGGCCGAGGCTGTAACCGGCGCGCCGGCCGCGGCGCCGATGTTCACGCCGTTGTTGCGCTCGCCCATGCCGACCGGGCCGAAGCGCCGCACGATGTCGCCCCGCACCGGCCATTGCAGGCCGATGTTGCCCGCGACCGGGGCCGAAGAGGCCGTCTGGGCCGGCGGACGGATCGGACCGGTCGCGGGCGCACTCGGACGCAGCGGAGCGACGGGCGCCGGGGCGACCGGGACAGGCCGGGAGGGCGGCAGGGCGGCGTTGCCGGCCGGCGGTGTCGGCGGCGGCGGCACGGCTCCGGCGCGGGGCACGGTCACGCCGATGGGCGCCGGGCCGGTGGCGTAGGGATCCGGGCCGGTGTCGACGGCATTGTCCGGCAAGACGATCCTCTGGCCGCTTGAGATGGCGCCGCGAGGCCCGAGCGCGTTCAGGTCGATCAGGGTCTGGACCGGGGTCTGGAACCGCCGCCCGACGCCGGAAATCGTATCGCCCGGCTGGATCGCATAGGCCACGGCCCCGCCCGTCACCGGCGCGCGCGGCGTTCCCGGCGGATTGTAGCTCGGCGGTGAATACCCAGGCTCGGCCGCATTCGAGGTCGGAGCGTTCGGGCTGGGGTAGTTCGGGCTCGGATAGTTCGGGCTGGGCTGGGTCGGCCGGGTGGACGTGGCCGGGCCGCCGTTCAGCGAGCTGGTCACCGCGGCCGGGGGCAGGCCGCCGCCTTCGATGCTTTCGATCGGCGCCCGCGAGGGCGGCGGAGCCTCATTGGCGACCACGGCGCCCGGATAGGGCTGACCCGGCTGCCCGGGATAGACGGGCGCGTTCGGATACGGATTGGGCGTGTTGGCCACGGCATGTGGCTGATCCGCGCGCGTGGAATAGCGAGGCTCGGTCGGATAGCTGGCGCAGGCGGTCACGCTCAGGGCCGCGCCCGCGACGATCAGACCCCGGGTCCAGCCGCTCATTCCGCTCATCGCGCCCTCCTGAAAATTCCGCCTGAAACCAGGGTTCGAATCCTGATCCAGATGTGCCCCGCCGTTCACCATAAGCCAACCCGCCAAACCCGGCGAAAGTGGGGAGCGAAGGTTAACGGCGGGGATTGGAAGCGTGATTGGTGATTGGTGACTAGTGATTAGTGGGCGTCGCGGCTCGGCCGAGCGCGAACAGATCGCGCTGTGCTGCGCAACGGGTGGGCGACCCTCAACCACTAATCACAAATCACTAATCACCCCCGTCCACCCCGTCACCCCTCCTTCGCCGTCCCCTCAACCAGAGGCACGAACCGCACCTCGCGCAGGCTTTCGCGGTGGAAGCTGCCGTCGGGCTGGCCGGTGTAGCGGTGCAGCATCTGGACCGAGGTCCGGCCGACCGGACAGACCAGAATACCGCCCGGCTTCAACTGCTTGAGCAATTCGGTCGGCTCGGTCGGCGAGGCGGCGGTGACCATGATGCGGTCGAACGGAGCCTGCTGGATCCAGCCCAGACCCCCGTCGGAATGCTGGGTGATGATGTTGTCGATGTCGAGCAGCCGCAGCTTGGCCTCGGCCTCGACCAGCAGGCTGCGGTACCGTTCGACGGTATAGACATACCGCGCCAGCCGGCTGAGCACTGCACACTGGTAGCCGCTGCCCGTGCCGATCTCCAGCACCCGGTGGCGCGGCTGAACGTCCAGCGCCTGGGTCATCAGGCCGACGATATAGGGCTGGCTGATCGTCTGGGCGCAGTCGATCGGCAGGGCCTGGTCCTCCCAGGCCTGATCGAGGAATTTCTCGTGCACGAAGACCGCGCGGTCGATGGACTCCATCGCCGACAGCACGCGTGCGTCGGTGACCCCCTGCTGACGCAGGCTCAGGATCAGTCGGCCCGCACGGTCGTCCTTCAGGTTCATTCCGCGGCCAGCACCTTCGGCGGAACCCCGCCCAGCACGCCCTTCAGGTCGTTGACGCTGGCCTTGTGGGTCAGGTCAATGTGCAGCGGGGTGACGGAGATCTTGCCGTCGTCCATGGCCCGCAGGTCGGTGCCCGGCGCATGGTCCTGCTTCTGCCCCCGGAAGCTCATCCAGTAGTAGTCGCGGCCGCGCAGGTCGGTGCGTTTGACCGGATGCATCTCGCCGACCTGGCGGAAGCCCTGCACCGTCACCTCGACCTCGGTCACCTGTTCGGGCGGGCGGGCCGGGAAGTTCAGGTTCATCACCACCCCGGGGCGCCAGTCCTGCGCCAGAAGCGTGGAGATGATCGCCGGGGCGAAGGCCTCGGCGGTCTCCCAGTGGGCCGTGACCTCGTCGTGGAACCGGTCCAGCGACTGGGACAGGGCGATCGAGCGCACGCCCAGCGCCATCCCCTGCAGCGCGCCCGCGACCGTGCCGGAATAGGAGCAGTCCTCCCCAACATTGTGGCCGCGGTTGACGCCGGACAGCACCAGATCAGGTCTGGCCTCCATCAGGTCGAAGGCGAGGACGACGCAGTCGGTGGGGGTGCCGGTGACCGAGAACCGCTTCTCGCCCAGCCGGTTGACGCGCAGGGGCTCGGTCAGGGTGATGCCCCTGCCCTTGCCCGACTGCTCCGTCGCCGGCGCCACGGTCCAGATGTCGTCGGACAGGGTCCGCGCGATCCGTTCCAGCGACGCCAGTCCCTCGGCCTCGATCCCGTCGTCGTTGGTCAGCAGAATTCTCATACGCGGGATGCAGGCTCCGGTCAGATGGGACGCATGGAAGTGGCCTCGATCACGAGGTCGCCGCCGCAGTCGTTACGAATGACGCTGTCGCCGTAACGCAGGCTCGACTGGTCCTTCGACCAGGCGCGGGTCGCGCCGGTGATCTGGACCTTGGCGCCGCCGAGGTCCGACGCGGCCTGCTGCTGCAGGGCCCGGGGCAGGACGCCGGAGACGCAGGGGCGCGAGAAAGGCAGATCCACCTGGTTGCGGTTCGCGTACAGCTGGAACTCGCCGTGCGAGAAGCGGACATAGCCGGTGAAGGTCGTGTCGTTCGCCTGCGGATGCGGCTCTTCAGCAGCCGCAAAGGCAAACGCGGGCGTGACGGCGGTCAGTACGGCGCCGGCGATCAGGGAGAGGGCGACGGTCTTCATGGGGATCAGCCTCCAACGTGGGTCAGACCACCCATATAGGGTTGCAGGGCGGCCGGGACAGCAATGCGGCCGTCCTCGTCCTGATAGTTCTCCATGATAGCGACGAGCGTGCGACCGACGGCCAGACCCGAGCCGTTCAGCGTATGGACGAACTCGGTCTTCTTCTCGCCGGCGCGCTTGAACCGGGCGTCCATGCGGCGCGCTTGGAAGTCCCCGCAGTTGGAGCAGGAGCTGATCTCGCGATAGGTCGCCTGCGACGGCAGCCAGACCTCGAGGTCGAAGGTCTTCCTCGCCGTGAAGCCCATGTCGCCCTTGCACAGCAGCATCCGGCGATAGGGCAGCTCCAGCTTCTGCAGGACGGCCTCGGCGCAGCCGGTCATCCGCTCGTGCTCGGCGTCGGAGTCTTCGGGCCGGGCGATGGAGACCATCTCGACCTTGGTGAACTGGTGCTGGCGGATCAGGCCGCGCGTGTCCCGCCCCGCCGACCCCGCCTCGGCCCGGAAACAGGGCGTCAGGGCCGTCAGCCGCATCGGCGTCGCGATCTCGTCCTCGGTCAGGATCTGCTCGCGCACGAGGTTGGTGAGGGAGACCTCGGCGGTGGGGATGAGCCCAAACCGTTTAGGCAGTTGAATTGCCCCCTCTCTGCCAAAAGTCTCGTTTTCCTCTACGAGTTGGTACACATCGCTGGCAATTTGGCTCGCCCTAGCGAGCGCGCTTTGAGCGCTTTCGCCGACTTCAACTTCGCAACCCTTTACAACAGCGCCTATGACTTCGCCGGCGTATTGTTTCCACGCTGTTCCACGCGGGTCCGTAAAGAACAAATCCTCCTCGAACTTCGGCAATTGCCCCGTCCCAAACATCGCCTCATCACGCACGAGGAACGGCGGATTGACCTCCAGGTAGCCATGTTCGCCCGTCTGGACGTCCAGCATGAACTGGCCGACGGCGCGTTCCAGCCGGGCCAGCGGCCCCTTGAGAACGGCGAAGCGGGCGCCCGACATCCGGGCCGCCGCTTCGAAGTCCAACATCTTCAGGGCCTCGCCGAGGTCCGAATGGTCCTTTGCCGGTCCCGTCCGGCGCGGTTGGCCCCAGGTCGAGACCTCGACATTGCCGCTCTCGTCCTCGCCGTCCGGCACGCCCTCGGCGGCCAAGTTCTGCTGCGAGGCGAGAATGTCGCGCAGCTTCGTCCCGACCGTCTTCTCGGTCTCCTCGAACCCGGTGATCTCGGCCTTCAGGCTCTCGACCTCGGCCTTCAGCCGGTCGGCCTCCGCCATGTCCTTGCGGCCCATGGCGGCGCCGATCAGTTTGGACGCCGCATTGCGCTTCGCCAGCGCGTCCTGCCCGGCCGTCTGGGCCGCGCGCAGCTCCACATCCAGCTTCAGGATGTCGGCGACGATCTCCGCGGCATTGTCCACGCCGCGCGACGACCAGCCGGCCACCCAGACGTCCGGGTTGTCGCGAAGGGCTCGGATATCATGCATGGCGGCGTCGTTTCAGGTCGGCGTTTCAGAAGGCGTACGCCTTACCGCCAAGGGCGGAGTCGGGCAAACCCCGGAATCGATCCTCCCCATTGCGCTTGCAATGGGGAGGGGGACCGCGAAGCGGTGGAGGGGCCAAAGCCGCACGGCGCCCCACCTCCATACACAGCCCTTGATAGCGGAATGAAGCAACCTTAAGCTTTATCCATGTCGCCCGAACTCATAACATATCGGCGCGCCGCCTTCATGCGTCGGCATCTGACGCAGCCGGAGGCGCGTCTATGGGCCTGTCTGAAGGGCCAGAAACTTCAGGGCCTTCGCTTTCGCCGCCAGCATCCGGTCGGTCGCTATATCCTCGACTTCTACTGCGCCTCCGCGAAACTCGGGATCGAGATCGACGGGGCTGTGCACGATGACCCCGGCCAGATCGCCCATGACCGGAGGCGTACCGCCTGGCTGGCGGAACAGGGCATCCGGATCATCCGTTTTCCGGCGTCGTCCGTTCGGGACAATCTGGACGGCGTGCTGGCGGGGATAGTGGCTGAGGTCGGCGGCCGCTGACACGGGAGGCGCCGTGCGGCTTCGGCCCCTCCACCGCTTCGCGGTCCCCCTCCCCGTCGCAAGCGCGACGGGGAGGATCGTTCCTCGACCTTCGACGTTAACCGCATCCCTCGACCTTGGGCGTACACAGGCCTAGCGTCACCATAGTCCCTGACCCCATATTCGATCCCATGGCCCCACGCCGTCAGACACCGCGCAGCGATACGCTCGAAGCCGCCCTGGCGCGGGTGTTCGACGCCCGCAACACGCGCGCGAGCTGGTTCGCCCTGACCGGAGGCGAGCCCCTGTTCGCCGCCGGGGAAGAGGCCGACAGCCTGTATCTGCTGCGGTCGGGCCGGCTCGGCGTGTTCCGGCGCGAGGAAGGCCAGCCGCCCTCTTTCATCGGCGTCGTCCGTCCGGGCGAACCGGTCGGGGAAATGGCCCTGATCGCCGGGACGACGCACACCGCCGACGTCGTGGCGCTGCGGGATTCCGAGATCCTGGCCCTGCCGCGCGAGGCCTTTTTCGACGCCGTGAAAAGCCAGCCCGAGGTGATGCTGGAGCTGTCCCGGTTGATGCTGCACCGGGCGCGCGAGCGGACGACCGGCGCCGCCGAGCCCAGCGTCTTCGGCTTCATCTCGGCCCGCCCCCGCCCGATCCGGGCCTTCGTCGAACGCATCGCCGCCGCCATCGAGGCGCAAGGCTCCACCTGTCAGGTCATCGACCACTCCGCCCTGTCGTCGGCCTCGGACTGGTTCTCGCGCGTCGAGGACAGCCACGACTACGTCCTCTATGTCGCCGAACAGGACGAGCCGAACTGGGCCTCCCTGTGCGCGCGCCAGGTCGACCGGCTGTTCATCGTCGGCAACCCCCTGACCACGCCGCCCCGCAACATCCCGACCCGTGGCGACGGCGAGTTCGGCGGCGGTCACCAGTTCACCGACCTGATCCTGCTGCGCGACCCGCGCATGCCCCGGCCCGCCAACACCGCCGTCTGGCTGGACGCCCTGGAGCCCGGCCGCTGGTTCCATGCCACGGAAGGCGACGCCGCCGACGCCGAACGCATGGCCCGGGTCGTGACCGGCACCTCCGTCGGCCTGGTCCTGTCGGGCGGCGGGGCCCGGGCCTATGCCCATATCGGCGTCGTGCGGGCCCTCCATGAGGCCGGCGTGACGCTGGACTTCCTCGGCGGCTCGTCCATGGGCGCGGTGGTCGCGGCCGGTCCGGCCATGGGCTGGAGCGACGACGAACTGGACGCCCGCATCCGCAAGGCCTTCGTCAAATCGGACCCCCTGTCGGACCTCGCCCTGCCGATCGTCGCCATGACCCGGGCGCGCAAGGTCGCCGGCCTGCTGCAGGACGCCTATGGCGAGATCGACATCGCTGACATGCCCCTGCCCTTCTTCGCGGTGTCGTCCAACCTGACGACCGGCCGGATCGAGGTGCACCGGCGCGGCCTGCTGCGCCGGGCCATGCGCGCCTCCATCTCCATTCCCGGCGTGATGCCGCCCGTGGTCATCGACGGTCAGGTGCTGGTCGACGGCGCGGTGATCAAGAATTTCCCCACCGACGTCATGCGCCAGTTGAACGCCGGCCCGATCGTCGGCTCCGACATGTCCCAGACGCGCGGCGTCGATCCCGCCGGGCTGGAGAATCCGCCGTCCTGGTGGCGCTGGATCCTGTCAGGCGCCTGGAAGGCCGGGCCGCCCATCGTCTCGATCCTGATGCGGTCGGCGACCATCACCACGGACGCCGAGCTGGAGCGCTCGCGCGAGGACACGGACCTGCTGATCCTGCCCCAGCCCACCGGGGCCGACATCCGCGACTGGAAGATCTACGAGCCCGTGGTCGCGGCCGGCCATGCGGCGGCGGCAGCGGCCCTGGCCGCGCTGGACGGCCCTGTTCCCACCTTGCGCAAGCGTCGGGCCGCGGCCCTGGCCGGAGACGAAGCCCCGCCGGAGCCCGAACCCGTCGCACCGCCCGCGCCCGCCAGCCTGTTCGGCGGCAAACGCAGCAAGCCCCCCAGGGTCAAGGCCTGAGCCCGAAAGCTATTGCGGCCTGCAGGGCTGTTGGACGCCGGCAATGTGGGGGATGTCGCGTCAGCATCCTCAGGGACGCAGGAAGCGATGGTACCACCTCTCAGGCTTGAACTGAGGACCTCCGGTTCCACAAACCGGCGCTCTAACCAACTGAGCTAAGGTGGCGCATCGAAGCGGCGAACCGCGCGAGGGGCGTTCTCTAGCGGCGCCGGGGCCGACGATCAAGCGGACAATGCGCCGATCCCGACGAAACCGCACAAAGAAAAACGCCCCGGAGTTTCCTCCGGGGCGTCCATCCTGGTGTTCGTGTCGGCCTAGTTCAGGCGGAACGAGGTCGTGAACCGGACCTTGCCCCCGGTGGCGACGCCATCGACCTGACGCGGGGTCAGACGCGCACGGCGAGCGCCGGCGAGAGCGGCCGCACCGAAGCCGGCTCCGGCAGGGGTTTCCGAGACGATCGAACAGCCGCTGACGCTGCCGTTCGGATTGACCGTGCACTCAAGCTGCACGCTGCCGCTCTCGATGCCGCGGCTGATCGCACGTTCGGGGAACTCACCGGCCGGACGCGAAGCCCAGCTGGGGTTGGTGACAACCGCGGGCCGGGCCGGAGCCGGCGGAGCCGGCGGCGGCGGCGGACCGGGGACGATCACCGGAGGACCCGAATACTCGACGCGGTCTTCCTTCTTCGTCGGCTCGATCGGAAGGGTGATCGGCGGCGGAGGCGCGGTGTTGTTGATCACCGGCGGACGGACCTGCAGCTTGGGCGGCGGCGGGGTGTCCGGCGGAGGCGGCGGCGGAGGCGGCGGCGGCGGCGGAGGCGGCGGAATGAGATCCACCTTCACCGCGTCATCCGTATATTCCATCACCTTGTTCTCGAACTTGGTCCGCTGGACCCAGATCAGAAGTGCGACGAACAGGAGGCAGACCACAGCCAGGGCGATCAGCCAGACGACCGGATTGGCCTTCTTGCGCGGAGCGTCGTAGCGACTGCGATGATACTCAACGGGTGCATCTGTCATGTGATTTCCCGTCCTACTTCGCTTTGTCTTCGCCGACGAGCGCGACACTGTAGAAGCCCGCGTCCTGCAGCGAGTTCATGGCATGCATGAAGTCGCCGTAGCGGGTCTGCTGGTCGGCCCGGATGAAGATCCGTTCCTTGGTCGGGTCCCGCCGCCCGATCTGGGCGTTGAGGTCGGCGCCGAGGCTATCAAAGCTCGTTTCACCGTCACCGATGAAGATCCGGCCGTCGGTCTGGATCGAAATAAAGACCGGCTTGGGCGGGTTTTCCCCAGGCGGGACCTGGGAAATCGGAAGTTTCACCTCCACCGACACGGTGGCGACCGAGGACGCCACCATGAAGATGATCAGCAGGACCAGCATGATATCAACGAAAGGCGTGACGTTGATCTCAGCGTTCTGCTCGACGTGATACTTACCGCCGCCCGGTCCTCCGAGTTTGGCGGCCATCCGTCTTACGCTCCCTTGTCGAGCTGGCGCGAGACGGCGTTCAGCAGTTCAGCCGAGAAGCCGTCCGAGCGGGTGCCGTAGGCCGAGATGCGGGTGTTGAAGTAGTTGTACATCACGACTGCCGGGATAGCGGCGAACAGGCCGATACCGGTGGCGAGCAGGGCTTCAGCGATACCCGGAGCCACCGAGGCCAGGTTGGTCGTGTTCGACTGAACGATACCGATGAAGGAGTTCATGATGCCGTAAACCGTACCGAACAGACCGACGAACGGGCCGATGGAGCCGGTCGACGCCAGGAACTGCTGGCCGCCCGAGAGACGCGAGGCCAGACCGGCTTGCACGGCCGAGACGGCGTGTTGGGCGCGGGACAGGGCCGAGTCGCGGTGATCGCCGGTGACCGAGAGGCCGGCCTGACGCGAGAGCTGGATTTCTTCGGTCGCCGCGGCGGCCATGTCGGCCAGCGGGTTGCCGTCGTAGGTTTCGTCCGTCGCGACCTTGTGCATGTCGGCGATGGTGCGGGCGCCGCGGAACTCTTCCAGGAAGCGGTCCGTCTTGCGGTTCAGGCTGCCGAACTCGATCAGTTTGATGATCAGCAGGGTCCAGGAGAAGACCGAAGCGAGCAGCAGGCCGATCATGACGACCTTAACGACCGGGGTCGCTTCCATGAACATGGAGATCGGCGTGATGTTGGCGTGCGGCTTGGCCTCGGTCTCGGCGGCGGGTTCAGCGGCCGGGGTCGGAGCCGGGGCGGCGGCGGGTGCCGCGGCGGCCGGAGCGGAAGCGGCCGGGGCCGCAGTTTCCTGCGCCAGGACCGGCGTGCTCGCCATCAGGACGGCTGCGCCGGCCATGGCGAGAAGGATGTTCGTTTTCTTGAGCATGTGTCGCCAGTTCCTGCTTTTTCGGTCTGAGCTCTTGGACCCTGGAGCGGGCCGCGTGATGCGACCGCCCCTCCACAAATTTGATTTGTTCCGTCGCCCGGGCCGGGATGGCCGAACGTCGGAACGCCTTCTATCGCATCCGGTTGCCCCTGGGGGAACCTTCACACGCACGATTGGTCAGGACAGTTGTCCGCAGCCGCTCGTTCGCTAACGCTTGAAGAAAGGCGTCAAGCGTCTTTGGCGAACCGTTATCAGAGCGTCAAGGGCGCATTGAAGCTTTTCGCTTGTGAAGCGAAACCAGCGGGCGAAACCCATATGCAGCGGGCGAAAGCGACATTTTCATGATGCCTTGGCGCATCGTACGATGCGCGGAGGGCATGCCTCACAGCGGTATCCGAAAAGCAGAAGGAAACCGGTATCAGCAGGCGGCTGAAACAGCGCCAGGAAGAGCGCCGGAAAAGGCGATGGTGCCTGGGGGCGGATTCGAACCACCGACACGCGGATTTTCAATCCGCTGCTCTACCAACTGAGCTACCCAGGCGCACGCTTCCCGTTCGGGAGCGGGGTCTATAAGCGAGCCGATCCGGGGTGTCCAGCACTCCGGGGACAGAAGTTTTCAGTCTTCGTCGAATGGCCCGCGGGTCGGTGTGCCCCCGCCCTGCCCGCTGTCGCTGAAGCCTTCGTCATCGGTCGGTTCGTCGTCGCGCACCGGAATGGCGTAGCCGCCGGTGAACCAGCGGCCGAGGTCGACGTCGGCGCAGCGGCGCGAGCAGAACGGCTTGTATTTGACGTCAGCCGGATGGCGCTGGCAGATCGGACAGGTCGCCATGGCGTCAGTTCTCCTCGATCGTGCCGCGGCCGGGGATGGCCGCCGGGTCAGGCCTGATATGGGCGCGGGGCCCCAGTTTTTCCACCAGAGGCGCCGCGAATTCAGCCTCTTGCGGCGTACAGCGCGCGATCAGCCGCGGCGATCGGGTGTCGCTCAGCAGGGCGTGCCGCAGTCGCCGCGCGAGGGCGATCCCCCGGGTCGGCAGCGTCGGCCGTCCGTCAGTCCCGTTCAGCACCTCCTCCAGCGGCCTTGCTCGCCACGGCAGGGACAACATCAGCACGCCGAATCGATTGAGCGGGCCGAACACGATTTCGGGATCGCCGCCAAAAGCCGTGCGCGCCGCCTTCAACAGGGGCTCGGCCTCCTGCCCCGCCCCGACCAGATCTACGGCGACCAGTCCGCCCCAGCGGTTCAGCAGGATCAGCCGCGCCGCCTCCGCCAGTCCCACGAGATTCGCCTGTTTCGCGCCCCCCTGTCTGCCGCCCACATGATCGATGTCGACGGCGATCATGGCGCGCGTGCGCTGGATCGCCAGATCGAGACCCGCCCCGGTCAGGACCAGTCTTCGCGCCAGCGCCTCCTCCTCGGCCTCCCATACCGCCTCGATGGCGACGGCCCCGGTCTGGACAGCCACCCGCGGAGCGAGCGCGGTCAGGGCCTGTTCCACCGTGGGTCCGGCCACAAGCAGCCGCGGCTCGCCTTCAGCCGCGCCAATCCGCCGCAGGGTCGCCGCCTTGGCCTCTCGCGGCTCGGCGGAGACCTCGACCTCGATCTTCTGGCCCTGTTTCAGATCGTGGGATTTGTTGAGCGGCAGAAAGCCTTTGCGCCCCTCGCCGAGATCGATGAACGCGCCTCTCAGCCCGGCGTCGATCTCCGCCACCCGCCCCACGGAGCACGCACCGAGCCTCAGCGGGGCCGGATCGCCGTCGCGGTCGATCAGAATGCGGGTGAAGCGGCCGTTGCGGGCAATCAGGCCACGCGTCTCGCCGGGCGTCTGGTCAAGGAAGACCTCGATCTCCCCGCTCATCCGGCTATTTCCGCCAGCCGGCGCCGGCCAGCAGATTGACCGTCTCGAACAGCGGCAGGCCCATGACCGCGGGATGAGAGCCGACGATGCGGACGACGAAGGCGCCCGCCGGGCCCTGGATGCCGTATCCGCCCGCCTTGCCCCGCCAGTCGCCGCCGGCGACATAGTCGGCGATCTCGGCCGGAGACAGGACCTTGAAGGTCACCCGGGTGTCGACCACCCGGCTGATGACCTTGCCGCCATGGGCCACGGCCACGCCGGTGAAGACCCGGTGATTGCGGCCGGACAGCAGGGTCAGGAATTTCGTCGCCTCGACTTCGTCGGCGGGCTTTTCCAGCAGTCGGCGACCGACGGCCACCACCGTGTCGGCGGCCAGGACCACCGCCTCCGGAGACCGGGCGGCGACCACACCGGCCTTGGACCGGGCCAGACGAACGGCCAGGCGTGACGGGGTCTCGTCACGTTCCGGCGTCTCGTCGATGTCGGCAGGATCGATGCGATCGGGCTTGATCCCGATCAGCGCCAGCAATTCGATGCGGCGCGGGCTGGCCGAGGCCAGCACCAATTCAGGACGGCCCCCCATTGCGGGCAACAACCGCCCTTACTTGAAGCGATAGGTGATGCGGCCCTTGGTCAGGTCGTAGGGCGTCATCTCGACCAGAACCTTGTCCCCGGCCAGGACGCGGATGCGGTTCTTGCGCATCTTGCCGGCGGTGTGGGCGATGATCTCGTGGTTGTTGTCCTCGAGCAGAACCCGGAACGTGGCGTTCGGCAGCAATTCGCTGACGACGCCGGGAAACTCGAGCAGTTCTTCCTTAGCCATGCGGCCTCTCACGCCCCGTGAATACGAATCAAGGCTCGCGCC
>Ga0209023_10004331_pt1 | contig 16241 bp, 15 predicted proteins | sample LakOneMetagenome_FD_187468 | JGI IMG/M metagenome (GOLD analysis project Ga0209023, IMG submission 187468) | Freshwater and sediment microbial communities from Lake Erie, Canada (SPAdes) (version 2) | ecosystem: Environmental > Aquatic > Freshwater > Lentic | place: Lake Erie, Canada... | reverse complement strand
GGGAACGCCGTCGACAGCCATCAAGTCGCCGATCACGAAGACCTCGGGGTGCCCCGGCACCGTCAGCTCCGGACCAACCACAACGCGCCCAGCGCGATCGCACTCGGCGCCGCACTGGTCGGCGATTACGCGACCGAGCGGGCTTGCTTCGACGCCGGCCGCCCACACCTTGCACACCGACTCGATCCGCACCATCTCTCCGTCCGCTTGGCGGACTGTCACAGACGAGTCGTCCACGTCGGTGACCATGGCATTCAGCATGATCTCGATTCCGAGTCGCTCCAATGACCGTCGGGTGACGTCACCCAGCTGCGACCCGAACGACGGCAGCACCTGGGATGCACCGTCGATCAACACCACACGCGCGTCGCGCGGATCGAAGCGGCGAAAGTCACGCGCAATCGTCGTGGACGACAACTCCCGAATCTGTCCGGCCATCTCGACACCGGTCGGCCCGGCGCCAACGACCACGAACGTCAACAGGCCTCGTCGCGCATCGGGGTCCGTCTCGACCTCCGCCAGTTCGAACGCCCCGAAGATGCGCGAACGCAACTCAAGGGCGTCGTCGATGGTCTTCATGCCCGGGGCGAACGTGGCGAAGTGCTCGTTGCCGAAGTACGACTGCCCTGCGCCGGCAGCCACGATGAGTGTGTCGTAAGGCGTCACGGTGGACCGATCGTGGAACCGGGATGTCACCGTGCGCGCGGCCAGGTCGATGTTCTCGACGAGCCCTTGCAGCACGACGGCGTTGCGTTGGCGACGAAGGACTTCACGGGTACTCGGAGCGATCTCACCCTCCGAGAGGATGCCCGTCGCAACCTGATAGAGCAGCGGTTGGAACAGGTGGTGGGCGGTCTTCGCGATCATGGTCAGCTCCACCGGTGCGCGCTTCAGCGCACGGGTGGCGAAAAGCCCACCGAATCCCGATCCGATGACCACGACGCGGTGTCGCCCGTCGACCTGGTCTGCCATTTCCTGTCCTTCCCACAACGTTGGCGCGGGACCCGCCAGTTGCCGCACCATAGCGCCACGAACCGTCACTTCATCCGCCCGGTCGGCATATGCTCGGTGGATGTCCGACCTCATCGTTCTCAGCGATATCGACCAACGCATCCTCGGTTCCCTCCTCGAAAAGGAGGTGACGGTGCCGTCGTCGTACCCGCTCACGCTGAATGGCATACGGACGGCGTGCAACCAGACAAGCAGCCGGGACCCGGTGACCGACTACGACGAACGCCAGATCGAACACGTGCTGAGCGATCTGAAGTTGCGGGGCCTGGTGCGCTTCGAGCACAGTGCAAGCGGGTCGCGCGTCATGAAGTACCGGCAGCTCGTCACCGACGTCTTGGGACTTGCCGACGACGAGCGCGCGGTGATGACCGTGCTGCTCTTGCGCGGCGCCCAGTCGGTCGGTGAGATCAAGACGCGCACAGAGCGCCTGTTCGGCTTCATCGATGCGCACGCCGTGGAGGAGTGTTTACGGCGGCTTTCGACCCGGCCTGCCGCGCTCGTTCGTGAGATCCCGAAACGACCCGGCTGGCGCGACCCGCGCTGGGTGCATCTGCTCGGAGCCGACGCACCGCCGCAGACCGCTTCCACGACTGCGGTCGGAGTCGCGGCGGATCCCGCACCCACAACGGATCCCGCCGAGTACGACGCGCGCATCGAAGCGACATACGACGCCGTTGCCGCCGCCTATACCGACATGTTGGTGGACGAGCTCGACCACAAACCGTTCGACCGCTGGCTGTTGAGCCGGCTGGCGTCGGCGGCAGGCGACGGGCCAATCGTCGATCTCGGCTGCGGCCCCGGCCATGTAGGAGCGTTCCTGGCCGCCGCCGGCGGCGACGTGACCGGTATCGACCTGTCCGACGAAATGGTGAACCAGGCACACCTGCAGTTCCCCGCATTGCGGGTCCTGCATGGGAACTTCCGTGACCTGCCATCGCCAGCAGGCGCCGATGCGTGGGCGGCCATCGTGGCGTGGTACGCATTCGTCAACGTCCCGACCTCGGACGTCGCATCGACATTGGCGTCGCTGACGAGTCGGCTCCGACCCGGCGGCATGCTCGCGTTCGCGGTGCACGTCGGCTCCGAGGTCCGCCACGTTGACGATTGGTGGGGCCACCAAGTCGACATCGACTTCATCCTCCACGAGCCGCGGGCGATGCGTGCGGCGGTCGCCTCAGCCGGCCTGACGATCGACGAGTGGTACATCCGCTCGCCACTTCCCGAGGTGGAGGTCGATACGGACCGGCTCTACGTCCTCGCTCGCCGGACCTGAACCGCGCGCTCAGCGGTCCACGGCGAAATACGGCGTCTGCGCCCGGACGCGCATCTCGTCGTTTCGCGTCAGGGCGACGCATCCCAGCCCCACTGCGAAGGCGATGATGTGACCGACTGAAGTGAAGTCACGATCGACGGCCAGGACCACGCACAGACCGAGCAAGATGATCAGTGCATAGGCACGGCCGCCCCGAAGGCTGAAGCGAAAAGTGAGTACACCGGCCACCGCGCCGAACCCGTAGGAGACGCCGACGTCCACCACGTGGCGCACGCCGCCGTGGATCCACCCGACGCGAATCGCCCCCCACATGATGGCTGCCACCACCAATGTGGTGACCACGTGCCCGAGCGCGAACACCACAAGCCACCGACGCGTGCCGAGCCACCGCTCCACCGGCACGAGCGCCAAGCCGAGCACCCATGCGATCACGAACATGGCGGTGCCATCCACCCAAAACGCACTTTGAATCAAGCCTCGTACCGGCGACTGTGTGAGCGCAGCGAGGTTCGACGAATGGCTTTGCAGCAGTGCGTCGTCGATCCCCGGCTCAGACGTGGCGAGCACCCATGCAGTCACCGACACCACGAACAGATACGTCATCGTCGCGGGGGCGTGCACCACGTACCGACGGACACTGCCCACGACTGCCAACGCGCGTTCGCGAAGCACCACCGCCGGTGCGAACCGCGCGTGGGCGGCCCAGCCAACGCCGGCCATCACGACCAGTGCGATCAGGAGCGGCATCCCACGATGATGGCGCATCCGACGCGCTCAGGGCCTCCCGCACGTCCGATGGTCGACCTCACCGCCCAAGCGCGGCCATCATCTGCGGCGGGTAACGAAGACCGGCCGGCACATCCGGCGCGAACACGGTCTCCAGCGTGGCGATGTCCTGGGTGGTCAGGCCCACGCCAAAGGCGTCGAGGTTGCGGTCGACATGATCCGGCCGACCGATCCCGACGAGCGGGATGATGTCGTCGCCCTTCGAGAGCACCCAGGCGAGCGCCACCGACGATGGCGTCACGCCATGCGCGGCGGCGATCGCTTCGAGTGGTCCCAGAAGTTCCACATTGCGAGCCAGATCTGCGCCCTGAAAGCGTGGCACCTGACGACGCCAGTCCCCGGCGGGCAGGTCCTCGACGATCCTGATGCGTCCGGTGAGAAATCCGCGACTGAGCGGACTGTATGCAACAAAGGTGATGCCAAGCTCCCGCGTCACGGGAAGCAGCAACTCCTCGGGCTCACGGTGCATCAACGAATACTCCGTCTGGAGCGCCGTGATCGGATGAACGGCATGTGCGCGACGAATCGTGTCCGGGCCGGCTTCCGACAGTCCGATCATCCGAACCTTGCCCGCGACGACCATGTCCGCCAACGCGCCGACGGTCTCTTCGATCGGCACCGTCGGATCAACGCGATGCAGGTAGTACAGATCGACATGGTCGAGTCCCAGATGCATGAGGCTGCGGTCGATGGCCTCGCGCAAGTAGTCCGGATTGCCGCGACTCGCTTTGGTGGCCACGACCGCCTCGTCCCGACGACCGGCGATCGCACGACCCACGAGCCCTTCGCTGCGCCCTTGTCCGTATGCCTCCGCCGTGTCGATCAAGGTGATGCCCGCATCCAGTGCACGACGGATCGCGCTCACACCGGCCGCGTCCTCACCACCACCGTAGAACCCGGCGAATGCCATCGCACCGAGTGCGATGGCCCCCACCCGCACATCCGTCTGGCCAAGGTTGCGCTGCTCGATCATCGGTGCTCCTTCTGGGTCAGTCACTTCAGGATAAGGCCGGCGGAGACACAGCGCTCAACCATCGGTCGCTCAGCCACGACGTCGCTCCTGGTCCTATTCGGCCGACGTAACCTTCCGCCACGAGATCTTCAACGTCATTGCCATCGGCCGCCCGCTGAGATTCGTCAGCCGAAAGATGTAGCTGCCCGTCGTCGCGGGAGCGGGCGTGGTGACGTTCGAGCAAAAGAGCGACCCCGCCGCGCCATCGCAGCCCGATGCACCGTCGAGCACCTTGAAGCGGGTCGCGCCGACGCGCTGCTGACTCAGGACGAATTTCTTGGCACCGTCACTCGACGCCTTGAGGAAGAACAGGAACTCGCCCTTTGGGACCTGACTCATCGTCATCGCGACGCGTTGTCCCGGCTGGAGGACCACCTCAAGTTGAGTGGGGGTCGGGGCCGCCGACGCGGTGCCCGCGGCAACAGCGGCAACGGCAAGTGCAGAACAGATGGTGCGCTTCATTGGATCTCCTCGTTCGCGCGAACGGCCGGATGACGTGGTCGCTCGTTGCTGTACGACATGACTGAGCCACCACCTGGGTGTGCGATACATCCTGATCGCCCCGCCAGCATGGACGTCGTGCATGCGTCCTGAGCAGCGGAGATACTTCACGCATGGACACGATCGCGACCGATACAACACTCGTCACCGCCGCACGGCCTGGGCGTCGACTGGCCTCCGGACTCATCGACGTCGTGCTGATTCTTCTGGCCGGCGTCGTCTTCACGGTCATGTTCGGCTCCGAGCAGCCGAAGGGGTCCCTGAACATGGCGGTCAACGAGAAGGTGGTGAACGATGGGGGTGTGCTGTTCTTCGTCGTGCTTGCACTGGCGTACTTCTTCGTCGCCGAAGCGGCGACGGGCAAGACGCTCGGCAAAGCGTTGACCGGTCTTCGGGTCACGATGACGGACGGGCAACCGCCGACAGCCGCCGCCATTTTCATGCGAACACTGCTGCGTCCCGTCGACGGGCTGCCCTATGTCATCCCGAACCTGCTCGGTTTCATTGTCGTCGCATCCTCCAAGCGCGGTCAGCGACTTGGCGACATGGTGGCCGGCACCATCGTCGCGTCGAGCGTGCCACCACCGCTGACTGGCGCCCCGTCGACCACGGGCCACCAGTAAGCGGTCGACCTTGCCGTTATCCGGCCGATGACAACTTGTGCCACGTCACACGTAACGTGACCGCCAGCGGTGCCGTCCCCAGATTGCGGACGCGGAAGATGTAGGCGCCGGTCAGCGCCGGCGCAGGCGTGGTGATCGACGTGCACCGAAGCCCGCCGGTGACCGGCTGACACGCCGACGATGCCTGGTCGACAACCTTGAAGCGGACCGATCCGACGCGCTGTTGGCTGAGCACGAAGTTCTTGGCGCCCTCGCCGGTCGCACGCATGGTGAATGCGAACTCGCCGCGGGGGACCTGCCCCATCGTCATCACGAGCCGCTGCCCCGGCTGCAACGTCATGTCCAACGTGGTGGGCGTCGGTCCTGCGGTTGCGGTTCCCGCCGACACCACCGCCAGTGCCACTCCAACCAGTGCGCGTTTCATGATCGACTCCTCTTGTGGACGTGACCTGAGCCTACGTTCCACGGATGCCGATGCCAATTGGCGCGCGACGCTTCCGCACGAAAGCGGGAGGCGATCCGAAGATCAACCCCCCGCTCCCGCCAGCCTCCGGCTCAGGACACGGGCGCGATCCGAACGCCGAGACCGTGCGGCATGATCTGCTCGGCGAGACCGTGCAGATCGTCCGGGTACCGGCTTGCGCCGACGGCCGCGGACATGCCGCCATCGACCATCAAGGTCTGGCCGGTGATGTAGCTGCCGGCGTCAGATGCAAGCAACAACAGCGCGCCCAGCAACTCGGTCGGCTCGCCCAGGCGACCCATGGGCGTCTGGTCCTCGATACGCTGGCGAAACGGCGGCACGGCGAGTGCCTGATCGGTCATTTCGCTGGGGAACCAGCCGGGACCGATGGCGTTGACGCGTACGCCACGGTCTGCCCAGACGACACCGAGATACTTGGCCATGTGGGTGGTGGCCGCCTTGGATGCCGCGTACCCGATCGGGATGTTGTGGTGACCGCCGAATCCGGCGACCGACGAGATCATGATGATCGAGCCGCCGCCGTGGGCGAGCATGTGCCGTGCGGCAGCGGACGCACTGATGAACGTGCCGGTCAGGTTGATGTCCACCGACTGGCGAAACAGATCGGCCGGGAGCTTCTCGGGCACCGAGAGGCCTTCGGGAACGGCGCCGGCGTTGGCGACCATGATGTCCAGGCGGCCGAAGGCCTCGACCGCCGCCGCCACGGTGGCGTCCACCTGTGCCGCGTCGGTGACATCGCAAGCGTGAACGAGGGCCGAGCCGCCACGGGCGACGATCGCGTCGGCAACCACCTGCATCGGCTCGACACGTCGCGCAGCGAGCACCACGTTTGCACCGGCATCGGCAAGGGCGTTGACAAAGGCGACGCCAAGTCCTGCGGACGCGCCGGTCACGATGGCCGTCTTGCCGGTCAAATCAAACATCGGAGCTGACACAACTACCTCCATGGGAGTGGATTCTCTGTGCACAGCATCCTCGGTGGACGGGGGCCGGGTCCAATCGGCAAAACACAGCGTACGATAGGCTTTCCCAATGACAACGAGGGCATTCCGCGATGCGTGAGCTCCGGTATCTCACGGCCTTCCTCGCACTTGCCGAGGAGCGGCACTTCGGCCGTGCGGCACAACGGCTTGGCGTATCCCAACCAAGTCTCAGCGAACAGATCGCCCGGCTGGAAGCTGCGCTTGGTGTGCAGCTGCTCGACCGTGGGATGCGGCCGATCGGCCTGTCCCCGGCGGGTGATCAGCTGCTCTCCGGGATCTCCCGGCCGATGCGCCGAATCACCGAAACCGTCGAACGGCTCCGTGTCGGCGATCCCGACCGAATCCTGCGCCTGGCGGTGCCGCGCGCGGCGTACCGCCTCCATCCGCCTGTACGGGCCCTGATGGATGCGCTTCGCGCCCGCTTGCCGGGATGGGAGGTCGACGTGAGCGAGCTGCTCGGATCGTCGGCAACCGACGCGTTGCGAAACGGACTGGTGGACCTCGCAATCGTGTACGCCCCCGTCTACGGCGAGGGGCTGCGCTTCGAGCCGCTGTTCATGGACCAGCCGATGGTCGTGATGCGCACGGATCACCCGCTTGCAGGCAACGCCGAGGTGCCGCTGGCAGCACTTGACGGGACGCGGCTGCTGACGTGGAGTGAAGATGCGGCGCCGGGACTGATGGACGCCTTCTTCGCATCATGCGGCAGGTACGGCGTCCGGCCGGAGGTGGTCGAGGTGGCACCGACGCCCGGCGAGCTCGCCAAAGCGTTGCGCCGCGGCCGCGGCGTCGCCATCGTCGCCGGCGTCTGGGCGGACAACACGCTGCTCGGAACCGAACTCACCGTGCTCCCACTTCGCCAGCCGGCGACGGTGATCACCGGCGTCGTCGTCTGGAGCGACGCGGGGCGCCCCACCGTCGTCTCCGCAATCCGATCCTGGGTGTCGCGCCGCTGAGATGCCCCCGTGGGGGTCGCCGCAGACGGCCAGGTGGCCGACGGGGTGTCCACCGGGTGTCGCCCGGCTGCGACGTCGCAGGGTGCCCTCGGAATCCGGGGTCGCCTCGCCAACTTCGGATTCACGTGACGCCTCCATGCAGAGACGTTCAGGAATCGGCATCCGCCCTTGTCGAGCGCGCAGTGTGCGCATGGGGGAATCGACAGTTCTTGAATGACCCATGACGTGACGACGCCACGCACATGAGGCAACGGATTGCGCCTGCGCTACGGTGACCCCATGAGCACGCAAACGCCCTCCACATCCCCGGTCATCCTCGCGATCGACGTGGGCGGCACGCACGTCAAATTCCGTACGAGCGCAGCTGATGAGGAGCGGCGATTCGATTCCGGGGCAACGCTCACCGCCGCACAGATGTGCGCACAGGTCGCCTCGCAGACGGCCGACTGGACCTACGACAGGGTCAGCGTCGGCTATCCGGGGCCGGTGCTCCACGGCCGACCGGTCCACGAGCCGCAAAATCTCGCGGCGGGATGGGTCGGGTTCGACTTCGCGACGCCACTCGCACGACCGGTCAAGCTGATCAACGACGCGGCGATGCAGGCGCTCGGCAGCTACAACGGCGGCAAGATGCTGTTCCTTGGACTCGGCACGGGATTGGGCAGCGCACTGATCGTGGATGGCATCGTGGAGCCCATGGAGCTCGCCCACCTGCCCTACCGCAAGCGCACCTACGAGGACTATGTCGGGCTGCGAGGCCTTGAACGACTCGGCAAGAAGAAGTGGCGCAAACACGTGGAACAGGTGGTGGGGTTGCTGTCCGCCGCACTGGAGCCCGACGAGGTCGTGCTCGGCGGCGGCAACGCAAAGTTGATCACCGCACCGCCCGACCACGTTCGTCTGGGTGACAACGCGAATGCTTTCATCGGGGGCTTTCGCCTCTGGGACGACGACATGAACGCCCGAGCCCATACGGTCAAGTGATGGCAGATCTCCCGCAGTTCATTCAGGTGGGCGACGATGACCATGCATTTGGCGCACCTGGACTGGATCCCACATGGGCGAGCAGCGACAAGGACTGTGTCACCACCAGTCTCGGGACGGCTCGGGTCTGGGCAACCATCGGCCACGGGGTCCTGAACGAGGTGTACTGGCCGTCCACCGGTGAGCCGCAGCTCCGTGACCTCACCTTCTACCTGATCGGATCGAACGGGTGGATCGATTTGAAGCGTGTCCGGCGATGCACCATCCGGACGCCGGCCCCGTTCCTTCCGTTGCCGACCATCGTCCATCACGGGGACGACTACTCGCTGGAGCTCGAGTTTCTGCCCGATCCAAACCGGGACACCCTGCTCATCCGCTACTCGGTCACCGGTCCGTACCGCCTGGCGGTGATCGCCGCACCGCATCTGGACGTCGACGGTCGCGACAATGCCGGCTGGGTCGACGGTGCGCTGTTCGCACACCGCCGCCGACGGGTCCTCTGCGTCAGCGCCGACACCCCCTTCGCCAACCAGTCGGTGGGCTACGTCGGCCAATCCGACGGTTGGCAAGACCTCGTCGCCCACGGCAGGCTGACCTACGGCTTCACCAAGGCCGGACCGGGCAATGTCGCGCTGACCGCCGAGTTGACGACGCCGACCGGTGTCCTCGCGATCGGATTTTCAAACAGCGCGCGTGGCGCATGGACGCTTGCGCAATCGTCGGTCGCCGAAGGCTTCGATGCCGCTCGATCGGAGTTTCTGCGCCAGTGGGCGCTGTGGGGTGAAAACCTGCGGCTGCCTGCCCCGACACCCGAGCTCGCCGAGCTGGCGCAACTTAGCGCCACCGTCCTGAAGATGCATGAGGATCGCAGCTACCCCGGCGCAATCGTCGCGAGTCTCAGCACACCGTGGGGCGATACGTCGGACACGCTCGGCGGATACCACCTCGTCTGGCCGCGCGACGCGACGCTCGGTGCGTTCGCGCTGATCGCCGCCGACCAGGTACCGGATGCCGAACGGATCCTTGCGCGCTTCATCGCAACGCAGGAAGCCGATGGGCACTGGGCGCAAAACACCTACCCCAGCGGGGAGCCGTTCTGGACGGGCCTGCAGCTCGACGAGACCGCCTTCCCGGTGCTCCTTGCGGCGAAGCTCCGTGAGCTCGGCACCCGCGAGTTGCCGGGAACCGGCGCAATGGTGGCGCGTGCGATTCGCTACATCATCCGGACCGGACCGAGCAGCGATCAGGACCGATGGGAGGAGAACCCTGGTGTCAGCACCTTCACCGTCGCCGTCGCGGTGGCGGCGCTCGTCGGAGCCGCCAGCTGGCTTCCCGACGACGAACGCACACAGGTCCTGGCGATCGCCGACGAGTGGTGCGAACGCGTTGACGAGTGGTGTTACGTCACCGACACCGACCTGACCCGGCACTTGGCCATCGACGGCTACTACGTCCGACTCGCCCCACCATTTACCGACGGCGCCCAAACCGGACAAATCCCACTGCGAAACCGCATGGGGGAAGACATCCTCGCCTCGGCCCTGGTCAGCATGGACTTCTCCTATCTGGTGCGCCTGGGGCTGCGCCAGGCCACCGATCCGCGGATCACCGACACGATTGCGGTGGCCGATCACGTGTTGAAGGTCGCCACGCCGAGCGGCGACGTGTACCTGCGCTACAACGAGGACGGCTACGGCGAACATCTGAACGGAAGCCCGTTCGACGGATCGGGCATCGGTCGACCATGGCCGATCCTGACGGGTGAGCGCGGGCATCTCGCACTGCAGCGCGGAGACGACCCCACACCGTATATCCAGACGATGGCCAACTGCGCGGGGGTCGGCGGCCTTCTTCCGGAACAGGTGTGGGATGGCGAGCCGATCCCGTCACGCGGCCTTGTTCCAGGGAAGCCCACCGGCAGCGCGACCCCACTTGTGTGGGCGCACGCCGAGTTCCTCAAACTGCTTGTGGCGCACGAAGCCGGCAGACCGGTCGAACTGCTCCGCGACGTCGAGCTTCGCTACGCCACCCCACGTGCGGCGACCGCGTGGCGGTGGCGCAATGAAACGCCCGTCAAGCTGCTCCCCGCGGAACGTGACCTCGTGATCGAGCATCCGGAGTGGTTCACTGCGCATGTGGGTTTCGACGGGTGGAACGACGTGCACGACATCGCCGCCACCGAGGACCGTCACGGGTTGTGGTGCGTCTCGGTGCCGGCGAGCGAGCTGGCGGGCCACACCAGCATCGAGTTCACCAGACGCTTCGCGAACGACGCGACGGAGGCCGATCACTCGGTGCAGCTGGGTTCAGTCGGCTGAAGTCGGGTCCGACTCGTTGGGACCCGGGTACGGGATGCCGCACCACTCGCAGTGCGTCTGCGGTTCCTGTCTGCTGACGGCTGTTGGTGCCGGGACACGGACCTTGCCGACGCGCGGGCCGGACGGGTTGTCGAACTCGGCTCCGCACCATTCACAGTGTGTGCCGACGGGGATTTCAGGCTCATGATGGGTACTCATCACCCCTCCCTTCACGTTCAGGTTAGCACCGCATTTCGGGCTGGTCGCACCCGAATTTCGCGCGGAGCGACCCTCCCATTCCCGCCCCGGAGGTATAGATTCAATCTGTAGTGACAGACCAGCCGACGGGTGCCGACGCCCATCGCTGTTGGTGAACGTTCGCCACTGGCCAGTCGCCCTCTCCCTCCAATTGGAAAGGATCGAGGTAGCGATGAAAACACGGATCGTCATCTTGGGAGCCGGTACCGGCGGAACACTCACCGCCAACCGTTTGCGCGCATCCGATCGCGGCGACCAGCTGGACATCACCGTCGTCGATCAAGACGCCAGCCATGTGTATCAACCGGGTCTGTTGTTCGTTCCGTTTGGACTTGCGACGGCTGACGACATCGTTCGCCCCCGATCAAAACAACTCCGTGACGGAATCGACTTCGTGGAGTCGCAAATCGATCACGTGGACGTCGCCGCCAAGACCGTGACGTTGGAGGACGCGCGGACCCTCAGCTACGACGTGCTGGTGATCGCCACCGGCGCGACACTCGCGCCGGAGGAGACCGAGGGACTCGCCGACGGCTGGGGCGGCAACGTCCATTCGTTCTACACACTCGAGTCGGCCGAGAAACTCGCTGTTGCGCTTCGCGAGTTTCAGGGCGGCAAGGTGGTGCTCAACGTGATCGACATGCCGATCAAGTGCCCGGTGGCGCCACTCGAATTCTGCTTTCTCGCCGACTGGTTTTTCACCGACCGCAAGATGCGTGATCGGGTCGAATTGACCTTTGTGACACCGCTCGACGGGGCATTTACCAAGCCGATCGCCTCAGAGCACTTTTCGACGATGCTCGCCGACCGCCGCATCGAGGTTGTGAGCGAGTTCAACACCGGTGAGGTCGATCGGTTCGACGGCAAGCTCGTTTCCTACGACGACCGCGAAGTGCCCTTCGATCTTGCCGTGGTCATCCCGCTTCACAGCGGCCAGGCGTATGTCGGGCGCTCGGAGGGATTGGGCGACGATCTCAACTTCGTGCCGACGAATCCGAACACGTTGCAGTCGATGGCCGACCCGGCGATCTTCGCGATCGGTGACGCGACCGCGCTCCCCGTCTCGAAGGCCGGCTCCGTCAGCCATTTCGAGGGCGACGTCATGGTCGAGAACATCCTTCGCTTCATCGACGGCCGCGAACTCGACGCCTCGTATGACGGCCATGCCAACTGCTTCATCGAGACCGGCTTCGGCAAGGCGATGCTGATCGACTTCAACTACGAGCAAGAGCCGGTGCCCGGGCATTTCCCGGGGCGCATCGGCCTGCCGCTGATGAAGGAATCGCGGATGAACCATCTCGGGAAGTTGATGTTTCAGTGGTTCTACTGGCATGTCTTGTTGCCAGGGCGTGACGTGCCCGGAATCACGGCGACGATGCCGACAGCCGGCAAGCGCATCCCCCCATCTTCGAACGCATAGGAGCGACCAATGGCCACCAAGACCGTCGCAGGAGTCGCCGTCGACGTCAACGATGACGGCTTCTTCACCGACCCCGCGCAATGGACCGAAGCGATGGCCCCGGAGCTGGCGATGGCCGACGGGATCGAGACGCTGACGGACCAGCACTGGACGGTGATCCGATTCATGCGTGACGAGTACTTCGCAAAAGGCACCGGCCCGACGGTGCGCGTCCTTGGGAAGACCTCGGGTGTCAGCGTCAAGGAGCTCTACCAACTGTTCCCCAAAGGGCCGGCGAAGATCGCCGCCCGCATCGCCGGCATCCCCAAGCCGCGCGGTTGCATCTAGGTCACCGAAAGGATCCCCTCATGGCTGAGCAAGCAATTGAGAAAGTCTCGATCATCATTTCCAAGGGGTCGCTCGAAGGGATCTACCCCGGCCTGATCATGGCCAACGGCGCCCGCGCCGAAGGGATCGAGGCCAACCTCTTCTTCACCTTCTTCGGGATGGATGCCATCCACAAGAAGCGCCACGAACACATCAAGGTGTCCACCGTCGGCAACCCGGGCATGCACATCGCCACGTGGTTGGGTGGCGTTCCCGGCATGTCGAGTGTGGTGACGCACATGATGGAAAAACAGATGGCAGAGCTGGACATCCCGTCCATCCCCGAGTTTGTCGAGCTGATCGCCGATACCGGCTGTGGCATGTACGCCTGCAAGGCATCGGCGGACCTGTTCAAGATGGCGAAAGATGACTTCATCGACCAGGTGGAGGACATCATCACCGTCGGCGAGTTCTACGAAATGGCCGCAGGAGGCCAGATCATCTTCACGTGAGCGGGCGGGGCAGCGGGTTTTCGGGCCTGCGGCGTGAGGCTGTCGGCACCGTCATTCCATTTGGCACTCGGCGAGTGCCAAATGGAATGCGTCCGCGCCACGGGAACACGACGGCGGGATGTCGGGTGAATGGTTGCACCTGAATGGACGCGTGTTGTTTGTCCTCCGGGACGGTCTTTTTGTCCCGACGGGCGGCGGCTACCAAACGCGGCGATGCGCTTTGCAGTTCCTTTGCACTTCCATTCCTATAGTGAATTCACGGCGCCATCCGAGCCCAAGCAGGCCTCGGACTCGAACGGCTGGCGTCATTCACTTCGAAAGGGACCACCATGAATCGGACCAAGATCGCTGCATTGATTGCTGTCGCAGGCGCGACTGCCGCGCTGGTCGGCTGTGGCAGCAGCTCGAACGCGAGCACCACCACCGCCACCACACCCGCGACCACGACGGAGACCGAAACGCACTCCACGGCCACGGCCGCCACAACAGGTACGCCGGTGGCCGTCACGTTCGGCACCCCGTCCGAATTCTCGACTACCGTCGACAAGCCGAGCGCCCCTGCAGGCGACGTGACGTTCACCGTCACCAACAACGGCACGATGACGCATGAGTTCGTGGTCGTCTCCGCCCCGGACGGCGCAGCCGCGCTCAAGCAGCCGAACGGCGAGGCAAATGAGGATGGCGCACAGGGCGAAATCGGCGATCTTCCCGCCGGAAAGTCCGACACGTTGACCCTGAACCTGAAGGCCGGCAAGTACGTCTTGCTGTGCAACCTTCCCGGTCACTTCGCAGGCGGCATGTTCGTGGAGTTCACCGTCGTCTAATGCATCTCGCCTGCGTGCTCCCGGCGAGATTCGTCGGGTGCATGCAGCCAGGGTCCACGGTCAGTGCGTCGGTTTCGCCGGCGCACTGACCGTTACGGGCCCGCCGACCGACCCTCGGCAGACATCAACGCCCCAGGCGAGGCCACCGCTCAGGTGACGGTCACCGCGATCAGTGCCGAGCGACTCGTCCGATGGCGCGAGGTGCCAAGGTACGAAACACGGTAGAGCTGACGGCCGCTCGGCTGTCCCGGAACGAGGACCGTCACACGACCGTCCATAAGTCGCGTCGAGGCCACGATCACGGTGCCACGACGGATCACCACGCGCCCTGCGGGCACGAGGCCGGACCCACGAACCCGAACCGCCAGCCGCACTGTCCGGCGACTCGGCGAACGCACCGCCGCCGTGGTCGTCGTTGCAAGTTTCGCGACCCGAACCTCACGGAATGTCGTACCGCTCAACCCGGTGTTGGTCCCGTTCACGGTCAGTCGCAACCGCACCCCCGCATCGAGCAGCTGCACCGGATAGGTGGACGCCGTGCCCACCGTGGTCGAGCCGCGAGTCCAGCGGTACGTGTACGTCGACCCGGTCTGCTGGTTCCAGATCCCGCTCGAGCCGGTGAGCAATTTGCCGGAGGCCGCCGTCCCGCTGATGGTTGGGGCCGACAGGGCCGCAAAGGTCGCGGGCAGACTGACCTGTACGCCGTTGACCGTTTGTCCTGCCGCGACGCTCACCGCAGTTGCGTAGACCTTCGCTCTGCCGGTCGCGGTGGTGCTGTACCACTGTGGTACGAGCGCCACGGTCGCCGGACCTGCAGCGCGGGTGCCGGTGATGAACACGCGATAGGTGCCCGGCTTCACGAGCGCACTCACGACGGAGGTCCCGTTCTGTGGCGGCGTGACGACGTTCACCGTCATTCCGGTTCCGTCGACGATGGAGTACCCCGAGGTCACGGTATCCCCCGACGGCGTGGCAACCGGGATGTGCAGCAGCCCGGATCGAACCATCGTCGTGTCGACGGTGTTCACTGCGCCACCGCCGGCCACGGTGACCGTGGTCGCGTTCATGGGATTCCAGGCCGCCGGGTAGTACTGGCTGAACCACGGCAGTGCGGTCGGTGTCAACTGGCTCCATCCGCCGCCTTGCACGAATCCGACGGTGAACTGCCCATCGGGGGTGGCGAGCGCCCAGCGTCCGAGCCGGTCGGAGGTGGTGGAGTACGTCGTCGTGCCGTCGTCGGCGGTCACCTCGATCGCCCCGAGCGGTGCGCCGCCGCTCGCCGATACGACACCGCTCAGCGTGTGTGCGGCGAGTCGCGGATCGGGTGTGGCCGCGAGCGTTTCGTTGTGGACGACGTTCGTTTCGGGAACCGTCGCGATCCCCGTGGCGTCCGCCGGGAACACCGCGCCACCGCTCCACCGAAGCGGATAGCCGTTCAGCGGGTCGGTGTACTGCAGGATGATCTCGCTGGTCACACCGGTAATCGTGAAGTGGCCACCGGCATCGGTGAACGTCGAGTTCTGATAGCCGGTATCGGACTTGCGGTATGCGGCGACGGCCAGGTTCGGGATGGGATCGCCGGTCGTCGCATCGGTCAGGGTGCCCGATATGGAGGCCTTTCGGACCAACGCGAAGTCCTGCGTGACGGCACCGCTGGCAGGCATCGTCACCGACGCCTGGCCCGGCGCGACTGTCGCGGTCGACCCCGTCGTGATGTTGTAGGTACCGGCCTGCACAAAGCCGAAGGAGTAGTCACCGTTGGCGTTCGTGGTTGTGCTCTTGACGCTTCCCAGACGGTTTCGGCTGACCGCGAGATTCACCATGGGGCTGCCGTCCGGACCGCTCACATGACCGGAGAGCGTGGCGATCACGGGGAACGTGATGCTGAATGTGAGCGGACTCCCGTTCAGCACCACGGTCGTTGCCGCCACCGGATCCGTGGTGCCAGCAGCACTCCCTTGCAGGTAGTACCGACGGGAGTCGTCCATGTTCGATGCCGACACGTAGAAGG
>Ga0209023_10004330_pt1 | contig 16246 bp, 14 predicted proteins | sample LakOneMetagenome_FD_187468 | JGI IMG/M metagenome (GOLD analysis project Ga0209023, IMG submission 187468) | Freshwater and sediment microbial communities from Lake Erie, Canada (SPAdes) (version 2) | ecosystem: Environmental > Aquatic > Freshwater > Lentic | place: Lake Erie, Canada... | reverse complement strand
GGAGTGGATGCCCATCTCCTTGCCCCAGCCGCTCTGCTTGAAGCCGCCGAAGGGCGCCGCGAAGTCGTAGCAGCCGTACCGGTTCACGAAGACCTGGCCGGCGTCGAGCGCCTGCGCCACGCGGCGCGCCCGGGCGCTGTCAGCGGTGTAGAGCCCGGCGGCCAGCCCGTAGTCCGTGTCGTTCGCGATGCGGATCGCGTCCGCCTCGGTGTCGAAGGGGATGCAGGCGAGCACCGGTCCGAACACCTCGTCGCGCGCCAGGCGCATGGCGGGGTCGACCTCGTCGAAGACGGTCGGGCGCAGGAAGAGGCCTCGGGCGTTGTCACCCGAGGTGTCGCGAGCGCCGCCGGCGCGCAGGCGCGCGCCTTCCTGCTGGGCGAGGTCGATGTGCTGCAGCAGCCGGGCCAGGCCCGCCTCGGTGCACTGCGCGCCCTGCGTTGTGGAGGCCAGGAACGGGTCGCCGCAGACGACCTCGTCGGCCCGGGCCGCGAGCGCGTCGACGAACGGTTCGTAGATGCCGCGCTGCAACAAGAAGCGCGTGGGCTCGCTGCACTTCTCGCCCTTCTGCGAGAACATCAGATGGAAGGAGCGGTCGATGCACGCGTCGAGGTCCCGCACGTCGTCGAACACGATGTTGGGGGACTTGCCGCCGAGCTCGAGCGTCGTCGCGGCGAGGTTCGATCCGGCGACCCCGGACAGGATCGCCCGCCCGACGGCGGTGCTCCCGGTGAAGCTGACCTTCGCGACGCCGGGGTGCGTCACGAGTGCTTCGCCCGTTGCCGCGTCGCCGAGCACCACGTTGAGCACGCCGGGTGGCAGCAGCCGCGCGTCGTGCACGAGCTCGACGAAGCGCAGCAGGGAGAACGGGGTGAACGGCGACGGCTTGATCACGACCGTGTTGCCCATGGCGAGGGCGGGGGCGAGCTTCCACGCGGCGAGCAGCAGCGGGAAGTTCCAGGGGACGAGCAGCGCGCAGACGCCCACCGGTTCGCGGACGACGATGTTGATGGCATCACCTTCGACGGGGGAGGACTCGCCGTACAGCTTGTCCGTCCAGCCGGCGTAGTAGTCGAAGATGTCAGCGGTGTCCGGCATGTCGTCATCGCGCGACTCCCGGAACAGCTTGCCGTTCTCGAGGGTGATCAGCGTCGCGAGCTCCTCGGTGTGCTCTCGCACCACGGCGGCGATGCCGTGCAGCACGCGAGCGCGTTCGCGGCGGCTCAGACCTGACCACGCGCTCCCACGTTCGCCGGCCCGGGCGGCGGCGCGCACGGCGCGGTCGACCTGGTGGGGCGAGGCCGCAGGCACGGTGCCGAGGGAGGTGCCGGTGGCGGGGTCGAACCGTTCGATCGGCGCGAAGCCGGGGGTCGCAGGCTCGTCGACCCAGGTCCCGTCGATGAGGTGCGCCTTGTCGCGGCGCAGCCAGTCGCGCGCCCGGGTCGGATCGGCGTCGGTGAGGGTCACGGCGCCTGCTCCTGGCCGGCGCTGCGGTGCTGCGCGACCAGTTCGGTGAGGCGGGCCTCGTCGAGCTCGATGCCCATCACGCATCCGTGGTTGAACCGCTCGACCGCCTCGGTGAGGAGGCTGAGCGCGTCGAGGGTGTTCACCACCGCCACGTGGTCGAACACGTTGAGGTGCAGTTCGGCCTGCATCGCCGCCCCGCGCACCGACGCGTCGTGCCCGAGCACCTGGAGGCCCGCGGCGATCATGGACTCGGCGACCGCGGGGTTGCGCTTGTCGCCGAAGAAGCTCGAACCCTCGATGACGTGAGGCAGGATCACCTCGCCGAAGCCACCGGTCGGTCCTGAGGTGAGCAGGCGCAGGTCCTGCGCGAGCTTCGTGGTCACCGTCGCGATCGCGACGAGCTCACCCGACACGGCAACGAGATCGTCGCTGTGCTGCAACGCCGACGCCCGGTCGGCGTGGAGGAAGAGGTTGCGACCAGTGATCTCGCACAGGTGGGGGACCACGCGCTCGCGGTAGCGCTCGGGGGCGCCGTCCCCCGTGCCCACGACGGTGCCGCCGAGCACCACACCCGCCAGGGGGCTCGCCGTGTGGGCGATCGCGTCGAGTCGCCGGCTCAACGCCGAGGCCGCGCCAGCGAAGAGCAGGTCAGCCGGTGCGGGGAGCGCATCCTGCAGGCACGTGCGGGCCAGCGTCGTGAGCGACGCGAACGCCCGGGCGCGGTCGCGCAGCGAATCGATGAGATCGGCGACGACCCGCTCCAGCAGCTCGATGCCCGCCACGACCGCGAGGCGCGACGCGGTGTGGCAGACGTCGGCCGTGGACTGCGACGCACTGACGTGCTGCTTGGGGTGGATCGGCTGGTAGGCGCCGAAGGGGTGCCCGAGCTCGCGGTTCGCGAGGTTGGCGATCACCTCGTTGACGTTCATGTGCACGCCGATCGACCCGCCGCCCGCGAGCGGATCGGCGATCAGCGACGGTCGCACCTCGGGTGCATCGTCGGTGAGCAGGCGGGCGGCGTCATCGATGGCCTTCGCCATCGGGGCGGTCAGCACCCCGGCGTCGAGGTTCGCCCGCGCCGCGGCCTGCTTGACGGCTCCGAGGGCCGATACGAGATCGGGGTAGTCCGCCAGCCGCGTGGTCGAGATCGCGAGCGCGGAGACGGCGCGCGCCGTGTGGATGCCGAAGGTGGCATCGGCCGGGATGGCGAGCGGGCCGAGCGCGTCGCGCTCGAGGCGCATCGCCGGCTCGGCGGTGAGGTCGATGACGCGCTCCTGCGCCCGCGGGGCGCCCGTCCCCGCCGCCGCCGCCTCGAGCCCCTCCTCGGCTGTGTCGGGTCTCGCGTCGGGTCTCGCGTCGGGTCTCGCGTCGGGTCTCGCGTCGGGTCTCGTGTCGGGTCTCGCGTCGGGTCTCGCGTCGGGTCTCGCGTCGGGTTCTGTCTGGGGACCGGCCACGGTCTCGTGCTCCGTGGTGTCGCTCATGCCGACCGTCCGTAGCGCACGAGCTGCAGCAGCTCGCTGCTCGCCGTGTCGGGTCTGGTGTCGTAGCCGAAGAGCCCGACGAGCCGGGTCACGTCTCCCTTGATCGGCGTCACGCGGTGCAGCGAGTTGCGACCCTCGAACACGAGGAGCGTGCCCGGCCGCATCGGCAGCGTCATCAGGTCGGGGCTCTCGCCGGCGATCGCCCGAGCGACCTCGGGGTAGCGCTCGTCGTTGTCGGCCCGCACGCGGGGCACCACCTCGAAGTCGCCGCCCGCGTCCGAGCTGCGCACGGCGAGCGACACGACGAAGTCGGTCTGGTCGAAGTGCCACTGCAGTTGGTCACCATCACCCATGGTCGCCAAGTTCAGCGCGCCGAGGGGGTCCGCGTAGGGATGGATGGGCCCGCGGTCGAGGATCGACTCGACGAGCGCGCGCAACGGCTCCCACTCGTACAGCGCCCGCAGGGGTGACGACGGCGGGAACAGGTCGTACGCGACCGCGCCGACGGCGTAGTCGCCGAGGTAGCGGCGCGGGTGACCCGCGGCCAGCGTCTCGTCGGGGAACCCCAGGTACGCCGTGCCGAGGCCGCCGCTGCGGTGGGCGAGCGGTTCGAGCGCTTCGGCGTCCGCCACGAGGCGGGTCACGCCCTCGGCGTGGACGAACCCGGGGAGCTCGGCGGCGCCGATCGCCCGCAGCTGCGCGCGGGCGGTCTGCACGACGGTGTCGAGGGCCGATGGGTCAGGATCGACGACCGGGTACCGATCGAGGTCCACGAGGGCGGCGGGGCTGGTCATGGGCGTTCTCCCTCAGCGGGCAGTGTGCGGGTGGTCGTACGGGTGGTCGTGCGGGTGGTCCTGTCGGCGGCGCCGCGGGTGGGACGGGCCGTCGTGCGGGTGGGGTGACCGGTTCGGCGCGGCGACAGCAGGCGCAGCGTCGCCGTGTCGACGAGGTGGTCGAGCAGCACCCGGTAGTGGGTGGCGTCGGGATCGGCGATGCGGCTCAGGGCCATGCCCTGCATGGTCTCGAACAGCAGGTCGAGGGTGATCGGCAGGTCGGGGTGGTCGGCCAGCTCGGGGAAGAGACGTGCTGCGTGGGCCCGGAGCCGCGCCGCGTGCACCACCACCACGTCCTCCATGCGGTCGTTCAGCTCGGTGTCGGTGCGCGAGGCCGCCGTGAGGTCGAGGGTCGCGGTCCAGGCGGCGCTCTCGAACATCTGCCAGAGCAACCGGATGCCGCCGTCGAGCCGCGTGGGCAGATCGGCCTCGCGGTCGAGGGCGTCGAAGCGATCGAGGTAGTCCGCCACGAGACGCCGGTACAGGTGCTCGGCCGTCTGCGCCAGCACGTCAGCCTTGGTCGGGAAGTGCTTGAAGAGCGCGCCCTGCGAAACGCCGGCGCGGGTCGCGATCGCCGTCGTGGTGGTGGCGGCGTACCCGTGCTCGATGAGGCACGCACTCGCGGCGTCGAGCAGCGCATGGCGCGTGGTGGCCCGTCGCTCCTCCTGGGTGCGGCGCTCGGGGGGCCGACGGCTGCGGTGCGCGGCGGCACGCGTCGAGGCTGGGGTCACGGCGGGCACGGTACGACAGAAGAAAGAAAGTGACAAGTCACTTTCTTGTCCGACCTTTGGCTCACGCGACGCGAAAGGCCCTACCGTTGCCCCGGTGCGCATCGGGATGATCTGTCCGTACAGCCTCACGATCCCCGGGGGCGTGCAGGGGCAGGTGCTCGGTCTGGCGCGCATGCTGCGCTCGATGGGCCACGAGGTCCGCGTGCTCGGGCCCTGCGACGGCCCGCCGCCCGATGCCGGCATCACGCCGCTGGGCGTCAGCATCCCCACCGCGGCCAACGGCTCCGTGGCGCCCATCGCGCCCGATGTGTCCGCCCAGCTCCGGACCATCCGCGTGCTGCGGGACGAGGAGTTCGACGTGGTGCACCTGCACGAGCCGTTCTGCCCCGGCCCGACGCACACCGCGATCCTGTTCAAGACCGCCCCCCTGGTCGGGACCTTCCATGCGGCGGGCACCAGCGCCGGCTACCGGTTCTTCAAGCCGCTCACCACCCGCGTCGCGAACCGCCTCGACGTGCGCTGCGCGGTCTCGGACGACGCCCGGGCCCTGGCCCAGCAGTCGTTGGGGGGCGAGTACGAGATGGTGTTCAACGCGGTCGAGGTCGCGGAGTACGCCAAGGCGGCGCCGGCGCCGACCGACGGGCCCACGATCCTCTTCGTGGGTCGCCACGAGCCCCGCAAGGGCCTCGCGGTCCTGCTCGCGGCGATGGCCGACCTGCCGGCCGACGTCACCCTCTGGGTCGCCAGCGACGGTCCGGAGACCGCCGCCCTGCGGGCGCAGGTGGCAGGCGACGCCCGCATCCAGTGGCTCGGGCGCATCTCCGAGGCCGAGAAGGCGGCTCGCCTCCGGGGCGCCGACGTGTTCTGCGCGCCGTCGCTGCGGGGGGAGTCCTTCGGGGTGGTGCTGCTCGAAGCCATGGCGGCATCCACCGTGGTCGTGGCGAGCGATCTGCCCGGCTACGCGAACGTGGCGCGCCACGGCCGTGATGCGCTGCTGGTGCCACCCGGCGACGCCTCGGCGCTCGCGGCCGGCCTGCGTCGTGTCCTGACCGATCCGAGCCTCGAGCGCGAGCTCGTCTCGTCCGGCGAGCAGCGGGCCGCCGAGTTCTCGATGGAGCACCTCGCCGAGCGCTACCTCGTGCTGTACGAGCAGGCACGGCGACACGCAGGACGTGCCCGTGCCACGTGAGCTGGACGCGGGCCCTCCTATGATGCGCCCCATGTCACTGCCCCAGCCCGACGTCCTCGAGGGGCGCAAGGATCGCAACCGTGAGCGCATGCTGGCGCTCGCCCGGTTCTGCGCCGTGCTGCTCTCGGTGCCGGCGGTCTGCCTGGGCATCCTGGTGGGCTTCCTGCTCAAGTCCCCGCTGCTGGGTGGACTGGTGATGCTGATCCTGGCCGGCGGGCTCGCCGCGTGGATGTTCACCAGCATGCGCGGGTTCAGCCAGCACTTCCTCGGCCAGCTCGCGCCGGTGCGGGCGGACGAGACCGACCAGGCCCGCCTCTACAACCTGGTCGACGGGCTCTGCGTCGCCAACGGGATCACCGAGCCGCAGCTCTTCGTGGTCGATGATCCCGGCCTCAACGCGGCCGCCGTCATGGTCGCGGGTGGCGAGTCGCAGCAGGCCGCCCTCGTCGTGACGTCCGGGCTCCTGGCCACGTTGAGCCGGATCGAGCTCGAGGGGATGCTCGCCCAGCAGCTCGGCCATGTGCGTGACGGTGACACCGCCCTCGCGACGTTCGCGGCATCGCTCATCGTGCTGCCCGTCGTCGGTTCGTTGCTCGCCCCGCGCGTCGCCTCGACGCTCGATCCCGAGCTCGAGGCATGGGCCGACCTCGCCGCCGTGCGCATGACCCGGTACCCGCCGGGTCTCGCCGGCGCGCTCGACCGGCTCGACGCAGGCTCGACGGTGGTCGCCAAGGCAACGCCCGAGACCGCCCACCTGTGGATCGCCAACCCCCTCGGTGGCGACGAGCCCTACAACGCACACGCTCCGCTCGCCGATCGGGTGGCGGTCCTGCGCGAGCTGTAGCCAGCTCCCACCAGCTCGGCGCAGGCATCCCCCTTTTGGGTGCCTGGATCCTCTTACCTGGTTGCGCCATCCTTCAGAGCCCCCGAGGCGCGCACGCCCCGGGAGCACCTGCTCGTCACGTCCCCCCGTGCACCAGGGCCTGCGTTGGTCCCTGTCCCGTCAGCTGTCCCCTTGGAGTTGGTCGAAGATGTACACGCCCGAAGTCGCGTCGCCAGTCGCGTCGCCACGTCCGCGAGTGAAGGTCCGCCGACCGCGTCACGTCGCAGTGGGTGTCGCAGTGCTGGGGGCCAGCGTGGCGATGCTCGGCGCCTGCAGCAGCGGCGGCGAATCCGCCACCACCGCGCCGAGCACCGGCGCCGGGGGTGCCCCCGCCACGACGGCCAGCACCACCACGACGACGGCGGCGCCGGCCCCGACCTTTCCCCTGACCGGCCTGCCGCTCACCGACGAGGCGCAGGGCCAGAAGCCGGCCCTCGTCATCAAGATCGACAACGTCGACCAGTACTCGCGGCCGCAGGCCGGCATCAACCAGGCCGACATCGTCTACGAGGAGAAGATCGAGGGGCCGATCAGCCGGTTCGCGGCGGTCTTCCACTCGAAGGAGCTCGAGCTCGTGGGCCCGGTGCGCTCCGGCCGCTCGACCGACGTCGCGATCGTCTCGACGTTGAACACGCCGCTCTACGCGTTCTCCGGGGCGAACGAGGTGTTCGCCAAGAAGCTGCGGGAGGCACCCCTCGTGTACATCTCGCACGACAACCAGCCGAACCTGTTCGATCGGCGCCCGGGCCGCACCGCCCCGGACAACGTCTTCACCTCGACCGCGCGCCTCCGCACGCAGACGCCGCCCGACGCGAAGCCGCCGGAACCGCAGTTCACCTACCGCAAGACCGGTGCCGACCTGCCGGCAGGCGCCACGGCCGTGAACACGTTCAACTACGACTTCGGTGGCGGTCCGGTGGGCCAGCCGGTGTCGTTCACCTGGGACGAGGGGAAGAAGGGCTGGACCCGGGCCCAGAAGGGCTCCGCGCACGTGGACAACGACGGGGTGGTCATCGCGCCGCAGAACGTGATCGTGCAGTTCACGCCCTACCACGACACCGGCCTGGTGGACCTCTCGAAGACCCCGGTGCCCGAGGCCGAGCTGGTCGGTTCGGGCGATGCGTGGGTCTTCATCGACGGCAAGGCCGTCAAGGCAAAGTGGAACAAGCCGGATATGGTCACCGTGACCTCGTACGTCACAGCCGACGGGGGGCAGCCCATCGCCCTCGATCCGGGCCAGACCTGGATCGCCCTCGTGCCCACGGGTGGCAACTTCACGGCCACGACGGCAGCCGGTCAACCGCTCGCCTGAGGCGCGCACCGGGCCTGGTGCGAGGGCCATCCACCCGCGCCCGCAGGCGGCTCCGTACCATCGCCGGAGGCAGAGCCTTCGGTCGGGCCCAGAAGGAAATCGGGCCTCTACCCCGGGAGGGTTCTCTTTCGTGTCGTTGCCTTCGCATGTCCGTCCGCCGTCACCCCGTCGCCGGGCCGTCTCGCCCCGTCGCCGGTCGGTGACGACCCGGTCCGTCGCGGTCGGGGCCAGCGTGGCGCTGGTGGGCCTCGTCGCCCTCGGCTGCACCAAGGCCGAGTCTGCGGCGGCGCCGACCACGACCGCGGTGACCACGACGACCACGGCGCCCACCACCACGACGACGGAGGCCACGACCACCACGACCGCGCCGGCGGCGCCCGTGTGGCCGCTCACCGGCGAGAGCGCCGCCGACCCGGCGGCGTTGAACAGCCCCGTCGTCGCCGTGAAGGTCGACAACAGCCCGCAGGCCCGGCCCCACGCCGGCATCAACACCGCCGACCAGGTGTACGAGCTGCAGGTCGAGGGCATCACGCGCTTCATGGAGCTGTACCACTCGCAGTCGCCGGACCGCGTGGGTCCGGTCCGGTCGGCCCGCAGCAGCGACCTCGACCTGTTCGGCAACCTGAACCGCCCGCTGCTCATCTGGTCCGGCGGCAACCCCGGCGTGACCCAGGAGATCAACGACGCGCAGGCGAACGGCCTGGTGGTCGACGTCGGGCACCCCAGCAACGCCGGGCACCTGTACTACCGGGACGACTCGGGCGGGCGCTTCATCCCGCACAACCTCTTCACGAGCGTGCCGCAGATCCGCGGCGAGTTCACCCCGGCCGACGCCGGCCCGCCGCCGGCGATGTTCGCGTTCCGCAAGGACGGCGCCGCGCTGCCGGCCACGGCGGAGGACATGCCGGGCATGGTGATCGACTTCGGGCTCGGCGTGCGCGTCGAGTACGTGTGGGACGCCGAGCGCAGCGGGTGGGACCGCTACCAGGTGGACCAGAACCACGCCCGGGGTGACAGCGCCTTCGTCGACGAGACCGGCACCCAGATCGCGCCGCAGAACGTCGTGATCCTCTTCCTGGAGTACGGCCAGGACCCCGTCGACGGGCGCTCGCCGAAGGCGTACTCGGTCGGGAACGGCGAGGGCGTGGTGCTGACCCAGGGCAAGGTCGTCTACGTGAACTGGATCCGCAAGGGGCCGGGCGACCAGTGGAACATCACCGAGCGGGCCTCGGGCGACCCGGTGGCGCTGACCCCCGGGCGCACGTGGGTGGCGCTGCCCCAGTCGGGTGCCGATTCCGTGGCGCCGATCGATGCGGCCGGTGCCGCCGACCTGACGCAGTACCGCAAGTAGCCGCGAGCACGCCGGACGCGGGCCCGGAGCAGGGTGCCGCGGGCACCCCTCTGGGACGGCGTTCGGACTTCTTGGATGTGGACGGCCACCCCTACACTGACCCCATGGCTGACGACAACGGGGAACTGTCCCGCGATACCGGCACCCAGCTCGTGAAGCGGGGTCTGGCCGAGATGCTCAAGGGCGGGGTGATCATGGATGTGGTCGATCCCGACCAGGCCAAGATCGCCGAGGACGCCGGGGCCACCGCGGTCATGGCGCTCGAGCGGGTGCCCTCCGACATCCGTCGCGACGGCGGCGTCGCCCGCATGTCCGATCCCGAGATGATCGAGGGCATCAAGGCCGTCGTCACCATCCCGGTCATGGCCAAGGCCCGCATCGGGCACTTCGTCGAGGCGCAGATCCTGCAGTCGCTCGGCGTGGACTACGTCGACGAGTCCGAGGTGCTCACCCCCGCGGACGAGGCGCACCACATCGACAAGTGGGCCTTCACCGTGCCCTTCGTCTGCGGTGCGACGAACCTGGGTGAGGCGCTGCGGCGCATCAGCGAAGGCGCGTGCATGATCCGCTCGAAGGGTGAGGCCGGCACGGGCAACATCGTCGAAGCCGTGCGCCACCTGCGCTCGATCCTGGGCGACATCCGCAAGATCGGCCAGGCCGACAACGCCGAGCTGTTCGACTGGGCCAAGCGCCTGCAGTCGCCGCTGCCGCTCGTCCAGGAGGTCGCGCAGACGGGCAAGCTCCCCGTCCCGATGTTCTGCGCCGGTGGCATCGCCACCCCGGCCGATGCCGCCCTGGTGATGCAGCTCGGGGCCGAGGCCGTGTTCGTCGGGTCCGGCATCTTCAAGAGCGACGACCCGGCGTTGCGGGCGCGGGCGATCGTCGAGGCCACGGCGAACTTCAACGACCCCGACGTGCTCGCGAAGGTGAGCCGTGGGCTCGGCGAAGCGATGAAGGGCATCGAGATCGACAAGCTGGACATCAAGCTCGCCGACCGCGGCTGGTGAAGGTCGGGGTCCTGGCGCTGCAGGGCGCCGTCGAGCCGCACAAGACCCTGCTCGCTGGCCTCGGGGCCGCGACGCTCGACGTGCGCACACCGGCGCAGCTCGAGGACGTCGACGCGCTCGTCATCCCCGGGGGCGAGTCGACCACGATGTCGCGGCTGCTCACGCTGAACGGGTTGCGAGAAACCCTGCAGGCGCGGCTCGATGACGGCATGCCCGCGTTCGGGACCTGTGCCGGGATGATCCTGCTCGCAACCACCGTCCTCGACGGCCGGGCCGATCAGCAGAGCTTCGGTGCCGTCGACATCACCGTGCGCCGCAACGCGTTCGGCCGCCAGGTGGACTCCTTCGAATCCGATCTGGTGGTCGCCGGCGTCGCCGATGCCGGGCAGCGGTTGCACGCTGTGTTCATCCGGGCCCCCTTCGTCGAGTCGGTCGGCGCCGACGCCGAGGTGCTGGCCACGGTGGACGGGCACCCGGTCTGCTGCCGCCAGGCGCGCGTCCTGGTCACGGCCTTCCACCCCGAGCTCGCGGGCGACGACCGGCTGCACCGCGCCTTCCTGGACCTCGCCGCCTGAGCCCACCGGTGATGTCGGGCAGCCGTCCGCGGTTTCTCCGAGACCGGGCCACGCTGCTAGAACCCAAGGAGAACCGATGCGACTGGGTCGGTTCTCGCCGCAGGCACGAAGGGGAACTGCATGTCGGGTCACTCCAAGTGGGCAACGATCAAGCACAAGAAGGGCGCGCAGGACAAGGCGCGCGGGAAGCTGTTCGCGAAGCTCATCCGACAGGTCGAGGTGGCGGCCCGCGCCGGCGGGAGTGATCTGGACAGCAACGCCACCCTGCGCACGATGTACCAGAAGGCCCGGGACAACTCGGTGCCGCTCGACACGATCGAGCGTGCCATCAAGCGGGGCAGCGGCGAGCTCGAGGGCGTCATCTACGAGGCCATCACCTATGAGGGCTACGCCCCCCACGGCGTGGCCCTGCTGATCGAGACGCTCAGCGACAACCGCAACCGCATCGGTTCGGACGTGCGCACCGTCATGAAGAAGTCCGGTGGCTCCATCGCCGAGCCCGGTTCCGTGGCGTGGCAGTTCGAGCGCAAGGGCATCATCGAGATCCCCCGGTCGGTCGAAGAGGACGACATCATGATGGCGGCGCTCGACGCCGGCGCCGAGGACATCGTGGACGAAGGCGACACGTGGCGCGTCACGTGCGCGCCGACCGACCTGCCGGCGGTGCGGGACGCGATCGAGGCGGCCGGCATCACCGTCGAGTCCGCGGACACCACGATGCTGCCGCAGAACACCATCGCGCTCGACTCGTCCGACGCCGCCAAGTCCGTGCTGCGGGTGATCGACGCGCTGGAGGACCTCGACGACGTGCAGGACGTCTACGCCAACTTCGACATCCCGGACGAGATCATGTCCGTGATGGCAGTCGACTAGAGCCGGTGGGGGCACTGGGCCCGACGACTCGCCGGCACGGCTGAGCGGGCAGGGGCGCGAACGTCACCCGGTAACGTCGAAGGGATGCGGCACACCGAGGGCACAGCGCCGGCGGCGCGCGTCGTGCGCCTCGATGCCTTGACCAGCCTCCGGTCGTTCGCCGCGCTGGCGGTCTTCGGCCGTCACCTGCTCGTGCGCGCCGAGCATCCGGCGTGGCTCGACCACGTCCTCGGTCAGGGCTCGACCGGGGTGTCGTTGTTCTTCCTGCTCAGCGGGTTCCTGCTGACGACCGCCACCAGCGAGCGCAACGGGCCGCGTCCGTTCTACCGGCGTCGCTTCGCCCGCATCTACCCCGCGTACCTCGTCGCCGGGATCGTGTGCACGGTGGCCGCCGTTGCGTTGGCGCAGACCGCCTGGCCGCCACCCCAGGCCGTGCCGGCCGCGCTGCTGCTGGTCCAGGCGTGGATCCCCGAGCGCGAGATCTACTGGGGGGTGCTCGACGTGGCGTGGTCGCTCTCGGCGGAGATCTACCTGATGTTCCCGCTGGTCATCGGGCGCCTGCGCGCACTGGAGCTCCGCGCCCGACGCCTCCTGCTGGCCGCGCTCGTCGCGGGCGTCTTCGCGCTCGGGGCCCTGCTGGGCGACCGCAGCGACCTCGGGTTCTGGTTCGTGTACATCTTCCCGCCGACCCGCTTCGCCGAGTTCGTGGTCGGCATCCTGCTGGCGCTCGAGGTGGCCGCAGGCACCTGGCCGCGCCTCGACTGGCGCGCGGCTGTGGTGTTCGCGGCGGCGGGGTACCTGGCCGCGTCCTGGGCCCCTGTCGGCATCGGGTTGGTCGCAGTGACGCTGGTCCCGTTCGTCGTCCTGATCGGCGCCGTGGCCCAGGCGGACGCGTCCGGTGACCTCGAGCGGTCGTGGTTGCGGCGGCGACCCCTGATCGTCTTGGGCATCTGGTCCTACGGCTTCTACCTCGTGCATGCGACGGTGCTCGAGATCGGGCGCGGGCAGGGGTGGTCCCTGGTGGTCATGCTGATCATCTGCCTCCCCGTGGCGATCGGGGCCGCCGGGCTCCTCTACTCGTGGGTCGAGCGACCGGCCGAGCAGCGCTTGGCGCGCCGTGCGAGCCCGTCGCGGCTGGCGGCGACGCCGGACTGAGCGCCTCGTTCGCCGGCGTCGGCGTACGAGTTGAGGTGCCGACGGGGCCCCGCGTACGCTCACGTCGTGCCCATCGCCTCGCCTCGCCACTCGCACGGTTGTGCCGGTGTCCCTGCGCTGCGATCCCGTCCGTCGGGCGGCCGATGACCCTGGCCGTCGGTTCCGTCGCCCCCGATTTCACGCTGCCCGGCACGGACGGCTCGGGTGCGGTCGAGGGGATCCACGACTACTCGTTGTCGGACTTCACCGACGGTGTCGTCGTGCTGGTGTTCTACCCGGCCGACGCGTCACCGGTCTGCACCGTGCAGCTCTCGACCTACACGCAGGACATCGCGCAGTTCGACGACGTGGGCGCCCAGGTGCTGGCGATCAGCCCGCAGTCCGTCGAGGACCACGAGCGTTTCGCCGCCGCCAACGGGGGCTTCGCGTTCCCGTTGCTCGCAGACACGAACCAAGCGGTCGGTGGGGCCTACGGCGTGATGGGTCCCATGGGCTTCTACCGGCGCTCGGTGTTCGTCATCGACGCGGGCGGTGTCGTGCGCTACGCGCACCGCTCGACCGCGGGTCTGACCTTCCGCTCGACCGACGAGCTGGTCGATGCCGTGCGGGCGGCGGGCGGCGAAGCCGCGACGCCCCACGACTCGCACCGCTGAGGAGCTCCCCGGCCGCCGGGCTACTGGCCGTCGGCGACGCCCAGCAGCTGGCCCCGCCGCACGGACTTGAGGCCGAAGGCGAGGCTGACGAGCGCGATCGCCCACGCCACGGCGCCGATCACGATGCTGACCGTGACGCCCCCGGTGGCGAGCGCCCCGGTCGACTGCCCGTAGGCGATGAGGATGAGCGGGAGCGTGACGAGACCGGTGGCCTGCTGGGCCGCCGCGGTGCTCTTGACCTTGGCCGACAGGCGCAGGACGAGGGAGAGCGTGATCGCCAGGAACGGCGGCAGCACCCATAGGATGAGCAACCACCAGGACGTGTTGGGGAAGAACCAGTAGCCGATCTTCGGCGCCACGATCACGTTGACGAGGATCGAGTAGACGCCGAAGCCGATCGCCGTCGTGAGGTAGCCGGGGATGATCGACGCGAGCAGCTTGCCGACGTAGATCTCACGGGTGTCGGCAGGGGAGTGGGCCAGGAACTCACCGGTGCCGCGCTCGCGCTCGCCGACGATCGTGGACGCCCCGATCGCGGACGAGATCGTCAGGGGGACGACCACGGCGATGGGCGCCAGCAGGTACACGGCGATCATGTACTGCACCTGGCCGATCGGCTCCACCTGGGGCACCGCGGACTGAGCCGCCGGCGGGAGGAACTTCACCGCGTCCGCGACCTGTTGCAACGCCTGGTTGCTGCCGACCGCGCCGATGACGGCCAGCAGGAAGACGGGGATGATGACGAAGAAGAACCCGCCGAGCAGCGCCATCGGCACCCAGAAGTCCTTGGACTCGAGCAGCTGGCGCAGGTCGGTGCGCCCGACGGTCCACATGCGTGAGTAGTTGAACCGGTTGGAATCCGGTTCGGGCGAGAGCGCTCTCGGGGGGACGCTGGCGGTGGTCATTGCATTTCCTCCACGCCGAGATCGCGCCGTTCCTTGCGGACCGCGAAGTACAGCTCTTCGAGGGTCGGTTGGTGGGGGTCCACCCTGGTGAGGCGCACGCCGGCGGCGGTGAGCGCCTGGACGAGATCAGGCACGCGGTCGACGTGGTCGAGCTGCACCTCGGTGAGCTTGCGGCCGTTGCGCTCGACACCGAGCACGCCCGGCTGCAGTCGCAGCACCGCATCGAGCTGCGCCGGATCCTCCGCGTCCAGCCACACGAGCTGGTTCGGCCAGTACCGCTGGATCAGCTCCTCCTGCGACCCGTGCAGCAGATCGGTCCCGGACTCCAACACGATGATCTGGTCGGCGAGGCCCTCGGCCTCGATCAGCAGGTGGGTGCACATCACGACCGTGCGCCCGTCCGCGGTCATCTCGCGGATCAGGTCGAGCACCGCCTTGGAGGATTCGGGATCCAGGCCCGAGGTGGGTTCGTCGAAGAGCAGGAGGTCGGGGCTGTGCAGCGTGGAGCGGGCCAACGCGAGGCGCGTCTTCATGCCGGTCGAGTAGCCACCGACCTGCTGGTCGAGGGCGTCGAGGATGCCGAACCGGCCCGCCGCCTCGCGGATCTGCGTCGTGGCCTTGCGGCCCAGGCCGTACAGCTCGGCCGAGTACTGCATGTTGTCCCACCCCGACAGGCGGTCGTAGAGCGCGGGCTTGGCGGCCACCACCCCGCAGCGCATGCGGACGTGCTCACCGAAGCGCGTGGGGTCGTACCCGAAGGTGCGCACCGACCCGCTGTCCGCCTCGAGGGCACCGGTCACCACGCGGATCGCCGTGGTCTTGCCCGCCCCGTTGGGTCCCAGGAGCACCGTGATGCGGCCTTCGGGCACGAGCAGGTCGAGGTTGGAGAGCGCCGGCACCTGCCCGAAGCGCTTGGAGACCCCCCGGAGCTCGACCACGTACTGCTGGCCGGTCTCCAGTTGGGGCGGTGCCTGCAGCGGCATGGACCGTGAGGCCGGGGCCGGTGTGCCCGCGGTGGGACTGGGAGGCGAGATCGTCACGTGTCTTCCATCGGCAGCGACGGGCCGCGGTGAAGGAAGCGCGGGGGCATCTGGTCTGTGGTCGTCGACGGTGCTCATGGCGCTCCATGCCCGAACGGCCGCAGCCGTTGCAGCCGATCCATGGCCCCGCTGGTGGACAACGATCCAGCACCAAGCACCCGCAACACGATCACTACCAGGGACTGGCGTCGTGCGGGAGGGTCCACCGCTTCGCGCCCGGCCTTCGCTAGCGTCGTACGCGTGTTCGTCTTGGGTGTCGATCCGGGTCTGTCGCGCTGCGGCTACTGCGTCCTCGAGGCGCGCCCGCGCGGCGCCCGCGCCGCGGCGCTCGGGGTCATCACCACGTCGCCGCAGACCCCGCTCCCGCAGCGCCTCGCCGAGCTCCAGCGCGAGCTGCGCCAGCTCCTCGTCGAGTTCGCGCCGGCAGCGGTCGCGGTCGAGCGCGTGCTGTTCCAGGTCAACGTGCGCACCGCCATGTCGGTCGGTCAGGCCAGCGGCATCGCCATGGCCGAGGCCGCCGCGGCCGGGTGCGACGTCGTGCAGTACTCGCCCAACGAGGTCAAGCAGGCGGTGGCGGGTCACGGCGGGGCCGACAAGGTCCAGGTCCAGCAGATGGTGCAGACCCTGCTCGGGCTCGCGACGCGCCCGGAGCCGCCCGACGCGGCTGACGCGGCGGCGTTGGCGCTGACCCACCTCGCGCGGCTCTCGTTCCCCACTGCGGGGGCTGCAACCGTGGGCGCGAGCCTGGGTGGATCCGCACCCACGGTCCTCCCCGGGGGCGGCCGCGTCAAGAA
>Ga0209023_10004329_pt1 | contig 16252 bp, 15 predicted proteins | sample LakOneMetagenome_FD_187468 | JGI IMG/M metagenome (GOLD analysis project Ga0209023, IMG submission 187468) | Freshwater and sediment microbial communities from Lake Erie, Canada (SPAdes) (version 2) | ecosystem: Environmental > Aquatic > Freshwater > Lentic | place: Lake Erie, Canada... | reverse complement strand
GTCCTGACGCCCACGTTTTGTGAAGTCGATCTGGACCCGAACAGCCCGAGCCGGATCGTCTGGATACTGGACGACGGGGCAACGGATGCATATTTCGTGCTGCGTTCCGGCAGGAACGGCATCCTTTTCGATTGGGAGGACACGCCGGTCAAGGGCGTCTTCGGCAATTTCGACGTCGATTCCGGGAAGAAAACGATTTCCACCCAGGACAATCATTCCGGGACCGGGAAATTCGGAAGATGGCGCTACAAGCTCCGCGTCAAACAGGGGGCGGCCATCTACACGACACCGTCAGTCACGGGCAGCGGGAAGAAGGCAGGCGAATCCGTTCCAGACAACCGCGGCGACCATCCTATCATCATCAACCGATAGCCAGGCCGCATGGACCACCACGGCATACGGACGTGCATCACCAAGGAGCGCGTCAATGAACAACCGTAATCCGGATCCCGAACAAGAAGAGCAGGAACGCCTCGAACAGGAATTGCGCGAACAGCAGGAGCGCACGGCGCGCGACCAGTTGCGCCAAGTACCCGGTGCCGGAGATGAATCCGATAGCCCAGTGATCATCAATCGCCACGTTTGAGCTTCACCAGCATGCGGCGACGCGGGCGCCGCACGGCTGCATAACCAATCAAGTCAACGCAACGGCGATGCCTCCGCGGCATCCGCCGGCGTGGCGCTGCGCAAGGCCAAACGCGAGATTTCCGGCGGCACGCCCAGCCGCATCGGCAGGATGCTGGTGCCGATGCCCGGGGTGACGAACAGCAGGCGGCCGTCGACCTCGTAGGCGCCGCGCAGGCGGTGCGAATCCGGATCGAAGTGCCCTTCGCCGAACAGGGAAACCGGCCACGGATCGACCTGCCCGCCATGGGTGTGGCCGGCGACCGTGAGTTCCGCGCGCGCGGGGATGCGCGGGAACAGGCTGGGTTCGTGGGTGATCGCGATGGCGGGCGCATCATCGGTCACCTGCGCGAACGCGCCGGCGATGTCGGGCTTGCCTTCGAGCTCGTCGCCGAGGCCGACCAGCCACAGCCTGCAGCCATCGATGTCCACGCTCGCAGCGCGGTTGTCGATCACGCGCACGCCGGCCGCGGCGAAGGCGTCGCGCACCGCGGGCCCGCCCTTCCACCAGTCGTGGTTGCCCAGCACCGCGTACACCGGCTTGCGCGCGAGCAGCGGCTTGAGGTGTTCGGCGATTTCGCTGGCCGGCACGTAGCGCCCGAGCAATACGCTGAGGATCACGTAGTCGCCGGCCATCAGCACGATCTTCGAATCGTCGCTCGACAACTGCCGCACCACCTCGTCGAGATGATCGAGGCCGTTGCGCGGCGAACCCACGTGCAGGTCCGCGACCACGTCCACGCGCAGCCCGTCGCAGGCGCGCGGCCAGCCGAGCGGCGCGAGCGCGTAGTCGCGCTCGACCAGTTCGCCGGGTTCGATCACGAAACCCTGCACGCATAGCGCGAGCACCCCGGCGGCGAGCAGCCATGCGCACCACTGCAGGGCGCGGCGACGACGGCGCGAACGATGCGCGCGGTCTTGCGGAAGCAACGTCACCGCGTCGTGGCGCTCACGGCGACGGCTTCACCACGCGCCCGCCCTTCATCACCCAGCCGACGCGTTCGAGCGTGCGCACGTCGTCGAGCGGATTGCCGGAAACCGCGATCATGTCCGCGTAGTGCCCGGGCGCGAGCGAGCCGACCTTGTCGCTCCAGCCCAGCAATTCCGCCGCGCCGGTGGTCGCCGAACGGATCGCCTGCAGCGGGGTCATCCCCCACTCCACTTCCTTGGCGAACTGCCTGGCGTTCCAGCCGTGCGGATAGACGCCGGCATCGGTGGCGAAGGCCATGCGCGCTCCGGACCGCACCGCCTTGCGGAAGTTCTCGCGCTGCACGCGCCCGACCAGCTTTTCCTTGTCGATCTGGTTCTGCGGCACGCCCAGCTTCGCGTATTCGGACAGGATGTAGTCGTCGTTGTACACGTCGAAATCGAGGAAGGTGCCGCGCTGCTTCGCCAGCTTCAGGCCCTCGTCGTCGATGAAGCTGCAGTGTTCGACCGAATCGACGCCGGCGCGGATCGCCATCTTGATCGCCTCGGCGCCGTGCGCGTGCGCGGCGACCTTCTTGCCCCAGCGGTGCGCCTCGTCGACGATCGCGTCCATTTCCTCCTGCGAATACTGCGGAGCGCCGACCGAGGCCTCGTTGCTGAGCACGCCGGCGCTGGCCATGAACTTGATCACGTCCGCGCCGTGCTTGACGTCGTCGCGGACCTTGGCGCGCACCGCATCGACGCCGTCGGCAACGCCGCTGCCGTCGGTGAACTCCACGCCGGGCGCGAGCCCGGTGGTGTCGTCGGCATGGCCGCCGGTCGCGCCCAGCGCCCAGGTCGCGGCGAGGATGCGCGGGCCCTGGATCTGGCCGCGGTCGATGGCGTTGCGCAGGGCGACATCGAGGAAATCGCCGCTGCCGAGGTTGCGCACGGTGGTGAAGCCGGCATCGAGCGTGCGCTTGGCCAGCGTCGGCGCGACGACCGCGTCATCCATCGGTCCGATGGTGAACATGTCCTTGTAGTAGTTTCCGGTGCCCGTGGTCGGATCGGAACCGAGGTGCACGTGCACGTCGATCAGGCCCGGCAGCAGGGTGACGTCGCCGAGTTCGATCACCTGCACGCCTTCGGGCGCTTGCCCGCCCGCGCTGATGCTGGCGATGCGGTCGCCTTCGACCAGCACCAGCGGATCGGCCACGATGCGCCCGCTGTCGACATCGAGCAGGCGCGCGGCATGCACCGCGATACGCGTGGGCGTTGCGGAAGCGGAAGGCGCGTCCTGCGCGGCGACGCCGAGCGATGCGCACATCGCCATGCACAGCAGGAAATTCGCGGAACGACGCATGCTCGGCCTCGAACGATCGGGAAGCGCCGATGATGCCCGCCGCACGGGGCGCGGGCCAGTGCGCTTCGTCAATAGACCTCGCCTGCCGCGCTCGCGCGCTCCAGCCTGCGCGCCAGCGCCCAGCCGAGCGAGCCCGAGGCCGCCAATGCCGCCGCGCCGATCCAGCCGAACACGCCGACGGTGGCACCGGCCGCGCGCAGGCCGTTGACCGTGAGCGCGCTGAACACGTCGCCCGCGCGCCACACCGCGGTATCCACCGCGTTCTTGCCCTTGTAGCGCATGCCGCGCGGGACGAGGGTGAACAGGCTTTCGCGCGCGGGCTGATCCATGCCGTAGGCCAGCGAACGGGTCAGCACCAGCATCAGCGCGACCCACGGCAGGCCGCTCAACGCGAGGTGCACCGGCCCGAGCGACAACGACAGCGGTCCGACCACCACCGCGTACGGATCCACCGCCAGCGCCAGACCGATGCAGGCGAGGATGCCGACGATGGCGCGCACCGCCAGCACCGGCGCGGCGCCATGGCGCACCAGCAGCCAGCGGGTCAGGGTCAACTGCGCGACCACCTGGATCGTGTTGGTGACGAGGTCGATGTCGGCGGCGAAGCGCGTGCGCGAGACCGCATCGTGGAAGGTGGCGCCGGAATAATCGATCACCAGCGCGTAGGCGATCGTGCCGATGGCGTCGCCCAGCAGCATCAGGATCGCCATGCTGCGGATGAAGGGCGTGGCGAACACCTGTTTCAGTCCGTCGAACATGCCGCCTCCGATCGCCGCCTCGTGCTCCTGGCGATGGCGGTGCACGCCGTGTTCGCGCGCCCACTTGCCGAGCACCAGCACGCACAGCATCGCCAGCGCGAGCAGCACGGCCGACACCACCAACAGGTGGGCGACGCCGATGCTGCCGACCAGCGCGCGCGTCAGCGCGGGCCCGGCGATCGCGCCGGCGGTGCCGCCGAGGGCGATGACCGGGTACAGCCGGCGCGCCTGCTCGTCGCTCCAGATGTCGGACATGAAGCTCCAGAACACCGAGACCACGAACAGGTTGAACACGCTCACCCAGACGAAGAACAGCGTGCCCAGCGCCTTCGGGCTGACCAGGCCTTCGAAGGTGAACAGCGGCACGAACGCCAGCAGGCAGGCGATGAAGAACGCGTACACCGCCGGCACTACGATCCGCCGCGGCCAGCGCGACACCAGCCAGGCGAACACCGGCGTCAGCGCGAGGGTGGCGACGAAGGTCGCGGCGAAGAACCACGGCAACTGGGTCGAACCGACCGCCGCGGACAGCTGTTCGCGCACCGGGCGCATCACGTAGTACGCGGACAGCACGCAGAAGAAATAGGCGAACGACCACGCCACCGCGCGCCATTCCCCGCTGCGCACGCGCGACGGGCCGGTCCCAGAGGTGATCCCGGTCGGGAAGGACGACATCGCGGGCTCCGCTTCTGGTCGCCGCACGTTACCGCAGCCGCCCTTGCGCTGGCTAGCGCCCGGCCGAGCAATTGCTCAAGCGCCACGGCATAGTGTCGGGCGATTCGATTCGCGGGAAGCGACGTGTTCGACACCATCATCATCGGCGCCGGTTCCGCCGGCTGCGTGCTCGCCAACCGCCTGTCCGCCGATCCGAAGCGCAAGGTGCTGCTGCTCGAAGCCGGCCCGCGCGACTGGCATCCCTTCATCCACATGCCCGCCGGCCTCGCCAAGCTGGTCGGCAAGAAGGGCGTCAACTGGGACTACGACACCGCCCCGGAAGCGCAACTCGACGGACGCACGCTGTGGTGGCCGCGCGGCAAGGTGCTCGGCGGTTCCAGTTCGATCAATGCCATGTGCTACATCCGTGGCGTTCCGCGCGACTACGACGACTGGGCCAAGCAGGGCGCCGACGGCTGGGACTGGGACAGCGTGTTGCCCTACTTCAAGCGCAGCGAAGGCAATAGCCGCGTCCTTCGACAGGCCCAGGATGAGCGGGAATTCAAATCGTTGCACGGCGGTGATGGCCCGCTGAGCGTGTCCGACCTGCGCTACACGAACCCGTTGTCGCAGGCTTTCATCGAAGCCGGCGTGCAAGCGGGCATGGCGCGCAACCCGGACTTCAACGGCCCCGCACAGGCCGGCGTCGGCTTCTACCAGGTCACGCAACGCGACGGCGCGCGCTGTTCGGCCGCGGTCGCCTACCTCGATCCGGCGAAACCGCGCACCAACCTCACCGTGCACACCGGCGCGCTGGCTTCGCGCGTCACCTTCGAACGCGGTCGCGCCACCGGCGTCACCTATTCGATGCGCGGGCAGGCGTTCCACCAGGCCGCGTCCGAGGTGATCGTCTGCGGCGGCGCGATCAATTCGCCGCAATTGCTCATGCTCTCCGGCATCGGCCCCGCAGGCGAACTGCGCCGGCTCGGCATCGATGTCGTCGCCGACCTGCCCGGCGTCGGCGCCAACCTGCAGGATCACCTCGACATCTGCACGTTGCGGCATTGCCCGCCCGGCGTCAGCTACGACCGCATCAACGAACCGAAGATGGCGTTCGACTACTACCTGCGCGGCCATCGCGGCGCGGGCAGCAGCAACATCGCCGAAGCCGGCGGCTTCTGGCGTTCGCCGCTCGCCACCGACGAACGCTGCGACGTGCAGTTCCATTTCGTCCCGGCGATGCTCGACGACCACGGCCGCCACCGCCTGAAGGGCGACGGCTTCACCCTGCATGCCTGCTTCCTGCGCCCGCATAGCCGCGGCCGCATCGCGCTCGCGAGCAACCGTGCCGGCGACAAGGCGCGGATCGAGGCCAATTACCTGGGCGACCCCGAGGGCTTCGACCTCAGGATGATGGTGGAATGCGCGAAGATCAGCCGCGAACTGTTCGCGCAGCCGGCGTTCGACGAATATCGCGGCGCGCCGATCTTCCCCGCGCGCGACGACCTCAGCGATGCGGAACTGGTGGAATTCATCCGCGCCAAGGCCGAAACCGTGTACCACCCGGTCGGCACCTGCCGCATGGGCCGCGACGACGATGCGGTAGTGGATCCGCAGCTGAAGGTGCGCGGCGTCGAAGGCCTGCGCGTGGTCGATGCCTCGGTGATGCCGAGCCTCATCGGCGGCAACACCAACGCGCCAACGATCATGATCGCGGAACGCGCGGCGGAGTTGATTGCGGGCGATTGACGCCCTTTGCCTTTCCCTCTCCCCTCGTGGGAGAGGGTGCCCGAAGGGCGGGAGAGGGGTGTCCCGACCTCACGCCAACAAGATAGAGATCGTCAGCAAGATTGCGTAAATCGCAAGTCCGAGCAAAGCAAGCGCCACCAATCCTGCTTGCGCCTCTTCGATACCAATCCCACCCGCCTCTGCCTTGGCTTGTTGCTCTCGTCTTGCCCGCGGAATCGAATACGCGATTGCGTTCCCCAGCCAGAGTCCAGAAGCGACGGATACCGCAAATGGTGAAAACAGGAGAACAAGCCCTGCGAGTTTCATGGGGCCGGCACTGAACCCGATGGATGCTCCTGTGATTGACGGCCGTAACGTGTGCAGCAGCATGATTCCGAATCGCACTCCTGCCCACCACAGAACGCACAAGACGACGAGAAAAATGGGAATTCCCAGTAAATCCCAGATTGTCTTCGACGCTCGGCTTCGACTTTGCGCATTCGCAAGCCATTTGCCTTCACGTATCTCTTGCGCCGTTCGACGCAGTTGCGCCCAACCGCCCAACGGATTTTCCTGTTTCCTCATCCTCTCTCCCGGCGCTACGCGCCACCCTCTCCCACAAGGGGAGAGGGAAAAGCGATCTACCCCCGCTCCAACATCGGCGGCAGCGGGCAATGCAGCACGCCGCAGATGGTGCGCAGCAGTTCGGCTTCGGCGACGCTGATGCGGCCGTCGTTGCCGATCGCGGCGGTGACCGCTTCCACCAGCATCTGCTTGGCGAGCGGATCGAGCCGGTCCAGCGGATCCCAGGCCTCGTCCAGCGCGAGCACGCCATCGGCCGGCGGCGCGTACGCCAAGTGCTCGTTCGGCAGAACGCGCAGCATGCCGGCGAGGTAGGCGCGGCGCGCGCTATCGGGACTGTCCTGGTTGCCGGCCTGCGCCACCACCGCCAGCAGCAATGCCAGTTCGCGCTTCACCGCGGCCGGCTTGCGCGGGCCGAAGCGCGCGTAGCGCGAGGGATCCAGCGATTCGCGCACCTGCACGGTCAGCAGGCGGCCGAGGCAGTACTCGAACAGCGAGACCTCGCCGTCGGCATTCACCACCGCGTGCACCGTGTCCATGAACGCGTCCAGTTGCGGGCGCGGGCGCAGGCGCAGCACCGGGAACGCCAGCGCCGCCAGCGGCAGGCGCAGCATCGGGTGCAGGTCGGCGACCAGCTGCTGGTGGATGCGCGCGGCATGGTCGGCGACCTCGCTTCCGAGCCGCGCGGCGATCTCGAAACGCTGGCGTTCGGCCAGCGCCTCGTCGTCGCCGAGCAGCAACGCGAGCAGCAGCGGCATCACCGCGTCGCGTTTCGCGGCGAGGCCGCGCAGGGCCTCGGGAATGCCGCTGGCGATCGCGTCCGCGCGCCTGTAGTCGTCGGCCGCGGGCGTCGCGACCTGCGCGGCCACCATCGGCGGGGTGACGTTCAATTCCTGCCCCGCGTCGGGCAGGCGCGAGCCGCCCACGGCATCGAGGCCGAGCATCGCGTCCTCGTCCAGCCCGACCGGCGCCGCCGCGAACCACTTCGCGCGCAGCTGTTCCAGTTCCTCCCCACGGAACTGCGGTTCCAGCGCCTGGATGCGCTTGAGCAGCGGTGGGTGCGTGGCGAACAGTCCGGACAGGCTCAGGCCTTCGCCGAACAGCATGTGGCTGACTTCCTCGGCATCGCCGCGGTCGTTGAGCCGCGAACCATCGGCGAGGCCGCCGATCTTCTTCAGCGCGCCGGCGAGGCCGACGGTCTGACGGGTGAACTGCACGGCGCTGGCGTCGGCCAGCGATTCGCGCGTCCGGCTGACGCCGGCCTTGATCATGCGCCCGAAGAACAGGCCGATCGCGCCGATCACGATCGCCACCAGCGCCGCCAGCAACAGCGCGGCCGCACCGCGCGAGTCGCGACCGCGCCCACCGTAGAGCAGGATCTTGCGGCCGATGATGCCGAGCATGAGGATGCCGAACAGCACGCCGATCAGGCGGATGTTCAGGCGCATGTCGCCATTCAAGATATGGCTGAACTCGTGCGCGATGACACCCTGCAGTTCGTCGCGGTTGAGCCGGTCGAGCGCGCCGCGGGTGACCGCGACCACCGCGTCGGAGGGCGAATAACCGGCAGCGAAGGCGTTGATGCCGGCCTCGTGCTCGAGCACGTACAGCCGCGGCACCGGCACGCCGGAGGCGATCGCGATTTCCTCGACCACGTTGCGCAGGCGGCGCAGGCTGGGATCGGTCGTGTCCTCGGGCACCGGCACGCCGCCCATCTGCAGCGCCACCGGTTCGCCGCCGCCGCGCAGTGATGCGATGCGGTACAGCGAACCGAAGCCGATCGTCGCCAGCGTGGCGAGGCTGAAGAACGCCAGCGCGCCGGTGGAACGCGTGGCGATCCATGCGATCGCGTCGACCGCCAGCACGATGCCCGCGACCGCCAGGGCGAACAGCACGATCAGGCGCATCGATGCGCGCCGGGCCGCGGCCTGGTGTTCGAAGAAGTTCATTGAAGTGCCGAAGCTGGGGACTGGGATCTGGGGACTGGATTCGATGCGCACTGGTTGAACATGTTGCCTGCCATCCCTAGCCCCTAGTCCCCGATCCCTGCTCCTAGAACTGCACCTTCGGCGCGGCGCGCACTTCGTCCTGCTTCTCGGCCGGGATCTCGAGCAGCGTGGCCGGGGCGAAGCCGAACATGCCGGCGAAAATGCTGTTCGGGAACACTTCGCGCTTGTTGTTGTAGGCCATCACCGAATCGTTGAACGCCTGCCGCGCGAACGCGACCTTGTTCTCGGTGCTGGTCAGTTCCTCGGTGAGCTGCATCATGTTCTGGTTGGCCTTGAGGTCCGGATAGGACTCGGCCACCGCGAGCAGGCGCCCGAGGCCGGCGTTCAACTGGCCCTGCGCCGCGGCGAGCTGGGCCATCGCCGCCGGATCGCCGGGATTGGCCTTGGCCGCGGACAGGCCCGACTGCGCGGCCGAACGCGCGGCGATCACCGCCTCCAGCGTCTCGCGCTCGTGGGCCATGTATTTCTTGGCGACTTCCACCAGGTTCGGGATCAGGTCGAAACGACGCTGCAGTTGCACGTCGATCTGGGCGAAAGCGTTCTTGAAAGCGTTGCGCGCGGTGACGAGGCCGTTGTAGATGCCCATGGCCCAAAGTGCGACGACCACCACGATTACCAGCAGGATCAGCAACATGGCCATCAAACCTCTCCCTATTCATGCAGAAATGGAAACAGGCGTTATCATCGCCTGAAGAGAGCATACGGACGGGGACCCCGCGATGAAAGACGACGCGAACCGGCCGCAGAAGCGGACGCGCCTCGCCTGGACACTCAGCCTGTTGTTGTTGCCGCTCGCCGCGGGCAGCGGCGCGCAGGACTCGCTGCGCTGGCGCGGTGCCTCGGCCTACGCGCCGCAGCCTTCGCAGCAGCCGGTATCCCCTCCTTCCGTCCATGCGGTGCCGCAGCCGGGCGCAGCGTTCGACCCCGCCGAATTCGAACGGCTGGCACAACAGCTCGTCAGCGACGAAGGCGTGCCTGGACTGGCGATGACCATCGTCCAGAACGGCAAGGTGGTGAGCGAACGCGGCTACGGCGTCACCGACGTGCGGGCCGCGCAGGCCATCGACAACCATACGGTGTTCCGCCTCGCCTCGCTGTCGAAGGCGTTCGCCGGCACGCTCACCGGCTTGCTGGTGAACCAGGGCGCGTTCCGCTGGGATACGCCCGTGGTCGACTACGTGCCATGGCTGCGTTTGTCGCGCCCGGGCGCCGAACGCGAACTCACCGTCGCCGACGTGCTCAGCCATCGCGTCGGCCTGACCCGCAACGCGTTCGACCGCGACCTCGAGGCGAATGCCGACTATTCGAGTCTCGTTTCGAAACTCGCCTACGCGCCGATGACCTGCAACCCCGGCGATTGCTACGCCTACCAGAACGTCGCCTTCAGCCTGATCGGCAACGTGCTGGCCGCGACCACCGGCAAGGACTACGGCCAGGAACTGTCGCGGATGGTGTTCAAGCCGCTGGGCATGAACGATGCGAGCACCGGCCTCGACGGCATCGAATCGAGCCCGAGATGGGCGCATCCGCACGTGCGCGGCGGCGGCGGTTGGGTCTCGCTGATGCCCAAACCGACCTACTACCACGTGATGCCCGCGGCCGGGGTCAACGCCAGCATCAACGACATGTCGCAATGGCTGATCGCGCAGACCGGGCATCGGCCAGAGGTATTGCCGGCATCGTTGCTCGAAACCCTGCACCGCCCGGTGGTCTCGACCCCGACCGAACTGCGCGGTTCCGAATGGCGGCGCGAACGCCTGAGCTCGGCCGGCTACGCGATCGGCTGGCGCGTGTACGACTACGCCGGGCACGAGTTGGTGTTCCATGGCGGCGCCGTGCAGGGCTATCGCGGCGTGGTGGCGATGCTCCCCGACCGCGACCTCGGCATCGCCATCCTCTGGAACAGCGAGAGCGCTCTGCCGAGCGGATTGCTGCCGACGATCATCGACCGTGCGCTCGGCCTGCCCTATCGCGCCTGGATCGAAGGTCCGGCGACGCAGTACGCCAGCAGCCAGCCGAACAACAGCGATGCGGCGACTCCTGACGGCGGCGACGAGACCCGATCCCCGGCCACCGCCGGCTCGCCGCGCTGATCCCGACACCCGGCGGCCGCCGGGTTGGTTTCCGCGGCACAAAAAGAAAACCCCTTCCCCGCCTGGGCTGCGGGAAAGGGGCTCGCAGATTGCAGTGGAACCGCTTAGATCATCGGCGCCGGAACCGACGGCATGGCCACCGGACCGGACTTCTTCACCGACTTCCTAGCTTTTTTTTTAGCAGCTTTCTTCGCAGGCTTGCGCTTGGCAGCCTTCTTCGCGGCCTTCTTCGCAGGCTTGCGCTTGGCGGCCTTCTTCGCGGCCTTCTTCGCAGGCTTGCGCTTGGCGGCCTTCTTCGCCGGCTTGCGCTTGGCAGCCTTCTTCGCGGCCTTCTTCGCCGGCTTGCGCTTCTTGGTGGCCTTCTTCGCGGCCTTCTTCGCGGGCTTGCGCTTCGCGGCCTTCTTCACCGCCTTCTTCGCGGTCTTCTTGGCGGCCTTCTTGACGGCCTTGCGGGCGGTCTTCTTCTTAGCGACCTTCTTCTTCGCCGCCTTCTTGGCGGCCGGTTTCTTCGCAGCTTTCTTCATGGCCATGGGATGGCTCTCCTCGTCAGTGGACTTGCGGGTACTGCTATGGCTGCCCAGTACTCGACAACGCCGCGGGAGTCGGACCCGCGAGCAACCGCCAGCGCGCGGAGCACGCCGGAACGGATTCTTGGCATGCGGGCTTCCGTGCCTGCATGGGTCGGCGGCCGTTGCCGCCTGAACGCGATTCTTCGGAACATCCGCTTCCAGACATGGAATCGGCCGCTTGCATGGCGGCCGAACGGGACTGGATGCGGATGTCGGGGGAAGCGGATTTCGTTTCTTCGGGGGAGACGACGCCTGAGTCCACCTTCTTGTACGTCGGGGCGGAGCTCTCTATTGCCTGGCGTTTTGTCGTCGTTGCCGTTCTCACTCGCTTCCGCAGGAATGGTCTGCTGGGCGAAACCTAATCACGGTTTTTTCGACTGTCAATACTTTTGCAACACGAATGTGCCGTCGCGTTCCCGGCACGGGTGGCGGTGGAACGACGACGATGCGCGCGCCTCGCCGCCACCGGAACAATGGCGATCGCGGCACGTGCGGATGCGTTCGCGAAAAAAACATCTCGAAAACAGCTGTGCGATTCGCGGCGCATCGTCGCGCGATCGTCGATGCGCACGGCATCCGCGATGCTGCCGGCGAGGTCGCGACAGCACCGGAATGCGCATCGGCGGATACCGAAAAATCTTTGCGGCGGACGCCGGATTTCGCGTCGCAACACCCGATTTGCGCGAAATCGCGCGACGCTTCGAACCTCGCCGCCGGGTGTCGAGGTCGCATCCGCGCACCTCGCGGCGAGGTTGCGGATGTCGCCTGCGGAAACGAAACCGGCCGCTTGCGCGGCCGGTTCGGAGTGTCGCGGGAAGCGGCGTCGCGCCGTCAGTGTTCCTCTTCCTCGAGCAGTTCGGCGTAGTCGTCCGGACCGAGGAGTTCGTTCAATTGCTCGGGTTCCTCCGCCTCCACCACGTACAGCCAGCCGTCGCCGTAGGCGTCCTCGTTGATCGTCTCCGGCTTGTCGGCGAGCGCGGAATTGACCTCCACGACCTTGCCGGTGACCGGCGCGTAGACGTCCGACGCCGCCTTCACCGACTCCACCACCGCGCTGGCGTTGCCGGCCTCGACCCGGTCGCCGACGTTCGGCAACTCGACGTAGACCAGGTCGCCGAGCAGTTCCTGCGCATGGTCGGAAATGCCGACCGTGACCTTGCCGTCGCCTTCGACGCGCGCCCATTCGTGGGACTTGAGGAACTTGAGGTCGCCGGGGATCTCGCTCATGAACTGCTCCGTTCGGGGGATGCCGTTTCGCTTGCCGCCAAGTTTAGCGAAGCACCAAGGCGTCGCGTCAAATGCCGTCCATCGGTTTGCCGTCCCTGACGAAGGGGAACTTCACCACCCGCACCGGGATTTCCTTGCCGCGGATGTCCACGCGCACGTCCCCGGGCGCGCCGGCCGGCACGCGCGCGAACGCGATCGCCTTGCCCAGCGTGGGCGAGAACGTGCCGCTGAGGATCTCGCCAATCCCGTTGTCGGTCAGCACCTTCTGGCCGTGGCGCAACACGCCCTTCTCGTCCATGACGATGCCGATCATCTGCCGCGGCGCGCCGTCGGCGTGCTGCCGTTCGAGCACTTCGCGGCCGATGAAGTCGCGGCCCGCGTCCAGCGCGACGGTCCAGCCGAGCGCGGCTTCGTACGGTGACACCGTGTCGTCCATGTCCTGGCCGTAGAGGTTCATGCCGGCCTCGAGGCGCAGGGTGTCGCGCGCGCCGAGCCCGGCCGGCTTCACGCCCGCGGCGAGCAGCGCGTTCCAGAACGCGACGGTCTGTGCTTCCGGCACGATCACCTCGAAACCGTCCTCGCCGGTGTAGCCGGTGCGGGCGACGAACACGACGATGCCGTCCGCGGTCCGCGCCTCGCGCGCGCTGAAGCGGACCAGCTTGGACACCGGCGCGCGGTCTTCCTCGCGCAGCAGGCCGATGACCTTGTCGCGCGCGGTCGGGCCCTGCACCGCGACCATGCCGAACTCCGGGCGCTCGCGCACGGCGACGTCGAAGGCCCCGGCCTGCGCGGTGATCCACGCGATGTCCTTGTCGCGGGTCGCGGCGTTCACCACCAGCCGGAACCAGTCCTCGGACATGAAATAGATGATCAGGTCGTCGATCACCCCGCCCTGCGCGTTCAGCATCGTGGTGTACAGCGCCTTGCCCGGCTTCTGCAGCTTGTCGACCGAATTGGCGACGAGGTGGCGCAGGAACTCGCGCACGCGCGGACCGTTGAGGTCGACCACGGTCATGTGGCTGACGTCGAACATGCCGGCGTCGCGGCGCACCTGGTGGTGCTCCTCGAGCTGCGAGCCGTAGTGGATCGGCATGTCCCAGCCGCCGAAGTCCACCATCTTGGCGCCGAGCGCGCGGTGGGTGGCGTTGAGGACGGTCTGCTGGGTCATGGCGGTTTCCACTGCGGGGAAACCGCGATTATCGCGGATCGGGCGGCCGCGGGCTCAGCCGTCGTAGCCGAAACCTTCGTTGCGGCAGCGCACGCCGGCCGGATCGAGGGCCGTGAAGCGCCCGTCGTCGCCCAGCCGCCACAGGCCGCGGAAGCCGGCGAACCATTCCACGTCCGGGCCGGGCACCAGCGCCGCGACGATGCGCGGATCGTCCACGCCATCGCGCTGGCAGGTGCCGACCGCGACTTCGACCTTCGCGTCGAACAGCGCGTCGGGTTAGATCGCGTCGGTGACCCGTTGCAGCGGCCGGTCGCCGCCGACCGGGGTGCCGTCCGGATGATGCAGCTCGCGGGTGCCGAGCAGCGTGCGCACGTGGCTCTGTTCGTCGCGCAGGACGTGGATCGAGACCAGGCAGAGTTCGTCGCCCGAAGTGCCGGTACCGACGCAGGTGCCCTGGAGTTCGTGCACGCCGGAGGGATACGGCGGAACCACGGTGCCGACCCATTTGTCCTCGTGCTGCAATTCCTGCGCGCAGGCGCTACCCATGGCGAATCCGGCCACGAATAGCGCCGCGATGCGCGGGATCACGCGGCTTCGACCTGCAACGTCATCCCGTCCGCGCCGGTGACGCGCACCTGCGCGCCGGCCGGCAATTCAGGGCCGACCACTTCCCAGAACGCATCGGCGATCTGGACGCGACCGTGGCCGTCGACGATGGCCCGTTCCAGCGGCACCACGCGCCCGATCAAGGCCACGGTGCGCCGGTTCAGCGCCGGCTGGTCGCTGGGCTTCTCGCGCTTGCGGAACCAGCGCCGGTAGACCTGGATCGAGACGAAGCTGAGCACGACGAAGATCGCCGCCTGCGCCAGCACCGGAATGCCGGAGAAGAACAGCACGACGACGAACACCACGACCGCGGCGAAACCCAACCACAGCATGAAGGCGCCCGGCGCCAGCGCTTCCGCGGCGAACAGCAACAGCGCGATCGCCGCCCACGCGAATACCTCCCAGCGCATCGGTCAGCCTCCCGCCTTCCTGCCCAGCGAGTCCTTCGTCAGCTCGGCGATGCCGGCCAGCGAACCGATGATGCCGGCCGATTCCATCGGCATCATCACGAACTTCTGGTTCGGCGCCTCGGCCAGCGACTTGAACGCCTCGATGTACTTCTGCGCGACGAAGTAGTTGATCGCCTGCACGTTGCCCGAGGAAATCGCGTCGGAGACCAATTGCGTCGCTTTGGCCTCGGCCTCGGCCTGGCGCTCGCGCGCCTCGGCGGCGCGGAACGCGGCTTCGCGGTTGCCCTCGGCCTCCAGGATGACCGACTGCTTCTCGCCCTCGGCCTTGAGGATCGCGGCCTGGCGGAAGCCCTCGGCCTCGAGGATGTTGGCGCGCTTCTCGCGCTCGGCCTTCATCTGCCGGGCCATCGATTCGATCAGGTCGCGCGGCGGCGCGATGTCCTTGAGCTCGATCCGGTTGACCTTGATGCCCCACGGATGCGTGGCCTCGTCCACCGCGACCAGCACCTTGGCATTGATCTCGTCGCGCTTCGAAAGCGATTCGTCGAGGTCCATCGAGCCGATCGCGGTACGGATGTTGGTCATCACCAGGTTGAGGACGGCGATTTCCAGCGTCGCCACCTCGTAGGCGGCCTTGGCCGCGTCCAGCACCTGGAAGAACACGATGCCGTCGACCTTGACCACGGCGTTGTCCTTGGTGATGACGTCCTGCGACGGCACCTCCAGCACCTGCTCCATCATGTTCACCTTGCGCCCGACGCCGTAGACGATCGGGAACAGGAAATGCAGGCCCGGGGACAGGGTCTGGGTGTACTTGCCGAAACGCTCCACCGTCCATTCGTAGCCCTGCGGCACCATGCGCACGGTCTTGAACAGGATCACGATGCCGGCGAACACCAGCACCAGCGCGAGTATCGAACCCATGGAACGCCCTCCCCAGAGAATGAGTGGAGTATAGGCGGCGCCCCCGGCGGACGATATTCCACCGCCTGCGACGCTTTCGCCCCCTGCCGCATCCGGATAAAGGAATGCCCGCCGCCTCGAGCTTCGCCATCGACGTTCCCGACCGCCTGCTGCGCCGCGCGCGCGACGGCGAACGGGCGGCGCTGGAACAGTTGTGCCGCTGGTTCGAACGGCCGGTGTTCACCCTCGCGCTGCGCCTGACCGGCGACCGCGACGAAGCCCAGGATGTATTGCAGGAGACGCTGTTGAAGGCGATGGCAAAGCTCGGCGAATTCCGTGGCGACGCACCGTTCTGGGGCTGGCTGCGGCAGATCGCGGTCAACGAGGCATTGATGCAATTGCGTCGGCGCCGCCGGCTGGAAGACAGCCTCGACGGCGGCGATTTCGAACCCGAGGACCTGTCGCCTCCGCCCGCGGCCGCGGCCGATGCCGCCGCGCTGTGGCGCGCGCTGGAAAAACTGCCGGCCGCGACCCGCGCGGTGCTGTGGCTGTACCACGCCGAAGGCCATACCCACGAGGAGATCGCCGCGCTGATGCAACGCACGCCGAGTTTCTCCAAATCCCAGCTCGCGCGCGGCGGACGCCGCCTGCG
>Ga0209023_10004328_pt1 | contig 16255 bp, 13 predicted proteins | sample LakOneMetagenome_FD_187468 | JGI IMG/M metagenome (GOLD analysis project Ga0209023, IMG submission 187468) | Freshwater and sediment microbial communities from Lake Erie, Canada (SPAdes) (version 2) | ecosystem: Environmental > Aquatic > Freshwater > Lentic | place: Lake Erie, Canada... | reverse complement strand
CCTTCCGCCGCCGTGGAGACCGGCAAGCCGGTGCTCGCGGTGGAAGGCGACAGCGCGTTCGGTTTTTCCGGCATGGAGGTGGAGACGATCTGCCGCTACAACCTGCCGGTGTGCGTCGTTGTCTTTAATAACGACGGCATCTATCGCGGCACCGACGTCAACCCGACAGGAGGTCCGGATGTCGCTCCGACGGTGTTCGTCAAGGGCGCGCGCTACGACAAGATGATGGAGGCTTTCGGCGGGGTCGGCGTGAATGTGACGTCGCCCGACGAGTTGAAGCGCGCGGTGAATGCTGCCATGGACTCGGGCAAGCCGACGCTCATCAACGCGGTTCTGGATCCGGCTGCGGGCAGCGAAAGCGGCCGCATCGGCAATCTCAATCCGCAGAGTGTGCTGAAAAAGAAAAAGTAATCTCGTCGCCGGGAGTTTCGGCCCCCGGTTTGTTGTGGTTTTAAGTTTGATGAGTTTCGGAAGGCATCATGAAAATTGCGATTGCCAAGGAAATCGATGCAGCCGAGCCGCGTGTCGCCGCGACGCCGGATACCGTGAAGAAATTCAAGGCGCTGGGCATCGACATTGCGGTTGAGCCGGGGGCCGGCGTCAAGTCGGGCTTGCTGGATTCGGAATACGCCGTCGCAGGCGCGATGGTGAGCGCTGACGCTGTCAAGGACGCCGACGTCGTCATCAAGGTGAAACGGCCCGAGGCAAGCGAACTTTCTAAATACAAAAAGGGTGCGCTGGTCATCGCGATCATGGACCCTTACGGCAATGAGGCTGCGCTGAAAGCGATGGCGTCGGCTGGTATCTCGGCATTCGCGATGGAACTGATGCCGCGCATCACGCGCGCGCAGGTGATGGACGTGCTGTCGTCGCAGGCGAACCTTGCGGGGTATCGCGCCGTGATCGAAGCCGCCGAAGCATTCGGCCGGGCATTTCCGATGATGATGACGGCTGCAGGTACGGTGCCCGCCGCGAAAGTCTTCGTAATGGGCGTTGGCGTTGCGGGCCTGCAGGCCATCGCGACCGCGCGCCGCCTCGGTGCGGTTGTGACGGCGACCGACGTTCGCCCTGCTGTGAAGGAACAGGTTGAATCGCTCGGCGCGAAGTTTCTGGCTGTCGAGGACGAGGAATTCAAACAGGCCGAAACAGCCGGCGGCTACGCCAAGGAAATGTCGAAAGAGTATCAAGCCAAGCAGGCCGCTCTCACCGCAGAGCACATCAAGAAGCAGGATATCATCATCACGACCGCACTCATTCCTGGACGGCCTGCGCCGAGGCTTGTCAGCGCCGAAATGGTGAAGTCGATGAAGCCGGGTTCGGTGCTGGTCGATCTCGCGGTCGAGCGCGGCGGCAACGTTGAAGGTGCCAAAGCCAACGAAGTCGCCGATGTCGGCGGCGTGAAGATCGTCGGCTATACGAATCTGGCGGGACGAGTCCCGGCGTCAGCGTCGAGCCTCTACGCACGCAACTTGCTCTCTTTCATCGAGACACTATTCGACAAGGCAACGAAGTCGCTTGCCGTGAAGTGGGACGATGAACTCGTGAAAGCCACTGCACTCACCAAAGACGGCGCGGTTATTCATCCGAACTTCCAGCCCAAGTCATAACGAGAGAAGGCATAGGAGCACAGCCATGCATGGTATCGAGGCCGTCGATCCGTTCGTCTTCCGTCTGTCGATTTTCGTTCTCGCCGTTTTCGTCGGCTACTTCGTTGTGTGGTCGGTGACGCCCGCGCTGCATACGCCGCTGATGTCGGTGACCAATGCGATTTCATCCGTCATTGTTGTCGGTGCGCTGCTGGCCGTCGGAGTATCGCTTGCTGGGAATGACAGCGGTACGATCTGGGCGCGCGCATTTGGTTTCGTCGCACTGATCTTTGCCTGCGTGAATATTTTCGGCGGCTTTCTGGTGACCCAGCGCATGCTGGCGATGTACCAGAAGAAAAAGAAGTAAGGGCAACCCGATGAACGCGAACCTCGCCGCCGTTCTTTATCTCGTCGCAGGCGTCCTCTTCATTCTTTCATTGCGCGGACTTTCAAGTCCGGCGTCGTCGCGCCAGGGTAACTGGTTCGGCATGATCGGCATGACGATTGCCATCGTGACCACGCTCGCAGCGCACCCGCCGACCGACATCATCGGGTGGGTTCTCGTGATCCTCGGCATTGGTATCGGTGGCAGCATCGGTGCAGTCATCGCCCGCAAGGTGCCGATGACGTCAATGCCCGAGCTTGTCGCTGCGTTTCACTCGCTGGTCGGCATGGCCGCGGTGCTGGTCGCGGCAGGAGCGTTCTATGCCCCCGCAGCGTTCGACATCGGCACGCGCGGGAACATCCATGCATCGAGCCTCGTCGAGATGTCGCTTGGCGTTGCCATCGGCGCGCTGACTTTTACCGGTTCGGTGATCGCATTTCTGAAATTGAGCGGGCGCATGAGCGGCGCTCCGATCATCCTGCCGTTCCGTCACGTCATCAACATCGCACTGGCGCTGGCACTGGTGTTCTTCATCTACGGTCTGGTTGATTCGCAGAGCACGTTCGATTTTTGGATGATTACGATACTGGCGCTGGTTCTCGGTGCATTGCTCATCATCCCGATCGGTGGCGCCGACATGCCCGTCGTGATCTCGATGCTGAATTCGTATTCGGGCTGGGCCGCAGCGGGAATCGGCTTCACACTCGGCAATTCCGCACTAATCATCACCGGCGCACTCGTCGGTTCGTCCGGTGCGATCCTTTCATACATCATGTGCCACGCGATGAACCGCTCCTTCATCTCCGTGATTCTCGGCGGCTTCGGCGGCGAGAGCGGCGGACCTGCAGCAGCCGGTGGCGGTGAGGTGAAGCCAGTCAAACTTGGCTCCGCCGACGACGCAGCCTTCATCATGAAGAACGCGCAGAAAGTCATCATCGTCCCTGGCTACGGCATGGCGGTGGCGCAGGCACAGCACGCGCTCCGCGAAATGGCCGACACACTGAAGAAAGAAGGCGTCGAGGTGAAATACGCGATTCACCCGGTCGCGGGCCGCATGCCCGGCCACATGAACGTGCTGCTGGCTGAAGCCAACGTGCCGTACGATGAAGTGTTCGAACTCGAGGACATCAACTCGGAATTCGCTCAGGCCGACGTGGCTTTCGTGATCGGCGCGAACGATGTGACCAATCCGGCGGCGGAAGAGGATCCGAAGTCGCCGATCTATGGGATGCCGGTGCTGCAGGTCTGGAAGGCGGGCACTGTGATGTTCATCAAGCGCTCGCTCGCGTCGGGATATGCCGGCGTCGACAATCCGCTGTTCTATCGTGACAACACCATGATGCTGCTCGGCGACGCCAAGAAGATGACCGAGAACATCGTCAAGGCGCTGTAAAACGTCTAACGAAGCAATATTGCGCTGCTGTCGTGTCAACTACTTGTCTTTTCTTTCGCGCTCTCCGCGGTACTAATCCTGTCTACGGCAGGTGCGAACGTGTTCAATTGACTTAGTTCCTAACGGGACCACTACAGATTGTTGACTGCCAACGAGCGACGGCACGAGAAATTGGCTAAATCTCTGGAGGGGTGGTTCTTTTCTTATGACTACGAATGACATTTCCGCAGCTAGCAACAAGGCTGATGTTCGCAAGATTCTCGACGCCGTTAAGGCGGACAAGCGCACAAGCCTGACCGCGCCGGAAGGCAAGCTGGTCTGCGACGCTTACGGCATTCCCGTTCCTAAAGAAGGAGTCGCAAAGTCCGCGGCGGAAGCCGCGAAGATGGCAGGCGGCATGGGCTTCCCGGTCGTGATGAAGATCGTCTCGCCCGATATTCTCCACAAGACCGAAGCCGGTGGCGTCATGGTCGGCGTGAAGGATGCGGCGGCGGCAGAGAAGGCCTACGACCAAATTCTCGCCAACGCCAAGAAATACAAGGCCGATGCCAAGATCGAAGGCATTCAGGTGCAGCAAATGCTGATGGGCGGCACGGAGGTCATCGTCGGCTCGATCACCGACAATTCGTTCGGAAAACTGGTCGCGTTCGGCCTCGGCGGCGTGCTCGTCGAAGTCTTGAAGGACGTTACTTTCCGGCTTGCTCCTGCGACGAAGTCCGATGCGCTGTCGATGCTCGATGGCATTCAGGCCAAGGAAATGCTGCACGGCGTGCGCGGCGGCGATCCAGTCAACCGCGACGCGCTGGCCGACGTGATCGTCAAGGTCTCGCAGCTCGTCAGCGATTTCCCGGAAATTATCGAACTCGATCTCAATCCGGTGTTTGCCACCAAGAAGGATGCGATTGCAGCCGACGTGCGCATCGTTGTCGACTTCACCTATAAGCCGCGTCCCGCTCCGCGCCCCAATGCCGAAATCGTCACCGCAATGAACCGCATCATGATGCCTAAGTCGGTCGCGGTAATCGGTGCATCAGCGGAAGACGGCAAGATCGGCAACTCCGTGATGAAGAACCTCATCAACGGCGGATATAAAGGCGACATCTATCCAATACATCCGAAGGCAGACGAAATCATGGGCCGCAAGGCCTACAAGAGCGTGAAGGATGTGCCGGGTGTAATCGACGTTGCGGTGTTTGCAATTCCCGCGAAATTCGTCGCGGGTGCGCTCGTCGAGTGCGGCGAAAAGAAAATTCCTGGCGCCGTTCTCATACCGTCGGGCTTTGCCGAAGCTGGTGCCCCTGAATTGCAGGAAGAAATTGTCGAGATCGGCAAGAAATATAACGTCCGGCTGATGGGACCGAACATCTACGGCTTCTACTACACACCGGCCAATCTCTGCGCGACGTTCTGTACCGCTTATGACGTCAAGGGCTCTGCAGCGCTGTCGTCGCAGTCCGGCGGCATCGGTATGGCGATCATCGGCTTCTCACGCTCGGCGAAGATGGGCGTCTCCGCTATAGTCGGTCTCGGCAACAAGTCGGATATCGACGAGGACGATCTGCTCGCCTTCTTTGAGCAGGACCCGAACACCTCGATCATCGCGCAGCATTGCGAAGATCTCAAAGACGGCCGCGCCTTCGCGGAGGCAGCCAAGCGCGTCTCCAAGAAGAAGCCGGTTGTGGTGCTGAAAGCGGGCCGCACCTCGGCCGGTGCCAAGGCCGCGTCGTCGCACACCGGCGCGCTCGCCGGTAACGACAAGATTTACGAGGACGTGCTTGCTCAGTCGGGCGTCATTCGTGCCCGCTCGCTGCGCCAGTTGCTTGAGTTCGCACGCGGCATTCCGGTGCTGCCGACGCCCAAGGGCGAGAACGTGCTGATTATCACAGGCGCGGGTGGCTCGGGTGTATTGCTGTCGGACGCGGTGGTCGACAACGGCCTGTCTCTTATGGCAATGCCGCCGGATCTCGACGCAGCATTCCGCAAGTTCATTCCGCCCTTCGGGGCTGCGGGAAATCCCGTCGACATCACGGGCGGTGAGCCTCCGATCACTTACGTCAACACCGTCAAGCTCGGCCTGTCGGACGAGCGCATTCACTCGCTGATCCTCGGCTATTGGCACACTATCGTGACGCCGCCGATGGTGTTTGCGAGGAACATGGTCGAGATCAAGAACGAGATGAAGGCCAAGGGCATCGAGAAGCCGATCGTCGCATCGCTCGCGGGCGACGTCGAAGTCGAGGAAGCTGCCGAATATCTCTATCAGAACGGCATTCCCGCCTACGCCTACTCGACCGAAATTCCGGTCGAGGTGCTGGGCGCGAAGTACAAGTGGGCGCGCGGCGCTGGCCTTTTGAAGGCAAACTAAAAATCACGATGCGGTTGGGATCATTATCTGGTTTGCAAGTGACAGTCAGGACATTGAGATGGCAAAGTCTTCAGTAGTTACAAAATTTCCTCAAGTTGATCATCATCAGGCATCCGGTGAACTAAAAGACGTTTACGAAGACATTCACAACACGCTTCGGCTTCCATGGGTTGCATTTGGCATTCGTGTTATGTCGCAATTTCCCAATTTCATTCCCGAAGCCTGGGCTGCGCTTAAGCCCCAGATCTCTACGCGCTACGCTGAAGATGGTGCGGACCTCGTACGCTTAAATGCGATTATTCCAGGCCCCGCAATGCCAAATCCAGCACCGAAGCTGCTTAAAGCTGGTTGGACGAAGGAGCAAATTACCGAACTCAAGTCCGCGCTCGATGCCTTAAACTATGGGAATCCGAAATATCTTATTCTTATCACCGCTTTCAACGAGGCTTGGCACGGGCGGGACGCTGGAGGCCAATCTGGCAAGTTACTCACGGGCCGCGACGCGGAAGTCCTTCCGCACGGATTGCCTAAAGGCGTCAAGAAGTTTCATTTGATCGATCCTGATGAAGCGCCCGAGCGCACTCAAATCGTGCTTAGAGATATTCGCGATGCTTCGCTTCATCATGGTTCGGCAACCGACTACAGGGTGCTGGGTGTATGGCCGGATTACCTGGAAATCGCTTTCAAGGATTCGCTTCAGCCCGTGGCGCTTACGGCCGAGTACGAAGAGACTGCGCGACGCATTCGCAAGATAGCGCGAGATCACGTGAAAGGCTTCGATAAGGTTGGCGGTGTTGCATGGCGCGACATGACAGATAGGCTTTCGCCTGAGCAGATAGCCGGACTATCTGGCTTGCTCTTCATGTACAATCGATTTATTGCTGATATCACGATCGCGATTATCAGGTTGAAACAAGCCTTTGAAGGCGCGAGAGACGCAACCGAGAATAAGTTTCCGGCATAGTCAAACACGATGTCCGATATTGAAGTCCTACGAGAACCCAGAAATTGGGAGTCTGAGAGTCGTCTCTTACATTTATTAGGCGGGAGAGATTCTAGAATGCTCGGTGCGTGCCATGGATTATATGACAAGCATCCGTATTTTTACCCGTGTGGTCGAACTCGGTAGCTTTTCTAAAGCCGCGGACGACCTAACCGTCTCGCAATCCACTGCGACCAAGCAAATCGGATCGCTGGAATCTCATCTCGGCGCGCGGCTGCTCAACCGTAATACGCGTGGCGTCGGTCTGACCGAAGCTGGCACGCTCTATTACGAGCGCTGCAAGATCATCCTCAAAGAGGTGAACGACGCCGCTGCGCTCGTCGGCCACCGCAGCGACGGATTATCCGGGACGTTGCGTGTCTCGACATCGGTTGCGTTTGGCCGCCGCATTATCTCGCCAATGCTGATTGATTTTATGCGTGTGCATCCGCAACTTAAAATCGACGTCACCTGTGAGGATGCCTATGTCGATCTCGTCTCGCGCGGCATCGATATTGCGCTGCGCATGGGACGGCTTGCAGACTCTTCCCTGGGTGGGCGCTATATCGGCTCGAACCCGTGGGTCATGGTTGCCGCGCCCGGATATTTTGCCGAACAAGGCACGCCGCAGAATCCCGAAGACCTCAACGATCACGACTGTATCGTCTATTCGAGCGTGCAGGGCGACGCGGTCTGGCAGCTGCGGTCGCGTGAAGGAAAGAACCACGTCGTCATCGTCAACGGACGGCTGCGCTCGAATAATCTTTCGACGGTGCTGTCTGCGGTGCATCTGAGCCAGGGTATCGCTATCCTTCCACTTTACGTTGCGTCGGCTTCACTGAAAACAGGTCGCGTCGTTCCTGTGCTCGAAGACTACATCCTGCCGCAGCAGGAACTGCACGCGGTGTTCCCATCGCCGAAACTAGTGCCGGAGAAGGTGGGTGCGTTTATTCGCTTCCTTCTTCCTCGTTTCGAGGGCGAATGGTGGGATGCCGACCGCAGCCAATCGCCGCAACACTGAGGCATTTTCCAGATCGGAATAAGTGAAATCGGCTAGCTCGCATTCGCAAGCACTCACATATGCATCACATTGCAAACATCACGCGATCCCTAGCGAAGGATGTTTCCAATGGCCAAGATGCGAGCGATCGATGCAGCGGTGCGAATTCTGGAGAAGGAAGGAATCGTGTGCGCATTCGGAGTGCCGGGCGCCGCGATCAATCCGCTTTATTCGGCGCTGAAGAAGCGCGGCTCGATCAATCACATCCTGGCGCGTCACGTCGAAGGCGCCTCGCACATGGCGGAGGGTTATACGCGCGCCAAGGCCGGAAACATCGGCGTCTGCATCGGCACGTCTGGTCCGGCAGGCACCGACATGATTACGGGGCTTTACTCGGCGATTGCGGATTCAATTCCTATCCTTTGCATCACGGGCCAAGCGCCGCGCGCGCGCCTTTATAAAGAAGACTTTCAGGCGGTGGACATCGAGTCCATCGCGAAGCCTGTGACCAAATGGGCCGTGACGGTGCGCGAACCCGCACTGGTACCGCGTGTGTTAAGCCAGGCTTTTCACATCATGCGCTCGGGCCGTCCCGGCCCTGTGCTGATCGACCTTCCAATCGACGTGCAGCTTGCCGAAATCGAGTTCGACGACTCCACCTATGAGCCGTTGGCGGTTTACAAGCCTGCCGCGACCCGTCGTCAGATCGAGAAGGCACTCGACATGCTCAATGCATCCGAGCGCCCGCTGATCGTCGCGGGCGGTGGCGTCATCAACGCTGACGCCTCAAACCTGCTGGTGCAGTTTGCAGAAATCATGAACGTGCCAGTGGTGCCGACGCTGATGGGCTGGGGCGCGATCCCCGACGATCATGTGCTTATGGCCGGAATGGTCGGGTTGCAGACGAGTCACCGCTACGGCAATGCAAATATGCTGGACTCTGATTTCGTACTCGGCATCGGCAACCGCTGGGCCAATCGCCACACCGGTTCGATCGAGACATACACCAAGGGACGGAAATTTGTTCACGTCGACATCGAGCCCACGCAAATCGGCCGCGTGTTCAATCCGGATTTCGGGATCGTGTCCGATGCAAAAGCCGCGCTTGAGCTTTTCGTCACGGTTGCGAAAGAATGGCGCAAAGTAGGACGTTTGAAAGAGCGTCAGTCATGGCCAGCTACGTGTCAGGATCGTAAGCGCACCATGCTTAGAAAGAGTCATTTCGACAACGTGCCGATCAAGCCGCAGCGCGTCTATGAGGAGATGAGCAAGGCGTTCGGCCGCGACACTTGCTATGTGAGCGTGATCGGGCTCTCGCAAATCGCCGGCGCGCAGTTCCTCGGCGTTTACAAACCCCGCAATTGGATCAACGCCGGGCAAGCCGGTCCGCTGGGATGGACCTTACCTGCAGCGCTTGGCGTGCGCGCCGCGGATCCCACACGTGAAATCGTGGCGCTCTCCGGAGATTACGATTTCCAGTTCCTGATCGAGGAGCTTGCGGTCGGCGCACAGTTCAAACTGCCCTACATCCACGTCGTCGTGAACAATTCGTATCTGGGCCTCATCCGTCAGGCGCAGCGCGGATTCGAGATGGATTACCATGTGCAACTGTCGTTCGAGAACATCAACGCGCCGGAGCTTGGCGTCTATGGCGTCGATCACGTCGCTGTTGCCGAAGGTCTCGGCTGCAAGGCGGTCCGCGTCACCGATCCAAAGGATGCGCAGGCGGCGTTCGCAACCGCTCGTCAATGGATTCGCGACTACAACGTTCCCGTCGTGGTTGAGTTTATTCTGGAGCGCGTTACCAACATCGCAATGGGCACGGAAATCGACAACATTATCGAGTTCGAGGAGACGATCGATCTGCAACTTTGTGACGCACAGTCCGCTCTTGAAAGGACTTCCGAAAGCAAGCTGTTGCCTGTTGGCTAAAAAAGTTGATCGCCGCAAATTAGATTTCGAAAGACGTTCGCTCATGCCGAGATTCGCCGCTAATCTGACGATGCTTTTTAACGAAGTGCCTTTCCTTCATCGATTCGCTGCGGCTAGGGCGGCTGGTTTCAAAGGCGTCGAATATTTATTTCCTTATGATTTCGAAAAGGCAGAACTGGGCGAACAATTGCGGCAACATGGGTTGACCCAAGTGTTGCATAATCTGCCGGCGGGCAACTGGGAAGCAGGTGAACGCGGAATTGCGATTTTTTCAGACCGAGTTTCTGAATTTCGAGAAAGTGTAAATCGGGCAATTGAATATGCTAGGGCGTTAGGTTGCTGCCAGTTGAATTGCCTCGCCGGAATTGTACCTTTAGACGCCAATCCCGCAGAGCTTCACTCCACATTCGTGCAGAATCTCCGCTATGCTGCAGAGAGCCTTGCGAGATATCACATCAAGCTACTAATTGAACCGATCAACACTCGCGACATTCCGGGCTTCTTCCTGAACCGGACAGAGCAAGCCGTTCAGGTCATCTCAGATGTGGGATCGGATAATCTGTTTGTCCAGTACGACATCTACCACATGCAGGTTATGGAAGGTAACCTTGCCCCTACTTTGATGAAGTACCGCGATTGCATCGCGCATATTCAGTTAGCTGACCATCCCGGTCGTCACGAGCCGGGTACCGGCGAAATCAATTTTCCTTTCTTGTTTCGCTATCTTGAAGAGATCGGATATCGCGGCTGGATCGGTTGCGAATACAAACCTGAGACGACTACGCCCGAGAGTCTCGGATGGTATACCACCCGATGGTCGATGCATAATTGGGCACCAAAGGAAAAATTAAAATGAGCGATATTGGCTTCATTGGCCTTGGGATCATGGGACGACCCATGGCAGCCCATCTCCTGACAGCGGGGCATCGGTTGTTTCTTTATGATGCCAACCCCGTTTCAGAGGAGCTGATTGTTGCGGGCGGCGTCGCCTGCAAATCTGGTAAGGAAGTCGCGGAAAAATCGGAAATCATTTTCATCATGGTGCCGGATACGCCGCATGTCGAAGTTGTCCTATTCGGCGTAAATGGGGTGGCGGAGGGAATTTCTAGCGGAAAGATCGTTGTGGACATGAGCTCTATCTCTCCACTCGCGACAAAGGGGTTCGCAAAAAAGATTAACGAACGTGGCGCCGACTATCTCGACGCACCTGTTTCCGGTGGCGAAGTAGGAGCGAAGGCTGCTTCGCTGACAATCATGGTGGGCGGGCCGCAGAAAGCCTTTGATACAGTCAGGTTGCTGTTCGAGAAGATGGGAAGGAATATTACCCTGGTCGGCGGCAATGGCGATGGTCAGACAACAAAGATTGCCAATCAGATAATCGTAGCTCTGACTATCCAGGCGATTGGGGAAGCGCTGCTCTTTGCATCGAAAGCTGGCGCCGATCCGGCGCTGGTGCGGAAGGCGCTGATGGGCGGCTTCGCATCCTCGCGTATTCTCGAAGTACACGGTGAGCGCATAGTAAAACGTAACTTCGATGCCGGTTTTCGTATTGAATTGCATCAAAAGGATCTTAACCTTGCGCTCGAAGGCGCCCGGACTCTTGGTCTGTCGTTGCCGAATACGTCGATGGCTCAGCAGTTGTTTAATTCTTGCGTCGCTCAAGGTGGTAAGGCATGGGACCATTCTGCGATGGTGAAAACGCTTGAGCTGATGGCCGCACACGAAATCGCGAGAGCGTAAAGCAGGCCGGAAGAAAAATATGATGGACCATCGTTGCTTGTTGCTGGAAATGTTTCACGCGGCGGTAAACGCAGCAGCACCAGCGTTGTGCGTACCGTCGTACCTGCCGCCGCGACCGAAGGGTCGTACCATTGTAATTGGCGCTGGCAAGGCGGCTTCCTCGATGGCGGCAGCGGTTGAGGCGCATTGGTCAGAGCCGGTCGAAGGCCTCGTAGTGACACGCTATGGTCACGGTGCGAGCTGTAAGCAAATCGAAGTCATTGAAGCAGCTCATCCTATTCCCGACGAAGTGGGGTTGATGGCCTCGCGCAGGATTCTTGACAAAGTTTCGGCGCTGACCGTCGACGATCTCGTGCTGGTTCTGATCTCGGGCGGTGGATCCGCCTTGCTAACTTTGCCAGCTGGGAACATTACCTTGGCGGACAAGCAAGCAATAAACCGCGCGCTGTTGAAATGCGGCGGCAATATCGCTGAATTGAACACCGTTCGAAAGCACTTATCCGCAATCAAAGGCGGACGCCTCGCTATTGCAGCGGCGCCCGCAAAAGTAGTTGCACTCGCAATATCTGATGTGCCGGGTGACGATCTGTCTGTGATTGCCTCAGGCCCGACTGTGCCCGACAAATCCACACGCAGTGAAGCACTGGCCGTATTAACAAAATATGGCATCCAGGTTCCTGCCGCAGTGGCAAGATATCTGAACGACACAGCTTCAGAGACTCCCAAGGATGGCGACTCGCGTCTAGCGAATGTCACAAATATCGTGGTGGCAACACCGCAGCGATCACTTGAAGCAGCAGCTCGTGTTGCACGTCATGCTGGCATTGCTCCCCTGATTCTCGGTAACGCTATTGAGGGCCAAGCTCGCGATGTCGGCATTGTTCATGCCGGCATAGCGCGGCAATGTAGCGAATGGGGCCAGCCCCTGGAAACTCCCTGCGTTCTCATTTCCGGCGGCGAGACGACCGTAACTGTGCGCGGGAATGGTCGCGGCGGCCGCAATACGGAATTTCTCCTCAGTCTTGGGATCTCTGTCAATGGTCGTGACGGCATCTGGGCGCTAGCCGCAGATACTGATGGTATTGACGGTAGTGAAGACAACGCTGGAGCGATCCTGACACCCGACACTCTCTCGCGCGCGCAAGCGGTTGGTATCGACGTTAAGGCCCGGCTAGCGGCCAACGACGCTTACAGCGTGTTCGCGCCACTTGGCGATCTTGTTGTCACTGGTCCTACGCTGACGAATGTCAATGACTTTAGAGCAGTTTTGGTTACGAAGAGGAGTTGAATTTGCGCCGTTCAAGGAACGCCAAAATTATTGCGACACTTGGCCCCTCAAGTTCATCACCGGAAATGATCAGAGCGCTGTTCGACGCTGGGGTTGATACTTTCCGGCTGAATTTTAGTCACGGAACACACGAAGATCACGGAAACTATTTCGAGGCGGTCCGAGATGTCGAGCGGGATGTCGGTCGTCCCATCGGAATCCTTATAGATCTGCAAGGTCCTAAACTGCGCGTTGGAACTTTCGCAAACGGTTCGATCGAGCTCTGTGCTGGAGATATCTTCAGGCTTGATCTCGACAAGACGCCGGGGGATCTTGCGCGAGCGCCATTGTTGCATCCTGAGATTTTTGCGGCGCTGACCCCTGGAATCGACTTGCTGCTCGATGACGGCAAGCTACGCCTTGAGGTGATCGACTGCGATGCCACATACGCACAGACTCGTGTGAAGATTGGTGGCCGGTTGTCGGAGCGCAAGGGAGTCAATGTTCCCGATGTTATTCTGCCGTTATCGCCCTTCACTGAAAAGGACCGCCGCGATCTTGATTTCGGGCTTGAGCATAGCGCGGATTGGGTTGCTCTGTCGTTTGTGCAGAAGCCTGAAGACATCACTGAAGCCCGGGCGCTAATCGGGTCGCGCGCACTGATTATGGCTAAACTTGAGAAGCCAGCGGCCATCGACAATCTCGATGCAATCGTAGCGTTGTCGGACGGGATCATGGTGGCGCGCGGTGATTTGGGAGTAGAGCTTCCACCAGAGCGTGTCCCAATGATTCAGCATAGAATCGTTCGAGCATGCCGACGTGAAGGAAAGCCCGTTGTAGTAGCAACTCAAATGCTTGAATCTATGACGGTGTCGCCAATACCAACGCGAGCGGAAGCTTCAGATGTAGCAACAGCTGTATATGAGGGAAGCGATGCCGTTATGCTATCAGCCGAGTCGGCGAATGGACGATATCCGCTTGAGGCTGTGACAATGATGAATTCTATAATCCGCGGTGCAGAAGGTGATGCATCGGCGCGAATGAAGAGTGACACCGATTCAGAATGGCATACTCATGTAACACATGCGGATGCAATCTGCTCTTCATTGCGACTCGCTGCACGACTTATTTCAGCTAAAGCTACAATTACTTATACACAATCAGGCTTCACGAGCATGAGGGCGGCTCGTGAACGCCCTAGTGCACCAATTTTGAGCCTAACTCCATCAATGTCGACAGCACGACAGCTCTCGCTAGTATGGGGCGTACATTCTGTTGTTGTTGATGAAATCGAAGATGAGTATTCGATGACTCAGCTCGCTTGCCGCGTCGCAATAACTGAGGAGTTTGCAAAAACTGGCGAGAATATCGTGATAATTGCAGGCGTTCCTTTCGGAGTATCCGGAAGTACGAATCTGTTAAGGACGGTTTTACTACCCGAACGGTTAGTAGAAACGAAGACTGCTTGATCCAACGCCTTCCAACCAGTCCATTCTGAGAGCAATTCTTTGCGGGCACCGCCCGTTTTGTGAGCCAAATTATAGGCAACTTCTCGACATGCCACAACGGTCGTGGTTATTCTTGACTCATGACCGATCACGACCACGATCATAACCATGATCATTCCGAGTTGTCAGAGACTGAATTGCGCGTGCGTGCGATCGAGACCATTCTGACTGAAAAGCCTATGTGGATCCGGCGGCGCTCGATCTGCTGATTGAAACTTATGAGACCAAAGTCGGTCCACGTAACGGCGCACATGTAGTTGCCAAGGCTTGAGTCGATCCTGGCTATCGCGCCCGCCTTTTGGTAGATGCGACGTCTGCGATTGCCGAATTAGGTTACGCCGGCCGGCAGGGCGAACATATCGTTGCAGTCGAAAATACCGAACGCGTTCACAACATTGTCGTTTGCACGCTGTGTTCTTGCTATCCTTGGTCGGTGCTGGGTCTTCCGCCCGTTTGGTATAAATCGGCACCTTATCGATCGCGCGCAGTCATTGACCCGCGCGGTGTGCTAAACGATTTCGGTATTGAACTTCCTTTAGAAACTCAGATCCGGGTTTGGGATTCCACTGCAGAGATTCGTTATTTGGTCCTTCCGCTTCGTCCCTCAAGCACGAATGGCTGGAGCGAAGACCAGCTTGCCGAACTTGTAACGCGCGACAGTATGATCGGAACAGGCCTCGTTAAAACACCCGGACACGCGAGCCAATGAATGGCGCTCAGGATATGGGAGGTGTCGACGGCTTTGGTCCAGTTGTGGTGGAGCAGAATGAGCCAGTCTTTCACGCCGATTGGGAGCGGCGTGCGTTTGCGCTGACGCTGGCAATGGCAACACCTGGCGGCTGGAATATCGACATGTCGCGCTTCGCTCGTGAAGACCGTCCGCCATCGGACTATCTGAGCAAGAACTATTATCAGATTTGGCTCGCCGGTCTTGAGAGACTTATGCTTGAGCGCGGCTTAGTTGCGCAAGATGAATTGGCCGTTGGCCACATGCTGCATAAAGCAAAGGCAAGCTCGCCCATTCTCGCCAGCAAGGACGTCACCGCCGTATTGCGCCGAGGTAGCCCAACCGAACGAAATACTAAAACAAAACCAATGTTTGAGGTCGGCGAGCGCGTACGTGCCAAAAATATTGATCCGAAGGGTCACACGCGCTTGCCACGCTATGTCCGAGGACATTTAGGCGTCGTCACGCTACTCCACGGCTCTCATGTCTTTCCCGATAGTAATGCTCGCGGCGCGGGCGAAGAGCCGCAATGGCTCTATACGGTTTGCTTCGACGGTGGTGAACTGTGGGGCGAGCGGGCAGATTCGAAAACCGTCATCTCGGTAGATGCGTGGGAGCCTTATTTGGAGCGCGCATGACGTCAATCGATCCAGGCGCCGTGAAGCTCTTGACCGCCACCATTCCGGAAATCCCGCGCGCCGGCGATGATCCGGTATTCCGAGAGCCATGGGAGGCGCGCGCCTTTGCGATCGCCATGGCGCTGCATGATCGTGGTCTGTTTACCTGGACGGAATGGGCTTCAGCTCTCGCGCAACAGATTAAGCAGGCGCAGGCGAAGGGCGACATCGATACCGGCGAAAACTATTATCGTCATTGGTTGGCAACTCTAGAAAGTTTGGTATCGGCTAAGGGGATTGCGCCCGCAAGTGTTCTGCATCGCTATCGAGACGCTTGGGACCATGCGGCAGAGCGAACACCCCACGGTCAGCCCATTGAACTAATAGAAGAGGACTTTGGACCGGCGTGAACCGCGGCTGTGCATTCGGTGGGTCGTCGTGTATGCAATTTCCCTGTTTTCGGAAAACATACCCTTGTTAGCTAGAATTTTTTCCCTGTTAAATTGTTCAGGGAAATGCGCTGAAATCGCTGCGGCACCGCAGTTTTTGCCGCGCAATGAGTATCGCGGGCGGGCAAAACTACAAAATTCCCTGTAAAATTCCCTGTTAGCAGGGAATGCGAGCGGAGATTGGTTCGAATCCCACTGCCTCGCCAGCCAACCAGTCCGGATTTCAGAGAATTTCCTTTTTAGGCATGAGAAAGGCCCGCCAATAGCGGGCTTCTTGGGTACGAGAAGTCTCTACAGAGGCCGG
>Ga0209023_10004327_pt1 | contig 16256 bp, 16 predicted proteins | sample LakOneMetagenome_FD_187468 | JGI IMG/M metagenome (GOLD analysis project Ga0209023, IMG submission 187468) | Freshwater and sediment microbial communities from Lake Erie, Canada (SPAdes) (version 2) | ecosystem: Environmental > Aquatic > Freshwater > Lentic | place: Lake Erie, Canada... | reverse complement strand
TTACGATTACGAAACCTGGGAGCGCCATATGAGGGCGGTCGGCTTCTTGCCGCTGCACCATTACTACCGTCCAGCCGGCCTGCCGCGCGAGCAGCAGCCCTGGCTGGCCAGCGTCTGGCGCAAGCCGATGTGTTAATTGGCGCACAGAGTTGCCGGGTGATGCGGCCTAAGGTGGGACTTCGATCCACACAGCGATGAGGTATGTCATGAACGAAGACCAAGTCAAAGGCAAGGCCAAGGACATCGGCGGCAAGATCCAGGAGAAAGTCGGCGAAGCCACCGGCAACCGCCAGACCCAGCGCGAAGGCGTGTCCAAGCAGGTCGAAGGCAAGGTGCAGGAGAAGGCCGGCGACGTGAAGGACATCTTCAAAGGCAACAACTAAGCTTCATTTACCCGGCAAAGAGCCGCGCACTGCGCGGCTTTTTGCTTGTTGTAGGGTGGGCCTGGGCGGCCCCGCAGTTCTGCCCACGCGGTCAAATCACGTCTCCGGGCTGGCTCCACGATTGATCATCGGTTCGTTGGACGCGTGGGCGGAATCCGCCCACCCTACGGGACCCCTAATTCTGCGCTTGCGCGGGCCTGTCTCCCAGCACGTCTTCGATGTAGAGCATCTTGACGATGACCGCCAGTGCCGCCGCCAGCGGCGTCGCCAGCGCCACGCCGGCAAAGCCGAACAGGGTGCCGAAGACCAGCTGCATGACGATCACCAGCGCCGGCGGCAGGTCGACCGCCTTGGCCTCGATCATCGGCTGCAGCACATAGCCTTCCACCAGCTGGACACCGAGGAAGAGCAGGGCGGTGTACAGCGCCAGGTCAGGGCTGATCGACAGCGCCAGCAGCACCGCCGGAATGCCCGCCATGATCGGGCCCAGGTAGGGAATGAAGTCGAGCAGGCCGGCAATGATGCCCAGGATGAGCGCCAGCGGTACATCCAGCATCATCAGGCCCGCGGTGGTGGCGACGCCGACGATCAGCATCGACGCCGCCTTGCCGAGCAGCCAGCTGGCCAGCGTCTTGCCCAGCTCCTGCTGCACCTCTTTCGCGCGCGGGCGTTTTGCCGGCGGCACCAGCCGGATCGCGCCTTGGGTATAGACGTGGGGCGAGGCTGCGAAATAGATGCCCACGAAGAGAATGATGACGACATTGCCGAGCGCGCCGATCACGCCGCCGAAGAACAGCCCGGCGTTCGGCACCATATTGCCCATTTGCTTGACGACCTGTTCCGGTGGCGGCAATTCGTCCACCACGCGCTTGAGCAGGGGATGCTGCTGGACTTCCGTTTGCAGGCGCTTCACGGCGGCCGGGATTTCTTCCGCCAGCTTGGTCGATTGCTCGGAAATCTGCGGCGCCATCGCCCAGCCGCCGATGCCGATGATTGCCGCCAGCACAGCGACGACGATGGTCAGCGACACCTTGCGGTTCATGTGCATGCGGCGCGCCATGATGTCGCTCAGCTTGTAGAGCAGGATGGCCATCAGGATGCAGGCGAACACCAGCAGCAATGCGTCCGCCGCCAGCACGACCGCCGCCGAGATGGCGACGAAAAGGATGGCGATCCCGCTGATCATCGTGACGCGCTTGGCGACCCGACGTTGCGCGGGCGGTGGGTCGCTCGGGTGATCTCGATCTTCTTGTTCGTTCATGGCTAGCCTCATCGGATCCAAGGTTGTGTTGCCAAAAGATTAGCACCCGAATCGTCTTGACGTCGCGCAAATGCTGACATTTGTGCAATGTGCGGACGCGAACAGAAGAAACGGACTCGCAGGCTTAATCTTTCACCATGCATGGCCATCCGGACATGTCAACTCAAGGAGAAGACCATGATCAACGAAAATCAAGTTAAAGGAAAACTGAAAGAAATCGGTGGCAAGATCCAGGAAGAATTCGGCGATGCGATCGACAGCCCGACCCAGGAAGCCAAGGGCAAGGCAAGCAAAGTTGAAGGCCAGGCCCAGAAGAAGGTGGGCGATGCGCAGGAAAAGGTGGAAGAGAAGCTGGACGACGTTACCCGCCGTCCGCACTGATCCGCTTTCAAGCGTAGAGAACAGCTGCCCGTGGGCAGCTGTTGTTGTTTACGAAGCGCCAAAAAAACAGCCGCCCTCAGGCGGCTGCTTATCCAGCTGGAACACCGGCTTACTTCGCTGCCGTCCCGCCCAGGTTCTTCTTGAAGAACGCTTCGATCATGCCATACACGTGGCGCTGGCTGACCTTGCCCGAGATGCCGTGCTTGGCGCCCGGGTAGGTCATCAGGTCGAACTGCACATTGCGCTTGACCAGCTCGTCGATCAGGCGGGTGGTATTGGTGAACAGCACGTTGTCATCGGCCATGCCGTGGACCAGCAGCAGCGGCGACTTCATGCCGTCCAGGTGGGCGAACACGCCGCTGCGTTTATACGCTTCCGGATCGGATTTCGGTGTGCCGCCGACGAACTGCTCGGTGTAGTGGGTGTCGTACAGCGCCCAGTCGGTCACCGGCGCGACCGACACGCCCATCGCGATCTTGTCCGACGCCGCGGCCAGCAGGCGCAGGGTCATGAAGCCGCCATAGCTCCAGCCGAACACGCCGACGCGCTTGGCGTCGACGTAGCTCTGCTGCGACAGCCATTCGATGCCGGTCAGCTGGTCTTCCACTTCGACCTTGCCCAGGTTGTTGTACAGCGCATCGGTGAACTGGCGCTCGCGGCGGCTCGAGCCACGGTTGTCCAGCGTGAACACCACGAAGCCCTGCTGCGCCATGTACTGGTTGAAGTAGCTGCCCCAGCCGCGGGTCACGCGCTGCGAGTGCGGGCCGCCGTAGGTGAACAGGAACACCGGATAGCGCTTGGCTGGATCGAAGTTCGCCGGCTTGATCATCGAGTAATGCAGGGTCTGGCCATCCTTGGCCTTGATCGTCCCGAACTCGGTCGGCAGGTGGTCCGGCAGGTATTTGGCGTAGGGGTGGTTCGCGTTCAGCTCGTTCTTCTCGAGCCACTCGACCATGGAACCGTCGGCGCGGCGGATCGACACCTGCGGCGGGGTTTGCGGATTCGAGTAGGTGTCCACGAAGATCTTGCCGTTGCCCGAGAAGGCGGCATCGTGCATGCCGTCGCCGCTCGTGATGCGCACCGGCTTGTCGGCATTCTTGCCGTCCAGGTTCAGGGCGTAGGTCTGCTTGTCGATCACGGCGTCCTTGTTCGACGCGATGTAGACCTTGCCGGCGCTTTCATCGACGGCGAGGATATTGTCCACGCCCCATTCACCCTTCGACAGCGGGTAGTGCAGCTTGCCGTCCATGCCGTAGACGTACAGGTGGTTGCGGCCGCTGCGCTCGGAAGCCCAGATGAAGGCCTTCTTGTTCTTCAGGAAGCGCAGGTCGTTGTGGATGCTGACCCAGGTCTTCGAGGTTTCGCTCAGCAGCGGGCGCTGGGCCAGGGTGTCGACGTCGACGGCCACCAGGTCGAGGCGCTTCTGGTCGCGCGTCTGGCGCTGGTAGACCAGGGTCTTCGCATCGGCGCTGAAGTCGGCGCGCACCAGGTAGATGTCTTTCTCGCTGCCTAAGTCGACCTTGCGCTGCTGGCCGGTGGCCGGGTTGACGATCATCAGCTCGATCAGCACGTTAGGATCGCCGGCGGCGGGGTAGTGCTGGTCGATCACTTCGGTACGGTCGGCGAAGATCTCGAAGCGGCGCACCACGGGCACCGGGGCTTCGTCGTAGCGGCGGTAGGCGATCGCGGAATCGTCCGGCGCCCAGTAGTAGCCGGTGTGCTGGTCCATCTCTTCCTGCGCGACGAACTCGGCTTCGCCGTTGTGGATGGTGCCCTTGCCGTCCGTGGTCAGCTGGCGCTCTGCGCCGGTCTGCAGGTCGATCACGACCAGGTTCTGGTTGCGCACGAAGGAGACGTAGCGGCCCTTCGGCGAGATCTTCGGATCGATGACGTTACCCGAAGCAACCTTGCGCGGCGCGTCCGGTTTCGACACGTCGACCAGGTAGAGGTCGCCGGCGATCGGGACCAGCAGCTGCTTGCCGTCCGGCGACCAGTTATAGCTGATGATGCCCGACAGGCCGGCGGTACGCGCGCGTTCGCGGCGCGCCTTTTCTTCGAGCGACAGTTCCTCGTTCGGCACCAGGCGCTTGGAATCGACAAGACGCTGGGTGGTCTTGCTCTTCATATTGTATTCCCACAGGTCCAGCTGGTGCTGGTTGTCGGCACGGCCGCGCAGGAAGGTGACGCGCTCGCCGTCCGGCGACACGCGCAGGTTGCGCACGCCGGGGCCGGAAAGGGACGTGTCGCCGTAGATGCGGTCCAGCGTCAGGCGTTCGGCCGATGCGGGAGCGGCCGCCAGGGCGGCCAGGAGATACAGGAGAGGGCGCATGGAATGTCTCTGGTGTAAGTTAATTTATGACAGCGGCGGAACGATACCAGAGTCGGCCATGAAAAGCTGTAACTACGTCGGTCGCTGCGCGCTCGCCCGGCCTTCCCGGATGCGCTGCCGCGCCAGCTTCTCGAAGGACCAGGTGAGCAGCACGGCCGCCACCGTCAGGGCGATCACCAGCCCGATCCAGAAGCCGGTCGTCGACATCGGCGCAGCCGGCGTCCACGGGAACCAGCCTGGGGCCAGGCCCAGGATGCAGCCCAGCGGCAGCGACACGCCCCAGAAGGCCACCAGCTGGATGACCATCGGCGAGCGCGTCACCTGGTAGCCGCGGATGGCCGAGGCAGTGGCCACCTGGGTCGCATCGGACAGCTGGAACAGGGCCGCGAGCAGGAGCAGGTTGGCGCAGGCTTCCTGCACCGCCGGGTCGGAGGTGTAGGCGGCCGCGATCTGCCAGCGGAACAGGGCGATGCCGATCGCCGACAGGGCGCCGAAGGCGACCGAGACGCCGACCCCGACCCAGCCGACGAAACGCGCGCGCTCCGGATTGCGCTCGCCCATGGCCTGGCCGACGCGGGTCATCATGCCGATCGAGAAGCTCAGCGGCACCATGAACACCAGCGAGGCGAAGTTCAGGGCGATCTGGTGCGAAGAGATCGCCACCACGCCGAAGCGCGCAACGAGCAGGCTGATCAGGGCGAAGGCGCTGACTTCGGCGAAATAGGTGACGCCGATCGGCAGGCCGAGGCGCAGCATGGCGCCAATCGCTTTCCAGTCCGGGCCTTCCCAGCCGGCGAAGGGATAGGTGAGGCGGTAGGCGGGCGAGTACTTCACCCACAGGACCATGGCGCCCAGCATCAGCCACATGCTCAGTGCCGTCGACACCGCGCAGCCGACCGCGCCCAGCATCGGGAAGCCCCAGTTGCCGTACACCAGCAGCCAGTTCGAGAACACATTGAAGACTAGGCCGAAGATCGCGATCCCCATGATCGGCTTGGTCTCGTTGATGCTGGTGGTGTAGCCGTACAGCGCGCGGTAGCAGGAAAAAGCCGGCATGCCGAGGCTGATCACGTGCAGGAACAGCGAAGCGCGGCCGGCCACGTGCTCGGACAGGCCGACGTTATCGAAGAGCAGGGTGCACAGGTTGGCAAACAGCATCCCCACCAGGCCTACCAGCAGGCCCTTCCACAAGGCCTGGCGCACCGAATGCGGCACCTGGTCGTAGCGCGCCGCGCCGATCTCGTGCGCGACCACGGTATTGAGCGCCATCATCGTGCCCATCACGGTCACCAGCACGATGTGCCAGACCGAGGTGCCGAGCGAGACGGCGGCCAGTTCCTCGGCGCTGACGTGCCCCGTCATCGCCACGTCGGCCACGCCCATGCCGACCGTCGCCAGCTGGCCGACCAGCATGGGCCAGGACAGGCGCCACAGCGTGGCGATTTCGAGGCGGACCGGGGAAGCGGCGCGGGCGGGGGAGGTGACGGCGGACATGGCAGCGAAAACGACACGGAAAACCTGCCATTCTACTGACTAATTGCTAAGGCCGCGTGAGCTGGAGGTCGAGGCGTGCCGAGGCCTTCCGTTGAGCACACGCAATATCGCCAATGCGAATTTGCACGACCTTAGCGTTTTCGCAGGAGGGTACGATGGACGATCTGATGGCGTTCTACCAGAACGGCTTGCTTTGCATGGCCATGACCCTCGACGCCGCGGTAGAAGGGCAGGCGGGGCCGGCCGATGGAGAAGCAGGGAGCGGACGGGACGCGGCGGCACGCCACCTTCCGGCAGCACCCTGCGAGGCCGGGCCCGCTCCCGCAAGCGCTGCCGCTTGACGATGCATCAGAAGCGCACCAGCTCGACGCGGTGCTTCTTCGCGCGGCGGCTGGCAGCAACTACACCTGCTGCTGCATGGCCTTTTCTTCGACGGTCTGGAGATATACCTGGCCTTGATCGATGAAGAAGGACAGCCAGATATTGGTAGTCGGCGTGCGCAGCAGCCATTGCTCGTAGCCTGGCGCTTCCGGATCGTCGACGCGGTCCAGGCTCGGCGTACCCATCTTGCGCCACATCGCATTGCTGTCGCCGCCATTGCGTTCCACGAATGCATCGTCGTGCGGATGGACCTTGTCCACACGCACGGCGCCGAGCGCCTTGAGCGCGTTCTCGTAGTTGCGGTGCGCGGCCAGGGGCGACCATTTCAGTTCGTGCAGGAAGAACTTGCGCTGGAAGACCTTGCCTTCCACAGGACGCAGCTCTTCGCCGGCCACGACGAAGACACGGTCGAACTCGAGGTCTTTTTCCGTGTACACACTCTTCGCCTCCAGGCCCGAGGGCGTCGCCAGATAGGGGAAGGCGGGCAGGGCTTTGTCCGACACGGGAATCGTTTGCGGATCGAATTTTGAAGCGGAGGCAGCGGAGGCCGAGGTTGGTGTGGCGGGCGCCACCGGAGCGGCAGGTGCGCCTGCAGCCGCTTCGTTCGCCACCGGCGCGGCGCTGGCCGGCGCCTCCTGGGCGGCATCCTGTGCCTCGTTCTGTTTGGACTTGCAGGCGGCCAGGCTGGCCGCGACGAGCAGGGGAAGGACGAATGTCGATAAACGCTTCATGGCTCTTGTGTAGTAATGGAAACAAAAGGGCGGGCCAGATTAGCAGAGTCCGTCAATATTGCCGGGTGACCGTCCGGCTATCGTGCGCGACCATGCGTGCTGGATAGCCCGGCGCCAAAGCACTTCCGCAGGCTCACTTGCTCATCGGTTCTTGAGCGTACACAAGGTCAAATTCGCCAAAGTGCACGACCTTACAGAGTCATGACAGGAGAACGCCATGGAAGAGCTGCTACCGTACTACGAGCGCGAACTGGTCTACCTGAACACGGTCGGGCGAGAACTGGCCAGCCAGTATCCGCGCCTCGCTAACGAGCTCGGCATGGGAGCCGAGGGCAGCGAAGACCCGCATATCCGGCGCCTGATCCAGGCCTGCGCACTGCTCAATGCGCGCACCGCCAAGAAGCTCGACGACGACTACCCCGAGTTCACCGAAGCCCTGCTGGGCAGCCTGTATCCGGCCTTCCTGCAGGGCGTTCCTTCGTGTTCGATCGTGCGCATCGGCGAGGGGGGCGCAAGCGGCGCGGGCAGCCGCGTCGAGTCGGTCCAGTCGCTCGCGCGCGGCACCGAGATGAGCGCGCTGCACGGCAAGGGCACGCCCTGCCGCTTCCGCACCGCCAGTCCGCTCACCCTCGCCCCATGCAGCGTGGTGCGGGCGCGCTACGAGCCGGTCGTGCACGCGCCTGGCAGTGTGCGGCTGCCGGCGCGGGCCACGGGCCAGATCGCGATCACGATCGAGAGCGTGGCGCCGCTGCGCCTGCTGCACCAGCTCGGCATGCCGCGGCTGCGCCTCTTCGTCGATGCCGACCCGCTGCTGTCGAGCGCCCTGATCGACACCCTGTTCCTGCACGTGGGCGCCAGTTTCATGGAGGTGGGCGAGGGCGGCGCGTGGCGCCAGATCGAGCGCATGCCGCTGGCGCTGGGCGGCTTCGCCGAGGACGATGCGCTGGTGCCGCTGCGGCCGGGCGAGCACGCCGCCTACCGGCTGCTCAGCGAATACTTCGCCTTCCCCGACAAATTCCATTTCCTCGATATCGACATGGCGCCGCTCGCGCCCCTGCTGCCCGCCAGCGCCCAGCGCTTCACCCTGCACCTGGTGGTGAACGGCCTGCACGGCGACGCCAAGGCCGCGCGCCTGCTCGGCACCCTGGGCGCACAGCACCTGGCGCCCGGCTGCGCCACCGTGGTGAACCTGTTTCACCAGGCGGCCACGCCGGTGCGCATCACCCAGCGCAGCGCCATGTACCACGTGGTGCCGGGGCGCCATGAGGAGGACGTCGAGGTCTACAGCATCGATGCCGTACGCGTGCTGCGCACGGTGGAGGGCAGGGTGCAGTCGATCGACTACCGGCCCTACTACGGGCTGCGCCACGGCGAGGGCGGCGAGCTGCGCGAGCGCTACTGGTTCGCGCGCCGCGACGACCGCGCCGTGCAGCGCCACCGAATGAAGATCGGCTTCACCGAAGGCAGCTACGGCGAGGCCGGCACCTTGTCGATCGCCGACGAGCAGTGCGTGGCCTCGATCGACCTGACCTGCACCAACGGCGCGCACGCCACGGCCACCGGTGTCGGCGCGCCGGGTGGCGACCTGGTCAGCGAAACCGCGACCGGCGGCATGCTGCTGCGCCTGCTGCGCAAGCCGACCCCGCCGCACCGCTTCCCGTCCTCGGGCGGGGCGCACTGGCGCCTGGTGGCCCAGCTCGCACTGAACCACCGTTCGCTCGGCGACCTCGACGCGTTCCGCGAAGTGCTGACCCTGTACGACGTATCGCGGTCGAGCGCGACGCAGCGCCAGATCGCCGGCGTCACGGCGCTGGAAACCCTGTCCTCGACGGCATGGATGCGCAGTGCGATCGGGACCACGCTGGTGCACGGCACGGAAGTGCGCATGACGGTGGACGAGGAAGCCTTCGCCGGCGCCAGCCTGGCCGTGTTCGCCGAGGTGGTGAACCGCTTCTTCGGCCTCTACGTGCACGTGAACAGCTTCACCCGGCTGGTGCTGCGCTCGAGCCAGTCCGACCGGGAGCTCCTGCGATGCGCGCCCCGCAATGGCAACCTGACCTTGCTGTGATCGGCCGGCTGCAGGACGAACCCTGGCGCTACGAACTGTTCCAGGCAATCCGCCTGCTGGCGCGCTGGCTGCGGCGCCAGGACGGCGGCGCCGACATCGAGGCCGCGCTGCGCTTCGAGAACGTGCTCTCGCTCGCCTTTCCCGCCGCCGAGATCGACAGCCTGCGCGTGGAGCGCGGCAAGGACGGCGCGCTGCGCCTGCGCGTGCGCACCGCCGTCATGGGCCTGCTCGGCGTGAACGGGGCGCTGCCCCTGCACTACACCGAGCGCATCGCGGCCTGGGAACATGCGACCCACGACGAAGGACCGCGCGCCTTCTACGACGCTTTCTCGAACCGCCAGCTGGTCCTGTTCTACCGCGCCTGGTGCAAGTACCGCGTGCGCGGCGGCGTCGACGAGCAGGGCCGTGACCGCTTCCTGGCCCAGCTCGCGGCGCTCGGCGGCGTCGCGGGACAGGCGCCGGCCGAGGCCGGGCTGCCCTTCGAGAGCCTGGCCTATTTCGCGGCCCAGTTGCGCAGCCGCGTGGTGCCGGCGGGACTGATTGCCGGCGTGCTCGGCGAATACCTGCAGGCGCCGGTCCGGGTGGAACAGTTCACCGGGCGCTGGGACGTGCTGCCGGTCGCGGAGCGCAACCGGCTGGGCGAACACAACTGCCAGGTCGGTGTCGCCGCCACCCTCGGCGAACGGCTGCCGCGGCCGGAGCTGGGCATCCGGATCCGGGTGGGGCCGGTGCCGGCACCCGTGTTCGAGCGTTTCCTGCCGGGCGCATCGGGTTCGCGTGCGATCGCGGCCATGCTGCGGCAGTTCGCGATCGAGATGCCCTACCGCGAGCTGCAGGTGGTGCTGCGCCGGGAAGACGTATCCGGCGCTACGCTGGGCGGCAGCAATCGCCTGGGACTGGACGGTTTCCTGTGCACGCGCACACCCGGGCGCGACCGCGACGACGTCTGCTACCTGCTGCCCTGATCGACGTGCTCCCACGCCGCGATCCGCGCGACGCCCGCGTGGCGGCAGACCTACAATTGTCCCGACGACGCAAGCAACCAACCGGGAGGATATATGGGTGATGAAGTCGATCTCGTGGGCGAGGACGATGTGCTGGGAAAAAGGGTCGCGGTCCTGATGACGGACGGCGTCGAGCAGGTCGAGTACACCGGGCCGCGCACTTTCCTGGAAGGGAAGGGCGTGCGCGTGACCCTGATCTCGCCCAAGGCGGCAGGCGAGGAAGTGCAGGGCATGAACCACGACCAGCCGGGGGACCGGTTCAGGGTGGAGCTGAGCCTGTCGCAGGCGAATGCGGCCGATTTCGATGCGCTGCTGCTGCCGGGCGGCGAGGAGAATCCGAAGAAGCTGCGCCAGATCCCGGAGGCGATCGCCTTCATCAAGGCCTTCGACGAGGCCGACAAGCCGATCGCCGCGATCTGCCATGGCCCGTGGCCGCTGATCGATGCGGGGATTGCGGAGTCGAAGCACCTGACCAGCTATCCGGCGATCAAGGACGACCTGGTGAATGCCGGCGCGGAATGGACGGACGACGAGGTGGTGGTGGACGGCAAGCTGGTCACGAGCCGCAAGCCGGAGGATATTCCGGCGTTCAATGAGGCGCTGATGAAGGAGCTGATGGTGATTCAGGAGGCGGGGGCGGATCCGGGGCCGACGTCGTAAGGCCGCCAACGTGTCCACGGCGCTTTCGGCGACGCTGACTCCCCGGGCCGGCCCGCCGCGACCGTGCGCTGTCCGGGGACGCCACCGGCTACGATGATGTAAACCTTTGCGGAGGTGGGCGTGGAGTACAAGGACTATTACAAGACGCTGGGGGTGGAAAAAGACGCGTCCGCGGAAGACATCAAGAAGGCCTACCGCAAGCTCGTGCGCCAGTACCATCCGGACGTCAGCAAGCACAAGGACGCGACCGAGAAGACCAAGGAACTCAACGAAGCCTACGACGTGCTGGGTGACGCCGAGAAGCGTGTTGCCTACGACGACCTGGGCCGGCGCGGCCAGCAAACCAGCGAAGGATTCCGGCCGCCGCCTGACTGGGCCTCGCAGTACGACTATTCCGGCGAGGGCGCCGGCGCCGACGACTTCTTTGCCGACCTGTTTGCGCACATGGGGCGCCGTGGTCGCTCGGGCGCCGGCCGGGGTGCGGGCTTCCAGATGCGCGGCGAAGACATACACGGCGCGGTCACGATCGACCTGCGCGACGCCTACACGGGCGCAACGCGCAACATCAGCCTGCGCATGCCGGTGCAGGACGCGCAGGGTAATGTGACGATGCAGGAAAAGACCCTGAGCGTGACCATTCCGAAGGGCGTCACCCCCGGCCAGCAGTTGCGGCTGGCAGGGCAGGGCCAGCCCGGGATCGGGGGCGGCCCGGCGGGCGACCTGTACCTGGAAATCCAGTACCGGGAAGATCCGCGCTACCGGGTAGAGGGCGCGAACGTGTACGAGACCACACCGGTGGCGCCATGGGAAGCGGCGCTGGGCGCGAGGATACCGGTGCCGACACCGTCCGGGACGGTCGAAGTGGCGATCCCCGCAGGATCGCAAACCGGGCGCAAACTTCGCCTGAAGGGTCGCGGCATCCCGGCCGCCACGCCGGGCGACCTGTACCTGATCCTCGAGGTGGTGCTGCCCCCGACCAATACTCCACGCGCAAAAGAGCTGTACGAACAGATGGCGCGCGAGATGTCCTTCAATCCGCGGGATAATTTGGGAGCCTGACGATGCAACAGCCACAGACCCTGACCGGCGTGCTGCTGGAAGAAGTGGCCCTGAGCCTGGAGGAACTGGCGCGGGCGGCGAACGTGGAACCGGAGTGGGTGGTGCGCCACGTGCAGGCCGGCGTGCTGGGCGGCGAGCCGGCGCTGCAGGTGACGAGCCTGCGTTTCGGCAGTCGCGACCTGGACCGCGTGCGGCGCCTGCTCAGCATCGAACGCGACTTCGAAGCCAACGAGCAGATCGCGGCGCTGGTGATCGACCTGAGCGACGAGGTGCGGCGACTGCGCACGAGGATGCGCGTGCTGGGCCTCACATAGGGACTCCGGCTCGACGGCCCGTGCGCCGTGGTAGCTGCGTGCGAATCGTGACCGCTGACTGAATCACAGTGCGGATGCGAGGGGAGCGGTTGCTACAAGCGGGAGGAAGAAAAGAAAAAGCCGCTGACGAATCAGCGGCTTTTCGGAATGGCTTGGTGGAGGCGGAGGGAATCGAACCCTCGTCCGCAAGCACTCTACAGACAGTTCTACATACTTAGCACTATCAATTAATTTAACCTGAGCAACGGGGATGTGCACCCTTTGAACAGGCTAGTCACCTATTATTTAACAGTCGACCAAGTGACCCGGCCTACTGCGAGCCCCTGTAAATGACTCTACTGCCTTGCGGCCACCCCAGGGGCGAGGTGTTGTAGAGCTAGCAGCAATTAAGCTGCGAGTGCGTACGAGTTATCGTTTGCAGTTATTGATTTCTGGATGTATTTACGAGGTAACCAGTCCTCGGTATGCCCTGCGCTGCTTTGCAACCCACGTCGAAACCAGGTCGCCCCCAACGAAAGAAGCTTCATTGTACTCCAATTTGCCGGTCCGTGCCGGCCGACTACCGAAACTACGCTGGAAGTCAAGCGGTCAAAGAATAGTGGCGCACGATGCGAAAACTGCAATATCATGGCCCGGCTACACGGTTCGCTTCACGATCTGCTTCAGGTTCTTCGACAAGGGAATGGGAATGGTCTGTATCGTCTGTGGTAACACCAAAATGGCTGGGCTCGCCTCGTGGCATGCGACCTGTCCGGCCTGTCACTATGAAAGCGCCGACCTGTCCGTCGCCATCAATGAGCACACGGGGCTGGAGCTCGACGAAGCCGGGCGCGAAGCGGGGCTGAAGGCCTTGCGCCTCGAGAATTTCCGCGCCATTGTCCAGTTCGCCAAGCGGCATGTCCGGCCCGGCGGTCGCAGCCTGCTCGACGTGGGCAGTGCCCATGGCTGGTTCCTGGAAACCGCACGCGACGATTTCGACGTGCTCGGCGTCGAGCCCGACGCGGTGGTCGGCTCGCGCGCTGCCGCGCGGGGGCTGCCGGTGCGGGCAGGCTTCTTCCCCGAGGTCCTGCGCGACGACGAACGCTTCGACGTGATCGTCTTCAACGACGTCATCGAACACATCCCCGATATCCGCAGCGCCCTCGACGACTGCCGCCAGCGCCTGAACCCGGACGGCATCCTGATTCTCAACCTGCCCAGCAGCCGCGGTTTCTTCTACCGCCTGTCCAAGGTGATCGCCCGCTTCGGCTGGCGCAAGCCCTTCGAGCGCCTGTGGCAGAAAGACCTGCCGTCGCCGCACGTGCATTACTTCAGCCCGGACAACCTGTCGACACTGGTGGCCGGCCGCGGTTTCGAGCTGGTCGACAGCGCCGAACTGCCGGCCCTGCGCGCCAAGGGCCTGCGCGAGCGGCTGAGCTACGTCGGCAATGTGCCGCTGCTGTCGCTGTGGATGCAGTACATCGCCATCATGTGCGCGATCCCCGTGCTCAAGATCTTCCCGAGCGACATCATCGTCTGCATTTTCCGCAAAAAAACCGCAGGCTGACAGCGCCTGCGGTTTTCAGGGGAGAGAGGGCAGATCAGCGGTTGCGGTTGGCGATCTCGTTACCGAGCATGCCGCCACCGATGACGCCGGCGACGGTCGCCAGCTTCTTGCCGTTGCCGCCGCCGATCTGGTTGCCGATCAGGCCGCCGATCACGGCGCCGGTGCCGATGCCGATATAGTTCGGCTGGGCCGGTGCGGGTGCCGGCTGCGGGTAGTAGCGCGGTTCGGCCGGCTTGGCGTGTACCACCCGGGTCTTCTCGACCACCTTCACGACCGGTTTTTCCCGGATGACTTCCTTGATCACCACCGGGGCCGGCTGCGGCGCCGGCTGGGCGTAGGCGACCGGCTGGGCCATCTGCGGCGCGGTGCCGGCGGCCAGCTGGGTGGCGAGCTGCGGGGTTACCGGGGTGGCTGCCAGCACGCCTGGCGCCATGGGAGCGGCGCCCTGCACGGCGGCTGCCGGCACCATCACGACCTGGCCTTGGGCGTTGGTCATCGGCACCATGCCGGCATACGGCGAAGCGGCGAGGGCGGCCTGGGCTTCCGGGGCGCTCTTCGAGCTCGGCAGCAGGCCGGAGATGGCGGCGGCGCCGGTCAGGCTGACGATGACGACCGAAGCGGCGGCTGCGGCCATCAGCGGGTGGATGCGATTGGTGCGTGCGGTGGTTTCCATGTTCTGCTCCCTGAAACGTTGTGTTGTCGTATGGGAGTAGATTAAAGGCGAACCCGGCGCAAGCCTAGACAGCAGGCTGTATCAGTCGTAAAGAGATGTAAGCGGGCACGGCCGGTAGGGCCGTGGCGGCCCGCTAGGAGGGGAATGGTCAGTCAGGCGGCGCGTTCCGCTTCGCGTGCCGCGTCCACCACGCCGCGCAGGGTCTGGAGCAGGTCGGTCGGGGTGTCGAGCAGGTAGTCGGCGCCCCAGGTCGACGGTTCGATGGCGCCGCAGTAGCCCCAGTTGCAGGCCACCGTGACCATGCCCGCGGCAACGCCGGCCTCGACGTCGCGCTTGTCGTCGCCGACGTACCAGCAGTGGGTCGGGTCGACGCCGAGGCGGCGCGCGCCTTCGAGCAGCGGCGCCGGGTGCGGCTTCGCATGCGGCGTGGTGTCGCCCGACACCACGCAGCCCGCGTGCGACAGGCCGATCTGGGGGATCAGCGGATCGGTGAAGCGGGCCGGCTTGTTGGTGACGATGCCCCAGGCCATGCCGGCCTGCTCGATGCCGAGCAGGAGTTCGGCGACGCCGCCGAACAGCGAGCTGTGCACAGCCATGGTTTCCTGGTAGCGGTCGAACCACTGCAGGCGCAGCTCTTCATAACCCTCGTCGCCCGGCGCCAGGCCGAAGGCGGCGCCGATCATGCCGCGCGCGCCGGCGGAGGCGGTCGGGCGCAGCACCGAATACGGGGTCGGCGGCAGGCCGCGCTCGGTGCGCAGCCAGTTGACGGCGGCCGCGAGGTCGGGCGCGGTGTCGGCCAGCGTGCCATCGAGGTCGAACAGGATGGCACGCGGTGCCGGCAGGACGGTCGGGAGAGTCATGGAAAAAGTCGGCGCAGGGTTTAAAGCGGCTTGGTGCACGCCACCATGTAGTTCACATCGGTGTCGTTGTTGAGCGAGTAGATCTTGGTCAGCGGATTGTAGGTGAGGCCCTTCAGGCCGTCGACCTGCAGGCCGGCGAGGCGCGCGAATTGCGACAGCTCGGCCGGCGTGATGAATTTCGCATAGTCGTGGGTGCCGCGCGGCAGCATGCGCAGCACGTATTCCGCGCCGATGACGGCGAACAGATAGGACTTCGGATTGCGGTTCAGGGTCGAGAAGAACACGTGGCCGCCCGGTTTCACGAGCGTGGCTGCGGCCTGGACGATCGCGGCCGGATCCGGCACGTGCTCGAGCATTTCCATGCAGGTGACGACGTCGAACTGGCCGGGCTCGGCCGCCGCCATTTCTTCGGCGGCGATGTGCTTGTAGCGTACCTCGACGCCCGATTCCAGGCTGTGCAGGTCGGCCACTTTCAGGGCCTTCTTCGACAGGTCGATGCCGGTCACCTTGGCGCCCTTGCGGGCCATCGCTTCGGACAGCACACCGCCGCCGCAGCCGATATCGATCACGTTCTTGCCCAGTAATGGGGCGCGCGCGTTGATCCACTCCAGGCGCAGCGGGTTGATTTCGTGTAGCGGACGGAATTCCGACGTCGGGTCCCACCAGCGGTGGGCCAGCTCGCTGAATTTCTGGATTTCTAATGGGTCTGCATTCGTAGTCATAGCTCGGATCATACTGGAAATGCTGCGGCTCACGGAGTGCCGCACGGAAAATATGTACCTGCCCCGCCCGGGTGCGTGCGGCACACGAAAAAAAACCCCGCCGCAGCGGGGTTGGGTGGCAATCCCGAAGGATTACTTGTTGACGGTACGGGTACCGACGACTTCGATTTCCACGCGGCGGTTTTTCGCGCGTCCTGCCGAGGTCTTGTTGTCGGCTTCCGGCTGCTTCTCGCCCTTGCCTTCGGTGTAGATGCGGTTTTCTTCGACGCCCTTGCCCTTCAGGTAGGTCTTGACGGCTTCGGCGCGGCGGATCGACAGCTTCTGGTTGTAGGCATCGGTGCCGATCGAGTCGGTGTGGCCGACGGCGATGATGACTTCCAGGTTCATGTC
>Ga0209023_10004326_pt1 | contig 16256 bp, 8 predicted proteins | sample LakOneMetagenome_FD_187468 | JGI IMG/M metagenome (GOLD analysis project Ga0209023, IMG submission 187468) | Freshwater and sediment microbial communities from Lake Erie, Canada (SPAdes) (version 2) | ecosystem: Environmental > Aquatic > Freshwater > Lentic | place: Lake Erie, Canada | collected... | reverse complement strand
GCGCTACCGTAGGTATGGCTGCAAACTTGAATGTGCCTGATAACACTTTTTGCTGACCCTGTATGATCTCGTGTATACGTTCACATTCTGCAAGCGCTATTCTGGCCTGCTCCACTATCATAGCGCCCATATCGGTAACAGCTATTGGGTGCTTATTGCGGTCAAAAACTTTTACACCCATTTCATCCTCCAGCTTTTGTATCTGCATGCTAAGGGTAGGCTGGGTAACAAAACATTTTTCTGCTGCTGCTACAAAGCTCTTATAAGTGGCAACAGCTACAACGTATTCTAATTGTGTAATTGTCATGGGTGATGATATGAGGATGCAAACATACTATTTTAAAATGATATAGTCAAAATCTATAGGGTTGCGGGAAATGTTAAAGTGCGCACCACGATCAGTGATGCGCACTTTAATTTATAAAAACATAGTAAATTATTAATGAGTATGTTCGTAAAGAGCAGCTACGGTCACATCATCACTTTCCAGCAACTTCACTATTTTCTTATGCTTGTCGTAAATAGCCGCACATGGGAACCGCTGTACGCCGTAATGGGAAATGAAAAAGAAGTCGACATCTTTACCGACCACTTTTATGTTGTTGTAATTTTTAATATGGTAATCATTTTCAAACTTACTGAGCTTACTCACATCGCGGACAACTGACATCATGTAAAAATTTACATTTTTAAATGAGTCCATTGCCGGAAACAGTTTTTCGAGGAAATTAATGCAATGAGAACAACCGGGATCAAAAAAGATGAGCACGGACCTCTTGCCTTTTGAGATAGTACCGGTATGGAAATATGTCGAGCTGTCCGTTTCAAGGATTTTGAAATCAGGCAATTCGTTATCATTTAAATACGGAGCAGGTGGACGAGCAGGAACATTTTGAGGAGTTGTGGGTGTGTTATGGTCCTGTGCATACAATCCGACTGACAAAAAACTAAGGAAAAACGCACCTAAAATTATCTTTTTCATAGACCGTAAAAATAAACAAAAAGCGATTTACAAATCAACTTGCATAAGGGATAAATATATTTTAACTTATAAGGGTTTCATGTATTTAATAATTATTCCATAAAGTTGTTCACAAGAGGTGTAGAATTTGAATTATGAATGACCGTACTCACATTATTTTTGTATTTTCGGGCGTTACGGGCGATCCTGCCTGTAAATCGCTGAACAGGCGGAAAATAAATCAAAAGTAATTGTTAGATGTTTGCATACCTGGAAGGAGATCTTACGTATAAATCCGCCTCATTATTGTACATGGATGTTCATGGTGTAGGCTATGAACTGAATATAACGCTACAGACCTATGCTAAGATACAACAGGCTGAAAAATGCAGGTTGTACACACACTTACAAGTGCGGGAGGATGCATGGGTGCTATATGGTTTCGCTGATGAAGAGGAGCGTGCTACTTTCAGGCAGTTGCTGAATATTAGCGGGGTGGGGGCAGCTACTGCGCGCATTATATTGTCATCCTTGACCACTGATGAACTGGAGCGTGCTGTATGGCATGAAGACAGCAAGACACTGGAACGGGTAAAGGGGATAGGCGGGAAAACCGCACAACGGATCATTTTAGAGCTAAAAGGTAAGATATTAAGGCAAAAAGATTCCACCTCAGCATCGCCTGTGATGCACAATACAATACCCGAAGATGCGTTAATAGCATTGGTGAATCTCGGTATCAACAGAGCTATGGCTGAAAATGCCATTAAGAAATTGGATAATGTGTCTTCGTTGACTGTTGAAGAACTGATTAAACAAGCGCTGCGCGCTTTATAAAACTCGCTAAAAAACAGGAATTGAAGGGTAAGAGTAATTTTGGATATAAATTTATATTTTTTATAGCGCTGGTAGCCGCTATTGCCAGCGCAGCCGCGCGCGGTTACCACCCTTTCTATGTCTACTTCGACCCTGCACCTGATACTACCAAAGACAGCCTTGTAAAAGAAGATACCCTACACAAACTCAGGTTCCCGATCTATGATAAAACGGGCGATCCGCAAACAGATTACAACAGGCCGCGAAGTATAGACCTTGAAGATCCTAAGAATCAACAGAAGGGTTTTGAGTATGACTCTTCCACCAACCGTTATAATTACAGCGAGAAACTCGGCAGCGATTTTTTGCGTAACCCTACCTACCTGACGCTGGACGAATATGAAAAATACCGCGGCAAGCAGGATGAAGATGCTTACTGGCAAAGAAGGATGGATGGGCTTATGCTCTTCAACAAAACGCCGGAGCTGCCGCAGATGTACAAGGAAGGATTGTTCAACCGCATATTCGGTGGCGATGCGATCTCTGTAAAGCCGCAGGGTAATGTGGATGTGACCTTTGGCGGTAACTGGCAAAACATAAAGAATCCTACACTTACCCAGCGTGCACAGAAGTATGGCGTTTTCGATTTCGATATGCAGATGAACATCAACCTGCTGGCTACAGTAGGTGATAAGCTGAAGCTGAACATCAGCAATAATACCAAGGCAACATTCGATTACCAGAATGTACAGAAGCTGGATTACAGCGGCAAGGAAGACGAAATGCTGAAGAAGATTGAAGCTGGTAATGTGAGCTTCCCGCTGAAGAGCAATCTGATCAGTGGTGTGCAGTCATTGTTTGGTATTAAAACGCAACTTCAATTTGGTAAGTTGTGGGTAACTGCGGTATTATCGCAGCAAAAATCTCAACGAAAGAGCCTTACCATACAGGGCGGCGCGCAGTCGCAGCAGATAGCTATAAAGGCAAGTAACTATGAAGAAAATAAGGACTTCCTTTTAGCCCAGTACTTCAAAAACAACTATAACAAGGCGCTCGCAAAGTTCCCCTTGATCAATTCGTTGGTCACTATCAATAAGGTGGAGGTATGGGTTACCAACCGCACAGGGGCAGTAACAGGTGTGCGTGATGTGCTTTGCTTTATGGACCTTGGTGAAGCCAGTCCTTACCTGCCTCAATTAACAAATCCGAACAGCGGTATACGTAACGGGCTTCCTGATAACAACGCCAACAGGTTGTACGGACAATTGTTGCAAAATCCATTTGGCCGCCAGCAGAGATCAGCAACAAACGCTGCAACGCAACTTGGCCTTACCCAGGGCCAGGATTTTGAACGTACCACAGCGCGTAAACTTTCTCCTACAGAATACACATTTAATCCGCAATTGGGTTACATCATGCTGAACACCCAGATGAACTCTGATGATGTGCTTGGTGTGGCATTCCGCTATACTTATCGCGGCAGGGTTTACCAGGTGGGTGAGTTTGCTTCGGACCTTCCACCGGATACAACAAATCCTAAGGTGCTTTACCTGAAATTGATGAAGGGCACTTCTTTGCGTCCCCGCTTACCGTTATGGGGCCTGATGATGAAAAACGTGTATGCGCTGGGCGGGTTAGGTGTATCAAAAGAGAACTTTGTACTGAATGTTTTATACCAGGATCCGGGTGGTGCGGAAAAGAGATATGTACCTGAAGGCCCTAAAGAAGGAACACCATTCATCAGCGTACTGAACTTAGACAGGCTGAACGCCCAGAGGGAGCCATTCCCTGATGGGGTTTTTGATTTTGAAGAAGGCATTACTATCAATACCCAGCAAGGCAAGATCATATTCCCGGTACTGGAACCTTTTGGTAATGATCTGAAACCTGCATTTGAAACGCCGACAGCGCCTAACTCACCGCTGGAAAGGAAGTATATATTCCAGGTGCTTTATGACTCTACAAAGACGATAGCTATGCAGTCGCAGCAGACAGACCGCTATATCCTCAGGGGCACCTATAAGTCATCATCATCATCAGATATATTTCTTGGCGGATTCCAGATACCACCAGGCTCGGTATCAGTAAGTGCAGGAGGTACCAAGCTGGTAGAGAACCAGGACTACTCAATAGACTATGGACTGGGCAGGATAAAAATATTGAACACAGGTATCCTTAACTCAGGTGTGCCCATCAATATCCAGTATGAGGACAATGCTACATTCGGTTTTCAGCAGCAGAACTTCATGGGTACCCGTCTTGACTACTACCTGAATAAGAACCTGACGCTGGGCGCTACAGCTATGAGGCTTAGTGAACGCCCCTTCACACAGCAGGTGAACTTTGGTGAAGACCCGATCAAGAATACAGTATTGGGGCTGGATGCGAATTATCAGAAAGAAGTGCCGGCAGTTACGAGGGCGCTTGATAAAATACCTATTTATGCTACCACTGCACCATCTTTCTTCAACAGTAATGTGGAGGTTGCAGCATTGCTGCCCGGCCATCCCAAGCAAATTGACGCACTTGATCCGGAAGGCGCTGTATATGTAGATAACTTTGAGGGTACCAGCAGCAGCTATGATCTTAAATTTCCTGCTCAGTCATGGTCTTTGGCGGCTGTGCCGTTCGGCGCAGTGAACAAACAAGGACAGATATTATTTCCTGAAGCTGCGTTAAGTGATCAGCTGACTTCCGGAATGAACAGGGCGAGACTTGGATGGTATACGATAGAACCTACGCTGGTTGACCCGGGAACAACAGTACCTAAGTATGTGAAGGATGACCCTAACCAGCACTATATAAGAATGGTGCAACAGCAGGATGTATTTCCGGCAATTCAGACAGCTACGTTGCAGAGTGCTCTGAGTACATTCGATCTTGGGTACTATCCGAAAGAGCGTGGCCCCTATAACTTTGATGCGACCAATATCGATCCCGCTACCGGTGCATTACTGGACCCGGCAGACAGATGGGCGGGTATTACCAGGTCGATTGACAATACAGACTTTGAGGCATCGAATGTGCAGTATATCCAGTTTTGGGTGATGGACCCTTTTATAGGACGATCACCCAATGCAGCGGGCGGTTCACTTTATCTTAACCTGGGGGATATATCTGAAGATGTCATGAAGGATTCAAGGCTGTTCTTCGAAAATGGCATACCTGCTCCTTTTGACGGATTAAAGCTGGATACAACGGCATGGGGCTATGTACCTAAATTCGAACAGCAGATCACCCGGGCTTTTGATAATGATAATACTGCGAGAACCTTACAGGATGTGGGTTACGATGGTATGCCCAATATTTCGTCGGTAAGAGGGCAGATTGATGAACAGACCATGTTCGCCAAATTCTTAAGAGAGCTCAGGGTAAAACTTGGCGCAACAAACCCTGCCTATCTGAAACTGGGCGCCGACCCTGCAAATGACGATTATCAATATTATCGTGGCGAAGAATTTGACGCTGCAAATAATGGTGACGGTGCTTATGTATTATCCAGGTATAAGAGATTCAATAACCCTGACGGTAACTCTCCGGTTACAGACCCCAAGGCTGCCTATACTACATCTCAAACTTCGATGCCTGAGTCAGAGGACATAAACAGGGATAACACGCTTAATGAAGCGGAAAACTATTTTCAATACCGTATAGACTTTACGCCCAACATGGCGGTAGGTACTAATAATATCATTAGTATACAGGAAAATACCAACGGGGTGTTATTGCCAAATGGAGCACGCGAAAAGGAAAGATGGTACCAGTTCAAAATACCTGTGGAAAATTATGATCATAAAATAGGGGGTATTGCCGACTTCAGGTCTATTCGTTTCATGCGTATGTTCCTGAGTGGCTGGCAGGATAGTGTGATCATGCGTTTTGCAACACTGGAGCTTGGCCGTAACCAATGGCGTACTTTCAGATATTCGCTTACTACGCCCGGAGAGAATATGCCGCAGCAGAACCAGGGGCTGACAGACTTTACGGTAACCTCGGTGAGTCTTGAGGAAAATGCAAAGCGTGAACCGGTAAACTATGTAATACCGCCGGGTGTGAGCCGCCAGCAAACAGCCACTTCTCAAAACCAGGTGATACAGTTAAATGAACAATCGCTCTCGTTGAGGACCTGTGCATTGCAGGACGGAGATGCCAGAGCTGTGTATAAAGAAGTAAATGTGGATATGCGCCAGTTCTCATTCCTGCGTATGTTCGTCCATGCTGAAGCAATGATAGGGCAGTCGCCGGTGAAGAATGCGGATGTGGATGGCTTTATCAGGATAGGCAGTGACTTTACATCCAACTACTATGAATATCGTATGCCGCTGACCATAACACCTCCTATTTCAGGGCAAGGTATAGATCCGACGATAGTATGGCCTGCGTCAAACGAAATTAATATCACGCTGCAGGACCTGGTGAATGCAAAGAAAGAAAGAGATGCAAAGGGAATACCTATTACACAGCCGTACACTGTGATCGATAAAAAAGGCAACACTATTATCGTGTTGGGTAATCCGAATATAGGCGGGGCTAAAAATATAATGCTTGGTGTGGTGAACCCGAAGAAGACTAACCAGACAGCGGGCGATGACGGGCTTCCTAAATGTACTGAAGTATGGTTTGATGAAATGCGCCTCGCGGGTATCAACGATCAAACGGGTTACGCAGCAGCCGGTAAAGTATCCCTGCAGCTTGCTGACCTGGGTAATGTAAATGTTTCCGGTAGCATGCATACTCCCGGCTATGGTAACATAGACCAGAAGATAGAGCAGCGTATGCAGGACTATTACACCCAGTATAATACATCAACCAACCTGAGCCTTGGTAAGCTTATGCCCCGCAACTGGGGTGTTACGCTGCCGTTGTATGTTGGCTATACGCAGAGTGTAAGTAACCCGAAATATGATCCGAATAACGGAGATGTGCTCGTAAGTGATGAGATGGCTATAGCAAAAAACAATGCAGCAAGAGACTCAATCAAAAGAGTAACGCAGGACTTCACGTCTATAACCAGTGTGAACCTTACCAATGTGCGTATACAGGGCAATCCCGCAGCTGCGCCGAAGCCACGTATGCCGTGGAGTATCAAAAACTTTGATTTTAGTTATTCGTACAATGATCAGTTCAAGCATAATCCGACTATAGAATCAGACAATTTGATCACGAACAAATACGGAGTAGGGTATGCTTACAGCCTTAAAACAAAGCCGATAGAGCCGTTTAAAAGGGCGATAAGATCCAAATCAAAATGGTTGTCGCTGATCAAGGATGTTAACCTTACTCCTCTGCCATCTACCTTTACCGTGCGCAACGATTTGAATCATGTTTATGAAGAGACGCATATACGTAACATTGATGATGGCAGCGGGTACAAAATACCACCTATGTACTACAAGCTGTTCAACTGGACACGTTTGTACACAGTACGCTGGGAATTGATGCGGTCGTTGTCAATGGATTATACCGCTACTAATATTTCCCGTATAGACGAACCGCTTGGCAAAATGGATTCAAAAGTAAAAAGGGATTCAACGTTCGATGCGCTGAGAACTTTCGGGCGCAATACTTTTTATTCACAATCATTCAATAGCTCCTATACTGTACCGCTTACAAAACTGCCTTTGACAGACTGGCTAGGCCTGCGCCTGGGCTATTCGGCTACCTATGCCTGGACCAGTGCTGCCCCTGTAGCATATGCGCAGGGTAATACTATTGGTAATACCAATACAAAGACAGTAGCAGGTGAAGTAAACATGAAGACCCTTTATGGTAAATCCAGATGGCTGAGGGCGATAGATGCCCCACGGAGACGTAAGACTCCTGGCGGAGGTTCTGATAGAGAAGGTCCGGGTGGAATATCAAGACTAGGTGGTGACAAAAAAGATTTAAAAGACCTGCGCAAAAAAGACGGAGCACAGTCTGTTCCTATTGATAGCAAAGAGCCCGGAGCTGTTACCGGTGGTCCAAAAGATAAAGGTCTGGGTGATTCGGATACAACTAAGTCAGGGAAAAAGAAAGGCGATAGCGGTGATGAAAAAGAGGACCTTAAAGCAGCGTTCCCTACAATTGATCTGTCGAAAATGAGCGATGCTCAGCTCGACTCGCTGGTGGAAGTGCAGAAAGAACAGGATAGGAAAAAGGCTGCGGAAGAAAAGAAAAGGAAAAAGCTGGCTAAAAAAGCTGCGCGGAAGCTGCGTCGTCAGAAGGTTCCTGAATTATCTCCCGGTATGGAAGCGATAGGCCGATTCGTGACCATGGTAAATCGCATACAGATCAACTATACGCAAACCCAGGGGACAACATTGCCGGGTTATATGGATAGTACCCGCTTTATGGGTGTTAATAATTATTCGATGGCGCCCGGTTATAATTTCGTCTATGGCTACCAGCCCGACAATGCGTGGCTGGCTAAGCAGGCAGCTGCAGGCAGGCTTTCGAAAGACTCTTTATTTAATGCTGAATTTCAGCAGACCTATTCGCATAATCTTAGCGCGAACGCCGCACTAGTTCCCCTCAAGGATTTCAGGCTCGATCTGTCAATGCAACAATCTTTCAGTAAATCACATAACGAACTATACGCTGACACAGGTTTCTATCTAACCCCAAGTTCTAATGAATTTACGCACTTCAATCCTTATGAGACCGGCTCATTCAACATCAGTTATATTGCGCTGCATTCTATGTTCAATACTACGGATGTGAATTCCCCGATCTTTAAACAATTTATTGCCAATCTGCCTATTATCTCTAAAAGAGTAGGTACCAGCAATCCGTATACTAATGGTATTGTTGATCCTAATGATCCGAAATATCTGAAAGGCTATACTAAGTTCTCACAGGATATATTGATACCGTCATTCATAGCTGCTTATAGCGGTAAGCCGGCAGCTACACAGCCACTTATTGATTACAAGCATTCATCGATATCCGATAACCCGTTCAAGTATTTCACTCCGCTGCCAAACTGGAAGGTGGATTATATAGGGCTTGGCAGGTTGCCGGGATTCTCGAAAGTGTTTACCAGCTTTAAAGTATCACATGCTTACACCGGTACCATGTCTATGAACAGCTTCAATTCCAACCTGTTATTTACTGATCTTTACGGTCTGGGCTTCCCTTCATTTATTGACCCTATATCCGGCAACTATGTGCCTTTCTTCCAGGTGCCCAATGTTTCTATCACACAGGCATTCAATCCGCTTATTGGGTTTGATGCAGCGCTGAAAAATAATGTAACAGGCAGGTTTGAAATAAGGCAGTCAAAAATGGAAAGCCTGAGCCTCATCGATTACCAGATAAGTGAGAATGCCAGTACAGAATATGTGATCGGTATGGGCTTCCGTAAGAAAGGTATCAGGTTGCCATTTAAGGTATTTGGCGTGCAAAAGCTGAAAAACGAGCTGATCTTCAAACTGGATCTTGGTCTGCGTGACGATAAGGCGAGCAATACCTTCCTGTCCAACAACATCAGCATAGTGTCGCGCGGGCAGAAGGTGATACGTATTTCTCCAACAGTGGACTATTCTGTAACCCAGAAGCTGACGCTGCACTTTTACTTCGACAGGCAGCAAACCATACCTTACGTATCCAACTCATTTCCGACCACCACTACACGTGCCGGGGTAACGCTGAGATTTATATTTGCACAATAGCGGAACTAAGAAATTACCGCAAGGAATAAAGGGTGTAACCCTGTGCAATCACTACGCTATCTACAGGATGCTGCACTTCATGCAAGTATGTTTTGAAGTATTCATTGTCCATTCCTTCCAGTAAAAGCAAGTATTTTACCTGCATGCTGTCAAATATTTTTTTGTTCCTCTCCTGGGATATTTGCCATGCGGTAACAATACAGCGCTTATTGGTAAACAGTGTGAGCATTCTCGGCTTGGAAAATACAATAATATCATGGTCGCTGACATGAGTTGTAATGTACTTCATCGCTACTTTGTCTCTTTCTTGTAGGATAGTGCCCGGTGTCAACTCTGTTGCTGCTGATTTAAAGTATTCGAAACCAACACCAAGAATAAAGACAGTAAGCAAGGTGAAAGAAATATCCGGTCTGTTCTTCTTTATACCTTGCAATACAAGATGCATTGTAGTATAAAAATAAAGGAACATCATAGGTACTGCAGGAAGAATGTAGCGGGTGTCCCGACAGGGATAAAAAATAATCAGCATGCAAATAATGGCAAAAAATATTTCCTCTAAACGAATTCTTCTTGATACATTAATGATAAAGCCAAGCAAAACAAAGCTTAGACCCATGCCGGAAATAAATGCAACGGCTGCCCTTCGATAGCCATTATGTACATTGTAATTAAAAAATATCGATATTTTCGAAAAAAGATAACTTGTGTAATCGTTGGCAATATTTTTTAGGTTCCAGCTTTGTGCCCTATGAAAAAAACTATTATAAAAAGCAGAGGTACTTACGGGCGTAGGGAAAATAATTTTATCAAGTATAAAGTTAACAAGTATCGTTCCTGCAATGACATATGACAGGGCGATAATTTCCGGATTTTTTAGTGCTATTCTTCTTTCACGTATCAATATACCAGCAATCCGTAAGCATAAATATATTCCTTCTGCTGCAATCACGAAAATAGCCTGAGATCTGCATTGTATAGCGAAAACAGCAAAAAGTATTAGAGTCCCTATCCGTCGCCACGAGAAATCTGTTGTATTCCTGAAGGACATATATAGCGTAATGAATAAAAGGCAGGGTGTATCGGCAAGCACGTCCTTTTTTAACTCAAGTAACACCTGACTGTAACAAATGAGTACCGACAGGCAGATGGCAATTGTAGTACTGGTATGTTTACTGAAATAGGTATACAATGCCAGGAGCAATAGAGCGAGCAGAACAGTATTAAAATAGCACAGGGCAATAAATGATACACCCCATAATTTAATAACCGGCCATAACAATAATGGGAACCCTGGTGGATATTGAGGCGGGGAATATTCAGGATTCAAGGCATTATAAATGTAATTCGATTGGTAAAAAGGCACCCCATTAGCAATATTTAATGCTTCTTTTATGTACTGCGCAAAATCATCTCCCCAGCCATGACGATCTGATATGTTTAGAAAAAATAAAGGGATGGATAATAGCAGGAGTATAATGAATGGGTAACAGCTCTTTAGTCTAATTTTCATAGGTTAACACTTATAGGTTTACAATATTTAAATGTACAAATATTTGTCAATTTGATTGTCGGGTATATATTTAGGATGTTCAGAAGCTAATAAAAGATGTATAATTGCTGCTCAGATGAAACCTGAAAAGGGTATTAAAGTCTTATTGATTGTGGGTTTGGCACTCTGCATGCTGCAGCTATGGCTGCCTGCATACTACCTTACCGGCGATGGTCCTTGCCATGTATATAATGCGCAGGTAGTGCATGATATATGGGCCATGTGTAAGCATACCGGCCTGTTTAAGTCTTTTTATACACTTGAGTATCAACCTAACCCAAACTGGTTATCTACTATTATTATTGCACTGCTGATGTATGTGGTGAACGGGGTTGTGGCAGAGAAAATATTCCTTACCGTATATGTAATGTTGTACGTGACCGGTGCTGTGTTATTATTGAAAAAGATGAGCGGTAATTACACCTATTGGATGCTGGCTGTCTTCCTGCTAGTATTTCCGCTTACGCTCTCAAAGGGCTTTTATAATTTCTCATTCAGCATTGCATGTTATATCTGGATGGTATGGAGCTGGCTTCGGTTGCTGGAGCAGAAAAGTGTGATTAATGCTGGTCTTTTCCTGTTGTTCACCACCCTTATATTTTTTACGCACCTGCTGGCATTTGGTATGGGTGCATTTACCTGTGCAGCACTGCTCGTATCCTATACCGTTGCGGTGGCCGAAGGTGATTTATCGCAAAAGATTAAAGGCTACTTTTTAAAGAACGGATTGCTCCTTGCTGTTTTCCTGTTGCCATTCCTGGTATTGCTTCGTTGGTTCACAGAGAAGGAGGGCGGCATGCAGCTATCGCTCCGGCATCATTTCTACAGAGTTATAGAACTGGTCCAGTGCAAGTTCATGGTGAATATAACGCACCAGGAAGATATACCTGCGTTAATAGCAGGCATCGTGCTTATCTTATTATTCGCATGGTCTTTTATCAAGTTCAAGCGTTTCAGACCGGTTAACAAATTTGACGGGTTGATCATCGCGCTATTGTTTGCCTCATTTCTTTATTTGTTTTTTCCGGAGTCCTTTTTAGGCAGGTTGATACTGATCAGCATGAGGATGCAGCCTCTAATATTATTGTTGATGGTCTGCTGTATTGCTTATGTATTGCCGGAAGGGAAAGTGAAGAATACGGGAGGCCTATTATTATTCACCTGTTTTGTATGGCTCAGTGTGGCACGCATCAGTTGCCAGGTAACAGCCGGTGCGGCAGCTAAAGATATTTTATCTGCCACTGATCATATAAGACCTTATTCCGTGGTATTGCCTTTGAGTTTTTCGCGCAACGGCAAGGATGAGCACGGCAAACTAATAGCTGACCGTAATTTTTTGTTTGTCCATGCGGCCGACTACCTGGGGGTGAATAAGCCATTGATCATGCTGGATAATTATGAGGCGAACATGGGGTACTTCCCGCTGACCTGGAAAGAGGAAAGGAACCCTTACAACCATTTGAGCAGGGAGAATAGTGACAGCCTAGGTATAGAAGGGGAGCCGCCATCAGCAGATATAGTTGCTTACAGGCAGCATAGCGGAGTAACTATAGACTATATACTCCTTTGGTGTTACGACTCTTCTTTTTTGAATAAAAGTAAATTCAGGCCACTTTACGATCAGATACAGGCAGGGTATCATATTACCTATACCTCCTCTTCTAAACGGACAGTGTTATTTGAGAAAAATTAATAAGTTAAGCTGCATTACCGCCTGGAACTGACTCAGCCTGTAAGTAGAATATCGTATATTTGTAGTCGTAAATTTTAGTGTACATGACCGTTCATTCATTCCAGGAGCATTTTGACAGCCTGATAGACAGGGAGATAGCAATAGAGCCCAAAGACTGGATGCCTGATGACTACCGTAAAACGCTGGTCAGGCAGATATCGCAGCATGCTCATAGCGAAATAATAGGTATGCTGCCGGAAGGCAACTGGATAACCCGTGCCCCAAGCCTGCGCCGCAAAGCGGTATTAATAGCAAAAGTTCAGGACGAAGCAGGGCATGGCCTGTACCTGTATAGCGCTGCGGAAACGCTGGGTGTAAGCCGTGACGAACTGTACGATCAATTACATACCGGTAAAGCAAAATACTCTTCAATTTTCAATTACCCTACACTTACCTGGGCCGACATGGGCGCAATAGGCTGGCTGGTAGATGGTGCAGCCATTATGAACCAGGTGCCGCTATGCCGTGCTTCTTACGGTCCTTATGCGCGTGCAATGGTGCGTGTGTGCAAGGAAGAAAGCTTTCACCAGCGCCAGGGATTCGAGATCATGCTCACCCTTGCAAAAGGTACAGAAGTACAGAAGAAAATGGCACAGGATGCGTTCAATCGCTGGTGGTGGCCATCTTTAATGATGTTTGGCCCGCCTGATGCCGAAAGCCCGAACACAGAGCAAAGCGTAAGATGGCGTATTAAGCGCCTGACCAATGACGAGCTCAGGCAGAAGTTTGTAGACGTGACGACCGAGCAGGCAAAAGTGCTTGGACTGGAAGTGCCTGATAAGGATCTGAAGTGGAACGAAGAGCGTGGCCACTACGATTTTGGAGCTATCAACTGGGAGGAATTCTGGAATGTGGTAAAAGGCAACGGGCCATGCAATAAGCAGCGCCTGGATGCAAGAAAGAAGGCATGGGAAGAAGGCAAGTGGGTAAGGGATGCGGCTATGGCCCATGCAGAAAAGAGAAAAGCACGTAAAGCGGCCAAGGCTGCATAACTGATATAAACTATTCATGGCACAGAAAGAGCTCAATAAGAACGAATGGCCTTTGTGGGAAGTATTTATCCGCAGCAAGGCAGGGTTGGATCATAAACATGCAGGCAGCCTTCATGCGGCAGATGCGCAGATGGCTATGGAAAATGCAAGGGACGTATATACCCGCAGGATGGAAGGCGTAAGCATATGGGTAGTGGAAAGCAAGAATATCCATGCTTCAGATCCTGATGAGGCATCGTCTATGTATGAGCCTGCAAATGATAAGATATACCGTCATCCGACTTTTTATAACCTTCCCGACGAGGTGAAATATATGTAGGGGTAAAGTCCTTTTAATGAGCAATAAGAATTCTCTTTTAGATTATACATTACGTCTTGCAGATGATGCATTGATAATAGGGCACAGATTGAGTGAATGGTGTGGCCATGGCCCTATATTGGAGCAGGACATAGCCCTTACGAATACTGCGTTGGACCACCTGGGCCGCGCACGCAGCCTCTTTCAGTACGCAGCAGACCAGTTCAACAGCCTGCCGGCTGATGCAAAAAATGGCGTATTCACTTCTGTAACATTACAAACTAAAATAGCGTCAGGCAGCGCAATAGGTGAGGATGATCTTGCCAGCCTGCGCGATGGCTGGGATTTTAGGAATGTGCTTTTGCTGGAACAGCCAAACACAGACTGGGCATACACAATAGCCCGCTCGTTCTTTTACGACGTGTTTAATTTTCTGTTCTTTACAGAGTTGCTGAAAAGCAAGGACGAAACACTTTCCTCAATAGCTGAAAAATCATTGAAGGAAGTTACTTATCACCTGCGCTGGAGCAGTGAATGGGTAGTGCGCCTTGGTGATGGCACAGAAGAAAGCCATAACCGTATGCAGCAGGCAGTTAACGAATTGTGGATGTTTACCGGCGAATTGTTTACTGCGAATGATACCGATAATGCCATGCTGTCACAAGGTATCGGCCCTGATCTTGCTCTTATAAAAGATGCATGGACTAAGCACGTACAGGCTGTATTTGAAGAAGCTACTATTACAATTCCTGCAGGCACGTGGATGCAGCAGGGAGGTAAGAACGGCAGCCACTCAGAACACCTGGGATATATACTTACTGAGCTGCAGTTCATGCAACGTGCCTATCCGGGTATGGAGTGGTAGTCTTCCGGTTTATCTGCAATATTGTTGTATCGCATTAGGTGCGTCCCTGTTGCCTAGCTCCGCCGCTTTACGCAGGTCGTTACAGGCTCCTGGATCATTGATCATATGGCGCGCAACACCCCTGCTGAAGTAAGCAAGGTCATCATTCGGATTCATCTGTATCAATGTGTTGTAATCGTCTATCGCGCCTTTTACATTATTCGTGTTTATTGCTATTACTGCCCTGTTGTAATAAGGCTTTGTAAAAGTGGGCACTAACAGTATAGCCTTGTTATAATCCGCCAATGCCGCTGCGGTATCTCCGCTATTAAATCTTGTCCAGCCCCTGTTATTGTAGGCTTCGGGCAGTTTCGGGTTTAGGGACAGGGCTGTGTTGTAATCTTTAATAGCTGCGGCCTTATCTCCTGATTCAAAATAGGCCCATCCCCGGGCATTATACAGAGTGGCATCCCCGGGTTTCATTGCTATGGCTTTGTTATAGTCGGCTATTGCCGCTTTCGTATCATGGAGCGCGTCAAATGTCAGGCCCCGGCTATAGTAAGCGCGTTCATAATCAGGTTTCAGTTCTATGGCTTTTGTATAGTAGTTTGCTGCCTGCATATTATCGCCGTCGTTGCCCTTGGCCGTACCCCAGTAGTAGTAGACAAAGCTGCTGCGCCAGTTATCTTTATTATGCTCAATAATATCTGCAAACAAGGTATCAGTATTCTTCCAGTAACCTATCCGTTCCCAGGACAGGATAGATAACACTATAGCAAAAGCAACGAATGTGCCCATTACTGTATTTGCCGATTTGGTTGCCCATTTATCGGCCACAAATTGGCCAATGATGTAGAACAGTCCAATATAAGAGATGTAGGTATACCGCTCTGCATATATGGCTGAGCCAACAGTTACAAACTGCAGCATAACAGAAATTGTAATGATGAAAAAAGCCGTGCCGAACAGTAGCTCTTTTTTATAGGCAGAGCGTCTTGCCACCAGCCACACCAACGCAGCTAAGAAAGGTATTGACAAATAGTAATACCACGGCAATGCCCCTCCATGCAGGTCGGGGAAATAATGGATGGCTGATAAACCAAAAGGAAGTACAAGCTTGATAAAATAGGCTGCCAGTCCGGATAGCAATAATACGGCCCTGGTCCCGAAACTATACTCTGCAGAGAGGTCTGTAATAGCGCCCCCTGCCTTCTGCGACATAATAGCCAGTATGCCGAACAATATGGCCAGTAAAAGGAAAGGTATCTTTTCAATGATCGCTTTCGCATTCATCGTCCTGCCTCGGTACAGGTCTATCGCAACGAGCAAAACAGGTAAGGTTACAGCTGCCGATTTGGAAAGTAACGAACAAGTAAAGAGAACAAGCGACAATATATAATCACTTGTCAGAT
>Ga0209023_10004325_pt1 | contig 16257 bp, 9 predicted proteins | sample LakOneMetagenome_FD_187468 | JGI IMG/M metagenome (GOLD analysis project Ga0209023, IMG submission 187468) | Freshwater and sediment microbial communities from Lake Erie, Canada (SPAdes) (version 2) | ecosystem: Environmental > Aquatic > Freshwater > Lentic | place: Lake Erie, Canada | collected... | reverse complement strand
ACGAATCCATAATTATTGAATTTAAATATGGCATTGCCAGCCTGGAGCCGCTATTTGCTCTTGAAGATGCATTACGAAAACTGGTGGAAAAAGAAAATGCAGGCACAGTGGATGGCCACGAAATAGCAATGGACGACAGCGATGGCAGCATTTACCTTTACAGCGATGATGCACGCCACTTGCTGGAAGTTATTGAGCCGATATTTAGCCAATATGATTTTTTAAAAGGAGCAAAAATCTTATTAAGGTTTGGCGCAGACGAAGATGCCATCAGGCAGGAAAAAATAATTAATGAGGCCGGATTAATAGAATCGCCTGACATAACGGATATGCGTAGCCTGAGCCCATTTCCTGAATGGGACAATGAACGTTACAGAAACGATGAAGGCGATGAGTGGAAGACCGGCTTAAAAAATGAACGGGCCAAAAAACTATACAACCAATGGCAACAGGTGTACCTGCTGGCAGAAGCATTGTGCGACGGGCTTAAACCTGCACCCGAAAACGATGAAGACCCATTTGCCATCAGTGAGGATTACCTGCTGCATTTAAAAGAAATGATGTTGGGCGATGGCATGATAATACCTGCCAAAATAGTGGGTGCCGAAGGCGGGGATATGTATGTGCTTCGCATGGAAAATGCGGCTATTATCCGCAAAACTGCTGACGATATCTACAAGCAGTGCAGCAGTTTCAGAATGATGGGCATCAGCACCGATGCAGAGCTGGATGCAGTAAGAGCCGAAATAGATATTTTTCGGCAATACTTTAAAGAATGGGTGGCAGGTTTTGAAAGGGATGACTGGGAGGATGAGTGGGGGCTGTTTTGAGTTGAGTGAACGTTGATATACCCAACCATAAAAAGAAATGTGAAATTTGATTTCCGTCTGAATCTTTACTGCACTGCCTTCTCTTTTTCCATCCACTGCATTACCAGCTTCACTTCGGCATAGCTTACGGCTGTGCCTATTTTTTCTTTAATGGGGGCCGATGATGTGACACCCATTTCTTTTACCACCGGCAGTATCAAATCAATTTTTTCCTAGCTCAGCACCTCTTCTAGTTTCAGGTCGCCGGTTAAAACAAAGTGGCCAAGGTGCGTTTCAATAGTGCCTGTTGTAAGCTTTCTTTCTGCGGCTATTTCTGCTATCGTTTTACCTTCTTTAAACAACTTATAGCTCTCCAGTTTGGTGTCGGCTTTCACCTCGGTGCTTTTCTCTTTACGTATCCGCTTGGGGTCTTTTTCGTGGATGAGGCTGGTAAGGTTATGCTCCTTACAATAGTTGGTAATTACCTCCAGAAAGGCATCGCCATACTGCGTTATTTTAACCAGTCCAAAGCCGCTTATTTTCAGTAATTCATCTTTGGATTGAGGCAGGTAACGGGCCATATCGTCCAGCGTGGCACTGCCTGCTACAAGATAAATTGGCAGGTCGTTGGGCTTGCATAACTCATCTCGTAGCTGCCGCAACTGCCTGTGTAGTTCGGGGTACGGACTTTTGGTTTTTTGTTTTGCTGTGGCCGCTCCGGCATAGGCCGATTGGTTGAGCATGGCAATGCCCGACTGTGATTTTGTTTTTAAAAACCTGTCGACATCAAATCCTGTTTTACAGCCATGCATCAGTTGGTAAACGGGCATGGTTTCTTTGTAGAGTTCATGCAGGGCATCGTTGTACAAAAGGGCACTTGTTTTACTATCGGTAATAGCCGGCGATTGTTTTATGGGCTGCAATAAACCATCATTTAATTGGTTGCAAAACCATGCGGCAGCATCCTTTAACCGTTGTTGCAAAACAGGATTTTCTTCGGGTAAAATTTTCTCTTTATTATAAAACCGCAACTGCTGCTGAAACTTTTGGCCTACTTGCTCAATGGATGTTGCAGCAGCTTTTAATTGCTGAACAAATGGCAATGCTTCTTCATTAAAAGAAGCAAGGTTTTCGGTCAAGATTTTTTCCAATGCTGTTGCAGCCTTAACAATAGCTGTTACATCAAAAAGATTGGTAAGTAGCGTACACTGATAATCAAATTTGGCTTCGTTCAAATGCGGCATTAATTGTGCCGCACTATTTTTTTGTTTGGCAAAACGGGTAATGCGTTCATCGGTAAAAACACTTGATGGATTGATGCGGCTGTGCAGCACCAGGCCTTCCAACGAAGTACACCGGCTGAGTGCTACATACACCTGGCCCGGCGCAAATGCAGCACCGGCATCAATGATGGCCTTTTCAAAAGTGAGGCCCTGGCTTTTGTGGATGGTAATAGCCCATGCCAATCTTAAAGGAAACTGGGTGAAAGAACCAATCTCATCTTCTTCCAGCTCCTGTTTTTGTTTGTTTACAGTGTACCGGATATTTTTCCAGGTCTCCTTTTTTACTTCAATTTCATCATCATCATCGCAGGTTACAAATATCTTTCCATCCTCCGGGTCGTAGCTTTTTACCGTGCCTATTTTGCCGTTGTAATATTTTCTTATAATGCCTACATCATTCTTAATAAACATTACCTGGGCGCCCACTTTTAGTTGCAGGTTTTCTTCGGCAGGGTGCATTTTTTCACCAAAGTCGCCGGTAATAACAGCCTTACATACAAAGGCATTACCTGGTATTTTATCCAGTTCGTTTGTATTGATATTATCGGCCTTATAGTTGTGGGTTGTAAGGGTTACAAAGCCCTCATCTTTCGAAGGAAAAAAATCGGGTAGATACCTGCTGTGCAGTAGTTCCATGCCTTCATCATTCAGCTGGTTGTTACGCACCTGGTTCAGCACATCAATAAAATACTGGTCGCTCTGGCGGTAAATTTTTTCCAGTTCAATATGCAGTGGCTGGTTGTCTTTCAGCACCAGACTATCAAAGAAAAACGGGCTGTTGTAATACTCCTGCAGCATCTGCCACTCATCGTCTTTTACCACAGGCGGCAACTGAAACATGTCGCCGATAAATAATACCTGCACGCCGCCAAATGGCTCATTAAAATTGCGGCGAAAGGCTTTTAAAATAGTATCTATGGCATCGAGTATATCGCTGCGTACCATACTCACCTCGTCTATGATCATCAGCTCCAGGCTTTGCAGCAGTTCCTTTTTTTCTTTATTGTATTTAAGGCGGCTTATGAGGCTGTGCTTATCATTTACACTGTCTTCGCTATTGCCCGAAAAGCCCTTTTTTGTACCTGGCAAAAATGGCCCGAAGGGCAAATTAAAAAACGAGTGCATGGTAACACCACCCGCATTAATGGCGGCCACACCTGTAGGTGCCAGCACCACCGTTTGCTTGTTGGTATGTTCCCTTATGTATTTAAGAAAAGTTGTTTTGCCGGTACCAGCTTTGCCTGTAAGAAAAACCGGCCGGTTAGTTGTTCGTATAAAATCGATAGCCAACTGAAAGTTGGTGTTGGAGGTATCCATTACAGCCATAAGGATGAAGTTAGGTGTGTTTTGTAGTTGCCGGTTGCCTGATACAAGTTGCCAGTTTTTTTAACCAATCATTCCGCCTTATTACAGCATTCTTATCCCATCTTTTTCAAAAGCTATTTTCCGTTGCTTGAATAAATTGCCTGTGGCCATTTTAAAAGTCTTTTTACTCATGGCAAAAAACGAATAGATATTGTCGGGGTTGCTTTTATCATGGTAAGGCAGAAAGCCTTTGTTTTCTTTTAAAAGACGGTACACTTTTTCTGTTTCATCTTCAACCCTGCCATAACCAGGCTTGCCTGCGGCCACATCTATCTTGTTGTCTTCGGTAATTTTTTTAATGAAGCCTTTGAACTTATCGCCAACCTGTATATCCCTGTATATCTCGTTAAAATGGATAACACCCGTGTGCTTATTATTGATGATGACCACATAGCCAATATCGGTACGGCGGGAAACAGTGAGGTCCACCAGGTCCATTTCGGCAACGGTGAGGTTATCGTTATCTAAATAGTAATCAATTTTTTCTGTGGCGGTAAGGCGGCCGGTTTGCTCGTCCAGGTAAATGTAAACGAGGTAATCGCAGTTGGGCCGCATCACATTTACCTGTTTGCTGGTGTGTACAAAAAGGTCTTTCATCAGCCCCATATCTAAAAAGGCGCCTTGCGGTGTTGTGCTTATTACCCGGAGTTTTACAAAGTCGCCCACTTTTGCTTTGGGATGCTGTGTAGTGGCTATCAGGCGGTCGTCGCCATCGTGATACACAAAAACTGTAAGGGTATCGCCAATGCCTTTGCCTGGCGGCACAAATCTTTTGGGCAATAAAATACCCTCTTCGCCATCATCCAAAAAAAAACCGATGGCAGATTGCCGTATCACTTTAAGGTCGTTGTAATCGCCAACTTGTATCATGGTGGAATTGTTTTTTGGTTTCCGGCCTGTCCCGTTTATTGCGGGGTTACCTGTTGCCGGTACTTGTGTTTAAAAAAGAAAGGTAGCTACCCTTTTTTTATTAATGGCCGATGCCTTGAGGCTTAAACTAAAAAACCCCGGCAATATGCCGGGGCTTCTGAAGTGGTGTGAGCCGGGTTTGAACCGGCGACACATGGATTTTCAGTCCATTGCTCTACCAACTGAGCTACCGCACCATCCTTTTTCGACCTAAAGACTTTGTATCCTTAGACACATATTCGTTCTGTCGGGCTGCAAATATAGGGTCTCAAATAAAACTACAAAAATCAATTTCGGGGCGAAGCTGCCAAAGTGCTGAAAGGACAAAGAGAAAACCGCTATTTAATTAGCAATTATCGTAGGGCTTTGCCATAGTCATTAAAACTATTGTCCCAAACCTGATTTATGTTACATTATTACCCGTGCATTCTGCAAGCCAGTTTTGCTATTGCTGAATAGGAGGTGTAACTTGATTAAATATCCTGCAACTTTGGTACTGATTTTGCAAACTGTTGCAGTTAATAATGCAGCAGGCAATGCAACCCCATTATACCTAACATGTTTTATAGCCAATATTTTAAAAGATTTTTTTTATTTGTTGCATACAGCCTTACAGGTGCTTTTTGTTTAGTAAGAGCCCAGCCTGTGGCTGCTTTTACTTCGAATGTTACCCAGGGCTGCACGCCGGTAGAGGTTCAGTTTTCCGACCAATCAACTGCTAACCCTACCAATTGGTTCTGGGATTTTGGTGATGGCACCACTTCAACCCTAAAAAATCCTATAAAGGCTTTTACCGTAGCAGGCTCTTTTACTATCAGGCTAACTGTATCGAATGCACTCGGCTCAAATTCACTTTCTAAACCAGGACTGATTACCGTAAAGCCAATACCAACATCGCAATTTTCTGCTTCGCCCACAGTTGGTTGCTTTCCATTGAATGTAAATTTTACCGATCTCTCTACAGGTAGTGGTGTAGGAACTATTAATCAATGGTCCTGGAGTTTTGGCGATGGCACATTCAGCAGTTTGCAAAATCCATCGCATACCTATACCACTTTTGGCGACTTTGATGTTTCGTTGTACGTAGCCAACACCGACGGATGTGCAGCCTATCTTAATAAGCCAGCCCTTGTTACAATTGGCGACACTGTAAAAGCCGATTTTGATACAACCATGCAGCCCTATTGCAGGCTGCCCAAAATAGTCAGCTTCATAAATGCGAGTGCCGCATCTGGTACACTTACTTATGCCTGGGATTTTGGCGATGGCACCGGCAGCAACCAGGCCAACCCGGTTCATAGTTATAATGCCTTTGGAACCTACCCGGTTAAGCTAATAGTTACCAGCAGCTATGGATGCTCTAATGCCATTATTAAACCAAACTATATAAAGGCCGATACGGTTATTACAGATTTTGCAATGCCTGCTTCAGCATGTATAAATGTTCCGGTATTTTTTAATAACCTGTCGGTACCCTCAACGGTAAGTGGCCACTGGAGTTTTGGCGATGGCACGGATACTTCACTTTTCAGCCCGTCGAAAACCTATCGTGTTCCGGGAAATTATACCGTGGTGCTTACCAACCGCTTTGCAAATGGCTGTATAGATTCAGCCATAAAAACGCTGCCTGTTTTAGACAGGCCTGCTGTAGCTTTCACCAGCAGTCAGCCCAAAACAGCCTGCAAAGCACCGCTTACCGTTTCATTTACCGACGGTACACCTGCAGGTGTATTAAGGCAATGGGATTTTGGCGACGGAAGCACGGCAACCGGGGCCTCGGTTTCTCATACATACCTGACCCAGGGTATATTTTCTGTAAAACTGGTGGTAACAAATGCCAGTGGCTGTAAAGATTCGCTTACCAAAACAGGCCACGTAATCATTGCACCACCCAAGGTAAATATTAAATTGGACCCCGCGGGTGGTTGTGTACCATATACTGCATCTCCAGTTGCCAATATCACTTCCGTTGATGCTGTAACAGCTTACGACTGGAATTTTGGCGATGGCTTTACCAGCACCGCTCCGGGCCCAGCTCATACATACACCAGTACCGGCGTATTTAGCCTGCGGCTAATAATAACAACCGCAGGTGGTTGTATAGACACTGCTTATAAAACAATAAGAGTTGGGGTACCGCCGGTAATTGGCTTTAATATTTACCCAAAACCAGTTTGTGCCAAAAAAGCCATTTATTTTAATGATACCTCCGCTGCCGGCAATGCTATTCTATGGGATTTTGGCGATGGCCATAGTGCATCCTCAAAAAATGCGGTACATACCTATGCTGTGCCAGGCACCTATAGTGTGCTGATGATTGCAGATAACGGCGGATGTATTAAAGACACCTTTTTAAGCAACTATGTAACAGTGCTTCCACCGGCAGGCGATTTTACTTTTGACCAGGATTGTAATAATAAATTCCGCTTTGACTTTAGCACACAGGCCAGTATTGGCGCCACATCTTGCCAATGGAATTTTGGCGATGGCAATACTGCAACGGGCAGCAACCCATCACATGTGTATGCAATTGCAGGCAATTATACTGTGAGCCTTTTTGCCACCAATGGCAGCTGTACCGACACTGTAAAAAAATCACTTATTGCAGGCGTTTCTACTACAAGTTTCAAGGTAAATAACACTGTTACCTGTCGAAACAATCCGCTTGTTTTTACAGCCCACTACGTAACACCGGCTTATGTATTTGCATATAAATGGAACTGGGGTGATGGATTGTCGAACGATGTAAATGACAGCATTACTCAGCACACATATACAGTGAGTGGCACCTATACGGTACGATTAATTGTGGTAAATATTTTTGGCTGTGTGGATACCGTTATCCAAAAAAATCTTGTTATAGTAAATGGCGCAAAAGCAGCATTCTCAGTTGCAAATCCTGCGGGCTGTAGCGGAAGAACAGTAAATTTCAACGACCTTTCGATACCTGATGGAACCCACTTAATAACTAACTGGAAATGGGATTTTGGTGATGGTATTACTCAATCATATGCCACGCCACCATTCAGCCATAGCTATTCAACTGATGGAAAGTTTAATGTAAAACTTACTGTTACGGATGCCAGTGGCTGTGTTGATTCAACAATGCTGGATTCTGCTGTGGTAACCAGCCGGCCTGTTATTTCATTTTCTTCACCCGATACTATTTCATGCCCATTGGCGCCTGTTCGCCTTATTGCCACAGGTCAGGGGATTAATATCAGTTACCGCTGGAATACCGGTATTGGTTTTTTAAACGGCGACACAGTAATAGCAAGGTATACAGACAGTGGGCGGTACTCCATCAGGCTATATGCCACTGACGCAAATGGATGTGTTGATTCGGCAGTAAAAGCCGGTTATATCAGCATAAGGAAACCGGCAGCATCTTTTACCATGTCAGATTCGATTTCCATTTGTCCACCATTGAAAATACGTTTTACCAATACCAGCTCCTACTACAATCGCCTGATCTGGGACTTTGACAATGGCTATACATCATTTCAGCAAACACCTTATGTAAGTTTCCCCTTAGGAACTTTCAACGTTAAGCTTAAAATTACAAGTCCGGGAGGCTGTGCAGATTCGGCAATAAGACAGGTTAAAGTCTTCCCTTATACCAATCAGTTCACCTACCAACCAGTAAGTGGATGTCAGCCCCTGGCAGTAACTTTTAAACTTTCCACCCCATCTGTCGGAACTTACAAATGGTATTTTAATGACGGCACCACTATTAACACTACCGATTCATTTGTAACCAAAAAATATACTTCGTTTGGCCCATATCAGCCAAGGGTATTTTTTACCGAAACGGCTTCTGGTTGCATAATACAGGCAGGAGGTGGTATTGTTATCAATGTGTTTGGAACAAAAGCCAACTATGGTATGAACGACTCCGTTTTTTGCGGATCAGGAACGGTACAATTTAGCGACTCGTCTGTTGCCACCGGCCCCATGACCTACCGCTGGATTTTTGGAGATGGCAATTTTTCTACCCAACAAAATCCTGCTCACACTTATACCACTCCTGGCAGGTACACCGTACAACAAATTGTTAGTTCGGGTACATGTTCCGATACCATGACCAAGACCAGCAGTATTGTTGTTTATCCAAAGCCGAATGTGTTCATCGTTGGAGATTCGGTGGGCTGCCAGCCTTTCAGCACACGGTTTACTGCAAGGCTTTTACAAACCGATACCAGTACTATTGCCTGGAACTGGGACTTTGGCAACGGGCAAACATCTACCCTCCAAAATCCGCCGCAGCAACTTTATACCCTTGCAGGAAATTTTACCGTGTCCTTACGCACTACAGCATCCAGTGGCTGCATATCCGATACCTCAAAGCTGGTAGTCGTTAACCCTTTGCCCAATATTAATGCAGGCAACGATACTACAGTTTGTGCCAGCACCCCGGTTACTTTAAGGGCCACCGGCGCAGCCAATTATCGCTGGCTGCCACCTACCAGTAGCCAGCTAAGCTGTACCAACTGTGCCAGCCCGGTAGCTACATTGGCCAGCCCATCGGAGTGGTATTATGTGCAGGGCACTACGCTGGCTGGCTGTCAGGCTACCGACTCGGTACATGTTAAATATTTACCATCCTATACGGTTACAGCAGAGCCTGCCTCTGATAGTATTTGCATTGGCGAAAGTGTGCAGTTAAGTGCATCAGGTGCACAGCTCTATTTATGGACACCGGCCGCCGGCCTTAGTGCAGTGAATATTGCTAACCCCATTGCCACCCCAACAATTACTACGAGCTACCGGCTGGTGGCTACAGACACGTTGGGATGCCAGACTTTTATCAGGAATATACCGGTTACCGTTTTTCCATACCCAACCATTAATGCAGGGCCCGATATTACCATTGCAGGTGGTGCTTCTGTTGTACTAAATGCTATTGCCTCAGCTGATGCCATTTTGTACAAATGGACGCCTTCATCGCAGCTTTCCTGTACCGATTGCCTTACCCCAACGGCCAAGCCGAGAGCTACTACCACCTACCGCATACTGGTGTCAAATAGTGGTACCTGTTCTGCAAGTGATACAATTACGGTTACCGTATTATGCAACAATACCAATGTATTTATTCCAAATACTTTTTCGCCCAATGGCGATGGCAGTAATGATGTATTTTACCCAAGAGGCACGGGCCTTTACAGCATTAAGTCTTTCAGAATTTTCAGCCGGTGGGGAGATATGGTATTTGGCAAAAGCAATATGGCACCCAACGATCCTTCGCAGGGCTGGGATGGCAACTATAAAGGCAACAGGGCGGTTACAGATGTGTACACCTTTATAGCCGAAGTATACTGCGAAAACAATACGCTAATCACCCTTACAGGTACTGTGAACCTGATTTATTAAGTCAGAAAAATTGCATCCTGTTTACACCAAACTAAAAGTTACATTTCCATCCTTCTCATCTTTTAATTCAATACCCAGGGTCTGCAGCTGTTTGCGGATGGCATCGCTGGTGCTGTAGTCTTTTTTGGCTTTGGCTTCTTTTCTTAATTCGATGAGTAATTCCATTACGCCATTCAGCTTTCCGCCGTCGATGGCGGCCTCATCTTTCAGGCCAAAAATATCTTCAACATACACTTTTAGCTGCCTTTGCAATAAGAGCAATGTATCGCTGCTTATGGCATCGGTGGCTACATGTTTGTCTTTAATGCCATTGATTACCGGCACCAGTTCGAACATATTGGCCAGCACTTTGGCGGTGTTGATATCGTCGTTCATATACTCATCAAAACCGGCCACCAGCTTCTGCACTTTGGCATCCAGTTCGGCATCGGTAGCTGCATGGCTTCCTTCAATATTCCATTGGGTGCTTAGCTTGTAAGCTTCCATCAAACGCTTCAATCCCTTCTCTGCTGCTAACAATGCTTCGTTGCCAAAATCGAGGGTGCTGCGGTATTGTGTTTGTAAAATAAAAAAGCGGATGGTCATGGGGCTGTAAGCCTTTTCCAGCAAGGGGTGATTGCCACTGAACAACTCGGTAAGCTTGATCACATTGTTATAACTCTTTCCCATTTTACGGCCACCAATGGTAATCATGTTATTGTGCACCCAGTACCTGGCACATACATGGCCACCATTGCAAATGCTGCTTTGTGCTATTTCACTTTCGTGGTGCGGAAACTGCAGGTCCATACCGCCGCCGTGTATGTCGAACTGTTCGCCCAAATATTTTTTACTCATGGCCGAGCACTCAATATGCCATCCCGGAAAACCCACGCCCCATGGGCTTGGCCACCGCATTATATGCTCAGGTGCGGCATGTTTCCAAAGGGCAAAATCGGTTTTGTTCAGCTTCTCATTCTGGCCTTCAAGGTCACGGGTGGTTTCGAGTAAATCGTCTATTACCCGGCCGCTCAATTTGCCATAAGGAAAATGCTCCGCATATTTTTTTACATCGAAATAAACTGAGCCGTTGCTTTCGTAAGCATAGCCAGCAGCCATTATTTCTTTAATCATTTCTATCTGCTCCACTATGTGGCCGGTGGCAGTAGGTTCTATGCTTGGTGGTATATTGTTAAACTGGTCCATGGCCCAATGAAACAGGTTGGTGTATTTCTGCACCAGCTCCATAGGTTCCATTTTTTCCAGCACGGCCTTTTTAGAAATTTTATCTTCTGCCTCACGGCCTTCTTCTTCAAAATGGCCGGCATCGGTAATGTTGCGGACATACCTCACTTTGTAACCGAGGTAGGTAAGGTACCGGTACACAATATCGAAAGTAATATAGGGTCGTGCATGGCCCAGATGGCTTTCGCCGCTAACGGTGGGGCCGCACACATACATGCCCACAAGGCCGGGGGTTATTGATTCAAACTTTTCTTTTTGCCTGTTGTACGAATTGTAAACGTGTAATGATGACATGGTGTTTATAAAAAACTAAAATGATAGAAATGGAGTTGGGATAAATGATGGATAGCGGATGCATCCACGAAACACAGAGAGCCTTAGAGGCAACAACAGCAGCAATATGTATAGCTGATAAACATGGCGGCAAATTAAGGCTTTTTGTCCATCCGCAGGTCGGCTATCAGCGGCAGGTGGTCGCTAAAGCGTTTATCGGCCACGGCAAACTGCTCCACCTTAATGCGGTTGTCGCAAAGAATATAATCGATACGCAGGGTGGGTGCCAGCGAAATAAAGCTACGGCCAAGGCCATTTCCTTTTTCCATAAAAGCATCGCGGCGGCTGCCTCTTATTTGCCAGTAGGCATAGCTGTTGGGCACATCATTAAAATCGCCACACATAATTTCGGGGTAAGGGCAGCTATCGAGCAAGGGCCTTATCTGCTGTGCCTGCAAGGCTCTTAACTCAAAGCCACGTTTCATTTTCGACACCAGGTTTTTTGATTGTTCGGTAGCCACATCGCCATTGTTTTTTATTTCTTCAATATTGCGGTAATCGTCTTTGCTGAACTTAAACGACTGCAGGTGGGTGGTAAAAATGCGGAAGGTATCGGTACCTTTTACCACATCGGCATACACAATGCTTTCGTGGTTGGAGCTGAAGGGGATTCTTTTGGTGCCAAGTAAGGGCAGCTTTGAAAAAATGATCACACCGCTATGATAATCTACCGACGCCCTTTCGTAGTCACCCGAAAAAAAGTAGTAAGGATAGCCGGCATCCATGATGCGTTTAATGTGGTTGTTGTCGTTGCCTGCACTATCGTACTGGCTGAACTCCTGTATACACAGCACATCCGGTCCGGCCGATTTTATAAATGAAATAATGTCTTTTTTGGCTTCGCCAGAAGCTTTGGCACCTTTTACTATGCCTTCGAATATTTTCACGTTCCAGGTCATTACCCTTAAAGATGGTTCGGCTTTGCGGTAATCAAATGTGGCCCGGCTGATGCGGAAGGTAACTGCCACCTGTTTCCAGCAAAGCAAAATGGCCAGTAAGGGAAGCAAGGCAATTTTAGGTTTGGCAATAAGCCAGAAAATAAGAAAGCCAACAACAAATACAAGCAAATAGGGAAAAGCCAGGCCCAGGAAACCCAGCCATGGCCAGTTGGAATTGCCCAGGTAGGGCAAAGTGCCTCCCGTTAAAAAAAAGATGATCAACACCACATTGGCCGTGATGAAAAAACGTTTGCTGAACTTTCTGAAACTAAATGCCATGCTTTTTGCTGAATGATTTTTTCCAAATTGAAGATACGGGTTGGATGCTGATAGGAAACTGCCTCTTTTACATAGAAGGATGGGAAAGCGGATGGAACTGATGGGTGCGGATTTTTGCTGATGAAATTGGAAGGGGCATCACCAAATGCAAGCTTATTACTAAAACATTTCCTCCGCCATGATAAGTACTGCGGCCGGCAAATATGGAAAAGGCATTGCCATCGCCTGGGAAAGAATAATATCCGCCGGATAAACATAATTTAGCCGCAAACCAATTTAATAAAATGAACCTGAAAACAATGCTGGCTGGTCTTTGCCTTGCCATACTTTCTATAAATGCTGCACATGGCCAGGAGCGTAAAGTAGCTGCAACCCCACAAGAGCTGTTTAAAGAAATTGCCCACATGGACAGTGTGGTTTTTAATGCATTCAATAACCGGAATATGGCAGCATTCAAACCCATGTTTACAAAAGACCTGGAATGGTTTCAGGATAACGATGGCCTTGTTCCTTACAAGACTGTTTTTGAAAACTTTAATAACACTTTTCATAGAGATTATAAGCTTACAAGAGAACTGGTGGCTGGCAGCCTGGAAGTGCACCCCATAAAGGGATATGGCGCCATAGAAATTGGTGTGCACCAGTTCCGGCATATAGAAAACGGCAAAGAAGAAATGGGCACTTTTAAGTTTATGATGATATGGAAAAAGACCAATGGCAAATGGCAGATTTCAAGGGTGATCAGTTATGATCATTGATGGGTGAATGCTGAGGGCCTCACCCCCGCCTCCCCCCGAAAAATCGGGACAGGCTCTGGCGGAGAGGAGCCAAAGCCAGTCCTTAAGAATTTGGTGTTCAAAATAAAAATGGAAGACTTGCACAGAGGCACCCTTCTCCGCCAGGAGAAGGGACGGGGATGAGGCCTCTGGCTGCATTGAATGCAAGTTTATTATTAAAACCATTTCTTCTACCAGCCACTGCGAGTCCTGCGGCCCACTCACAAAACCATGGCAGAGACATCGCCTGAGAAACTTTAATGATCAAGGATGCCCAATAGTAGCACCATCCTTGAACGGAGCGTCGCCAATGTCGCCCCATCAAGGCTAAAAAGCTGGTCTTAAAAAGAAAAAATCCGTGATAATCCGCCCTCATCTGTGTCATCCGTGTTCCTATCACTTCTTGCCAATAACCCCCAACCAAAATTTACCCACAACCCTGTACGCTGCAACTCAAATGTTACCTTCGCTGCTATGCAGGATTATTTAAGAGAACTGAACGAACAACAACGGGAAGCGGTGTTACATAAAGATGGGCCGCTGATGATTGTGGCCGGCGCCGGCAGCGGAAAGACCAAAGTGCTTACCACCCGTATTGCCCACCTGATGGGCTATCATCATGTGGATGCATTTAATATTCTTGCCCTCACATTTACCAATAAGGCCGCGGCCGAAATGAAGGAAAGGATTGAAAGAACACTTGGCAACAACGAGGCCCGCAGCCTTTATGTGGGTACTTTCCACAGTGTGTTTGCCAGAATTTTAAGAGCCGAAGCCCACCATATTGGCTACCCCAACAACTTTACCATTTACGATACCGACGACAGCCGCAGCGTAATTAAGGCGGTGGTAAACGAAATGAACCTGGATGATAAAACCTACAAGCCCAACCTGGTAGGCAACCGCATCAGCAGTGCCAAAAATGCACTGGTAAGCCCGGCCGAATATCTGATGGACAGTACTATACAGCAGGAAGATAACCGCAGCAACCGGCCCATGATTGGTGCCATTTATGCGGCCTATGTAAAGAAGTGTTTTAAAAGCGGCGCTATGGATTTTGACGACCTGCTGTACAAAATGTATGAGCTGCTCAGCAACAACCCGGCGGTGCTGCATAAGTACCAACACAAGTTTAAATATATACTGGTAGATGAGTACCAGGATACCAACACCACCCAATACCAGATAGTAAAGCTATTGGCGGCCGTGCATGAAAATATTTGCGTGGTGGGCGACGATGCCCAGAGCATCTATAGTTTCCGCGGGGCTACCATCGAAAATATTTTACAGTTTCAAAAAGATTATGAAGATGTAAAAGTGGTAAAGCTGGAACAGAACTACCGCAGTAAAAGCAATATCCTGAATGTGGCCAACGAGGTCATCAGCCGCAACAAGGGGCAGATACCAAAGAACCTGTGGACCATACAGGAAGCCGGCGAAAAAATAAAACTGGTACGTGTGGCCACCGACAATGAAGAAGGAAAATATGTGGCCGATGCCATTCAGGAACAGAAGCTGCGCAACCATTATAACAATAAAGACTTTGCCATACTGTACCGCACCAATGCCCAGAGTCGTGCATTTGAAGAATGCCTTCGCCGAATGAACCTGGCCTACCGCATTTATGGCGGCATCAGCTTTTTTACCCGTAAAGAGATTAAAGATTATGTGGCCTACCTGCGCATTATTGTAAACAGCAACGATGAGGAAGCACTGAAACGCATTATCAATTACCCGGTGCGGGGCATTGGCAAAACCACCATAGAGAAAGTGGCGATTGTGGCCAACGAGCAAAACATTACCATGTACGAAGTGCTGGAAAAGGCCGCCGGGTATGGGTTTAAAGCCGGTACGCTGGAATCGCTTACCAATTTTGTGCAGATGATCCGCTACTTCCGTACCATGCTGGATAAGGGCAATGCCTACGATGTGGCCATACAGGTGGGCAAGCATACCAACATGGTAAAAGAACTGTTTAACGATAAGAGTGCCGAAGGCGTGGCCCGGTACGAAAACATACAATCGCTGCTGAACGGTATTAAAGAATTTACCGAAACACCCATGAACGAAGAGGATGGCGAAGTGGGTGATAAAAGCCTGGGCAGCTACCTGCAGCAAATAACCTTGCTTACCGATGTGGACCAGGACAAAGACCCCAATGCCGATGTAATCAAGCTCATGACCATCCACGCTTCCAAAGGGCTGGAGTTTCCCTGCGTGTTTGTGGCCGGGGTGGAGGAAACCCTTTTTCCCAGCGCCATGAGTGTAAACACCCGTGAAGAACTGGAAGAAGAACGCCGCCTGTTTTATGTGTCGGTAACCCGGGCCAAAACACGGCTTTGGGTAACCTATGCACAAAGCCGTTACCGCTTTGGCCAGTTGGTACAAAACGAGCCCAGCCGCTTTTTAAGCGAAATGCCCGATGAGTTTATTGATAAAAGTTTTGCCGGGGGCGGTGTACGAAACCAGGGACAGGGTTTTGGCTTTGGCGGTGCCTCGGCCTTTGACAGAATGAACGGCGGCTTTGGCAATGCTGTAAGGAGTGCCGAGAAGCAATACGGTGCACCTCCGGCCAAAAAAGAGGTGAAACCATTTTATACCCAGCCAGCCAAACCCAAAGAAGTACCGCATACACCCAACGAAGATTTTGTGCCCAGCGATACCAGCAACCTGCAGGCCGGGCAGAAAGTAGAGCACCTGAAATTTGGCTTTGGCACCGTGGCCAAAATGGAAGGCAGTGCCCACAATCCCATTGCCACCATTGAGTTTGAGAACAATGGTGAGAAAAAAATTATGCTCAATTATGCCAAGCTGAGGATAGTTGAGTAGGGATTGGGGGGTTAGGGATTGGTTGAATGGGAATTAGGGATTGGTGGGGAGACCTTGGCCTGAGATACTTGGAACTTAAGGTTTATTGTAGCTTTTAAAAAAAGGTACAAGTGCAAAGTATTCAACAATGAAGGCTAAAAAT
>Ga0209023_10004324_pt1 | contig 16257 bp, 8 predicted proteins | sample LakOneMetagenome_FD_187468 | JGI IMG/M metagenome (GOLD analysis project Ga0209023, IMG submission 187468) | Freshwater and sediment microbial communities from Lake Erie, Canada (SPAdes) (version 2) | ecosystem: Environmental > Aquatic > Freshwater > Lentic | place: Lake Erie, Canada | collected... | reverse complement strand
CATCGGCGGCGCCTGCTTCCTCCGACAGCACCAGGTGCCAGTGGAAGTTCGGATAGTTCACGGCGAACTCGCGCATCTCGGCCACATAAGGCGCATCGCGACGGCTGCGCGCCCCGTACCAGAAGTGCAGCGGCTCGGTGGCGCCCTTTGCCAGCAGGTCGTGAATCATTGCGCGCAGCGGAGCCATGCCGGCGCCGCCGCCGATGAAGACCTTTTCCCGCGTCCCTGGTTTCAGGGCGAAGTCGCCATACGGCCCGCTGAAGCGCACCTCATCGCCTGGCTTGAGCGTGTACATGTAACCCGAACCGCGGCCCGGCTTCGAACCGGGCACAAACCGGACGAGGAAGCTCAGGTTTCCATCGCAGCGCTCTACCGGAACCGATACCGAATACGAGCGCCGTACCGGTGCATCGTTGGCCAGCTCGGCCGGCATGCCGATCGCGTGCCAGTCGTCGTGGTGGTCCGCCGGAATGGCCAGGTCACCCCCGTTCCGGACAAATGCCGGCACATGCATCTGAACGTAAGCGCCGGGACGGCATTCCACGGGGCTTTGCGGGCGTATCGTAATCTCGCGCAGGAAGGGCGCCACTGGCGTCACGCTTGCCACCACACCAACCTGCTCTGCAGACGCCACCAGCGCGTCGCCAATGTCGACCTCGACATGACGCTTGACCTTCAGGTTGCATGCGAGCCTGTAGCCCGCTGCGAGCTTCTGCGGCGACAGCAACGCGCGGTCTGCGCCCGTTGGTTCCGGCGCCTTGCCGACACAGCGTACCGCGCACAGTCCACAGCTCTGCCCTCCTCCACAGTTCGATGGCAGCTGCAAGCCGGCCCGCGCGAGAGACTGGAACACGGTGTCACCCTGCACCGCCTCTACCGCGCGCAGCTTGCCACCCTGGTCGTCCATCAGGCTGACCGTGCTGCGGCGGCGCCAACGGGCTGGCACGAACTCCGCGAGACGAACGCTGGCGAACAACAGCCAGACGCCGGTCAAGGCCATCCATAGTCCGCCGATGGCGCTCGACACCAGCAAGGGATTGTTGAAGTTGGTCCGCTCGCTGTAGTCCATGATGTGGAGCATCCAGAAGAAGTCGAACAGTCTCCAGGTGCTGTTCCTGTGCTCGAGTACGGTCCCTGAGCGGCTCGACACATAGACCGAGGTCTCCTCCGGGTCGTTGAAATCGACGCGCCAGACGGGCTCCTTGTGCGCACGCGCTTCGAGCGTATAGTCCAGCAGGCGCGACGTCCCCGGTCTGCCGGGCCCGGAATACGAAGCACGGGCGATCTGCTGCGCGAGCTGCGCATCGACTGCCAGACCATGGCCTGAACGTGCATCGACAAGCCAGCTGCGCTTGTCGTTTTGCAGGCGGTACACAGGACGGTCGAGCACCCATCCTGACGTGATCGACATGATGTTTTCGGTGGTCGCGGCAAGGAGCGCGTCGGCGCTCAGCATATTTCCCGGCCAGACCAACGCTGGGGCCGGATTGACGCGAAACTCCCGTCCCTGCACCTTATTTGCGTCGAGCAGGCTCATGACGACACCGCTGGACATCCACAACACAAACTGGATCGCGATGACCAACCCGACCCATTTATGAAGACGCCGCATCCAATGGCTCATGCCTGCTTCCTCCGGCTGAAACTATAGAAGAGCAACCACGCCCCGCTGAGCGCAAACGCCATGCCGGAAATCGAGGCCGCACGCAAGAGTGTGTTGTTCACGTTTTCGCGCTCTTCGTAATCCATGATGTGGAACATCCACAGGAAATCGAACCACCTCCAGAGTTCATGGCGCCGCGCGACAAGGTCGCCACTGAACGGCGAAAAATACAGCGTCGTCTTGCCTGGCTCATCGTAATGGACGGCCCACAGCGGCACCGGCCGCGCGCCGACTTCCGAAGGCGCCTTCGTCACCCATTCCACGCCGCGGATGCTGCCTTCGCCCACATAGGCCGCATCGGCAAGCGCAACGATGTCCTCCCGCCCCAGAGGACTGATTTGCCGGCCGCTTGCCGCGTCGACCAGGGTGACCTGCTTGCCCTGCTTGATTTCATATGCCTCCTTGCCCAGCAGGCTTTTCATGCGCACAGCGGTCATGCCCGGATACAGTTGTTGCAGGCGTTCCTGCGCAATGCGCGTGCCGGCGCGGCTGAGGGGATCAGTGGGCACATGCGCCAGATGGTCGCCGTGGATGACTTCGAGAGGAACGACCACCATGTAGAGGCCACTGATCATCCAGAGCAGCGCCTGCACCCCGACGACAAGCCCGATCCATTTGTGGGCGCGCCGCACCCAGAAAGCTGATTGCATAGTTGTTGTGAATAAGTTGAGTTACCGGCCGCGGAACGGCCACTGCGCATGATAAACGCACAGCGGCCGCAAGGAGCCATGAAGACCTTAGAACTTGTAGCCGAGGCGAACGTGCCAGCGGCGGCCGAGCAGGTCGTAGGTCATCGTGTCGGTATTGCCGTCTGTCCAGCTCTGGATGTAGGGCGCACGCTTGTCGAACAGGTTATCGATGCCCAGCGATACCGTCATTGCCTTGTTGAACGCATACTTCATACTGGCGTTGTGGTAGACGATGCCGGGTGCGCGCGCGCCGATATCGGTAGGGGCGGCATTGATGTCGTCGGCGCTGCCAATGTACTGGACGGTATAGGAACCGGACCACGGACCTTTCGATGAGGTCAGCGACGCGGTCGAGCGCCATTTTGCATAGCTGCCGCGCCCACCCGTAATCTTGCCGGCGTACTCGATGACTTCACCGCCAGGGAATGGCGTCACGTCGAACTGGTTAAGCCGCGAAACATCCGCAGTGAACGACGATGTCCATCCCGCCAGGTTGAAGTCGACGATCGCACCGAGATCGAGTCCCGCCACGCGCTGCTGCGCAGCATTCTCGGGTTGCGAGGACAGGAAGTTGATTTCCCCGGTGCGCGGATCGCGCGTGAAACTCGACGGACCGCAGAAGATGTGCGCCAGACCAGGCGAGTTGTAGCAGACCGCCAGCTTGGTCGAGCCAGGAACGGTCTCGATGGCGTTATCGATCTTGATGTTGAAGTAGTCGAGCGTCAGCGTCAGCGCTTTCGACGGCGTCCATACGGCGCCGATCGTGAACGTATTGGCTTCCTCGGGCTTCAGGTTCTGGTTGCCGCCCCCGGTCGTCAGGATCGACGGACCGAACTGCCTGAAGCCGGCAGGCAAGCCGGATGCCTGGCAGTTCTTGTAGACCGTGGAGTTCGGATCGAGCGTGTTCCAGTTGTTGCACGGGTCGGTCGTGGTCAGGTTGCCCTCGGAGACACCGCCGAACAGTTCCGGCACATTCGGCACGCGGAATGCCGTCGAACGATTCGCACGCACTTTCAGCGACGGGATTACCTGCCAGTCGAGACCCACCTTGTACGTGGCCTGCGACCCGAACAGGCTGTAGTCGGAGTAGCGGGCCGCGGCATTCATCGTCAGGGAGTCGACCAGGGGCAGCTTGGCCAGCAAGGGTACGGACAACTCCGCGAAGACCTCGCGCGCACTGTATTCGCCCGCAATCGGATCCTGGGCGTTGGTATTGGCGGCTCCCGATACGATCAGGCTATCCGGGTCGCGCCATCCTTTCTCGCGGCGGTACTCGAAGCCGGAAGCGAAGCCGACGGGCCCTGCCGGCAGGGAAAACACCTCGCCGCTGATGCTTGCGTTGAAGCTCTTCTGGTCGTTGCCGCCATGATCGCGGGTCGTGAAATGGATGTACTCGAGGACCGCAGGGCTGAGGTTCCCGTAGCCGAGATAGTTGCCGCAAGGAGCCGCGGACGGGCTGGTGCCGCAGGTGGCGGTATTGAGCGTCGCATCGACACGATCGAGGTTGATGATGTTCGTCATCCCGTCAACGCCGGTGTTGCGCCCCCAGTTGACGGACGCCGACCAGTCCCATTTCGGAGCAAGTTCCCCCTTCAAGCCGGCGACGATACGGAAGGTATTGGTCTCCTGGAAGAAGTAACGCGGCCCGACTTCCGCCACCCGGCGCCGCTCCAGCGTCAGGTTCTGGCCGGTCGGATTGGTAGGATGGTTCGCAGCGATTTCGATCGGGCGGTAAACTCCGATGGCGCCAGGGGTGGCAAGCTGCTCCGACTGGCGGTTCGTGAACATGAGTTCGGTGAACAGGTCGACCTTGTCGGTCAGGTGCACGTTGCCGAAGGCGCTCACACCGACACGCTTGATCGGGTTGACCGCGTTCAGGAACGGATTGCTGTTGTAGGCATGCTTGGCTGCGCTGTAGGTCTCGAAGCCGCGCGGGTCCCCGTTCGGATCCTGGTTGAAGTTGACCCTGCGACCATTTGCCAGCCGCGCGCGGCCGCCTATGGTGGACGAGCTGCCGGAACACACCAGTTCGCCGTCATCCTCGAACAGGGCGCAAGGCGCACGCGAGGCTAGATTGACCGCCTCGCTCTCGGAGTAGTTCAGGGAGGCCATCAGCGAGCCACGTTCGCTTTTCGTTCCCCAGACGATGTCCGCCGACTTTTCGGCGCCGTCACCACGCTCGGTCTTCCCATAGCGCACCGATGCTTCAACACCGTCGATGGCTTTCTTCGTGATGATGTTGACGACGCCGGCAACGGCATCGGCGCCGTAGATTGCCGAGGCGCCATCCTTCAGCACTTCGATCCGCTCGATCATCGCGACCGGAATCATGTTCAGGTCGACAGAGCTGTTCGCCCCCGTGCCACCCGAGACGACCCGGCGTCCGTTCAGCAGCACCAGGGTGCGATCGATGCCGAGACCACGCAAGTTCACTTGCGTGGTCCCGTAGCCGTTGCTGGTCCAATACGCACTGGTCTGGCTGCCCGCCGTACCGGCAGACGAAGGCAGGCGCTGCAGCAGCGTTTCGATCGAAATCGCTCCGGAGCGCTGGATGGTGTCGGCATCGATCACGGTAACTGGGCCAACCCCGGATACCTGTTCCTGCCGAAGGTTGATTCGGCTCCCCGTAATTTGTACACGCTGCATGCCTGCCGCTTCGGCGGTATCGCCAGTGGCGGGTTGTTGTGCGTATGCGCTCTGTTGCAGAACCATTAATGCGAGCGCGGCCGTTGTTCTTGGGACGTACTTGTGAGCCATTTACCCTCCGGGTTTCTTTTTTGTGAAAGCTACTAGGCCAAGCTGCCGGTATTGATTGGCAGTGGCGACGCATGGGATCCGAGACAGACCAACATGTCTATACAGGTTCAATCTTTTTTTACTTTATCGAACTTTTCATCCATTAGCAATAAAACTTTGTTTTGTGGCTATTTGGCGATACTTAATGTTTTAAAGCGCAAAAAGGCCGACGCATATTGCGTCAGCGCTCTTCCGCGGAGTTACAAGAGCAGCCGTTAAGACGCTCCCCAGCCCTTGCAGAAATCGCCGACACCAACTGCTCGTGCCTCATAGTTCACGTCTCGATGTGCTTGGGGGCCCTCCGAGCTGAATCCAAAATTCTGGCGCAAGTGCTTCGCCCGACCTGGTGCTCGTTAAGGTTCAGGTAGCCCGGACGTGTGCAAGCAGCTCTATCACGGACGTCGCCGACGCACGGACACTGCAGTCGGCCCGGACCGTGCAACTGGCACTTTCAGGAATGCCTGGCGCCGCGCATGCGAGCGCAAGCACGCTGCCGAGCAACGCAGTCAAGAAGGAGTCGTCGGTATCAGCCGCGAAGATCTGTTACGCCGCGATTGACGTGCTAGTGCGGGGAGGCCGTTCGATCCGGGCCGGAATGTGCCCGGTAAAAGGAGATAAGGAAAATTGCCGGAGCAGGTTTGCGGGTTCTTCACCGGCGGTTAAAACCATGACCGGCAGCGGCGCGTAGGCGCCGATGGAGCAGCCTGAACACGTGCCGCAACTCGAGCGTCCGTCAGTGTCGGTGACGCTAGCCTCGCAGTCCTCACTTGGCAATGAGCTTTGCGCCATGGAGTCTGAATGCTTATGTCCACTGTCATGCATGCTCCCGTCGGTCATCATGACCGGCGTTGTCATGCCGTGCTCTCTAGAATCAACCGAGGATAGATGATGGGTCATGCCGCACGCAAGCCTCGCCACTCCCGCAATGCTTTGGATTGGTAGGGAGACGATAAGAAGGCACAAGAGAAATGATCGTAGCCTGCTGCGCATATGGTCAATGTAGCATGCCCAACGTCAAAAGTGCACATGGTTGATAAGGGAATGCCACGACGAGCAGTTGCCAGTCGGGAATACCTTTCCACCTTTTCTCTTCGAAGAGATTTAGTGCTAATCGTGACGGCTTCAGTTTTTTTCTCTGCCAAAATTAATTCGCAACAAAAACAGAATCGGCGCGTCTACGCACTGCTGCATACAAACAGACATCCGATTGACACGTGCCTAGAAGCACCGTCTATAATCAGCACCCTTTGCTCCCTTATCGGAACCCACGCCCCGACCGGCCGACCTCATGAAGAAGGCGTTGCTCCTCATCCTACTGATCGTACTTCCCTGGCAAGCGATTGCCGCGGCTGAACGCACGCTCACGCATGTGATGTCGAGCCAGGCCGCCGGCGGTTTCGAGCAGGTTGGTAAGCACTTGGCAGAGCACGAGGCCCACGTCTTGCATCACCACGAAGCCCATGACGACGGTGACGCGCATGTCGATCAATCCGAAAAATCGGTCCAGCACTTGAACGACTACGAGCACGGTTGCGGCGCGGCTTTACTGTGGCCGGCGGCGCCGGTGTTGTCTGCCATTGCCCTTCCCCGTCTCCCTCCCATACCGTTGCCGGAAACGTTCTCCGATCGCAGCACGCTTCCGCCTCTCCCGCCTCCCCGCGCCCGCGCCTGAGGCGCGGGCTCCGTCGCATCGACAACACACGCGCACCCGATGCGCGTGCGGCCCGCTGGTTTGAATCCTGTTCAATCTGCAGAGGCTTTACATGCAAATATCATCATCAAGGTCGCGTGCACGGTCACGCGGCCGGCACGCGGCATCGAGCACGCTCTCCGTCCGCGGTGCGGTCATCGCCGCACTGTTCGGCAGTGCCATCTCGCTCGCACATGCCGAAACCCCTTCGTTCAGCGCCCTCCTCGCGCGCGCCCAAGGCAGCGCGCCCCAGCTGCTGGAACAGATGGCCAACGTGCGCGCCGCCCAGGCCGACGTGCGCCAGGCCAGCGCCTGGCGCAATCCGACGCTCGACGCCACCTTCGAAAACCTGCATGCCCCCGAGACCGGCGGCGTCAGCCAGCGGCAGGACACCTACGCCCTGACCCAGGTATTCGAACTCGGCGGCAAGCGCGCTGCCCGGATCGAAGCCGAGCAGCACAAAGCCGCCGCGGCCGGCACGCGTGAACGCCAGGCCCGCCTGACCTTCGCCACCGAACTAGCGCTCGCCTATGCCATTGCCGAGGCCATGCAGGAACGCCAGGCCGTCGCCGAAGCCGCCCTCGAGCGTGCCGGCGACGACTTGCGGGCCGCGCAAGCCTTGGTAAAAGCCGGCCGCGAAGCCGAACTGCGGCTCGCCCAGGCCCGCGCCAGCGCGGCCGCGGCCAGCGCAGCGCAGCAGTCGGCGGTCGCCGACGCGACCGAAGCCCTAGCGCGCCTCGCCGCACTGGTCGGTTCTTCCGAACCGTTCACGCGCATCGACCACCCGTTCATGGCCAGGGTCGCGGCGGCGGGCACGGCATCAGGCACCGCAGCAGCCACGGCGGCGGCCTGGACGCCCGAGCAGTCGCCGGCGCTGGCAGCAGCCGCCGCCGAACGCGACGCCTTTGTCGCCCAGGTGCGGGTCGAGCAAAAGCGCGCCATTCCCGACATCGGCGTGTCCCTCGGCGTGCGCAGGTTTGCCTGGAGCAGCGAGCGGGCCGCCACGGTCGGGGTAACGGCCAGCATCCCGCTGTTCGACCGTAACCGCAGCGGCGTCGACGCCGCCCGCGAGCGCGCCAACGGCGCCGCCCTGCGGGTCGAAGCGGTCCGCCTCGACGCCGTGGCAGCGCGCCGCGCAGCGCTGGCCCAGGCTGCCGCGTCGGAACAACGCCTGAAGGCTGCCGAGGAAGGCGAGACGGCCGCCCTCGAAGCCTACCGGCTCGGACGCGTGGGCTATGAAGCCGGCAAGACGCCGCTGCTCGAATTGCTGTCAATCCGCCGCGCCCTATCCGAGGCGCAGGCACTCACCATCGACACCCGCTTGGCCCGCGTGCGCGCCCTGGCCGCCCTATCCCTGGCCGAAGGCCGACTCGTATTTGGAGAAGCACCATGACTGACAAATCCATCCGTCAAATGAACTGGCCGCTTGCGGCCGGCCTTGCGGCGGTCGCCGCGGCGCTCGGCTTCGGCGCTGCCCACTGGACGGCGGCTCGCAACACCCCCGTCGGGGCCCCGGTGGCGCAGGCAGCCAAGAGGGCACCCGCCGGAGCGAGCGCCGGCATCGCCGAGATCACGATTCCGGCCGAGTACCTGAAGGTCGCCAACATCGCCGTTGAACCGGTCGCCAGCGGCGGCCTGGACGCTGAAATCCTGACCACCGGCACCGTGTCGGCGCTGCCCAACAGCGAGGCCCTGATCGTCGCTCGCGCCTCGGGCAACGTGACGCGCGTACTGCGCCAGCTGGGCGACACGGTGCGTGCCGGCGACGTGCTGGCCCAGGTCGAAAGCCAGGAAGCGGCCACCATGGCCGCCGACCGGAAAGTGGCCGCGGCCCGCGCCGAGCTGGCACGCAAAGCCTACGCGCGCGAAGCCTCGCTATTCCAGCAGGGTGTGACGCCGCGCCAGGAACTCGAAGCCGCGCAGTCGGCCTTGGCGGTCGCCGAGAGCGAAGCGCAGCGCGCCAACGCCGTCGCGCGCGCCGCGCAGGTGTCGAACGACGGCCGCTCGGTGGCGGTACGCAGCCCCATCGCCGGCAAGATCACGGCCGAATCCGTGACGCTGGGCGGCTTCGTCCAGCCGCAGACGGAACTCTTCCGCGTGGCAGGCAATGGCCCGGTCAAAGTCGAAGCGCCGGTCCCGGCATCCGACATCGACCGCATCGCTGCCGGCGACACGGCCACCATCCTGGCCGGCGATGCGTCGATCGCAGCCAAAGTGCGCTCGGTGACGCCGACGGTCGGCGGCAGCACGCGCGCTGCGACCGTCATACTCGAGCCGCTCGCAGGAACCAAGCGTCTGGTGGTCGGCGAAGGCGTGCAGGTCCGCCTGCATGTAAAAGAAAACAGCGTCGGCATGACGGTGCCGGAAGATGCGGTACAGAACATCGAGGGCCGCGACGTCCTGTTCGTACGCACCCAGGCCGGTTTCCGTGCCCAGCCGGTCCTGGTGGGCAAACGCAGCCGCGGCATGGCGCAGATTGTTTCGGGCGTGCAGCCCGGCGCCCAGGTCGCCACGCACAATGCCTTCCTGGTCAAGGCGGACATGATCAAGAGCGAAGAGGACTAAGATGATCGATTCCATCCTTACCGGATCGGTCCGCTCGCGCTGGCTGATCCTGTTCCTGACCCTGGTGGTGGCACTGGCCGGCGCCTGGCAGCTGAACCTGCTGCCGATCGACGTCACGCCCGACATCACCAACAAGCAAGTGCAGATCAATACCGTCGTCCCGACCCTGAGCCCGGTCGAGATCGAAAAGCGCGTCACTTTCCCGATCGAGACGGCCCTGTCTGGCCTGAACGGCGTGGAAAACGTGCGCTCGTTCTCGCGTAACGGCTTTTCCCAGGTCACCGCGGTCTTCAAGGAGAGCGCCGACCTGTACTTCATGCGCCAGCAGGTGTCGGAACGCCTGGCGCGGGCTCAGCCCGATTTGCCGGACGGGGCGGTGCCGCAAATGGGGCCGGTCTCGACCGGTCTCGGCGAAGTCTTCCACTACAGCGTGGAATTTGCCCACCCCGGCGGCAAGGGCGCGCCGCGCGCCGAGGGCAAGCCAGGCTGGCAGCCTGATGGCAGCTTCCTGACCGATAGCGGCGAGCGCCTCGGCGAGCGTGTGGCGCAACTGGCCTACCTGCGCACCGTGCAGGACTGGATCATTCGTCCGCAACTGCGCACCACGCCGGGCGTGGCGGACGTCGATTCGCTGGGCGGCTACGTCAAGCAGTACGTGGTCGAACCCAATTCGGCGCGCCTCGCGTCCTACGGCATTTCGGTCGCCGAACTGGGACGCGCACTGGAAGAAGCCAACGTCTCGGTCGGCGCCAACTACATCCGCCGCTCGGGCGAATCCTACCTGGTGCGCGCCGATGGCCGTATCCGCGGCCTGGACGAGATCGCCCGCGCCGTGGTCGCCACGCGTGACGGCGTTCCCGTCACCGTGGGCCAGGTCGCGAATGTCGCCATCGGCGGAGAATTGCGCAGCGGCGCGGCCAGCCGCGACGGCTCCGAAGCCGTCGTCGGCAGCGCCCTGATGCTGGTCGGCGCCAACAGCCGCACCGTCGCCCACGCGGTCGGCGAAAAGCTGACGGCCATCTCGACCACCCTGCCCGAAGGGATCCGTATCGTGCCGACGCTGGACCGGTCGCAGCTGGTGGTGGCCACCATCTCGACGGTGGCGAAAAACCTGGCCGAGGGCGCGCTGCTGGTGATCGTGATCCTGTTCGCCCTGCTGGGTAACTGGCGCGCCGCCCTGATCGCCGCGCTCGTCATTCCGCTGTCGCTGCTGATGAGCGCGATCGGCATGAATTCGCTCGGCATTTCCGGGAACCTGATGAGCCTGGGCGCGCTCGACTTCGGCCTGATCATCGACGGCGCCGTCATCATCGTCGAAAACACGCTGCGCCGCCTGGCCGAACGCCAGCATCGCGAAGGGCGCCTGTTACTGCTGAAAGAGCGCCTGGAAGAAGTCGTGGCCTCGTCGCGCGAGATGCTGCGCCCGACCATCTACGGCCAGCTGGTGATCTTCCTCGTGTTCCTGCCCTGCCTGACTTTCCAGGGCGTGGAAGGCAAGATGTTCTCGCCGATGGTCATTACCCTGATGCTGGCGCTGGCCTCGGCCTTCGTGCTGTCGCTGACCTTCGTGCCGGCCATGATCGCGGTCCTGATGACGGGAAGGGTCTCGGAGAAAGAAGTACGCATCGTCGCCGCAAGCAAGACCCGATACGAGCCGTGGCTGCGGCGCGCCGTCGCCCGTCCGCTGCCTTTTGTCGGCGCCGGACTGGGCGTGCTGGTGCTGGCCGCGATCGCGTTCAGCTTCGTCGGCCGCGAGTTCATGCCGACCCTGGACGAGCAGAACCTGAACCTGTCGTCGGTGCGCATCCCCTCGACCTCGATCGAGCAGTCGGCGGAACTCGACCTGCCGATCGAACGCGCCATCCTCAGCCTGCCCGAAGTGAAAACGGTCTACTCGAAGGCCGGTACCGCCAGCCTGGCGGCCGACCCGATGCCGCCGAACGCCTCGGACAACTACGTCATTCTGAAGCCGAAGGACCAATGGCCGGCCGGCGTGACGACCAAGGAACAGGTAATCGAGCGCATTCGCGCCAAGACCGCGCCGATCGTCGGCAACAACTACGACGTCACCCAGCCGATTGAGATGCGCTTCAATGAGCTGATCGGCGGCGTACGCAGCGATGTCGCGGTCAAGGTCTATGGCGAGGACCTCGACCAGCTGGCCGCCAGCGCCAAACGCATTGCGGCTGTGCTGCGCAGCGTTCCTGGCGCGTCCGACGTGCGCGTGGCCCAGACCGAGGGTTTCCCGACCTTCGACATCGCCTTCGACCGCGCCGCGATCGCGCGTTACGGCCTCACGGTGAAGGAAGTGGCAGACACAGTCTCGACCGCGCTGGCCGGACGCGAAGCGGGCCAGATCTTCGAGGGCGACCGCCGCTTCGACATCGTGGTGCGCCTGCCGACCGCGCTGCGCAACGACCTCGACGCGCTCGGTGCACTGCCGGTGATGCTGCCGGCTGCGAACGAGGGCTCACGTGCCTCGGTGCCGCTGCGCCAGCTGGTGCAGTTCCGCTTCACCCAGGGCCTGAACGAAGTCAGCCGCGATAACGGCAAGCGCCGTATCTACGTGGAGGCCAACGTCGTCGGCCGCGATCTGGGCAGCTATGTGGACGAGGCGCAGGCCCGCCTGGCGAACGAAGTGCGGCTCGCGCCCGGCTCCTGGATCGAGTGGGGCGGGCAGTTCCAGAACCTGCGCGCGGCCACCGAGCGCCTGGCCATCATCGTACCGGTCTGCTTCGTGCTGATCGCGGCGGCCCTGTACATGGCAATCGGCAACGCCATGCTGACGGCAACCGTGCTCACGGCGGTGCCGCTGGCATTGGCGGGCGGCGTGTTCGCCCTGCTGCTGCGCGGCATGCCCTTCTCGATCTCGGCGGCGGTCGGCTTCATCGCCGTCTCCGGCGTGGCGGTCCTGAACGGCCTGGTGCTGATCTCGGCTATCAACAAGCGCTTGGCCGACGGCGCGCCGGCAAGTGATGCGGTGATCGACGGCGCCCTGGAACGCCTGCGCCCGGTCCTGATGACGGCCCTGGTGGCTTCGCTCGGCTTCGTGCCGATGGCGATCGCCACCGGCACCGGCGCCGAGGTGCAAAAGCCGCTGGCGACCGTCGTCATCGGCGGCCTGATCACCTCGACCGTGCTGACGCTGTTCGTGCTGCCGGCAATCACCGGCATGGTGCTGCGACGCAGGAAGACCCCGTCTGACGAACCGCGCGCGGCACGGGTGGAAGCTGTTTGAAGCACCAATCCGGCGCTCGTTCATCGAGGTGGGCGTCGGGTGTCGAAGCGGGAAGGCAGGCCGCCGATCGCGGCAAACAGGGGCTGTGGATTACCGCAGCCATGGAGGTGGTCGAGATTACCGCCGGGTGGTGGGTCGACCCGATGGCGCCGCAGGCAGATGGCTGGTACATGCGCTCGCACTCCCTTGCAATTGGCCTGAGTGCCTTCGCCGACGCGGCCACACCGAAGTATGCCAAAACCTGGACTTCGCGTTCGGCACTTGGAAAATCGAGATCATTTCCCTGGGACCGCGGCGGCCCCTGGTCATGGTCACAGCCATAAGAACGATCACGGAGACAACGGTCACGACAGGCATCAAGAGGATAACCTAAAATTCGCCTATATCGATGTGATCGCGGACGCTGCTATCTCGGCACCGCCGATCACGGCCTCTTCGGCGGCTCGATGTTAGGCTGGGGAGGCTGGACCCGCTGATTGGGATTGCGGGCGCCATCCCTGCGGGCCTTTGGGGCAAAAACCTCATCAAGGAAACCGGCAAGGTGTGCTGGGCCGTGAGATGGACGCGCCGGTGGCCGATGAAGTCCGCGAGGTCGTGGGAGCCGACGTGAGTGATGGCGACATTAGGATTGTGGACGTGCATGCGCGGCGAATCGGGTGCCAATCCTATGCATGCGCCGTAACCGTGGTGCCACGCAATCGGTCCCTCAGTGCGACCGCCATACGCGAGCGCTCGAAGTGCGCGAAGAGATCGGCCATTCGACCATCGAACTGCATTACCGTCGATAACTGAACAGTATTGGGAGAAACAGCATGCTTTGGATCGTGACGAAATACATTATTACCGCCGGCGTCGTATTGGTTTCTGAATTCGCCAAACGCAGCGACAAGCTGGGCGCACTAGTGGCCGCTCTGCCGATGGTCACGATCTTGACGCTTATATGGCTACATGTCGAAAAACAGCCCGCCGCCAAGGTAACCAACCACGCATTTTATACGTTCTGGTATGTAGTTCCAACGCTGCCGATGTTCCTGGCGTTCCCCATGCTGTATTCCCGCCTTGGCTTCTGGCCCGCGCTCGCCGCCTGCGTTGTCCTGACGGTCGTGTGCTTCGCGGTATTCGCGGCAGTGCTCAAACGATTTGGCATCGCGCTGATCTAGGAACAGCAGGGCATCCGCTACTCGGGCCAAGACCTGCCACACTCCCACTCGCCCGATCGTAAACAAGCTACTACTTATCAGAATGGCGGTGAACACTGCGTGCAATCAGCGGTTGGCCAGCACCTTCTTAACCTCAATGTCCTGAGATCTTCTCTGTGCTGACACACTCGACGTTGCGGCCTATCGACAAGCTCCGTATCTCGACCGTAGTAGCCTGCCGCTAATCCTCCCTCGTCCGCTTCACCCTCATCGACACCTCATCACCGAGTAACTGCGACCATTGATCGATCAGTTGTCACATCTAACGTTGCCCCCATGATCCCAACAGCCTCATTGCTACGAATTTGCTACGGAAGAGAACTGGCTTCCTCTGTAACCGCCTCTTCCTCGGTCCCGTCCATCACGGGAGCGGCGGCAGTTAAGATAGCTTGCCAATTCAGTCTGCCCGAGCGTTCATCAGCTCTTCCGCTCATCGAAAACTCAACGCGATCGTAAGATCGTACGGTCGAGCGCAGTTCTTCTGCAGTTTTTTCTATCTAATTCGACATTATGGTTTCTAATGTCGAACAAGAACGAATGTGTCCTGCCGTCTTCTTGACGCGCCAGAGGCGTTCCCTGAGCTGTAACCGTGGTATCACATCCAAGAGTTGTGTCCAGCGGTGATCAGGGGTGTGAGTCAGGTTGCTCCGCTCTCTGTACAGCCAAACCGAAAGCTTATTGCGGCGGCCGGCCTGTCGCAGAGACAATTTGCCTACGGCGTGCCTCTAGCTCCTGCTCCAGCTTCGGGTCGCGGCCGTGGATATCCGTCGCAAAGCGGGGCTCCCTTCACTGTCGAAGGTGGCGGTGGCATAGAAAATCACCAAGGGAATCGCATGGATCAGATCGACGTGCCGGGCCGGGCCGGGTTGGAGGGCGCGCTGGATAGTGTCAGTGTTCCATTGACGCCGCTGGCCAAGCACATACTGCGCCATTAAGGCTGAATGCTCGACACGGATGCCGGCCGACCGCGGGTAATGTAGCGTCGCCGTTAACACATTCTCATGCGCAAAAAATCGGAGCAGAACAGGGGTCCCCTCGCTCCCCCCGAGCTGGACTTATAAGCAGCTTATGATCAATTGAGTGGCCCCGATTTCTGCGCCCTGAACGCTAGGCTCCAAGTTCATAAGCAGCTTATATTTGGTCGTCACACAACTCTTGCAAGCGGCAATGTGCATGGCGGCCTTCGGTGCCGCGTCAGGAGCGATAGCCCTGATGGGCACGTGCCATGGAAGAGTCAACGTGTTTAAGGAGGCGTACAACGCCACTTATAAGCAGCTTATATGTGAGGCCACCGGGACAAGGAAATTGCGCATTTTTGGTATCGGCCGCCGTGGACGCCCATGTTTTCGGAGGCGTCTATCACGCTAGGGCCTGAGCCCGGCGGAGGACTAAGAAATTTCGGCCCCGGGCCAGCGTAAAGCGCCTATATAAGCAGCTTATAAACGAGCCGGCGCGCAGGCTTCTGAGCCGGCAGTACGCTCGAACTGGGCTGTATAAGCTGCTTATATTCCTCTTGCTGCTCGAGTTTACTTTGCGTGCTAACCGCGAGTGCACCACGCACGACCATTCGGTAGTCTTATCAGCGCACGCCCACTTACTCTTCACCGTATTCGAAATCAGTGACCGAGGAGGCCGTCGGACAGGAATGGTTGCGGTTGGGGCAACTGTTCCGCCAGCTTGCAGCGGGCCGGAAGCGGTCTGGGCAGAAGCGAGGCGTTCGCTTGATCCGGTAGCAAGCCGATACGTTACGGACGTCATCGAGAATGCGTTAGCGCGTCGACACGAGTTCGCATTTGCGCTTATGTGATTGTCCAGTCTGCGCAACTATCCTGGCATTTGAACCGGCAAGGTTTGACGACCAGTTTTGGAAAAGCTGTGCAACCGAGCGTTTGCCAATGATGCTGCGGTCCCGCCCGTGCGCAATGAGTGACCGCACTCCAGCCGAACAACTCGCTTGCAACCATCCTATCGGCAACACTCATTTTCGACTGACATCGAATAGGACGCCTTACCATCCTCGTCACATAGCACCTCTTAATCGTGACACCATCGTCTGACCAGTCCAGGTCGCTCGATGTGAAGCCAAGTTGTCTGTAGAGGAACTGTTGCCTACGCTCCTCTGCCGCATATCGACCGCCACAAGCGTTGCCTCCTACGCTTACAAAAGCGAAACCGTTTTCTAAGCGGCTTGTACCGCCGTAACGCCTTGAATACATTGCAAATGAGAAAACACTGGTTGCGCGAAAATAATGCAAATTATCCTAAGTGCATGTTGACCCTTTGGATCGCATACTGGCGTCAACTTTCTCCAGTCGCACGCGTCGGCGCCAATGAAACCCGGCTTTTCGCGAGCGACACACTAGAACATACAATGCCGTGCACGTTCGTTCTAAAGTACGTGCAGATGCTGGGGAGAC
>Ga0209023_10004323_pt1 | contig 16260 bp, 13 predicted proteins | sample LakOneMetagenome_FD_187468 | JGI IMG/M metagenome (GOLD analysis project Ga0209023, IMG submission 187468) | Freshwater and sediment microbial communities from Lake Erie, Canada (SPAdes) (version 2) | ecosystem: Environmental > Aquatic > Freshwater > Lentic | place: Lake Erie, Canada... | reverse complement strand
CCGAATGACGCGGGGCATCACGCTGGTGGCGGCGCTGGCGAAGTACTCGCCGCGCCAGGTCCTGAACCTGGCCGAACGAGCAGCCAACACCAGAGACGAGATTCGGCGCGGCCCGAGCACCTCGTCGCCGCCTTCACCGCTCAGGAGCAGGCCGCCCGGGAGTTGTGCCCAGAGTTGGTCGCGTACCGCGAGTGTGGACGGCCAGATGACGCCGTGCTCTTTTACGAATTCGAGCGCAGCAGGCGAGACGAGGTCACTGTCGTCGAGTCTGATGTGCTGCCGCTCGCGCAATCCGAGGTAGTCGAGCATCACACGTTGGCACGCCTCGTCGTCGGAGTCGTCACTACCCCCGAAGGAGTAGATGATCGGGACCGGATCGGCGTGGCCAACTGAGCGACACGCGCGGGTCGCTGCGCTCAGCACGAGCGATGAGTCGCATCCGCCCGAGAACTCCACCATGACCGGTCGATCATCGAGCGAGTCGGCGATCATCTGTTGGAGTTGCTCAAACAGAGTTCGCTCCGTCGGGCGAGCGTCGACGCTCGGGCTGACGGCCTCCGTACCTTGATCGATACAGAAGCCCAGCCGAATCGAATCGATGCCCGCCCGTCGGATCATGCGGTATCAGGAACCGGTCGGCTGCTGCCCAGCGGTGAAGCCGGCGTCGACCAGCGTCACGAACTTGTTGGCCTCGGTGAGGTCGGCGACGGCGCCCATGTCTTCGATGGACGGCGTGGAGTAGGGCTTCTTGGTGTCTTCAGTCATGCCCTGAGTATCCCTGTCTGGAGCGGGACGGGGTATCGGCAACATCACCTAGGTGAAGTGCGCACTCCCGTGGTCCTTGGACGAGCTGTTCATGGACGAGCTGCCGATCGCCCGGGTGAACACCGAGAGGTACTCGGCCGCGAGCTCGCCCCAATCGAACCGTCCAGCGCGCTCTTGTGCGGCTCGGCCGAGGCGCTTTCCGAACTCGTCGTCGCTCAGGACTTCGACGAGACCATGTGTCAGAGCTGCTTCGTCCTCCATGTCGACGAGGAGGGCATGCAGACGGTCAGTCGCTGCTTCTTCGATTCCCCCGGTTCGGGTGGCGACGAGCGGCGTTCCCGAGGCCATCGCCTCGACCGAGACGAGGGGTAGGCCCTCATCGGCTCTGCTCGGCAGCACCACCGCACGGGCCCCCCGCATGAGAGCGGCCGCTTCATGCCGGTTCGCCCGGCCGAAGAACTCCACTCGATCGGCGACACCGAGCTCGAGTGCGAGCGCCCGGAGCTGAGGTTCCAGGGGGCCGTCGCCGGCGAGCACGAGATCGATCGGCACCTCATCACTGATGCGAGCGATCGCTCGCATCAGGATGTCGAAGCCCTTCTGGGGCACGAGGCGTCCGAGAGCGAACACGTACGGTCGATCGCGCCGATACGGACCAGCGGTCGCGAAGAGCTGAACGTCGGTGCCGTTGAAGACGACCGCTCCCCGATCCCCGAACTTGCGACCGACGAAGTCTTCGACGTCTCGCAGTGTCTTCGCCGAACACGCGGTAAAGGCGTCGGCGTGCGTCGCGATGTCACGCAGCCACGCCTGGGCACGTCGATCTCGCTGGAACAACCGGCTGGCGTCCATCGTGAGCTCGCCTTGCGCGGTCGCCACGATCGGGATCCGCATTTGCCGGCTGGCGCGCATGGCATACAAGCCGTTGGTGCTGATGCACTGCACGTGGATCACATCGGTTCCGTGGCGGGCCAGGATCTTGCGTACCCGACGGCTCACGAGTCTCGTGGTCAGTCCGTAGGTGGCTCGTGACTTGAGCGTGTCGACAGGCGAACGGAAGGGAAGCCGGAACACCCGTACCCCGTCCAGCACCTCGTCGCGGGGGAGTTCTCGTGGCCACTGATTCGTCAGGACGATCACTTCGTGGCCCTGGCGCTGATATGCGAGGGCGAGCTGTTTGACGAGTTCCTCGACGCCACCCAGGCTCGGCTCATACGCGCTGGCGAAGACTGCGATTCGCATCGTTACGGGTTCCTACGTTGGTCACGGGTCGACGCCCAGCGGTCGAGATCGGCAAGAGCCCGATCAAGCTCGTCCGTCGGAACCGTCACGTCGTCATTGGCAAGGTCACTGCAGCGCACGCCACGGTACGGGGCTCCGAGGCAAGCAGCCAGGTTCACGTACTCGGCTCCGCCGTAGGCACCCCGGAGCTCGACGAGAGCAGCGTGTGGCGCGGCGATGAGATTCGTGAGACCGGCGCCGTGCAAGCCGACGATGAGCCGGGCGCCGGCGCACATTCTCACCTGATCCAGCAGCGAAAGACTCTCCGGCTGGACGGGTCGCACGTGGTGCCTCGCGAGCACTGTATTGACGTCGTCCTCGTTGACCACGGCGCGCCATGCTCCGGGTCGTCGGCTGATGTAGATCCGGTCGTCTGAGCGGTCGACGGGTCCGGCCGCCGCGAGCAATCGGGCCCTGAGCCAGGCGAGACTCCGCGGCGATGCGCCCAGCCCCGATCCTGGTTGCCAAGGAACGACCAGGCGCTTCACGAGAAGCGGTCCCTGCGCCGGGTTCCACCCGAGCGTCGGGACGTCGGGCGAGACGATACGCACGGACTCGGCCTGGAACGCCGGGCCACCCGACCTCGTCAGGACGGTTGCCTTCATTGCCATCTTCGCCCGCAACACCTCGAGCACTTCGAGTTGGGCGCACGATTCGGTCAGCCAGTGGAAGTAGTTGGGGTCGAATCGGCCGACGACGCTGAGGAGTGTCCCGTCATGCACTCGTTCGGCCGACGCGGTGAAGGCTCGAGTGCGAACGAAGTCGTCCACATCTGCCCGTCGCTCGAGCGCAAACGACCAGGGATGGTTGCGATAGGGGCTGAGCAGAACCCGACCGTCCCTCGTCACGGGCGTCGCGTGTTCTCCGATCAGCCACACGTCGTCAAGGACGATCGCAGACGGCCGGCTGAGCCGGTATGTCGGGAGCTTCGGCCAATCTGATGGCAGGTTGCGGATGGTTCGGCGAGTCGCAGGCACGATCTCAGGCGTCCCGAACTCCACGCACGCATCCGCTCGCTGTGCGAGCCGGCGGAACGTTGTCAGTCGACCTCGCGTTGGTTGCGGCACGCCTCGCACGGCAGGCCCGAACTTGCCGAGCGCGGCCCGGAACATCGCCGACTGATGAAGACGACGGGAGACGTCGAGGAACGTTGGCCGATCTGTCATCAGTGCGCTACCGCATCCAGGTACGACGCGCGAAAGATGGAAGTGTCCGGCGCTTCGACAGGAGCATCGGCGATCGCTTCATCGTGCTCGCCGAGGAGCAACCGCCGCCACGGATTGCGTGGATCGGATCGGATCGTGACCAACTCGTCTCGAGCGTGCCGACGGAGCGTCGCCCACGAGCCTCCAGTGTCCGCTCGAGTCGAGGCGCACAAGATGTGGGCCGACAACAATTCGCCATGCCAGCTCTGGGGCGGCCTCACCCGTTCCTCAAGACCGATCATTCGGGCCCACCCCTCCTCGCCGAGAAGCGCCCGTTCGATAGCCGATGTCCAGGTCGCCCCCCCGAGCGTCTTGCGGACCCTGCGGAGCATGACCCCGACCGGAAGGCTCACACCGAACCTTCGGGCTCGTTCGAGCAGTTGTGGCCACTGCACTCCATCGGCCCCTGCCCCGAGCTGGATGTCCCGGAGCCAGCCGAGCCGGTGGCCGCCGGCAAGGCACGCGTGCACCGCCAGGTGGATCAGGGTGTCCGTCGGATCGAGGGTCGGGGCCATGAGTCCCTGCCCGAGATCGACGTACCGCCGACGCTCGAGCAACTCTGCGTCGTGCCACCGGAACTGGTGCCGGAGCTGTTCGTCGTACAGCAGTGACCAGTGCAGGTCCACGAGCGCCCCGGAATCGAACCGCAGGTTGAGTTCGGCCTTGAACAGGCGAAGGACCTCGCGCCAATCCTGTTCGATGAGCCGGCCTCCCGCACGTTCGATGATGGCGAGCGCCATCGGGAACTGCGGTCGGGCCACCAGCAGGTCGAGGTCGGCATAGGAACGGAGATCCGGACGCGGATACAGCGTCTCGGTCACGACCGGACCCTTCGCGACGAGCCACGGGAGCCCAGCGTCGTCGAGGAGGCGACCGAGGCGTTGCAGCTCGAGCGAGAGCAGCATGTGTCGGATCACCCCGTGCCGATACCGCTGGCTGAGGATGTCACGGACGATCGGTGGCACATCGACATCCGCAAGAGCCACGTGTGCTGCGAGCACGATGCCATGCCGATCGCACGCCCGTGGGAGGTGGACGATGCTGTTCCCGCACTCGGCGACGAGGTCGTGCGGGACCGGCGACCCGTCGGTCGTGGCGATATGAACCAACAACTGGCTCAGACCATGACGTTCATTCACGGCCACCCCCTGACGCCACGACCAGGTCGGCGTACTGGCGGGCAGTGTTCTTGAAGTCGTACGTCGCTCGTCGGTCGAGGCCTGCCGCGGAGAGTTCGGCACGTGCCGAACCGTCGACCAGGAGGCGCACGAGCTCCCAGCCGAGCGAGCGGTCCTCGGCGAGCACTCCGACGGCTCCGTTCTCGAGCACTTCTCGCGCACCAAGGTTCGGTGAGGCCACCACCGGCGTGCCACTGACCATCGCCTCGATATAGGGCACGCCGAAACCCTCGTAGATGCTGGGGAGGCAGAACACCCACGCTCTGCGGTACCGGTCGGCGAGCTCCTCATCGCTCACACGACCGAGCACCTCGATGTTCGGTCCGCCGGGAGCGTCGCCGCACACCATCCACAGCTGGGCGTCGGGAACGCGGGGGAGCACATAGTCCACGAAGGTCTCCTGGAGGAGCCGGCCACGCTTGCGGCGTGCGTACGTGCCCACGAAGAGGATGGTGGGCCGCAACTCCTTCCCGACACCCTCATCGGGGTGAAAACGTTCGAGATCGACGCCGTTCGGGATGACGGTGTGGCGCCAAGGGAAATAGCGCAGGGACGCCTTCGAGACTCCGACGATGCCAGGCGTTCGTAGCGCCGAAACAAGCTCCGTGAGCCCGAGGAAGAGCATGCGCACCTTCTCCTTGGCTGACGGCACGAACCGCGCTTCATCAAAGCAGGTGCCGTGCATCGTTCGCAGGTGAACCGGCACCGCGTCCTTCCGCACGAAGTGGTCATCGCCCTGGGCGAGGAGTGCGTCGAACGAGCTCAGGTCGAGTGATCGCAACGTCCACCCCCACCGCACCGTCCGCAATCGGCCGGACAGCGGCACCCGACGGTGGGTGTACAGGGCGTCCTCACATTCGACGGCAGGGCTGAACATCGTCACGTCGTGGCCGATCTCGACCAACGCGTTGGCCAGCCGGTGGCTCATCCACCCCGCACCGATCTTGCTCTCCGAGGGCAGGTAGTAGCTCGTCACCGCGAGCCGCAGGCGCGTGGCCGAAGTCATCGCTCACTCAGCAGGCGACGGTAGATCCGCTCCACCTGTGGGCCGATCCGCTCGGGCCGGAATTGAGCGGCGCGAAGGCGGCCGCGTTCGCCGAGTCGGTTGCGCAGGGCAGGGTCGTCGGCAAGCCGCCGCAAGGCATCCGCCAAGGCATCGATGTCAGATGGCGTGACGAGCAGCCCATCGACATCGTTGCGGATGATCTCGAGTGGACCTCCTGCAGCTGATGCCACGACTGGGAGTCCGGCGGCCATGGCCTCCACGACCACTTGACCGAACGGCTCCGGGATGATCGAGGCATGAACGACGACCTCGAGCCGGTCGAGGTAGGGCGAGATGTCGTCGACGTGGCCGGTGAATTCGACCCGCTCCGAGATGCCGAGTTGACGGGTGAGGGCCGCGAGCTCATCGCCGAAATCCGACTCACCGAACAATGCCCCGCCCACGACCACCGCTCGTTCTGCGCCATCCGGGAACGCCTGTGCGAACGCCCGGAGGAAGATGTCCTGCCCCTTCCATGGGGCGATACGTCCGATCATGCCCACGCAGAGATGTCCGGGTTCGGGTCTCGCCGCCCGTCGCTGGGTGACGGGGTCGTAGACGACAGGGCTGGCGGCGACTGCGACGAGCCCGTTCCGGCCGGCCAAGGTCGACCGCGTCGCATTCGAATTGGTGATGATCGCCGAGGGCAGGAATCGGGCGAGGAATCGAATTGCGCTCACCGCTGGTCGCGGCAGGTAGTCGTCGGCGATGCGATCTCGGACGTGCCAGACGACCGGGACACCTGCGAGCCGGCCGGCGACCCCCCCATAGATCGCCGCCTTCAGCGTGTTGGTATGCACGAGATCGACATCGAGTCTGCGGAGCTCACGAGAGATCCGAAGGCTGTAGCGGGCGGTCGAAAGCACGGCGCCGATCGGGAGCCGGCCCGGCCGGATACGGTTGCGCTTCACCGTGCGAGCTGTGGCGGACATGGGGATGATCTCGACCTTCGCCCCGGCCTCCACGAGCTTGCTCACGATCGGCCCGTCCTCGCCCAACAACACGATGGGCTCGACATTCGTCAGCCCCGGGAGGAGCCGCGCCAGAGCGAGTTCTCCACCAGAGGCGACCGCGGTGTGGCCCAGGTAGGCGACACGCATTCGCTCCGGCGCCGGGGCGAGCGACGAATCGCCGGTGAGAACGGCGAGGAATTGCTCGGCGCGAGCGGCCCAACTCGGTGTATCGACGACGACGGTCGCGCGGCGGTCCGAGAGCAGCCCACGTAACGCATCGGCGAAACCCTCTCGATCGGCGATCACGACGGGAGCACCGAGCTCTCGGAATCCGGCCACCGGGGTCGCAAGCGTCGGCCGGCCGACAGCCAGGCACTCATAGGCCTTGATGGGATCGAGGCTCTCGGTGAATCTCGAAACGACGTGCGGCACGATCACGACATCCGCGTGTTGCAGATATGCAGGTACGGCCTCGTACGCCTTGGGCCCGAGCAGCGAGACGTTCGGCAACGTGCCGAGCCGGGCATTCGTGGCCCCCGACAGCGAATTCGGTCCGACCAACACGATCGAGATTCCGGGGACCTCCGACGACAGCCGAGCGATGAGCTCCACATCGATCCGGTCCTCGTGGAGCGAGCCGACATAGACCGAAGTCGGGCCGGGAGGAAGGTCGTCGGGTCGAGGTTGGGGGGCCCGGAAGTGTTCGACATCGACGGCATTCGAGATGAGGTGGGTCAGGCGGAACTCCGATCGCCGCCGGGCGAGCTCGGGGGAACATACGACAACTTCGTCGGCCATGCGCATCAGGTTCGTCTCCCGGCGCTGTACTCGAGCGAGCTGTCGAGCAGGCAGACTCGAGTCGAGCCAGTCGTCGGTGATGTCGTAGACGGCGCGCCAGCTGTGCTTGGCGACGATGCCATCGTAAGTGCTGTCGTTGACCCAGAGCGTCGGCTGGTCGAGCCCCGCCTCCGCGATCGCCCAGAGAACCTGTCGGTTGAGTGAACGATCGACCCACGGCCACACGGAGCGGGGTAGCCACTTGCGCGGCTGGAACAGCAGCACCCGCTGATCGCCAACGAGTGGTCGTAACGTTCGGGCTCGGAGCCCGGGCAGACGGCGGAACCGAACGATCTCGTGCAATACGTCCTGAGGCGGCTCGATCCACAGCACCTTCAGCTGTGGTTGCATCTGCAATAACTCGCGTACGAACAGCTGGTTGCGGCGCCAGACCTCGTCCCATGGCTCGAGCGACAAGACGACGAGATCCGCACCGGCTCTCGGCGGTCGTTCGGCAGGGGCCACAGAGAAGGGACTTCGGAGGAGGACCTTCACGGTTCGTTTGATCTGGCGCCGACGGGCCGCAAGACGGCCGCTCGAACGATCGGTCAGCTCGAGTGGGAGCCACCGCAACAACGACGCCACGAGCCCCGCAAGCCGATACGAGAAGAGCGCCGCTCCGCCGTGGTGGGTCATCACGAAGAGCTCGGAGCCTCGTGCGAAGTGTTCCGCGACCAGGTCGCTCGACTCTCGACCCGAGGCTCCTCCCTCATGATCGACGAGCGCTTCGGAGCACAACACGACGCCCAAGCCCGACATCGTCGCCCGGTAGCAGAGGTCGGCCTCCTCGCCGTAGAGCCAATAACGCTCGTCGAAGCCGCCGAGTTGGTCGAACGCTTGGCGCCGGACGAGGAAGCACGCGCCGACGACGAACCCTGGGCCATCTTGCCGGGCGAGTCGGTGGACCCCGAAGGCCTCTCGCCACATCGTCCCAGCCGCGGGGAACGGCCACCACGACCGTTGCGGGCTCCCATCGGTGTTGCGGAGCGTCGCCCCGACCACCGCCACGCCCGGTCGGTCAAGTTCGGCGAGGAGAGCGTCGATGGCGCCCGGCGTGAGTCGGGCATCCGGGTTGAGGAAGAGGATGGCGTCGCCCGTTCCCAGGCGTGCTCCTTGGTTGGCCGCCGCGCCGAACCCGAGGTTCGCACGGTTCAAGATCGATATGGCGCCGAGGGCAGCCGCTCGCTCGGCAGCGGCGTCCCCGGACGCGTTCTCGATCACGAACAGCCGAAGGTCCGGTCGGCGTGGAATCGAGCGGAGACATGGTTCGATGGCGTCGGCGCTGCGATAGGTGACGACGACGATGTCGAGACTCATCCCGCCACCGCTTCGTACAAGGCGGCATGGGCCGCCGCGATCTCCGGCCAGCTGTAGCGCCGGACGGCGGCCAGCCCGGCCTCTGCGATCGAACGACGGAGATCGGGAGCACTGGCGAGGCGTGTGATCGCTTCTGCCCACTGGGCGACATCGGCCTCGGGAACCACGATGCCCGCCTGCCCGATCACCTCAGGTATCGAGCCGCTATCGGATCCGATGACCGGAGTTCCGGATGCCATCGCCTCCACCACCACGCGCCCGAACTGTTCGACCCACGATGGTGTGGTCTGCGAGGGCACGACAACCGTGTGCAGTGACCGATAGACTTCCGGAAGGTCCGCATGCGGAGTGAATCCGTGGAAGACGACACGCCCCGTCAAACCCCTGGCCTCGACCAGATCGCGCAGGCGCTGCTCGTCGGGACCGGTCCCGAAGAGATGAAATTCCACGTCCGGGTTCACCGACTGGAGCGCCTCGATCACGACCGGGATGCCCTTGCGCCACTCGAGCCGCCCGACGTAGCCGAGTCGAAATGGCGGGCTCGAGGGCGCCACGCTCGGAGGCGAGAACCGGTCGACATCGATTCCGAGACCGATGATGCGAACGTCGCCGCTGAAGCCCTTGCGCCGGAAGATCTCGCCGGCCTCGGCGTTGCAGCAATAGGTTCCTGCGGCCGTTCGCAACGCCAATCGCTCGAACCACCGGAACGGGACGGGAAACCGCTTCTCGATGTTCTGAGCACCGTAGAAGAGCACCGGTGCCTTGCTTCTGGCCAGGAATCGAAGCGACAGCAGTTCGAGCGCGGCAAGGCTTGCCGGTTCCTCGTGGACGTCGAGAACATCGACCACGCCCGAGCGCAATGCGCGCCATATGGGCCGGGGGTCGTAGCAGAACAGGTAGGGGTGCTTCCCAATCGTCGGAGCCACGGTGACGAACTGGTCGGAGCCCTTGTCGATGGTGACCGTTGCTCCGCCCTCGTTCCAGGACTTCGGGCTGATGAGCTCGATGTCGTGGCCGCGCATTCGCAGTTGTCGGTCTCGTTCACGCCATGAATCGACAACGCCGGAGTGATACACGCGCAGGACCTTCATCTCGAGAACCGCCCGTTGCCCGTCGCGGCGACTTCGTCGGCGATCGCCCAGATCTTGGGCGTGATCCTGCTCCACTCGTACTCGCCGACCGATCCGGCGGATTCGTGCGCCCAGCGTGGGAGCACTCCCGGTACCAGCGCACGTGAGATCGCGCTCGCGAGTTCGTCGGGGCTGTCGGGGTCGTCGAGTAGCAAACCATTCACGTCCTCGATCACCGCGCCCGCCGCTCCCGCGGTGCGGCTCACGATGACCGGCAGGCCGGTGGCCAACGCTTCCACTACGACGAGACCGAACGGCTCGTAACGGGCGGGGAGGAGGAGAACATCGGCGGCAGCGAAGTACTCGTTCACCGTCGAGGTCGGACCACGCCACGTGACCTGTCGCTCGAGCTTCAACTCGGCGACCAACGGCTCGAAGGGCTCCCGGGAGGCCTTGCCGACGACCACGAGGCGGAGCTGAGGCTCACGGAGCGCGGCCATGGCCCGAAGGATCGTCGGTAGACCCTTGCGATGCAGCTCGTTGGCGACGAGGAGCAGAACGATCTCGTCCGGAGATGTCACCAGCTCGGCACGAACTCGATCGCGTAGCTCGTATCGACGCTGCAGGGAGAACTCGGCAGCGGAGTACCCGTTCGGCACGACCGAGATGCGGTCGGGATCGACCGAGTAGTGGTCGACCAGCTCCGATTTCACACCGTCCGAACAGGCGATCGCTCGGCTGTACCTCGAATCGGTGAAGTAGCGCCGCTCGAGTTCCATCATCGTCCGATGCCAAGGATGCGCGAGCCGTAGGCGACCCGTCAGTTGCCGGCCTCGAACGGTCACCGGATGCGCCATCGACAGCCAGGCTCGATGCACACTTCCCACGACGAGCACGTCGCCAGGCGGACAGTTCGCACCGGCCGTGATGGCGACGTCGGGCCGGAGGTCCTGAAGCGCTGATCGAAATGCCGCGCGGTTGCGACAGAGCCCGATCGGAGGTGGACCCCAGCGCTCGTCGACGGCTCGATGAGCAACGCCCTCGAGCGACGGCTGCAATTCGCCGCCGACGAAGACAGGAATGCGAGTGCCGGTGCCTGCGGCGAGCAGCTCGTGGACCACGCGCTCGACGCCACCTCGACGGTGCGCCGCCGAGTAGACGACGGCGGAAGTTCGATTCGCCAGCTCGGTGTGCATGGGTTCTCGCGAGCCCTTCACTCGGTGGCGGCCTCTCCACCGCCGGCCCTTTCGTGAAGCTACCGGGCTGGCGTCTCGGGCCTGCAGGGCCGGGTGGCCCATCCTCAAGAGCGCCTCAAGCCGACGCGATGCGCCGGGGGCTCGGCCGTCAGTTTCCGAGCAGCCCTCGGGCGCGGAGTTGAGCGAGGAACGACTCGACATCAGCCGTTGCCTGTTCGGTCGTCACCTCGAAGACTTCCAGCAGACCGGCGACGAGTTCCTCTATCGTGGCGCCGTCTTGCAGGGCGATCCAGATCGCGCTGGCGCTCGGGTTCAACGAGAAGTATCGCGATGTCTCGAGTTCGAGGACGACGACCCGGTCACCCACCTTCCGCCACGAAAACCCACCACGCCGTAACCGAAGAGCTGCCCGCATCAATGGCACAGTACCACTGTCGGCGTTCGCTCGGACGGCGCGCTGTGATGGCCGCGAGCGCTGAGCGACACGGAACAGAGGACGTGACGGGGGCGTAGCCGACATGGGGGCCCGCGGGCTGCGGGTGTGCGACTTCTGCCAGAGTGAGGGCGCGTGGGTACAGAAGCCGGGGTTCGACGAAGTCATCTCATCCACGGCGATGCCATTGGCGTGTCGGGCACGGTGATGGCATCTCAGGGCGATGCCATCCCGTGCACCGTATTCCTGCCCGTCGAGCTGGGTGACGTTGCCACTGACCCGCCGCCCGGCGAGCTGCTGTTCGACTACGCACCTGGTTGGCGGATGTGGATCAGCCGGGTGGCAGATCGATACCTGGTGCGCTACGCAGGGCACTACGACTTCGTCATCGATTGCGATTTCACGATCGTCCGGACCATCGAGTCGTCCGTCGCAACCCCTGGGTTCGCAGAGGTGCTGCAGTACGGAGCGGTGCTCGCCGTGATCAACTCCTTGCGGGGCCGCTATTGCTTGCATGCCACGACGATCGAGGTCAGTGGGCGAGGGGCCGCGATCTACGGCAATTCCGGTCAGGGCAAGTCGACGACAGCGGCCCTCATGATCGCAGCTGGTGCGAACCTCGTCGCCGACGACGTCACGGTGCTCCGGCCACGAACGCCGGCGACGGTGTATCCCGGCTTGTTGGAGCTTCGGCTCCGCCAGACTGCAGAGGACATCGCGGCGCTCGTCGGAGGCGCGAAACGGCGTGAGACTGTCGACCATCGAATCGGGCTCCGCCCTTCCGTCGATCCTCCGACTGACGGTGTCGATCTCGCGGTCGGGCTCTTCCCGATCCCGACGCGGGGTGCCGAGAAGGTGGTACTCGAACGGATGAGCCCGTTCGAGGCGATCACGTCCCTCATTCCGAGTGCACGGTTGGTCGGATGGATCGACCCGGCAATCCAGGCACGGGAATTCGAGGCGGTGGGCGAACTCGCGGAGACGCTTCCCTGCTACCGGATGAAGGTCCCGTGGGGCCCGCCATTCGAGCGGGCTCTCGCAGTCGAGTTGTTCGATCGGGTGGTCGATCTCGTCGGCTGAGGACTTCGGAGGCAATCTCAGCGCGACGCAAGTGCCGTGAGATAGACGGCCTCCAGCCGTTCGCCGTGCGACGCGAGCGAGAAGAGCGCTCGCTGACGAGCGACGAGCCTCGACCCCAGGTCGGAACGCCGGCGCAAGTCGGACGCCAGGGAACGTAATGCGCCAGCTGCGGCGATCGCGTCGCCTGGGGGAAAGTACACGCCCGAGTCGCCGAGCAGTTCCCGGTGTGCGCCGCCGTCGGCCGCGACAACCGGCAGGCCGCACGCCATCGCCTCGAGAACGGACAATCCGAAGTGCTCGGTGGGTGGCGTCGCGAGTTGGACGGCCGCAACGCGTCGTAAGCCGTCGACGTCGGCGACACGGCCGAGAAACGTGACGGAGTCGGAGACCCCGAGGGTCACTGCAAGGCGCTCCAGATCTGTGCGCGCCGCCCCGTCGCCGGCAATGTCCAGCTTCCAGCCGTTTGAGCCGAGGCCGCTGACAGCCCAGGCTCGGAGGGCGACGTCGGTGTGCTTCTCGGGCTCCAAACGCTGGATCAGCACCACTCGAGGTTCGCGCAGTTCGACCGGTTCCCGGTTCTCGAGACCATGCGTCACGATCGTCGACGGCACGCCGATCCGGTCCGACACGTACTGCGAGATTGCGATCTCCTCGTGTCGAACCCGGTCGATGACCCGGGCTGCGACCAGGCCAGTACGGGACAGGCCCCGCTCGGCCGCGAAGTGGCGGGTCGTGACCAATGCCGCCCGGTGCCGAGGGCGGGTGACCACGGCCCCGATCTCGGCCGCTGTCATATGGGCGTGCACGATGTCGCGTCGACCGAGTCGGAGCAGCGAACGGGCCACCTCGAACGTGGTCGCCGAGGGGAGCCAGGCGATGCCGGTGCCTGCGAGTTGATCGGTCATGGCGTACGAATCGCCACCCACAATGGTCACCTGGTGGCCCCGTTCCACCAACACCTTGCTGGAGAGCAGGATGGAACGTTCCACGCCTGCGAAGCCGTTCGATCGCACCGCGTGGACCACCCGCAGCGACGAAGGCATCTCATCACGATAGAACAGCTGTACCGCGTCCGTTGGGAGCGATCGCACCATTAGTGTCGCTACGTGCTGACGGTGGCGGAGCGGGCGACGCGACTCGTGCGATTCGGGGTCTACGCACTCGCGATCGTCGGGGTCCAGGTGGCAGCGGGAGCGGCGGCGACGGGGAGCACGTCGGCAGCGTTGGCAGCGGTCGGCGTCGCCGTGGCCATACCTCTCGCCCTGATGAGTCCGGTATGGATCGCCACCCTTGCCCTGCCTTGCGTGGTGCTCTCCTCACAACGACTCGGCTCGGGAGGGGTGGATCTGTCATACGCCGATGCGGCGCTTGTCGGGGCCACCTTGCTCGCCCTACGGGAAGCGCCCTGGGACGCTCCCGTGCTCCGCAGGGCCATCTGGGGCGCCGGCGCCTACATGGTGATGCTGTCGTTCACCGTCCTCTGGACGCCGACGGTCCGCGGCGTGCTCGAATGGCTCCACCGAGGCGAACTCGTCATCGGATCGATCGTCGTGGGCAGCGCGATCGGTGCGGCGGACAAAGCCAGAGCGGCCTTACGGCTCTACTTGGGCGCCAGCCTCGCAATCGCGGTCGGAGCGATTGTGTTCTCCCTTGCCCACGGGTTCGAACCGGCGTATCCCTTCGGGGTCATTCATAAGAATGCGGGCGGAACCTTCCTCGCCGCCGCCCTCATCATCTCGATCGTCGCGGCGCGTGAGGTCGCTCTGCCGAGGCCGCTCGTCATCGGCATGCAGGTGATGTTCCTCGTCGGACTCCTGGCGTGCCAGGCGCGGGGTGCATCCGTGGCTTTCATGATCGTGCTGCTGTTGGTGTCGGCCCGACGTCGGGCTCGGGGGATCCTGATCCCGCTCGTCGGTGTCACTGCCCTCGCCGTGATGATCTATTCGAGCGTGCAGAAGGACTCGCTCAGTGACGCCGAGGCCGAGAAGTTCGGCAGCGTGGGTACCCGCGTCATCTCCTACGAGACGTCGCTCCAGTACTGGCGTGAGAATCCGATCTTCGGAGCGGGCATGCGCTTCTTCAAGGATCCGACGCTGATGCGCCATCTCTTCACGATCGAGCCGCACAGCGTCGTCATCGGCGCCCTCGCGGAGACAGGGATCGTCGGCCTCGGCGCGCTCGTTCTCCTGAACGGAGCCGTCCTCGTGTTGTTCCGCAGGCGTCGCGACCCGCTCGGCCAGGCCGCCTACTACCTCACCATTGCACACGTGGTCGACTCGCTCGTCGGCATCTTCTGGGTCGCCGGTACCGGCACCTTGCCGTGGCTCGTCGTTGGCCTTGCCGCCGCCTCAACCGGCGAGGTGGTGAGCTCCGGTTCTCTCGTCCTTCCCGCACGGTTCGAGTCGATCCGGTCGACCGACGAGGCGGCGAGACGACGCCTCCAGCCAGGAATTTGAGTGACATCGGGCGCCCCTGACTTGGCGAGCCGCCAACGCGCCGCGTTGTCAGTCCTCGTGAGCGGGCTCACGACCGAGCACGAGTTCGAACTCGCGCGCTGGCTGCTCGCGCTGCCGGGGTCGGCTCCCACCCAGCAGTTCGATGGCGACGCCGAAGCCGTCGAGTCGTTCGCTCGCCTTCACCGAGTGCGCAGTCTGGCTGCCGCACGTCTTCCCGACCTCGGGTTCGATCGGCTGGCTCCCCTCTCCGAAGCGATGGCGATACAACGCCATCTCCTACGTGCGCACGGAGCGCTCACTTCGGCCGATGTCGAGGTCCTCGTTCTGAAAGGACTCGCGACGGCACAGCTCGACCACGAAGTCCCGGGCTTCCGCGAGTCAGGGGACGTCGACCTGCTCGTGCGGCCCGGCGAGGTGGCGAAGGCGTGGCGGGCACTCGTCGACGCCGGATATTCCCACAAGGTCACCCATCCGTTCCGTCGACCGCGCTTCTTCCATTCCGAGACCTTCATCCACGCCGACGGTACGGAGGTCGACGTCCATCATCGGCTCGCCCAACCCGGCTTCGCGCCCGTTTCGTGTTGGGGGTCGCCCGACACGTTCTCGTTGGGAGGTCAGACCTTTCGGGCGATGTCGCGTGACTGGCGATTCGTGCACGCGGTGCTCCACCAGATGATGAACCCACCCCCGTCTTTTCGCGGGCTCAACGGCATGCTCGATTGCGTTGCCCTCTGGCGGGCCGGGGTGGACCTCGCGTCAGCCCGTGCGGCGGCTTCTGAAGTGGGACAGTCCGAGCTCCTCGAACGGGGGACGGCGCGACTGAGGACGGTTCTGCTCGACGACACGCCGGCGATCCGAGTCGATACGACTCGGATCGAACGGAGGCATGCGGCTGCGCTCGACGGCAATGCCCCGGTTCCGGGGCATACAGCCTTCGCCGCCGGCGTGGCCGCGCAGCCGTTGCGCTATCGCCCGGCCTACCTCCGCGACCTGGTGTGGCCGTCGAAGGCCTATCGGCATCTCCTCGATGTGCGGCTGGGCCCGCAGATTCGCCACGTGGTGAGCGAGGCGATCGGGCGATGAAGCACCCGGACGGGGACGACCTCAACCGTCGGCGTCGACAAGATCTCGAATGATCCATTTGGCCCAAGAATGGACAATCAGCCGTCGCCCAAATGGTCCGATGTGCCCAAATTGACTCGATGAATGTTTGACGAATCCGATCAAAGGTCAAGCACCAGTCAAGCCTTCGAATCCTCCGTCCTCACAATCTCACCGAGCGTGAATATGGGCCGGACGGTGCGTTGACCCTTCGTGATTCAGCCGAAATACTGGCGTTGCGGGGCGCGATACAACTGATTCCGATCGACAGCGCGAGGCGGACGCATGCTTGCGGACAACATCACCAACGAAGCGCCGATCCCGATCATTCGGAAGCGCGCGG
>Ga0209023_10004322_pt1 | contig 16262 bp, 15 predicted proteins | sample LakOneMetagenome_FD_187468 | JGI IMG/M metagenome (GOLD analysis project Ga0209023, IMG submission 187468) | Freshwater and sediment microbial communities from Lake Erie, Canada (SPAdes) (version 2) | ecosystem: Environmental > Aquatic > Freshwater > Lentic | place: Lake Erie, Canada... | reverse complement strand
TTCCGCTAAAGTGAATGTTGTTAAGATTATTAGCTTCACCAATTTTCAAATTCAATTCAGACGATTGAAGGTAAATTTCATTCCTATTCAAAATCATGGTACTCATACCGCCAATAAAATCAATACCTAATTTTTTATCTAATACTTTGTATGTTATTTCTAATGGCATTTCGATATAGCCTATTTTTTGGTTCAAACTTCCTTCCGATTTTTGAATCATTTTATTAAAAGGACTATTAACGTTGCTTAAGTTTTCAATCATAATAGAAGAGCCAATTAAATTTGGATTTACATTAGCCAATTTTCCACTAACCGATTGTGTTTGATAATAAACAATGCCGTTTGTATTGTAATCTACATTCAAAATATTGACACCTGTTCTTACTTTTAATTTTTTATTCAAAGCATAATTTACGCCAATACCATAACTTTGATTGTTGGCCGCATAGCTTTTGTCATTGTTTTTCAAACCATCATCCAAAGGTGATCCTTTTGAAATTGAACTAAAATAAATAGGCGCAACGTTTGATGAAACTTGCCACCTATTTAATTTTGGTTCAGTAATCGATTTGCTTTCTTTTTCGTTTAGCAATTCTTCCAGCGCATTTGGCTCAACAATAGCAATTTTTGTTGAATCAATTTTTTTATTTATAGTACCATCAGTTTTAAGGGAAGATTTTAAAACCGATTTATTGTTATCAATAGTATTGTTGGCAACACCATTATTAGATTCTTTGTTTATAGTTGCATTGTGTAATGATGTTTCTTCTTTTTTATTGGAAGATTTAATCGCTAATGCATTATTGTTTTCAGATTGTACTGCAGCTTTATTTTTATTAGATTTTTTATGTTTCGAAGTATGATAAGCTAATTTTTCTGCCGAATTCTTAGAAATTACCATAACATTTTTCAAACCATTTTCGCGATTAGATTTATTAGTGATTGTGTTATGTTCTGAACTTGCTACTCCAGTTCTGTTGTTATCGTTGTGGATTGAATTAGTTTTAGGTAACTTGTTTATTGTCGTTACGCTCTCATCATTAGAAGCATTTGCTTGTTTTTTATTGGAAACCGTTACCACCGCATCAGTAGTAGAGGTATTGACAACAGTTGTGTTAGGATTGTTTGCTGTTCCAAGATTTGTATTGGTTTGGGACGGTTTAATGTCAGACGAACCATTAGTTTTTGTGTCTTTACTTTCTTGATTTACAAGACCATTTTCAACCTTTACAAACGACTTAAAGCTATTGTTATAAACAAATAACCCGATAAGTAATGCTGCTGCAATACCCGATAACTTCCACCAAAATGGAATTATGCGTCTCTTTTTCTTTTCTTTTAATTCGATTTCGATATTTTCCCAAACGATTTCATTTGGAGTTGTTTCGAAATTTTCAAATTTTTCCTGAAAGAGTTTATTTATGTCTTTTCTTTCACTCATTTTATGGAAGGCATTTTGGCACTACCCGTGTTATTTTCTATTTTTTCTTTTAATGTCATTTTGGCTCTTGCCAAATTGGATTTTGAGGTGCCTACGGTAATACCTAGGGCATCTGCTATTTCTTGATGTGAATAATTTTCAAATACATTTAAGTTGAAAACCAATCGGTACCTATCAGGTAATTCTTGAATAATTTTCATAAGAAACTCCATTGACACTTCATCATTTATTTCAACTTCAACTTCTTCGGCAACATCTTCATCGATTACACTCAGAAAACTTTTGTTTCGGTATTGTTGTAAGACGTGATTGACTACAACTCTTTTTATCCAACCATCAAAAGAACCTCTGAATTCAAATAAATGTATTTTTTCAAAAATTAATAAGAACGCATCTTGTAAATGATCTTGAGCTTCGGCATAATTGCGTGAATACTTTAAGCATACAGAGAACATCTTTGGCGAATACTGCCTGTAAAGAAGTTCTTGTGCTTTAATATCATTTTTTTTACAACCATTTATGAGTTGTTCTAAGGTCAAACTGTTTCAATTAATGATTAACTACTGCATCGTATTCTGTATATTGATCTACACCTTGAGCATTCACACCTGTCCAAAATTTAAAGTGGTAGGTTCCTAAAGCTGTCGGTTTAAACTTTAAAGGCACAGTGTAGGAAGTCTGACTTACAGGACAACTAGAATTGTTTTGTTTTAAAGCGATAATGGCAACAGTTCTATCATTGTTTTCTCTCGAATAATAAAAATCAAAAAAGGTATGACAAACCGTTGGTCGAATATAACTAACAGGAATTTCAGTTATGCTGTCTTTAGCATATTGAGTAGGCATGTCTACTAAAGAAACAGGTATTGTTTCAAGAGTTTGTTCGGGTTCTTGATAGCTAGCATCACAAGAAATGATTAAAAAACTAAGTGCTAAAATTAAAAAAATAGGTTTCATTATATTATGGGTTTTATGATTAGATGCAAAAAGTATCAAAAGGTTGCGTCAAAATATAAAAAAAAATTATCCCGCTAAATTTTAACGGGATAATTGAGGTTTTTAAGCGTTGTTTTCTTTAATTAACGCTTTGATTTTTTGTTCCAGTTCGTCGGCTAATTCTGGATTATCTTTGATTAATGCTTTTACTGCATCTCGACCTTGTCCTAATTTGGTTTCGCCGTAACTAAACCATGAGCCTGCTTTTTTAACGATTTCAAATTCAACAGCTAAATCTAAAATTTCACCTGTTTTTGAAACGCCTTCGCCATACATGATGTCAAATTCGGCTACTTTAAATGGCGGTGCTACTTTATTTTTCACCACTTTTACTTTGGTTCGGTTTCCAATTACGTTTTCACCATCTTTAATTTGTGATGAACGACGTATGTCTAAACGAACCGAAGCATAAAATTTCAAAGCATTTCCTCCAGTAGTAGTTTCTGGATTTCCAAACATTACCCCAATTTTCTCTCTCAATTGGTTGATGAAGAAAACAGTACAGTGGGTTTTGCTAATGGTTCCAGTTAATTTTCTCAAGGCTTGTGACATCAAACGAGCGTGCAATCCCATTTTAGAATCGCCCATTTCACCTTCAATTTCACTTTTTGGAGTTAAAGCAGCAACCGAGTCAATTACCACAATGTCTATGGCTCCTGATCGAATTAAGTTTTCTGCAATTTCCAATGCTTGTTCTCCATTATCAGGTTGTGATATAATCAGATTTTCAATATCAACCCCTAATTTCTCGGCATAATTTCTATCAAATGCATGTTCTGCATCAATAAAAGCAGCAATGCCGCCAGCTTTTTGTGCTTCGGCAATGGCATGAAGGGTTAAGGTAGTTTTACCAGAAGATTCTGGTCCGTAAATCTCTATAATTCTTCCTTTTGGGTATCCGTTTACTCCTAAAGCTAAATCTAAACCTAATGAACCAGAAGAAATAGTTTCTACTTCTTCAACGGCTTTATCTCCCATTTTCATTACGGTTCCCTTTCCGTAGGTTTTGTCTAATTTGTCAAGCGTAAGTTGTAACGCTTTTAATTTGGCATCTTTTTCTGAACTCATCTTTACTAAATTTTAAAGGCTATTAAGGTGTAAAAATAAATATTTTTTTGATGTAAAAGAAGTTTATCAAAATGAGTTTTAAACAATTCTAACCAAAATATATTTCTTACTTTAGCCAACAATTTTTTTTATCCTATGGAAAAGCTGATTTCGTATCCAATTTCGATTATTTACTACCTTTGTTTTGGATTGACTTTATGTATATTTCATCCCATTCAGTGGGTTTGTTTTAATGTTTTTGGATATCAGGCACACAAAAAAAGTGTTGATTATTTGAATTTCTTTTTAGTGCGATGTACTAATATTCTTGGAACTACCTATACCTTTAAAAACAGAGACTTAATTCCCAAAAATGCCCCTATAATTTTTGTAGCTAATCATCAAAGTTTGTATGATATTGTTGGGATTATCTGGTATTTGCGAAAAGCACATGCCAAATTTGTAAGCAAAAAAGAATTGGGAAAAGGAATTCCGAGTGTGTCCTACAATTTACGCCATGGCGGTTCGGTATTAATCGACAGAAAAGATCCTAAACAAGCCATACCACTTATAAAAGGTTTGTCAGAATATATTGAAAAGAACAATCGTTCGGCGGTAATTTTTCCAGAAGGGACAAGAAGCAAAAACGGAAAACCAAAGGAATTCGCACAAAGCGGATTGAAAATTCTATGTAAATATGCTCCTTCTGCCTATGTTGTGCCAATAACCATTAATAATTCGTGGAAAATGGTTAAATTTGGTGCCTTTCCAATGGGATTGGGAAATAAATTAGAATTCACTATTCACGAACCCTTGGCGGTTAAAGATTTTTCGTTTGAAGAGTTAATGGAAAAAACCGAACAAGCCGTTGTAAAAACAATTAAATATTAATTAGATTATTAGACCCAAATCTAAAATCTTAAAAATAAAAAGTAATGTCTATAAAAAACATTCGTCTGGAAGTTATGCAATTTCTAGAAAATAAGGTGGACGATTTTGTTGACCAATTTTTAATTCCGGTTGAAAAAATTTGGCAACCCTCCGATTTTCTTCCAGATGCACAAAGTGAAACATTCTTTGAAGACGTAAAAGAATTGCAAGAAATTGCTAAAGATTTACCTTATGATTTTTGGGTAGCCATGGTAGGAGATACCATTACCGAAGAAGCGCTTCCTACCTATGAGTCGTGGCTTATGGAAGTTGAAGGCGTAGACAACGAAGGAAGAAATGGTTGGTCAAGATGGGTACGTCAATGGACTGGTGAAGAAAACCGTCATGGTGATTTATTGAATAAATACCTTTATTTATCGGGACGCATTAACATGAGAGAAGTTGAAATCACTACGCAACATCTTATCAATGATGGTTTTGATATTGGCACAGGAAAAGATCCGTATAAGAATTTTGTGTATACTAGTTTTCAAGAGTTAGCCACTTATATTTCGCACAATAGAGTTTCTCAAATTGCCAAACAATATGGCGATGTTAAACTTTCTAAAGCTTGTAAAATGATTGCAGGTGATGAAATGAGACACCACCATGCCTATTCTGAATTTATCAATCAAATATTTAAAGTTGATCCTTCCGAAATGATGTTGGCGTTTCAATACATGATGAAACAAAAAATTTCAATGCCAGCTCATTTTTTAAGAGAATCGGGTGAGAAAATCGGAACTGCTTTTGAACAATTTTCAAATTCGGCACAAAAATTAGGCGTTTATACCGCTAACGATTATGTTGAAATTATGCAAAAACTAATAGTAAAATGGGATATTGATAAAATATCTGGATTGACTGATGAAGCCGAAAAAGCACGTGATTATCTCATGAAATTACCTGGAAGAATGGCGAAAATTTCGGAACGATTGGTGTTGCCAGAAGAAAATTACATATTCAAATGGGTGCAACCAGCCTTAGTAAAGTAAATTTAAAAACAGCATATATACTAAATCCTTTCCTACAGAAAGGATTTTTTTACTCAAAACCTTATGTCATTACTAGATAACACTATTCTTTTTGTCAAACAAAAACTCGAAAATGCCGAATCTGGTCATGATTGGTTTCATATGGAACGCGTGTATAAAAATGCGTTGTTAATTGCCGAGGGTGAAGAGTGCGATTTATTGGTTGTAAAATTAGGAGCCTTACTTCACGATATTGCCGATAGTAAATTTCATAATGGAGACGAAACCCTTGGACCTAAAGTGGCACGAACGTTTTTAGAATCTCAAAATGCTTCCGAAGAAACCATTAGTCATGTGGTGAATATTATTGAAAACATTTCGTTTAAAGGCGGAAATTTTGATAAAAAATTTACTTCCAAAGAACTTGAAATTGTTCAAGATGCCGACCGCTTGGATGCCATTGGAGCTATAGGAATTGCGAGAACGTTTAACTATGGAGGCTTTAAAAACCGACCACTTTACAATCCAAATATTGCCCCTAATCTTCACATGACTAAGGAAGAATATAAAAACAGTGAAGCACCAACTATTAATCATTTTTACGAAAAATTGCTGTTACTTAAAGATAAAATGAATACCTCAACCGGTAAACGAATTGCACAAGAGCGCCATAAATTTATGGAATTATTCTTATCGCAGTTTTATGCTGAATGGGATGGAGAACAATAAAAAAAGAGAACCAATTTGGTTCTCTTTTAGTTTTATAAAGTAACTTTTAAAAGTTGTTTTTTCTTTCCTTTTCGTCCAATGAAATATACAGAGTTGTTAGTTACCGCACCATCAGAAACCATGAAAGGCACTTCGCTGTCTTTATCATCTAGAATTTCTTGGTAGTCAAAATCGCCATTAGGTTTAATTCTAATAATGTTTAAGTTAGAACGTTTTGCACTTGTTTGTCCGAATTGAATTCGATCATTACTCAATTTCTTAACTTTTTCACCCGTATTAATGAAGAAAAAAGTATCATCACCTTTTATGGTTGAGGTATAAGATATATAAGAATCGTCTCCACTAGTGGATTGACGTTTATTGATGTTTCTAGCCCAAATTAAATCGCCACTTCTATTTAGTTTAGCACTTACAATATCATTGTAATAATAGGTTGTTCTAGTCGACATTCCACCGCCAGGTTGCATCATAGTGGTAGTAATTACATAAAATTCTTCTGCATTAAAAACAATATCGCCCGAAGCGGTTATTGAAATCCCTCTAAATGACAGGTTTCTTAGTTCTTTATCTTTATCTTTTCCATATTTGTCAATCATAAATTGTTCTGTAAACGGATTGAATTTAGATTTATTAATCACTAATGTTTTTGGATCCATTTCAAAATAACTCAACCCTTTGTAACGCGAATCGTTTCGGTCAGAATAGAATCCAACACAAGCCACTCTATCTGTAAAAACTATTGTCTTTAGCGATCCTGAGAAATGTTCTTCAGTATCAAAAACTTGGGTTGCCATTCCGTCTTTGTCAATCCGAGATAATTCGTATTGGTATTTTCCGCCTTCTTTTTTCTTTTTCTTTTCAGTAGAATATACTTTCCCTAAAAGATATAATGTGTTTCCGTCTTTAGAAACATCGATGTTTTCATATCGAAACTTCTTGTCTTTAATATCACGCTTGAATTCATGAATGAATTTTTGATTCAGTTTGGCATCATACAAATACAACTTGTGTGTTTCTTGATTTTTATTGGAGATGTCTACAATGATAGAAAACGCCGATTTATCTTCGTTAACAATCATTTGAGCACCAGTATCACTGTCTGAGTTTCCTCCAGATCCAAAAAAAGAAAATCCACCAACTTCTTCACTTGGCAAGGTAAAAAGTTCTTTTTTCGAAAAATTAAAATCGTTAATACTGGCAGTGTTAGAGTTGCAAACAAAAGCTTTTTTATCTTTTTCATACGTAAAATCGATGATGTTAACCTTATCTTCATTCACGATAATTCCCATAACACCACTGCGTTTAGAATCGTATTCGAATTCTTTAATCAGTTTCATTTCCGAATCGTAATGTTCAAAATAATATCCAAAGGCACTGGAAAATGCACCACCTCTAAAGGAACGAACGATAATTAATCCACCAGCACCATCTTCTTCAACAGACATAATGGTTGAAAATTTGTATTCATCTTTAAAAACATCGCTCATTTTAATTTTAAATGGGATGTCTTGTGCCTGAATTGAGGCATGCGAAAGCAAAGCAATTGCGATGCTGAAAAAAAGTTTTTTCATGTAAATGTTTTAGAGGTTATTTAGGTTGGTATGCGTATTAATTTCCTTTGAAATCGGCTTTTCTTTTTTCTAAAAACGCAGTGGTTCCTTCTTTAAAATCACCAGTTCCAAAGCATTTTCCAAACGATTTTATTTCGGTTTTATAGCCGTCAACACCATCTTTAAAATTGGCATTCACAGCTTTAATGGCTTGTCCGATAGCTACAGGGGAGTTTTTCATGATGCGTTGGGCTAACGATTTGGTGAAATCTAAAAGTTCTGTTTGTGGAACCACATGATTTACCAATCCGGTTCTATATGCATCTTCTGCAGTAACCATCCCAGCAGTCATAATCATTTCCATGGCTCTGCCTTTTCCAACCAATTGTGGTAGTCGTTGCGTACCGCCATAGCCCGGAATTACACCAAGAGATACTTCGGGCAATCCCATTTTAGCATTGTCAGAAGCGACTCTAAAATGACACGCCATCGCTAATTCTAATCCGCCACCTAAAGCAAATCCGTTAACGGCAGCAATAACTGGAGTTCTTAAATTTTCAATGAAATCAAACAACAATTCTTGTCCTTGTTGAGCCAATTGAGCACCTTCTTCCACTGTAAAATTCGCAAATTCAGAAATATCAGCTCCAGCAACAAAGGCTTTTTCACCTTCGCCAGTAACTATAATGACACGTATTTCAGGGTTGTTGTCTAAATGTTCTAAACCATTGTGAAGCTCATTGATGGTAGCAACGTTTAACGCATTTAATTTGGATGGGCGATTGATCGTGATTTGCCCTATTCCGTTTTCAGAAGTAATGAATATGTTTTCGAAGTTCATGTTGTTTCTTTTATATTATTGGAAGCGAAACCGTAAAAGTAGTTCCAGTTCCAAATTGAGTTTCAAATGTAATAGTTCCTTTATAATTTTCAATAATGTTTTTTATAATTCCTAATCCAAGTCCCATTCCACTTGTTTTGGTAGTGAATTTTGGCTCAAAAATATGTTCGGTATTTTCCAATTCAATTCCAATTCCGTTGTCTTTTACCGTAATATTTACATTATTGTCTACTCGTTTTACCGCTACAATAATTGATTTTAACTCTTGATCTTCTGGAATGGCCTGAATGGCGTTTTTTACCAAATTGGTAATGATACGAATCAATTGGGTACGATCCATAACGGTGATAATTTCTTGTTCATCACTTTCAAATTGGAGGTATTCTTCGTTAAAAATATCCAATGAAAATTCTACTACTTCTACCACATTAAGCGTTTCATTTTGCTGTGCTGGCATTGAGGCAAAGTTAGAAAATGCTGAGGCTACCGAACTCATGGTGTCAATTTGTTGAATCAATGTTTTGGTATAATCGTTCAGTTTTTGTTTCAAATCGGGATCTTCAGGATCGAATTTTCTCTGGAAACTTTGCACGGTTAAGCGCATTGGCGTAAGCGGATTTTTAATCTCGTGTGCGACTTGCTTTGCCATTTCACGCCAGGCTTGTTCACGTTCCGATTGGGCGAGCATTGTGGCACTTTCTTCCAGTTTGTCGACCATGGCATTGTAGGCTTTTATCAACGAATTGATTTCACGACTGTTGGCTTCAATTACGATTTTTTCGTTTTTTTGATCCAAACTCGTTTCGTTAATTTTATCCGAAATGGTTTTCAGCGATTTGGTGATGTAACTCGATAGGAAATAGGCCAATGCAAAAGCAATAATCAGCATAAAAAAGTAAACCTGACTCAATCGCACTAAGAAATCCTGAATTTCATTTTCATAAAAACTATCGTCTTCCACATAAGGTAAGTTTAATATTCCTAATGGTTTGAACTTATCGTCTTTAATTTGACTGTAAGAAGAACGAATTTTTACGCCGTCAATGTTTTTAATATCTACATACCTTTTTTCGATGGAGGATTGTACGAGTTTGATGACATATTTCGGAATAGGAGGTGAAATATTATCAACAGAAAAGGACGCTTTAGAAGATTTTAAGAGATTTCCGTTTAAGCTGTAGATGTTGATTTCTACATTGTGAATATCTGAAAGTTCATGAATTTTATCCTTGAAAATATACGGAAGATTACGCTCTGTTAAAGGATAAGTGGTGTTGGATAATATATAATTGATGTGTTCTTTAACGGCATCTTCTTTTCGGTCAAGGCGTTCTTGATGGTACCTGCGGGCCTCGTTTTTAAACTGAATAGCCGAAATAGACGCCATCAAAATAGACGCAATTAAAATCAATACAATCATCGATAGGAAAATCCTAATTCGAAGAGAAAGCATTGACATTTTAATTCCGTTTAGCATTTACGACTTGTTTTTTTCTCGGAGTCTTTTATAAAACTTGAATCCAAGCATGATGATAATCGAAAATAAAAAAATTCCGATAACACCATATATCCAGTTGAATTCATTTTTTAAAATTACTAAAAATACTACTGCAAAAAGAATAATTGTGGCACCTTCATTCCAAAGGCGCATAAAATTGGAAGAATACTTGAATTGGTCGTTTTGCAATTGCTTATACATTTGATGGCATTTTAAATGGTACAAATACAAAAGAAAAACAAAACCCAATTTAACATGCATCCACGGCAAAGGCAACCATGCCTTACCTAAAGGTGTAAAAAACAACATCCAAAAGGCAAAAAAACTTGCCAAAATAGCACTTGGCCAAGTAATAATATACCAAAGTCGGTACGTCATTATTTTATATTGTTGTAACAGAATCTCGCGTTCGGGAACTGGTTTTTCATTGGCTTCAATTTGATAAACAAACAAGCGAACGATGTAAAACAATCCTGCAAACCAAGTTACAACAAAGATTAAGTGTAGTGATTTTAAGTATTCATACATATCAAAAGCTATTTACTAATCACTATTTACTAATTACTTCTTTGAAAATCCTTCACCCAATTTGCTACCACACCACACCATTCGTCTTCATCATTCATACAAGGAACCGCCATAAATGCTGAGCCACCATGATGCAAAAATTGTTCGTTGGCTTCCATCGCAATTTCTTCTAAAGTTTCTAAACAATCGGCAACGAAAGCTGGAGTTACAACGGCTAATTTCTTAATACCTTGTTCGGGCATTTTGTTGATTTCAACATCGGTATACGGCGTTAACCATTTGTCACCTGCCAAACGCGATTGAAACGTTTGACTGTATTTGCCTTCGGGAATTCCTAATAATTTTACGACTTGTTTGGTAGTTTCATAACATTGATGACGGTAGCAAAATTCGTGTGCAGGCGAAGGCGTGTTACAGCACGAACCATCAATGGTACAGTGTGATTTGGTAACATCAGTTTTGCGAATGTGGCGCTTCGGAATACCATGATAGGAAAACAATAAATGGTCGTAATCAAATCCTTCCAAATGCTTTTTAATTGAATTAGCCAAGGCCTGAATGTAATCGGGTTTGTTGTAAAACGCTGGCACATTGGTAAAAGTCATTTCTGGAAAATACTTCTGGCGTAATTCTTCCGCCAATACTAAAATAGTCGTGGTAGAAGCCATAGCGTGTTGCGGATATAACGGCATTAACATTACTTCAGTTACACCTTTATCTTTAAGTTCTTGAAGGCCTTTTTGGATCGTCATTGTGCCATATCGCATCGCTAAAGCCACTGGAATATCAACCAATTTCTGAACTTTCTGATGCATTTTTTTTGAAAGAACAATTAAAGGAGAGCCTTCACTAGTCCAAATTCGAGCATAAGCTTCAGCCGATTTTTTTGGTCGCGTTTGTAAAATGATGCCTCGAACCAATAAGGCGCGTAATAAAAACGGAACGTCAATTACGTATTTATCCATTAAAAATTCATCTAAATAAGGCTTTACATCTTTAGCAGTTGGACTTTCTGGCGAACCTAAATTTACTAATAATACTCCTTTCATTATGTGCAATTTTATTTTTTATAAAAGTAATTAAACTTCTTTTTGTACTATTTTGATTAACAATTTTTTATTGATTGTTTGATATACGAAATTGATACGCTTAGGTATTTGGATTTATTGACATCAAATACTTTTTCGGTGTCGTGGCAAATTTTTTCTTGAAAGCTGCTATAAAATGACTTCCGGTGCTGTAGCCAATTTTCAATCCCACTTCGTTTACATTATAGGAGCCGCTATCTAGCAGTTGTCTAGCATAATCCATTTTATAATCAAATAAAAAGCCGTACACCGTATCGCCATAAATTTGCTTGAAACCCATTTTTAATTTCTTCAAACTCAATCCCACTTGATCGGCTAATTCTTCTAATCCAGGTGGTTCAGCCATATTGGCAAGAACAATTTCTTTGGCCTTTCTGATTTTTAAAACGTTTTCTTCGTCAATTAAAAACGGACATTGTTGTGCGTTTGGATCTTCCGTTCTATTAAAATACAAACTCAATAATTCGTATCCTTTGCCCTTGTAATATAGGTTTTTTATGGATGGATTTAAGTTGTAATGAAACAATTGACTTAAAACAATTGACATTGACGGACTAATATCGGATTCTTTATAATATTTTTTATCCTTATTATCTTGACTTAAAAAAGGAATGTGTTCGGCTTCGTTAGAGAACAAACTGTGGAATTTTTGGATAGAAACAATCACAGAAATGACCCAAGTATTAGGTGCTAATTCTAAATCTAAAGGCAATTCTTTTTGAGGATTATAAAACAGTAATGCTTTTTCTTCTTTCAAGTCAAGGGCATAACCACCTTCGTTAAAAACAAATTTTGCTTTTCCTTTTATACCAAAGTGAAATTGGATAAGTCCTTGATTAATATGTCTTTTCACATGATAATTTTCATTTCCATCGTTTTGAAAACGAATTAAAATAAAATCATTTTCAATTTTAATTTCTTCTTGAGAACCCATAGCGATATTTTTTCGTATATATTCTGAACTCTAGCCAAAAAGTTATTTAGAATTAATCTATATAAGTTATTTGGGAACACTTGATTTCAGTACAAATTTATGATAAATATCGCTTAAAAATTAATTTTCGCTTAAAAATCTCTAAGCGATACAAAAAGTACTTTAAGCGTTACTTTTATAAACAGTATAGAGATAACTTTGTTTAACTTTTAGGTAAAAGCCCCAATATGGAAAATTTAAATACATCAAAGTACACTACTTTCTACTCTGTAGGATTGAGCTACAAGAAAGCAGACGCGGAAATGAGAGGAAAATTTAGTTTAGATGCTAAAGCAAAATCCAATTTATTAGAGCAAGCAAAACAAGAAGGGATAGAATCGTTAATCGTTACTTCTACTTGTAACCGAACAGAAATCTACGGATTTGCTCAACATCCATTTCAATTAATCAAATTACTTTGTGAAAACAGTCAAGGAACGGTAGAAGATTTTCAAAAAGTAGCTTTTGTATTTAAAAATCAAGAAGCCATCAACCATATCTTTCGTGTTGGAACTGGTTTAGACAGTCAAATTCTTGGTGATTTTGAAATTATAAGTCAAATAAAAATCGCTTTTGCCGAAAGTAAAGCAATGAATTTAGTCAATGCTTATTTAGAACGTTTAGTCAATGCAGTTATTCAAGCTAGTAAAAAAATTAAAAATGAAACCGAGATTTCTTCTGGAGCAACGTCGGTTTCTTTTGCCTCAGTGCAGTATATTTTTAAAAATGTAGATGATATTGCTAACAAAAACATCTTGCTTTTCGGTACCGGAAAAATAGGAAGAAACACATGTGAAAACCTAGTTAAACATACCAAACACGAACAAATTACATTAATTAATCGCACCAAAGATAAAGCAGAAAAATTAGCTAAAAAGTTAGATGTAATAGTAAAAGATTATGCCGACTTACAGTTGGAGTTGCAAAAAGCTGATGTTGTAGTTGTGGCTACCGGAGCGCAAAATCCAACCGTCGATAAAGCCATTTTAAATCTAAAAAAACCACTGCTAATTTTAGATTTGTCTATTCCCAAAAATGTACATACAAATGTGCAAGAACTAGAAGGAGTGACCTTAATTCACATGGATCATTTATCACAAATGACCGATGAAACGTTAGAAAATAGAAAACTTCACATTCCAGCTGCAGAAGCAATCATTGAGGAAATTAAAGAAGAATTTTTAGCTTGGACTAAACAAAGAAAATTTGCCCCAACCATTCATGCTTTAAAAGAAAAATTAAATTCAATTAAAGATGGTGAATTGAAAGTACAACGCAAGAAGAACTCAAATTTCGACGAAGAACAAGCCGAAATCATCAGTGCAAGAATCATTCAAAAAATCACAAACCATTTTGCTAATCATTTAAAAGATGATGCAACGGTTGTAGATCAAAGTATTGAATGGATTGAGAAAATTTTTCAAATAGAAACGGCGGCAAGATAATGAGCAAAATTATTCGAATAGGAACTCGTGACAGTGAACTCGCACTTTGGCAAGCACACACGGTTCAAAAACAATTAAACGATTTAGGGTATAAAACCGAAATTGTAGCTGTAAAATCGCAAGGCGATATCATTCTTGACAAACCACTTTACGAACTCGGAATCACCGGAATTTTCACCAAAACATTAGACATTGCAATGATTAACGGTCAGGTTGATATTGCCGTGCATTCGATGAAAGATGTGCCAACAGCTTTACCAATTGGAATTGTTCAAGCGGCTGTTCTAGAAAGAGCGAATATTTTAGATATTTTAGTTCATAAAGGAAACACCGATTTTCTTGAAGCAGAAGGCACAATAGCAACAGGAAGTTTGCGTCGTCAAGCGCAATGGTGGAATAGATATCCGAACCATAACGTAGTCGATTTACGTGGAAATGTAAATACTAGAATGCAAAAACTCAATGACAATGATTGGAACGGAGCCGTTTTTGCAGCAGCGGGTTTAGAACGAATCAATTTAAAACCTGAAAATTTTATCGATTTAGATTGGATGATTCCTGCACCAGCACAAGGCGCCATGGTGGTAGTTGCCATGGAAAATGATGCATTTACTTTGGATGCTTTATCGCAATTAAATCATATTGAAACCGAAATTTGCACTTATATAGAAAGACAATTTCTAAAAACATTAGAAGGTGGATGCACAGCACCAATCGGAGCCATTGCTATCTATAATGAAAAAGAAGACGTTATAAATTTCAAAGGAGTTTTACTATCTATAGATGGAAAACAAAAACTAGAAATTGAAAAAGTAGTAGATATTTCCGAATGGAAAAAACTAGGTTTCAATGCAGCTCATGAAATTTTAAATAATGGCGGCACAGAATTAATGGCAGAAATTAAAAAGATTTTAAAAAAATAGATTTCTTAAATCTGTGTTCTCTATAAAATGACAAAACAAATCAACATACTATCCACAAAAAAGCTTTTACCCAATCAAAAGCAAGATATACTCGACGCCAATATTTCTTTAATTGAGGAAGATTTCATTGAAACTATAATCAAGAATTTCGAACTTTCAAAAGTTAACGAGAACCTGATTTTTACAAGTCAAAATGCCGTTCAAAGTATTTTACAACATCCAAAATGCAACGAACTAAAAAGCAAAAATGTATTTTCTGTTGGGATGAAAACCAAAGATTTATTAACGGAGAACGGATTCAATGTAATCGCTTACACGGGTTACGCATCCGATTTGGCTGAAATAATTTCACTTATTTATTCAAAAGAAAGTTACACTTTTTTCAGCGGAAATTTACGCCGCGATGTGTTGCCAAACACACTAAAAGAAAACGGAATTACATTCAATGAAATAGAAGTGTATGAAACCAACATAACTTCAAAAAAAATCACAAATAAACTAGACGGAATACTATTTTTTAGTCCATCAGCAGTGGAAAGTTATTTGAAATTGAATACTATAAAAGAAGAAATGTGCTTTTGCATAGGAGAAACCACAGCAGAAGCATTAGAAAATAAAAAAGTAAAAAACATCATAATTGCAGAAAAACCATCGGTTGAAAATGTGATTGATGAAGTAATAGAATATTATACTAACTAGAACCCTTGCAGGGTTTTAAACCCTGCAAGGGTTAAATATCATAATAAAAATGATCAAAAACGACTTATTCCTTCGTGCCTTAAACAATGAAACTGTAGAACGTCCACCAGTTTGGATGATGCGTCAAGCAGGAAGATATTTACCAGAATTTAGAGCTTTACGTGACAAATACGATTTTTTCACACGTTGTGAAACTCCAGAATTAGCAGCAGAAATTACGGTTCAACCTATTAGAATTGTAAAACCAGATGCTGCAATTTTATTTTCAGATATTTTGGTAGTTCCAAGAGCCATGGGAATTCACGTAGAATTGAAAGACAATTTGGGACCAATTATTCCAAATCCAATTCGAACTATGGAACAAGTGAATCAAGTTTTTGTTCCAGATGTAAATGAAACTTTAGGTTACGTTTTTGATGCTATCAAATTAACCAAAGAAATGTTGAAAGATGAGGTTCCTCTAATTGGTTTTGCAGGTTCGCCTTGGACAATTTTCTGTTATGCTGTCGAAGGAAAAGGCTCTAAAAGTTTTGATACCGCTAAAGGATTTTGTTTTTCAAATCCAGTTGCAGCACATACTTTATTGCAAAAAATTACTGA
>Ga0209023_10004321_pt1 | contig 16264 bp, 17 predicted proteins | sample LakOneMetagenome_FD_187468 | JGI IMG/M metagenome (GOLD analysis project Ga0209023, IMG submission 187468) | Freshwater and sediment microbial communities from Lake Erie, Canada (SPAdes) (version 2) | ecosystem: Environmental > Aquatic > Freshwater > Lentic | place: Lake Erie, Canada... | reverse complement strand
TGGGGCACCAAATCGCTTGCCGTGCAGTCGGCGAAGACGTCGAGCCGGGCCAGGGCCTCGGCGCGACCGTTCTCCGATTCGCTCACCGGCGGGTTCCTTCCGACGCGCGCAAGGCTACCGGGCCCCCGGCCCGGCCATCAGTCTCCGATACGTTCGGCGGTCACATCGAAATCGGTGGTGGCCGGGCACGGTTCGGCGGTTGCGTACGACCCGGAACCGGTCAGCGTCGCGATCGGGTTGGCCGCCGGGTTCGGCAGCGGGAACGTCGCGGTGTCCTTCCGCTCGGCCTTGCGGCCGTCGGCACACGTGCTCTGGGTCGTCGTGGTGAAGCTCCAGACGCCGTTGGTCAACGTCCAGACCAGCTCCCGATCATCCCCGGTGATCAGGGACATGCATCGCTCGGCGGTGCGCACGCAGTAGGTCTGCACCTTCCGTTCCATCGCGGAATCGATGGGGGCGCCCTTCTTGTCTTTCAGCTGGAAGCGGTAGTTGCCGCGCAGGCCCGCCGCCCGGTTGACCACCCGATCCGGCAGGATCGACGGATCGGGCACCAGCACCGCGGGGTCGGCGTTGCCGATCCGTTTGACCGTTACCGGTCGTTCAAAGTTGCAACCGTTGTTCGACGCCGTCAGCGAGCGGAACAGCCCGGTGTAGCCGCCGTCGTGACTCGGTGTCAGGGTGAGGATCTTGAATTCCTCGGTGGCCTGGTCACCGCAAGTCGCCGGCCGTCGTTCCACGCCCTGCCAGGCGCCGTCGATGAAGTCGAGCAGGAAGCTCTGCGGCACCAGGTTCGACACCGGGTTGACCACCGCCGCCCCCGCGATACAACCGTCCGGGCACGACGAGCGGACGACCATGGTCACCGAAACGGCGGTGCTACCGGGTACTTCCTTGCCAGACTCCGCTGACCGCATCTTGTCGAGTTCCATCACGAAGGTGCCGTCCATCTTGCCCACCCGCGACACCGCCGAGCCGGGATCGGAACCGCCCGTGTTGTTCGATCCGCAGCCGGACAGCGCCGACGCGGTCAGCAGCAGCGCCGAAATCGCGGCGCCGACCCGTGTCATCCTCATCGCCTAACCTTCCGACCGCTGCAGAGCCAGGTTGAAGTCGCGCAGCACACCGGTACAGGCGCCGGTGACGACGGCGACCTCCGACCCGGTCGTGTTCTGGATCGGGTTGGAGGCGTCGGTGGGCAGGGCGTACTGCTCGTGGGAGATCACCTGCGCCTGTTGCTTGGACTCCGGGCACTCGGTGTCCATCGCGTCGAACTGCACGGTCCAGCGGCCGTTGTCGAATTCCAGCGGAACCAGGCGCGGGCCGTCGGGCTCGGTGAACGACTTCAGCGCCACGCAGTTGTTGGTGTTACGCACGCAGAAGCTGGTGAACTCCACTGCGGTGCTGTCGATTTCACTTCCGGCCTGGACCTGGACTGCGGTCCTCGTGTACTTGCCGGAGAGCCGCGCCGGCGGTGATGCCCGCCAGGGCGGCACCGACGCAGGATCGCCGAGCGAGATCGCCGGGTCGATGTCGCCGGTCCGGGTGACGGTGATCGGCAGCTGCTGCACGCTCACGCACTGCGGGCTGGCGACCCGGATGTCGGTGCGGGTGCCGGTCAGGCTGCCGTCGGATTGCGGGGTCAGCGACCAGTAGACGGTCTGGCGCCCGACGCTTCCGTCACCGCAGGTCCATTCGGCCTGTTCGACCTGAAACCAGCGGCCGTCGCGGTAGTCGGCGACCATCGGCTCGTCGGGCTTTCCGTCCCCGTCTTCGAAAGGTTTACTCGCATCCTTGTCATCCAGGCGCATGCCGATGGTGACGCAGGTCTCCCCGTCGCAGTGGCTGCGCAGGGCGAACTGCCGCTGCATCGACGGCCCCGGGTCGGGCTCTCCCCCGAGGGTTTGTTTGGCGCCGTCGCCGACGAGCCGGTAGACGCCGTTGAGGGCGTACGACGGTGTCGCCTGCGGTTCGGCGTCCTTGCCGCAGCCGGTCAGCGACGCGGCCAACGTTGCGACGGTCACCGACGCGGCCAGCGCCGACCATGCTGATCGTCCGGCGATCCTGCGAGAATTGCGCATCGATCCTCTCCCTGCCCGGGCGACCGGCCCGCACGCCCCATCGGGACAAATGTATGACACCTGGCAAGTTCCGTCAGGTTTTGTGGGCCCGCGACAGGTTCAGGACGGCGCGGGCAGCAGCCGCGGGATGAGCCGGACGTAGACGATCATGCCGAGCAATTCGACGAGCGTCTGGGTGACGACGATCACCGGGGTGATCGCGTAGCCGTCAGGCAACGCCAGCGCCAGGGGCAGCACGACCAGGGAGTTGCGGGTCGCACCGGTGAAAACCAGTGCGCGGCCCGCACCGGGCCCGAACCGGAACGCGCGGGCCAGCGCGACCCCGATCACGGCCATGATCAGCAGGAACGCGGCATAGATCGGGACGACGGTGAGAACCTGGTCACGCTGGTGACCGATCTTGGGGAACTGGCCGGCGACCACGACGAACAGCGTCGCCGTCATCAACGGCACCATGGCGGCGCTCATCGCCGCGGACGCCGACCGCCGGGTTCGACGAGCGGCGTAGTTCCGCGAGGAAGAGGCCCGGCGCCGACCGAGCCGCGCGCTGCGGTGCCGAGCCGCGAGCGTCTGGGTGCCCCAGGCCAGCAGCAGCGGCACCACGATGAGGACCCCGAATGCCTCCAGGAACGGGCCTACGTCGACGATGTCGGCGAGTTCGGGCCCGACGAACAGCCACAGCAGTAGGGGCAGCGCGACCATCTGGGTCAGCATCAGCACGGGCGCGGCGGCCAGCAGGCGGCGATGATCGCCGCCTGCCAGACCGCAGAACACAATGACGTAGTCGATGCACGGGGTGAGCAGGGTGAGCAGCACACCCAGCAACACCGCCCGGGACAGCGTCAGCGGCAGGGTCAGCGCCGCAACGACGACCGGCACCACGACGAAGTTGATCGCCAGTACCGCGGTCAGGAACCGGACGTCGCGGAACGCGGCGATCAGCCTGGTGAACGGGACCTGCAGGAAGGTGGCGTACAGCAGGGTGCCCAGGACGGGATAGATCGCGGCCTCCCACAGCCGCCCACCCGTCGGCCAGGCGGTCCCGACGACCGCGCCGGCGGCCAGGCCGGCGAGATAGCAGGGAATCTGGTGGCGTTCGAGCCAGGCGGTGGCCGGAGAGGACATCTCGTCACACCTCTCGTTGCGCCAATCTCCGTTGGCCTAAGGGGATTCGAAACCCTGATCTTCGGATCGCGCGGGCATCGCCCCCAATTTACGCAATGCCCGCGATAGGCTGAATTCCTGATGAACCGACCCTGGACGCGGTGGATACCGGCAATGGCCGCGGCCGTTTTGGCCGTGGCTATCGCCGCCCCGGTGCACGCCGATCCGAACCCGTGGCCCAATATCCGGTTGTTCGAGCAGCTCGATCCGCTCACCTTGACCGTTCCGGGTGCCGACGGCCTCTGGTTCACCGCACCCAGCGGCCAGAACTGCGGCATCTGGGGTCCGGGCAGCTTTGCCTGCGCCGGGGACATCCCCGGTGCGCCGCCGGGAACGACGGCGGTCGGCTGGGTGGCCGGCGACCGGGCAGTCCATTACGATTGGACCATCGGGTTTCGGATGCCCAAGACCACCGCGGCCGCCGTCATCGCGCCGCGCAGTTCCGTCACGCACAACGGCACCACCTGCGCGGTGGCCGATGACGCCCGCACCTACTGCGAGCGCGGACCGATGAAGTTCATGATCGCCCCGGAGGGCACCTGGATCACCCCGCCGTGGATGGACCTCAGCCGTCGCTGAGCACCGCCACCACGATGGTCCGGTCGCCCGCGGTCAGCACCGAGGTACCGATGTGCCGCCAGCCGCAGTAACCGATCGACGAATTACCTTGTAGTAGAGTAACTTTGATAGATTCTGCCGCGCTGCGCCCGGCGCCCTGCAATTGGATGGCGGCGGTGGCCGGGCTGCCGAGGTCGGCCAGCACCGTCATCGGGTCGGAGATCGGGGGGTGCTGCGCGGTGTGCTCGAGATAGTCGGCGGTGGCCCGGTTTACCAGTTCGGCGGCCTGGGTGGCGAGCGGATCGGCGGTCAGCGCCGGGCAGCCGCTGGCTGCCCGCGCCGAGGCGATGCCCTCGGCGAGGGCGGCCGACGGCTCGGCGCCGGCCCGCCCCGGGGACAGCGTGATCGCGGCGGCCACGGCCAGTGCGGTCGCGTAGATTTCAGTCGCAGACATGGGACCGGTGGATCCTGGAGCCCCACAGCTTGAACCGCTGCATCGACGGCCCGCTGAACCAGGCGGGTTTGCGGGCGCGCAGCCCGTTGCCCACGTTGAACAGGTGCTGCCACATCAGAAAGAAGCTCTCGCCCTGGTACAGCGGAAAGTAGTTGTCCCCGGCAAACGTCCGGGTCTGGGTCAGCGCGGTGGTGCGCGGGGCGAGGAACCCCGTCGACTGGTCGATATTCGACACCACCACCGTGGCATGCGCGACGAGGTCGTCGGCATCCCAGTTGCCGTTGCGGCTGATGAGTTTGATGTTGAACCGGTCGATCTGGGTCAGCAGCGTGTCGTACTGGGCGTTGTACCACTGGCACATCTCACGCTCGGCGTTGATGTCGGCGTCGGTGACCAGATTCCGGGTCTGGTCGTAGGGGATCGGGTACTTCGGCTCCCAGTCCGACGGTGACGGCACGAACACCGGCAGCAGCGGTGGAATCGGTTCATCTCCGACCGGATCCGGTGGGTCGGCAGCCGCTCCGGGCATCCAGAGCGCGGCGGTGACCACCGCAGCCAACGCGGCGGGGGTCACCGCCTTGCGGATACCCATCAGCGGCCTCGCATCACGGCGTCGATGCCACCGACATCGGTGACGCGCCAGTCGTCGGACGGGCCGAGGGTCATGCTGTAGGTCGCGGTGGACTGCAGCCCCTGCGGCGCCTGGGTGGTCTTGGTCAGCACGCTGACGAAGGCGTCCACCACGAGCACCCCGCCGGCCGACGAGCGCACCACCGCGGCCACCGGCCGGGCGGTGGACTGCCACTGCAACGGGACCAGGATCTGTTCCATCGAGTCGGCGGCCTCACCAAGCCGGGCAGCCAGCTCCGGCGACGTGCCGGCCACCAGCCGGGTCTTCCAGCCGCCCAGGTCCCGGAAGTCCATCTCGGCGGCCCCCACCGCGTAGTCCAGCGCCACCTGCCGGGCGTGCTGCTCGTCGGACGCGCGCTGGGCCTGCTGGCCGAGTTCGGAGCGGGCCCCGGCGTACAGCCAGCCCAGCACCCCGACTGCCACGACCAGTCCCGCCAGCAGCGCACCGAGCGCCAGCGAACGCAATGACACCGACACCTGCCGACCGGCCGGTGCGCCGGCCGCCTCAGCGGAACCTTCCTCCGTCGTCTCGGCCATCTCGGCGTCTTTCTCACTTTGTGTTGTCATGTTCACCTCGGTGGCAGCACGTTGACGTGCAGATCGATGGCGCCGTCCTCCGGGAGACCGCGCAACAGGTTGTCCAACACCCGCCCGGTGTCGAAATTGCCCAGCGCATTACCCAGATTGCGGGCATTGGGCATCAGTGTCTCCGCCAGCACCTTGATGTCCGGGGAGCGGTTGTCCATGAAGTTCTGGATCCGGGTCAGGTACGCCTGGAAATCCCGCAGCGAATCCGGGTTTCCGGCCAGTACCAGGTTCATCGCACCGGTGAAGATTCTGCTCACATTGGGGCCCAGCGCATCGATGTCGCCGGACAGGTTCGCCAGCGTTGGGCCGACCCACCCGGCATTGCCGAGCAGCGACTGAAGGTTGCGCAGCAGCTCCTGGCCGCGGCCGTTCATCCCGGAGGCTTCATTGCGCAGCAGGGTCGCGGCGCGGGCCAGGTTGGGCAGCACTACATCCGGATCCCCGAGCGCGGTGTCCGCCTCGGCCACAACGGTCTTCAGCTTGCCGGGGTCGGCTTGGCGCAGGATCCGATTGACGGCGACCGCGAGATCGGAGATGGTGGGCGCGGTGGCAATCGCCTCGCTGGCGATCAGGTCACCGTCGGTGAACATCGGCCCCGCGGAGGTCCGCGGGAACAGACCGATGTAGGTCTCGCCGAGAGCCGACAGGTTGTCCAGCCGCACCAGCGAATCGCGCGGGACTTGATGCGCCCCGTCGATGTAGAACTCCACCGTGGCCGCCGAGGCCCCCGCGGACACCCCGGTGACCTTGCCGACCGGCACGCCGCGCAGCAGCACGTTGGACCCGATCACCAGGCCGTTGATGTTCTCGACGGCCATCGACAGGCGAGCGCGCTGCTCCAACGGTCCGAGCCGGACCCCGAGCGCAGCGATGTAGCCGATGGCGAAGACCACGATGGCGACCAGCCCGGCCGCCGACAATAGATTGCGCAGCTTCACGGTGTCGCCCCCAGCATCCGCAGCACGTCGGACACGCTGTGCGACAGTTCCCGCCCGTCCGGCGTGCGGATGGAGGTGATGTCGATCGCCGGGTAGCGGTCTTGCGGCAGGAAGTACTCGGTGAACAGGGTCCACCACTCCGGAATCTCGTCCCCGACGGCCCATTTGGAGGCCTGTACCGCGCCGGCCGCGTCGCCGAGGTTGCGCAGCATCGGCACCAGCCAGAAGCCACCGGTGTACACGCTGCCGATGGACGGGATCATCACCGACAGCCGGGAACCCACCTGGGTGGCCCGGTCGAAACCGAGCATCCCGGCCGGGGAAAACCAGTCGGCGATGGCGCCGCGCTTGCCGCTCAGGGTCCGTGCCGTCGAGGACAGCCCGGTCAGCGCCAGGTCCACCGACGCCAGATTATCGGCCAGATCCCCGAGGTTGACCGACACCCGGGCCGCTATGTCGGAAAGGTCGACGTCGCTGGCTTCCACCACGCTGTTCACCTCGATCAGCGAGTTCTGCGCCCGCTGGACGGCACCGCTGGCGACAAAATTGGCCAGGCTGGCAATGGTGTCCTCGATCTGCGGCGGGCTGGTGGTGCGCGAGAGCGGGACCACATCACCGGGCCCCAGCGGCGGCGCGGCCGGATCGGCGTCAGGAGAGCGGACCAGCGCCACGACGATGTCGCCGAGCACCGTTGGCTGGCGCAGGACCGCCTCGATATCGCCGGGCGCCACCACACCCTCGTCCAGCCGCACGGTGACCCGGACCGCCGCACCGGTGAGCCGCATCCCGGTCACCACCCCGACCGGAACCCCGTCGAGCACCACCTGGGCACGGTTGGCCAGGTTCAGTACGCTGGCGAACTCCAACGTCACGTCGTAGCCGTTGCGGTCGCCGGTGATCGGCAGCGACTCTGGCGTCAGCGACGCGCACGAGGTCAATGCGAGCGTCGCCGCCACCAGCAGCGTCGCCAGTCGCCGGGTCATCGCCCCGCCTCGGCGAGCGCATACTGCAGCAGCGCAACGTCCACCGCGTACGGGGTTCCGGCCACATCGGCGCAACTGCCCGGCACCCGCGCATTCATCTGGCCGCACAGCAGCAGCCCGTCCTGGGTGCGGATCCGAAACATCGGCGGCCGCCATTTCAGTTGCAGTCCTTGGACGTTGTATCGGTCCGAGATGCCCCAAAGCCAGTCACCGACCGGGGCCAGCACCCCGGCCAGCGCGGTGGCGTGCGGACTGACCTTGCGCAGCGGTACCGAGACGGTGTCGAGCATCCGCTGGGTCTCCACCCCCAGCTCGCGTTCCAGGTCGGCGACCGCGCTGACCATCAGCGGCAGCGTGTCCGTCATCCGCGCCACCCCGCCGGTGGCGGTCACCAAGTCCGGCGTGGTGACCTCGGCGTCGAGCAGCACCTGCTTGAGTGTGCCGCGCACCGAGACGATCTCACCGCTCAGCGCGGCCATGTTCGCGACGATGGAACCGGTGTCGCTGATCGCCTGATCGGGGCTCTCCACCAGCGACGAGAGCCGGGTGACGAATCCCGCGGCGGGCGCTCCCTGGCCATCGAGTGCCTCTGCCAGGCCGGAGACCGTGTCCGCGATGTCGGTGGACCCTTCCGGATTCACCGTGTCGGCGAACGTCGCGATCGAGCCGACCAGCTGGGACAGGCTTTTCGGAGTAGCGGTGCGTTGCATCGGCACGCACTCCTCGGCCGAGAACTGCTCGCCACCAACGTAGTTACCCACCAGCTCCAGCGACCGGTCGGCCAGGATCGACATGGACCGGACCACCGCCTTCACCTCGGCTGGCATCGGGCGGGAGCCGCCGATCTCGAAATCCACCCGGACATGTTCACTGGCCGGCTCGACGGCGGTGACGGTGCCGATCCGGTAGCCCATCTGGGTTACCGGGTTGCCGGGGTAGAGCCCGATGGCATCGGCGAGTAGCGCGCAGTGCCGCACCGTCGCCTCCTCGGAGCTCGCGCCGCAGGAGGTGAACAGCGTGACGCCGACGACGGCCGCCGTCGCAGTCGCCAGAGCCTTCCGCACGCCGCGCATCAGCAGGCCTGTCCCGGAACGGGGATGCACAGGTCGGTGGCCAGGAGCACTGGTCGGGCGTTCTGCGCGTCGAGCACCCTCTCGAGCTTGTCGCGGACCCGTCGCAGGGCGTTGACCACCACGCCGCTGCGGTTGGCCCAGGTCCGCACGATCAGCTGCCAGTTGCGCACCTTCTCGATGAATTTGTCCCGGTGACCGGTGTAGAACTGCCCGATCGGGTTCATCGAATCCAGCACGTCGCCCATGCCGGACAATGCCTGGCCGAATCCGGCCGAGTACACCACCAGGGTCTGCTCCAGGATGGACACCTTCGACAGCATCGCCTTGAGTTGGTCGGTGTGGCCGCGCAGCGCTGTGATGTACTCGTCGGACATGTCGAGGATCTTCGAGATCTGGCCGCGCTGGGAGTCGATCGCGGTGGTCAGCGAATTGCCGGCGGCGAGGATCGTCGAGATGGTTCGCACGCCGTCGCCGGTGAGGCCGTCGGCCGCCTGGGACAGCGCATCTCGGACCGAGACGCCCTGCACGCCGTCGGTGATCCGGGTGGCCTCGGTGACGGTGCGAATCAGGTTGTAGGGCAAGGTGACCCGCTCCCGCGGGATGGTCCGGTCGCCGAGCGGGCGGTCGCCCAGGGACTCGATGGCGGTGTAGTAGCCGCCGACGACGGTGCGCATCCGGACCTGGATCTGAGACCGGTCGCCGACGAAGGCGTCCCGGTCCACCATCGCCCGGACCCGGATCTGCTCCGGCTCGAGAGTCAGGTCGGTGATCCTGCCGACCTCGACCCCGGCGATTCGCACCGAGTCGCCGGGCCTGACGGTGGCGGCGTCGTCGGTGTAGAACACCACCGCCTGCTGGCCGGGCGGGCGCAGGTAGACCGCCGCGGTGGTCACCGCCACCACGAACACCATCAGCAGCGCGCAGATCCCCAGCAGCAGTGGGCGGTCCGGTTTCTTCAGGGGTTGCACAGGACCACCCGCTGACCGTTGAGCAACACATCCAGGGTGGCCGGCAGCTGGGCCCGTCCGCGCGAGCACGGCACGATCTCGCCGGTCGCAGACGGCGGGCGGATGTTCTCCCAAACCACCGGGATCATCTTGAAACCGTCCAGGGCGTTGTTGAAGTCGATGATCGCCTTGTCCAGGCCTTCGTCGATATCCGCACCCTTGCGCAGTCCGAGGTTGCGTAGCAGCCGGGACAGCGCCGAGGTGAACGCCGGGCCGTACAGATCGGATTTGCGGAACTCGTCGAGCACGTCCATGGCCGCGGTGATCGGCCGGTTCGCGAAATCGATCAGCGCGATCATCTGCGCTGACTGACCACCCACCGATTCCGCAAGGGCGCTAAGGTTTTCGGTCAGCGTGGAGATTACCTCCTGGCGGTCCCCGACGAACTCGGTCAGCGATCGGATGCTCGCCAGCATGGGCGCAACTCCGGAACCGTCACCGGCCAGGAAAGTCGCCACGTTGTCGGTGAAGGTGTTGATCTGCTCGGGGCTCAGCGTGGCCAGCACCGGTTGGAGACCGTTGAACAGCCGGGTGATGTCCAGCGACGGCCGGGTCATGGCGGTCGGGATCTCGGTAACGACGTCGTCGGGGTCGATCTCGCCTGCGTGCGGGTCGAGCACTTCGATGTAGCGAAGTCCGGTGAGTGCCTGGAATTTCACTGCCACCGTCGAGGTGGGAGCCACCGTGAAAGCGCGCTCCATCACGAACTTGACCTCGGCCACCGACTGGCCGGCCCGCCGCACCAACCGGACATCGCTGACCTTGCCGACGCGCACCCCACGCACCCGCACGTCGGTGTCCGGTTGCACGCCCGATGCGTCCGTGAATTGCGCTGTGTAGGTGACGGTTTCGCCGGTGACCGGCTGGCGCAACACGTTGATGACGACGACGCCGAGAGTGACGGTCAGCACTGCGGACAGCGCCAGCCGCCATAGCGCGGCAGGGGGTTTGATCACAGCGAAGCTCATCCGTTCGCTCCCATCGCCTGCAACGGGGCCGCCACCGCGGGCAGGTTCTCCAGGATGATGTGCACCCGCAGGGCGCGCTGTTCGCCGTTTCCCTGGAACATCTTCTGGAAGCGGCTGCGCAGTTCCACCAGGGTGGCTCCGATCTGCTCCCCGGCGAACACCCCCGGCAGCGGTGCGGTGAGCGTCCGCACCACCTCGGTGGCGGGCAGCAGGTTGGGCACGTTGGAGCTCAGCAGGTTTCCGACGGTGCCGAACAGGCCGGTGGACGCCAGCTGGATGGTGGCCAGGAACCGGTCGTTGAAGAACTGCTCGTCGACCTCGGCCAACCCGGTGTGGCGGACCCGGTCGGCCAGGTTGGTGACCGCATCGACGGTCGACGGCGTTGCCACCGCGACGCTCGCGACGTTTCGCACCAGGGTGGACATCGGAATCGTCTGGGTCTTGGCGACCGAGCGGGTGACCAGCAATAGTGTCTCCAGCATCGGGGTCAGGCCGTCGGCGTAGCGGGTGGCGCGGTCGATCACCGAGACCAGTTCGGGGGTCACGACGTCGCCGGACAGTTCGCCGACCCGGGACAGCAGCGACTGCATGGTGTAGTCGCCGTGCGCAGTGAGTGTCAGTCGCGCCCCGTCGCGCAGCGGGGCGCCCCCGGCGCCGGGCACCAGGTTGACCCCGGTGATGCCGAAGTAGTTGGCAGGCCGGAAATCCAGTCCGATCGTGTCGGTCAATTCTGCTGCGGTGTCCCGCGCAAGCCTCAGCCGCAGTACCGCCCCGCCCTCGGGCCGGCTGGACACCGCGTCAACCTCGCCGACCCGGACGCCGTGCACAACCACCGGTGAACCGTCGGCCACGCCCTGGCCGACGTACTCGGTGCTGATGACGAGCGCAATGCGGTGATCGTCGCGGCGCAGCGGGTTGACGGCGATGAGGGCCACCGCCATCGCCACCACGGCGATCACGGCCAGACCGACCCTGGTCAGGATGCGCGCCTGGTTGGCTTCAGATGTCCAGAAAAGCATGTGCGCGCTACCCCCGGAACACGAACTCGGGTTGGATGCCCCACAGCGTGACGGTCAGGCAGAAGTTCACCACCACGATGCTGACCAGGCTGGCGCGCACCGCCCGCCCGGAAGCCTCACCGACGCCGACCGGGCCTCCACCGGCGAAGTAGCCGTAGTAGCAGTGGATGAGCGTGACGAGAACGCAGAAGACCACGGCCTTGGTCAGCGAGTAACCGATGTCCACCGGTGACAAGAACTGGGTGAAGTAGTGGTTGTAGGTGCCCGCCGGTTGCTCGCGGAACCCGCAGATGATGCTGACCGCGACATAGAAGCTGGTGATCAGTACGACGAAGTAGCCGGGGATCATGCACAGCATGCCGCCGACCAGACGAGTGCCGACCACGAACGGGATGGGGCGCAGACCCATCGCGTCAACGGTGTCGATCTCCTCGGAGATGCGCATGGCTCCGATCTCGGCGGTCATCCGGGTGCCGGCTTGGATCGCGAAGGCGATGCCGGTGACCAGCGGGGCCATCTCGCGGACATTGGCGACGCCGCCGACGATGCCCGACAGCGGGCCGAAGCCCATCAGGTTGAGGATCGAGAACGCCTCGATGGCCACCGAGGCGCCCATGGCCGCGCCCATGATGAGCAGAACCGACAGGATGCCGCCGTCCACCAGTACCGAGCCGCGGCCCCAGGCCAGCCCGTTCATCGCCTGCCAGGTCTGGCCGCGGTAACGGCCCAGCGTCTGCGGCAGGTAGCGGATGGTCTGGCCGACGAATACGGCGAACCGCCCGGCCGCCTGCACGGCCGCTTCGGCCTTGTTGGGTTCGGTGAGCGTCATGACACTTGCACCGGGAAGAACATGGTTGCGGCCTGGGTGATCGACACGTTGGCGATAACGATGCACACCACGTTGAGCACCACCGCAGAGCTGACCGCGTCGGCGACGCCGCGCGGGCCGTGTTTGGCCTCCATGCCGCGCAACGAGGAGATGATGGCCACGATCCCGGCGAAGACCACCGTCTTCCCCAGGGCAAGCCACACGTCGACCACTCGGGCGAAGGAACCGAAAGACATCCAGAAGCTTCCCGGCACAATGCCGTTGACGCCGACGGCGATCAGGTAGGCCGCCGACACCGCCGAGGCGATGATTACGAAGCACAGCAGCGGGGCGATCAGGATCAGCGCCAGGAAGCGTGGCACCACCAGCCGTCGTACCGGATCGATACCCATCACCGCCATGGCCTCGAGCTCTTCGCGGATCTTGCGGGCGCCCAGATCGGAGGCGATCGCCGCCGCGGCAACGCCCCCCATCAGAAACCCACCCGCCATCGGCGCACCCTGGCGAATCACCCCGAAGCCGCTGGCGGCACCGACCATTGACGTCGCGCCGAGTTGGTTGACCAGTCCGCCGACCTGAACCGACACCATGGCGCCGATGGGAATTGCCATCAACAGCGCCGGGGTGGCGGTGACCCGCAGCAGGGTCCATGCCTGGACCAGCAGTTCGCCGACGGGTAGCCGCAAAGTCAGCGTATCGGTGATGGCGTAGCGGACGACGTTGAAAGCCAGTTGCACACCGCGGCCGATGGTTCGGGTGCTGCGGCCGGGGACGGCCGCTGCCCGAGATATGGGCGCAGCGAGCACCGCCATTCCCGGACCCCCGTCCCTCGACCAAACAATCCCGTTCCAGATGAGGTTAGCCTGCCCTCTAGGGGCGATGGGAGGTACCTGAAAAGACGATGGGAGACGGCTGGCAAATAAGCGGCGCCCGGGCGACGGGCACCACCCAGGTGGTCACCCACACGACGAACTAGCTGGAGCTACAGCGAGACACCGGATAGGGGACGTTCTGGACCGGCTCGCGCCGGGTTTCGGGGTGGTTTCGGGGTGATGGACGAAAGAACGCCCTCCCCGATTCTCTCGGGAAGGGCGTCCTGCCTGCTTGTTCTGGTGGAGCTAAGGGGAATCGAACCCCTGACCTACTCGATGCGAACGAGTCGCGCTACCAACTGCGCCATAGCCCCTCGGACGGTAGCAGGCTACCAGTCGGATGGGTTCCGACTGAAACCGGCTACTGACCCGCTGCCTGCGGGAGGTCGTAGAAGGTGCGGGCGAAGGCGATCTCCTCGAGATCCTCGAAGATCGGGTCTTCCTCGTCGATCTCCAGGACGACGGCGCCGGGCTGGCGCAGCCGAGTCGGCACCACATCCATCTCTCGGTCGCGGGTGTTCTCCACGCCGAGCCGCGATCGCGCCATCCGTGCCATCCGGCGCCGGCGCAGGCGCTCCTCGATCCGGGTCTGACGGCGTAGGTAGGCCAGGTAGAGCAGGGTGACCGCGGCCATCGCCGCGGTGGCCCACCAGAAGCCGGACGCCAGCAGCAGGCCCGCGGCGGCGAAGATCGCCAGCAGCGCGCACATGGTCATCAGCACCCGGCTGCGGAAACGGTACTTGCGGGCGCTGACAATCGCGGCGGTCTTGGTGGCGTAGTGGCTGTGCGGCCCGACGGGTCGCTGGTAGCGCGGTTCGGCTGCCTCGGGCTCCAGTCCGCCGGAGTCCTCCATGTACTCGTACTCGTCGTCCGCCTCGTCGGTGTCCTCGGCCTCGGCGACCGGCTCCTCGACGCCTTCCTCGGCAATCTCCTCGGCGGCCTCGGCCGCGGGCATCTCAGTTTCGGCGGCCGGTTCGGTCAGATTGATGCGCGGCATCGAGTCGGTGGCGTCGTCGGCCAGCGAGCCGACGGGCAGCGCCCCGGAGTCCTCGTCGACGATGTCGACGTCGAGGTAGTCGAGTTCCTCGACGGTCACCGCGGCGCCGACGACGGCGACCGAACGCACCCGGGAGGTGACGACGACCGGGCCGGTGGCCTCGTCGTCGAACTCGTCGTAGTCGTCGGCCTCGGGTTCGGGCTGCCAGTGCGGATCGCTGCGATGGCCCGCGGCCGGTCGGCGGCGACGCAAGAGGCGGGAGGCCTTGACGTTGAGGACGCGGGTGGCCAGCGCGATGTCACTGGTGCGGCGCACGTGCTCACGCTTGTTGATGAGCATGGGCACCAGCACGAACAGCCAGAGCACCACGAGCGAGATCCAGAGCAATGACTGGGGGATGCTTGGCATGGTGGCCTGCTCCTTTCGGCTCCCAGGCTAGGTCGGCGACCTGCCCGGGTGGGCGACGACGCGCCGTGCACAATTACATACCTGTAATTCGGCAATTACAAGCACCATACGAATCACGTGTCACAGCAGTAACAGGGGCCCCGTGGGTGGCTCAGCCCCAGGAAGCGCGGCCGGCCCGCACCAGCGCCGCGGTCACCGAACCCTCGATCTCCTCGACGGTGAGTGCCACCAGCAGGTGGTCGCGCCAGGCCCCGTCGACGTGCAGGTAGCGCACCAGCACGCCCTCCTCCCGGAACCCCGCCTTGGCCAGCACCCGCCGGCTCGGCGCGTTCTCCGCGCGCACGGTCGCCTCCACCCGATGCAGCCCGACCGGTCCGAAGCAGTGGTCCAGGCCGAGCGCCAGCGCGCCGGTGGCCTCCCCGCCGCCGGTGACCGTGCTGTGCACCCAGTACCCGATCCAGGCCGATCGCAACGCCCCCTGGGTCACGTTTCCGATGGTCAGCTGACCGCACAGCGCTCCGTCGAGCTCGATCACGTAGGGCAGCATCCGGCCCAACCGGGCCTCCGAGCGCATTCCGCGCAGCAACGACGGCCAGGCGCCGCGGGAATGGCGCTCCTGCCAGCCGATGTCGACGCTGGGCTCCCACGGCTCGAGTGCGGGCTGGTCGTCGATGCGGATCCGGCTCCACTCGACGCCGTCGCGCAGCCGCGGCGGACGCAATCGGATGAGACCGGCCGGCACCCGCAGCGGCCCGACCGCCAGCGGCCAGCCCGGGTGCAGTGACCCCGGACGGGCCCGCCAGCGATTCACCCGCGCTGCGCCAGGAACGCGACGTCGACGAGCTCCCCGGTCCGGATCTCCTCGGTCTCGGCCGGCACCACCACCAGACAGTTCGCCTCGGCCAGCGTCGCCAGCAGGTGCGACGACGACCCGGGCGCCCCACCGAGGGCCTGCACCAGATACTCGCCGGTGTCGGAATCCCGCATCAGCTGCCCGCGCAGGTACCCGGTACGGCCCGGCATCGAGGTGATCGGCGCCAGCGCGCGGGCCGGCACGATGCGCCGCATCGGCGACCGCTTGCCCAGCGACATCCGGATCAGCGGCCGGACCATCACCTCGAAGACCACCAGCGCGCTGACCGGGTTGGCCGGCAGCAGGAAGGTCGGCACCCCGTCGCGGCCCAGCTGGCCGAAGCCCTGCACCGAGCCCGGATGCATGGCGATCCGGGCGACCTCCATCTCACCGAGCTCCGAGAGCACCGCGCGCACCGCCTCGGCGGCTGCGCCACCGACCGCACCGGCGATCACCACGATCTCGGCGCGGGAGAGCTGCCCCTCGACCACCTCGCGCAGCTTCTCCGGATCCGAATCGACGATGCCGACCCGGTTGACCTCGGCACCGGCATCCCGCGCCGCGGCGGCCAGGGCATAGGAATTGACGTCGTAGATCTGGCCGTTGCCCGGCGTCCGGTTGACGTCGACGAGCTCGCCGCCGACCGAGAGCACCGTCAGCCGGGGCCGCGGATGCACCAGCACGCGATCGCGCCCAACAGCCGCCAGCAGCCCGACCTGCGCCGCGCCGATGATGGTGCCGGACCGCACCGCGACGTCACCGGGCTGCACATCGTCGCCGGTGCGGCGCACGTAGGCACCCGATCGCACACCGCGCAGCACCCGAACCCGGGACTGGCCGCCGTC
>Ga0209023_10004320_pt1 | contig 16264 bp, 12 predicted proteins | sample LakOneMetagenome_FD_187468 | JGI IMG/M metagenome (GOLD analysis project Ga0209023, IMG submission 187468) | Freshwater and sediment microbial communities from Lake Erie, Canada (SPAdes) (version 2) | ecosystem: Environmental > Aquatic > Freshwater > Lentic | place: Lake Erie, Canada... | reverse complement strand
CGATCTTGCTACGACTTCTCGAACATCATCGGGACGAGCGGCCCGATGCGACAGGTGTACGAGCAGATTGCGCAGGTCGCGCGCACGAACACGACCGTGCTGCTGCGCGGCGAGTCCGGCACCGGCAAGGAACTGATTGCGCACGCCCTGCACTACAACTCGGCGCGTGCGAAGAAGCCGTTTATCAAGGTCAGTTGTGCCGCACTGCCGCAGGACCTGATCGAGTCAGAACTCTTCGGCTACGAGAAGGGCGCGTTTACCGGCGCGCACGGCACGAAGAAGGGCCGCTTCGAAGCTGCGGAAGGCGGCACCCTGTTCCTCGATGAAGTGGGTGAGCTGAACCTCGCCACGCAGATCAAGCTGCTGCGCGTGCTGCAGGAACGCGAATACGAACGGCTGGGCGGCACCGAAACCATCCGCGCGAATATCCGGTTGATTGCCGCGACGAACAAGGACCTGGAGAAGGCGATTGCCGCAGGTGAGTTCCGCGAGGACCTCTACTACCGGCTGAACGTGTTCTCGATCTTCGTGCCGCCACTGCGCGAGCGAAAGCCCGACATCCTGCTGCTCGCCGACTACTTCCTCGAGAAGTTCTCCCGGGAGCATGGCAAGGCCGTCAAGCGAATCTCGACGCCCGCCATCGACATGTTGAGCAGTTATCACTGGCCGGGTAACGTCCGCGAGCTGGCGAACGTCATGGAACGCGCCGTGGTGGTGTGTGACGCGCAGGTCGTGCACGCGCACCATCTGCCGCCAACGCTGCAGACAGCGGAAGCCACCGGCACGTCGGCGGCGACGACGCTGCGCGATTCGATGGAGTCCTTCGAGAAGGATGCGTTGCTCGATGCGCTCAAGAGCGCTCGTGGCAACCGGGCGAAGGCTGCCCGGCTGCTCGGAACGACCGAGCGCATCTTCAACTACCGCGTGCGCAAGTACGGCATCGACTGGCGCCGCTTCAAGAGCTGAGCGTTCGGGGGCAGCCCTTCACGCGTACATACCGCGCAGCCGCGTGACGGTGGCCACGCGGTTGATGGCAACGATGTAGGCGGCCGTGCGCAGATCCACGCGGTACTTCAGCGCGGTCTGCAGCACGGCGTCGAACGCCTCGCACATCTTGAATTCCAGCCGTTCGTTCACTTCCTTCTCCGTCCAGAAGTAACCCTGGCGGTCCTGCACCCACTCGAAGTACGACGTCGTGACGCCGCCGGAGTTGGCGAGGATGTCGGGCACCACGAAGACGCCGCGTTCGTGCAGGTGCCGGTGCGCTGCCGGACTGGTTGGGCCGTTGGCACCTTCCACGATCACCTTCGCCTTGATGGATGGTGCCATGTCGATCGTGATCTGGTTTTCGAGCGCCGCGGGAATCAGCACATCGACCTCGAGACCAAACAGCTGGTCGTTGGTCAGCGGTGAACCGCCCGGGAAGCCTGCCACGGTCTTGTGCTGCTTGACCCAGGTGTTCAGCTTCACCAGGTCGAGACCGCGCGCGTTGTGGACGCCGCCTTTCCAGTCCGTGATGGCGACGATGCGTGCGCCGATGCCGGCCAGCAGTTCGGCCGAGATCGAACCCACGTTGCCGTAGCCCTGCACCGCAACGGTGGCCCCCTTGATGTCGAACCCGAGATGCTTCGCGGACTCGCGCGTTGAGATCATCACGCCTCGACCTGTGGCCTCGCGGCGGCCGAGCGAGCCGCCCAGTTCGAGCGGCTTGCCGGTCACCACAGCGGTCGACGTGTGGCCGACGTGCATGCTGTAGGTGTCCATGAACCACGCCATGATCTGCTCATTGGTGTTCACGTCCGGCGCCGGCACGTCCTTTTCGGGGCCGATGGCATCGGCAATCTCCGAGACGTAGCGGCGTGTGAGCGCCTCGAGTTCCCGCGCCGACATCCTGGTGGGGTCGCAGATGATGCCGCCTTTGCCGCCACCAAATGGGATGTGAGCGACGGCGCACTTCCACGTCATCCACGCCGCGAGCGCGGTGACTTCGTCGAGGTTCACACCCGGGTGATAGCGCAGACCGCCTTTGGCCGGTCCGAGCGTGATGTTGTACTGGACGCGGTAGCCGGTGAAGACCTCGATTTCGCCGTTGTCCATCTGGACGGGACAGCTGACCGTGATCTGCCGCTTGGGATGCGTGAGGATTTTCCAGATGCCCGGCTCGAGGTTGAGGATGCGCGCTGCACCATCGAACTCCTGCAGCATTGCGCCGAAGATCGGTCCATGGGTCGACATGTCCTTAATATAATGAAGATTCATGCTTACGGCCGACCGCTCCGCTCGCCGTCGCTGGGAGCACGACACCCTCGAGCCGACTCTCAAGAAGGCTCCTGAGCGCGCGGCGGAGTTCTCGACGGTGTCCGGCCATCCCATCGAGCGGGTCTACGCCGCAGACGACATCGCGACGCTCGACCCTGCGACAGACATCGGAAAGGCCGGCAGCTTCCCGTACACGCGCGGCATTCACGCAAGCGGCTACGCGGGCAAGCTGTGGACCATGCGGCAGTTCGCGGGTTTCGGCACGCCCGAGGAAACCAACGCCCGCTACAAGGCGCTGCTGCAGGCGGGCGGAACCGGACTGAGCGTCGCCTTCGACCTGCCGACGCTGATGGGACGCGATCCGGACCACGAACTGTCACTCGGAGAAGTGGGGAAGTGCGGCGTCAGCACCGCGTCTCTGGCCGACATGGAGGCGCTGTTTGCCGGCATCGACCTCGGCGCGGTCACCACGTCGATGACGATCAACTCGCCGGCCGCGATGATCTTCGCCATGTACCTGGTCGTGGCGGAGCGCCAGGGCGTCAGCTGGCATCAGCTGTCGGGCACGATTCAGAACGACATCCTCAAAGAGTTCATCGCGCAGAAAGAGTTCATCTACCCGCCGCGTCCGTCGATGCGTCTCATCACCGACGTCTTTGCGTTCTGCGCGACCGAGGTGCCGCGGTGGAACACCATCTCGGTCAGCGGCTATCACATTCGTGAAGCGGGTTCGACGGCGCTGCAGGAACTGGCGTTCACGTTGCGCGACGGCATCGAGTACGTGCAGTGGGGCGTCGACGCCGGCCTGGATGTCGATGAGTTCGTGCCGCGCATGTCGTTCTTCTTCAACGCGCACAGCGACTTCTTCGAGGAGATTGCCAAGTATCGTGCGGCTCGTCGCATCTGGGCGCGCGTGATGCGCGACCGCTTCGGTGCAAAGCACGAACGCTCGTGGAAGCTGCGTTTTCACACGCAGACCGCAGGTGTGTCGCTCACCGCGCAGCAGCCGTACAACAACGTGGTGCGTACTGCACTGCAGGCGCTGTCGGGTGTCCTCGGCGGCACCAATTCCCTGCATACCAACTCGCTCGATGAGGCGCTGGCACTGCCGACCGAGGCCGCGGCGACCCTCGCCTTGCGAACGCAGCAGGTCCTCGCCTACGAGAGCGGCATTGCCGACGATGTGGACCCGTTTGGCGGGTCATATTTCGTGGAAGCGCTGACCAAAGAACTCGAGGACGGAGCGCTCGCCTATTTCGAGCAGATCGATCGAATGGGCGGCATGGTGGACGCCATCGAGCGCGGCTTTCCGCAGAAAGAGGTTGCGGAAAGTTCGTATCGCTTTCAGCAGGCCCTCGAACGCGGTGACAAGCGCATCGTCGGCGTCAACGAGCAGGTGCAGACGGACCGGGCGTCCATCCCGACGCTGTACATCGACGAGGGTGCCTCCGATACGCAGGTGCGCCGGTTGGAGCAGGTGAGGTCCACCCGCGACGGTGCCGCAGTTCGCGCCGCACTCGACCGAATCAGGGCGGCGGCGACCGGCTCCGAGAACCTGATGCCGCTGATTCTGGACGCGGTGCGTGCCTACGCGACGCTCGGCGAGATGTGCGATGCTCTCCGCGACGTCTGGGGCGAGTACGAAGAAACAGCGATTGTGTAGCGGCGAGCGGCGACTGCCCTCGGACTGATGGCCGCACCGTCAGGTGTCCTCGCACGCAGACCGGGGCGCCAAACTCCAAATTATTGAAGAGTTAGCCGTCGCAGGCGTGTTCAAGAATGGAACTCGGCGAGAACTGATGAGAAAACTGCGGGTAGTCATTGCAAAGCCGGGCCTTGACGGGCACGATAGGGGGGCTAAGGTCATCGCTCGAGCGTTGCGCGACGCCGGTATGGAAGTGATCTATACCGGACTCCGACAGACTCCCGAGCAGATTGTGTCAACGGCCTTACAAGAAGATGCGGATGTGATTGGGCTGTCGATTCTGTCAGGCGCCCATAATCACATCGCGCCCAAGCTCATGGCGCTCCTGCGCGAGCAAGGGCTGGACGATGTGCTGGTGCTGGTCGGCGGGATCATTCCGGACGTGGATGTTCCAAAGCTGCAGGCACTTGGCGTCAAGGGTGTGTTTCTGCCCGGGACCTCGATGCAGGCGATCGTCGACTTCATCAATCAGAATGTCAGGGCGCGTACCTGACTGTGTACCGATCCCGAACTGACCGATAGACAACACAACGATCGAAGCGACTGAAGCAACTGTGCCGAAGACTGTACTGCTCGCCGACGACAGCCTCACGATCCAGCGGGTCGTGACGTTGACCTTTGCCAACGAAGACGTGACGATTACGTCCGTCAGCGATGGCGACCAGGCTGTCGAGTCTATTTCGCGCAAGCGGCCTGACCTGGTGCTGGCCGACATCGCCATGCCTGGGCGCTCCGGGTATCAGGTTGCCGAGTTCGTGCGAAGCCGGCCCGAACTGTCCACGTTGCCCGTGCTGCTGTTGGCGGGTGCGTTCGATCACATCGATGAAGCGCACGTCCGCACCGTCGGTGCCGACGGCGTGCTGACCAAGCCGTTCGAACCCAAGGCACTCATCGGCCACGTGAAGCAGCTGCTGGCGATGGGGCGCCCCGAGCCGATCGCGCACGTCGCGCCCGCTGCGTCCAAGCCTGTGGCGGGGATTGCCGCCGCGGCCGAGTCGTCCGCGCACCACGCCGCGCCGGCTCCGATGAGCGTCGAACAGGCGTTTTCTGTGCTGGTTGAGTCGCCGGCATCGGCTTCAGCCGTGCCGACGCACGAATTGATTCCCCCGGCCGTCCCCGCGGAAGCCGTCGAGCCAGCGTCGCACGCCGAGCCACTGACGCCGGCGGCTGAACCCGAACCCGTTCCGGCGCCGCCCGTGTCCGACGTGGCCGTGCATGCCGAGTCGCCGGTTGAGGCCGCCGCAGTCGAACCGACGACTCCTGAACCTGCGGCGAACGATACGGCGAGCACCGAACCAGTGGTGGTTGACGTGGCGATGGCTGCTGAACCGGTGGCCGTCGTGGCCGCTGTCGCAGTTCCGGAGCCGGTTGCCGTGGCTGTCGTTGCGCCTGTGACGGAGTCTCCGGTCGAAACACCCGTTGGTGTGGAGATTTCACCGGTCTTCCCGCCGCCCATCACACGCACGCCGAGTCCGGACACCTACTTCGAACAGATCGATCAGGCGTTTGCTGCCCTCGCCAAGGCCCCTCGCCCGTCGCTCAACCTCGTGCCGAAGCCCCCGACGCCGTCACCGGCCGTCGACGAGTCTCGCGACGAGGTCATTGCTGCTGTTGTGGAAACGAAACTCGCTTCCTTCACCGCTGCTCTCAAGGCGGCTGAGGCACCGGCACGGACCATACCCTTGTCTGATGCATTCAATGCCCTCCTCGACGCCGAACGTGCTGGCGTCATCGATACCACTGTTCGCCTCTCCGGTGTGCCCGCGCTCTCACCGGTCGATGTCGATGCCCTGGCCACGCAGGTGATGCACCGCGTGCTCGAGCAGATGACCGACCGCGTCGTGCGCGAGACCGTCACCGAGATCGTGACGAACACCGCCGAGCGTCTGATTCGCGAAGAGATCGAGCAGGTCAAGCGCAACATCACTTAATATGAGCGGATGTCTGGTCCGTCTCGCTCGCTCGTCTCGCTCGACGCCACCCGTCTGAATCTTCCCGAGAAACCGGCCCTCGAAGGGCTCGAAGCCAAGTGGGCGCCACGCTGGGAAGCGGAGCGTGTCTACGCGTTCGATCGGACATGTGCGCGCGACGAGGTGTTCTCGATCGACACCCCGCCCCCGACCGTCAGCGGCTCGCTGCACGTCGGGCACGTCTTCTCCTACACCCACACAGACATCGTCGCTCGGTTCAAGCGGATGCGCGGGATGGCGGTGTTCTACCCGATGGGGTGGGATGACAACGGCCTGCCGACCGAACGTCGCGTGCAGAACTACTTCGGGGTGCGCTGCGATCCGTCGCTGCCCTACGACCCGACCTTCGAACCGCCCGCCGCGCCCGGCAGGCACCCGATCTCGGTCTCGCGGCCGAACTTCATCAACCTGTGTGCTCGGCTGACGGCCGAAGACGAGAAGGTCTTCGAACATCTCTGGCGGTACCTGGGGCTGTCGGTCGACTGGTCGATGACATACGCCACGATCGGTTCCCGCGCCCAGCGCGTGTCGCAGGCGGCATTCCTGCGTCTGCTGGACCGCGGTCAAGCGTACCAGCTCGAAGCGCCGACGCTGTGGGATGTCGATTTCAAGACGGCCGTGGCCCAGGCCGAACTCGAAGACCGTGAGATGCCGGGTGCCTACCACCGGATTCCGTTCGCGACCCCCGATGGCGGAACGGTGGAGATCGAGACCACCCGTCCGGAACTGATTCCGGCGTGTGTGGCGCTCGTCGCGCATCCCGACGATGAGCGTTACAAGCCGCTCTTTGGTCGCGAGGTGATCACACCGCTGTTTGGTGTCCGTGTGCCTGTCTGCGCGCATACGCTGGCCGACCCTGCCAAGGGCAGCGGCATTGCGATGATCTGCACCTTCGGCGACACCACCGACGTGACCTGGTGGCGTGAACTGAGCCTGCCCGTGCGTGCGGTGATTCAGATCGACGGCACACTCAAGCCGGTGACCTGGGGCTCGCCCGGCTGGGAGTCGGACGACGCGGCTCGCGCGCAGGCAAACTACGACCAGTTGGTGCGTCTGTCGGCGGCCAAGGCCAAGACCCGCATCGTCGAACTCCTGAAGGAGAACGGCGCGCTCATCGGCGACCCGCGGCCCATCACACATCCGGTGAAGTTCTACGAGAAGGGCGATCGTCCGCTCGAGATCGTCACCAGCCGTCAGTGGTTCATCAAGACGATCGACTTCAAGGATTCCCTGCTCGCGCGGGGCCGTGAGCTGCAGTGGCATCCCGAGTACATGCGGCACCGCTACGAGAACTGGGTCAACGGTCTCACCGGAGACTGGTGCATCTCTCGCCAGCGTTTCTTCGGTGTGCCGTTTCCGGTCTGGTACCCGCTGGATGCGGACGGCATCGTGCAGTTCACCGCGCCGATTCTGCCGAACGAGTCGCAACTCCCCGTCGACCCGTCTGTCGATGTGCCGGCGGGTTTCTCGGCCGAGCAGCGCGGTCGTGCCGGCGGTTTCGTCGGTGACCCCGATGTGATGGACACCTGGGCGACCTCCTCGCTCACGCCGCAGGTGGCCGGCGGGTGGCTCGACGACGCGGATCTGTTCGCGCGTGTGTTCCCGATGGACCTCAGGCCGCAGGGCCACGACATCATCCGCACGTGGCTGTTCTCCACGGTGCTGCGCGCGGAACTCGAGCACGGCTCGCTGCCGTGGGCCAACGCGGCGCTGTCGGGATTCATCACCGATCCCGACCGCAAGAAGATGTCGAAGTCGAAGGGTAACGTTGTCACGCCGATGGCACCGCTCGAAGAGCACGGATCGGACGGCGTCCGTTACTGGGCCGCGTGTGCGCGTCCCGGTGGCGACACCATCTTCGAAGCCGCGCAGATGAAGGTTGGCCGGCGCCTCGCCATGAAGCTGCTCAACGCGTCGCGCTTCACGCTGAGTTCCGCACTTCCGCAGGGACCGATCACCCACGAAGTCGATTGCGCCATGCTTCGTACGCTCGCCGATCTGGTCGACGAGGCGACGTCGAATCTCGATGGCTACGACTACGCCCGTGTGCTGCAGCGGACCGAGGAGTTCTTCTGGCGCTTCTGTGACGACTACCTCGAGCTCGTGAAGGGGCGCCGGTATGGCGAACAGGGCGCGTCTGCGGCAGCGTCTGCGAACTCGGCGCTGGTTTGTGCGCTATCCGTGCTGCTGCGGTTGTTCGCGCCGTTCCTTCCGTTTGTGACCGAGGAAGTGTGGTCCTGGTGGCAGGCCGGCTCGGTGCACCGGGCGTCCTGGCCGACACGCGCCGAGGTCGAAGCGCTGTTGCCCGAACACGACGAGGCACGCCGTGCCGCCGACCAGGCGACCTACGACTGGGCGACGAGCGTGCTGTTCGAAGTGCGCAAGCACCGTTCGGAAGCCAAGCAGCCACTCAAGGTGCCGATCACGCTGGCTGAGATCACCGCACCGGGTGAGCGTCTCGCATTCATGCCGGCAGTGGACGCCGACCTTCGGGCCGCGTTGCGCGTGCAGCGGTTCGAGTGCCGCGTCGGCGACCAGCTGAACGTCGTCGTCACGGGGTACGATGCACCGCCTGTCGCCTGACACGTACCGCGACATCGTCAGACGCGCCCTTGCCGAAGATGTTGGCGAGGGCGATGTGACGACGCTGGCGACCGTGCCGGCCAACCAGGCGGCGCGCGGCGTGTTCCTCGTGAAGGCTCCGTGCGTGCTCGCCGGTGTCGACGTTGCGGCCGAAGTGTTCAGGCAACTCGATCCGAGCGTCGACGTTCGCTTCTCGGTGACCGACGGCGAGTCGTGTGTCGCCGGTCGCGAGGTGGGCGAAGTGTTCGGTTCCGCACGTACGCTGCTCGTCGGTGAACGCACGGCGCTCAACTTCCTGCAGCGGCTCTCTGGCATCGCGACACGCGCGCACGCGTTTGTGGCTGCAGCCGCCGGGCGCATCACGGTGCTCGATACGCGAAAGACAACGCCGACGCTGCGCGTGCTCGAGAAGTACGCTGTGGCCGCGGGCGGCGCCACCAATCACCGCATCGGGCTCTACGATGCCGTGCTGATCAAGGACAACCACGTGCGACTGGCCGGCGGCGTGACCGCGGCGGTCGCCAAGTGCCGCGCGGCACGACCAGACCTTCGTCTGGAAGTCGAGGTGCAGTCGCTCTCGGAATTCGACGAAGCATTGGCCGCAGGTGCCGACATGGTGCTGGTCGACAACATGTCGCTGGCCGAGGTCACCGAGGCCGTGCGGCGCGCCGCAGGCCGCACGAAGATCGAGATTTCCGGCGGTGTCACCCTCGAGCGCGTGCCGGAGCTTGCGGCGACTGGCGCCGACTTCGTCTCAGCTGGCGCCCTCACGCATTCGGCTCCAGCCATCGACATCAGTTTCGAAATCGAACCACTCTAGGATCTGCTGCCGTGCTGCCTCAATCCGTGCCGGCCGAACTGGCCGACGCCCTCGACGCGTATCGCGATCGCCTGGGGACGACGGCGCGTCGCGTCCTGTACTTCGAGACCATCGGCTCGACGAACGATGTCGCCGCGTCACTCGCCGCTGATGGCGCGGAGGAAGGCACGGTGGTCATTGCCGACGCGCAGACGGCTGGACGCGGACGGCGCGGCCGTTCGTGGTTCTCGCCTCCAGGTGCCGGTCTCTATGTGTCGGTCGTGCTCACGCCGTCGCGAGCCTCGTCGGCTGAACGTGCGGTGAGTCTGCTGACCATCGCCGCCGGTGTTGCGTTGGCCGAGGCCGTCGAGCGCGTCACGGGTCTCGCTCCGTCGATCAAGTGGCCGAACGACCTGATTGTCGAGCGTCGGAAGCTCGCGGGCATTCTTGCGGAAGGTGTCGCACAACCCGCGGCGGCAGGTCTTCGTGCAGTTGTGCTCGGCTACGGGATCAACGTCGGCGCGTCGGCGTTCCCGCCTGACCTGGCTGATCGCGTGACTGCGCTCGAGACGGAACTCGGCCGGCCGATCGAACGCGCGATGCTGTGCGCCGAATCTCTGGCGAGCGTGACTACGCGCTACCACGACCTGGTGGCTGGTCGCTTCGATGCTATCCTCGACGCCTGGCGCGCCCGAGCCTACGGAAGCCGTGGTGAGAAGGTCGAGTGGGATTCTTTGTCCGGCGTTCGCACCGGCATGACCGAGGGCATCGACGACATGGGCGCCTTGCTCGTGAGGAGCGAGCAGACCCTCGAGCGTATCGTCGCAGGCGAAGTACGCTGGGGGCTGTATGGCAGTCGGCGTTGAGTTCGACACACGGCCACCTACCTGTCAGGTGCCTCCGACCGCTCGCGTGAGTCACTGATTCGTGTTCGACATGTCTTCACACACTGACGTGGCGGAGTACTGCCGCGCGATTGAAACCTATCTCTGTCGCAAGAACGATGGTCATCTCGTTCGTGTCGTCGGGCCGTCCTTCGACGTCGTGTCCGGGTGGGCGACGCGCGGCGTGCCGTTGAAGGTCGCGCTTGGCGGCATTGATCGCTACTTCGATCGCTACTACCGGAAGGGGACTCGACGCCGGCCGGTGAAGATTGATTTCTGCGAAGCCGACGTGCTCGACGTGTTCGATGAGTGGCGTCGTGCCACTGGTGTCACCGCGGCGGCCGCGTCGAGTCCGGCAACGGCTGCGCAGCCCGACGACGAGCAGGCGGCGGGGAGACGAACCGGACCTTCACTGCCCGAGCATCTCCAGCGCGTGTTGAGCCGCCTCAGTTCACTGAGAGCCACCGGCGCGTTGCCAGACGCCGCCGAGCCGCTCCTCGACGCGGTGTCCGCCGCTTTCGATACCGCTCGCGCTCGTGTCCGCGGCGATGAACGACGCGCGCTCATCACACACCTTCAGGAACTCGACGCGCAACTGCTGTCGATTGCCCGCGCGCACACGACCGCCGACGTCATGGCGACGACGCGACAGGAAGCGGTGAGCGAGCTGGCGTCCTTCCGCGCCACGATGGCACCCGAGGCTTTCGAACGCGCCGTCGAGCGTGCAGCGGCCAGAGCGTTGCGCCAACGACTCGGCCTCCCCACGTTGTCATTCAGCTGATCGACGCCATGCTGGTACCTGGACAGATTCTTCCGCTCACCATCGAGAAGCCCGCCGCCGGCGGCCGCATGATTGCGCGAGTGGACGGGCAGGTCGTGCTCGTCTCCGGGGCCATTCCGGGAGAGCAGGTGCTCACGCGCATCGAGCGGATTGGCAGGGGAGTGGCCTACGGTGCTGCGCAGTCCGTCGAGGTGCCGTCTGCTGATCGACGCGACGTGTCGATCGATCCACTCTGCGGTGGTTGTGGATACGTGCACATCGCGTATCCGCGACAGCTCGCACTCAAGTCTCTCGTCATTCACGATGCGCTGACACGCATCGGACGCATCGAGTCGCCGTCGCCCGTGGTGGTGGCACCGTCACCCGAGCATGGGTACCGCATGCGAGCCAGGCTGCACGTTCGCGACGTGCGTTTCGGTTTCTTCCGTGAGGGCACACACGACATCTGTGACGCACGTACGACACGGCAGTTGCGCGACGACACCTTCGACGTCCTCGACCGTCTGGTTGCCGGCCTCAGGTCTCTCGGGATGGCGGGCGTCCACGAACTCGAGGTCTCCGAAAATCTCGACGCCTCCGAGCGCGTGGTGCACCTCGAAGGCACCACGAACATGGCGCCTCGCGCCCTCAGTAGCCTTGGGAAGTCGGATGGTCTGACCGGCCTGACGGTGAGTTCGGCACTGTTGCCGGGGCGAGTGGACATCGTCACCGGGTCGCCCCACGTCGTCGATGCCCTCGCTGAGGATGACACCCCGATCCGTCTGCGCCGGCACGTGCTCGCGTTCTTCCAGGGCAACAGGTACCTGCTGCAGTCACTGGTCTCCCACGTGGTGTCGCATGTCTCCAGTGGCGATCGCGTCGTTGATCTCTATGCGGGCACAGGTCTGTTTTCGGTGGCCTGCGCCGCCTGGCGCGGCGCTCAGGTGATTGCCGTTGAAGGAGACCAGAGCGGTGCAGCGGACCTGGCGTTCAATGCGGAGCCGCTCAACGGCCAGGTGCGCGCCGTGCACCAGTCGGTCGAGACATTCGTCGCGCAGACGCGCGAGCGACCGACGGTGCTGATTGTCGACCCGCCGCGGACCGGGATGACCAGAGACGCGCTTGGCGGAGCAATTGCGCTGCGCGCCCGCACCATCGTCTACGTGTCGTGTGATGTAGCGACGCTGGCGCGAGACACTCGCCAGCTGGTCGACGCAGGCTACGCGCTCGACCGTGTGGTCGGCTTCGATCTGTTCCCGAACACCCCGCACGTCGAAACGGTCGCCACCTTCACGTTGCGCTGACGCGCCATATCAGCGGCAACGACTCGTGGCGGCACGCCGATGCTACTGCTGTGCGGCGACTTCTTCGGCAACCTGCTTCATGTGCTCGGCGAGCGAGTTTCCCACCACCAGCACGTGGAAGATCCCGTCCGTGTTGCCTGTGATGTTTTCCACCACTTGCGAGATGAGACCCGAATTGGTGCCGCGGATGACGATGCCGTGGGCGCGGCCGCGCCGTCGGACGAAGTCCTTCACGAACGCGTTGTACGCATAGAGCGTCGGTTCGCCGAGCAGGGGCTGGTCTGTCGTGAGCAGAACGAACAGCGGGCGACGGTCTGCGGCGGGTTTGAGGAAGCGCCGGTCGCTCTCGACCAGGGTGTCGATCAGCGAATTCGCGCCGCCGTCTGACGCGAACCGCGAGATCGCCTGCTGCATCTTTTCCTTGTCACTTGTTGGCGCCAGCCTGATGCGAATCTGACCGCCCGTGCTGATGAGTGCCAGCTCCACATCGTCTGGCAGGTTGTCGATGAAGGAGTGCAGACCCGCACGAAACTCGTTCAGCATAGTCGACATGTTCGTGCTGGAATCGACGATGAGCACGACACGCAGCGGATCGGACGCACGTGTGATGGAGGTTCCAACTGGGGAGACCAGCAGAACCAGTGCTGCTAGTGCCGTCACGATCATCCGCCGAACCCGTGGCATGTGGCTCACTCCTTCACTCGACCCGCGGGGCCGCCGACTGTCAGCGGCACGCGGGCGGAGTGTACTGCAGAACATGTGTCGTCATGCCGGGGGGCGTCAGCGGTGGACACCGCGTGCGATGCCAACGGCGACGCCACGAGAGGTGGTGCTGGCTCAGCGCGCCGCGGAGGCGCGTGTGGCGGCTTCGAGAAACCCCTCGAAGAGCGGCCGGAACTCGCCGGTTCTCCAGAAGTTCTCTGGATGCCACTGGACGCCAAGGCAGAATCGCGCCGCCTGATCCTCGATGGCTTCCACGATGCCGTCTGGCGCCGTCGCGACGACGCGAAATCCTGGTGCGAGATCCTTGACGGCCTGGTGGTGACGACTGTTGACCGACAGCGAGTCGGAGCCGTTCAGTCGCTCCTGCAGGAGTCTCGAGAGCAACGAATCGTTCTCGAGCCACACCTCATGCGCGTACTCGAACGAGGTGTGCGGCGGAACCTTGAGGGCGTGGTTGAGCGAGGTGCCGACCTGAGACGGAATGTCCTGCACCAGCGTGCCGCCGCAGGCCACGTTCAAGACCTGGATGCCCCGGCAGATCGCGAAGATGGGCATGCCCTGGCGTCGTGCCTCCTTCACCAATGCAATCTCGAGCTCATCGCGCTCCGGCGCGACCTCGATGACCGTCGGATGGGCAGGTTCGCCGTAGCGAGACGGGGCGAGGTCGTCGCCGCCCGTCAGCAGCAGTCCATCGGTACCCGCGAGCGCTTCACCCGGGCTCATCCCGGGTTGCACGATGCGGACCTCTCCACCCGCGTGCTGCACCGCCTGCTTGTAGTCTTCGAGCTTGTTGCAGTTTGTGACTGAGATGACAGCCATGGCTACATCCGTCCGGGCACTGTGATGCCCATGAGTTCGAGCGCCCGTGTGAGCTGCGCTCGGAAGTACGCAACGCCTGCCGCTCGCCACATGCGTCGGCTGGCGTCCTCTTCGTTGAGGATTGGATAGCGGTGATAGAACGCGTTGAAGAGCTGAGCGAGGCCGAAGGCGTACTTCGCCAGCAGCGAGAACTCCAGCGCACGCACGATCTGTTCGACGATTTCGTCGAGGCGCGACGCCTCGAAGACGAGCGCCCACAGGTCGTGCGCGTCCTGGTCGGTCGATGGTTCGAGTTCGGCGTCGGTGGCAGTGATGAGTCGCTCGAGCACCACCTGTTCAGTCACACCTTCGCGCTCTGCAAGGCGGTGGAAGATGTTGTTGGCGCGAACCGCGGCGTACTGCAGATAGGGGCCCGTCTCGCCTTCGAACGAGAGGGCTTCTTCCATGTCGAACACGATGAGTTTGCCGCGCGAGAACTTCAGCATGAAGTAGCGGATGGCGGCCACCGCAATCTGTGCGGCGATACGCTCGCATTCATCCGGCGTCAGACCCTCGTTGCGTCGGGTGACTTCAGCCGACGCCTTGGCGACGAGCACGTCGAGCAGATCGTCGATCTTCACGCCGAGACCCTTGCGTCCCGACACTTCGACGAACGGCTTGCGCTCGGCGTCCGTGTCTTCGGGATATCCGAGTTCGCGTGCCGTGGCATGCGAGAGCGCCACCATCTCGTACGAGAAGTGAATGGAGTTTTCAGCCTCCGTCGGATGACCGAGCGTCCGCAACGCCTGCGACAGCAGCGCCTGCAGGTACATCTGTCTGGAGTCGATGACGTTGTAGATGCGCGTGGCGCCGCCAAAGCTGGGGCGACCGGTCATCTCGCCGTCATGAGACGTGGTGGCCCAGAGCGTGTGTCCGCCCGCCTGTTCGGCGAAGCGGCGATAGCGGAAGTCGCGTCCGAGCAAGCCGAACTTCCAGAACTGATTGGCGATGTCCTTCCCGACGTAGGTGACGACGCCGTTGGAGCGGACGATGACCTTCTCGCGCGACTCCTCATCCTTTTCGGCATCCGCCTCGGCGGGTTCGGCGGTCTTGCCCTCCTCGATGCGCATCACCCAGCAGCCGGCAAGCTTGCCCTCGGTCTGCAGGAACACCGCACCCTGGGCTTTCAGGATGTCGAATGCGTGCGCCCAGAACTTGAGCCGGAGGATATCGCCTTCGTACGTGAGCAGGTCATAGCCGATATTCAGCCGCGCCATGGTCTGCAGGTGGGCGCGCACGATGCGGTCGACGATGATGGTGCCCATCTCGGCGGTCTCGTTGCCGCCGTGTTCGAGGTCGTGCAGCGCGCTGGCGCGAATCTCGAGCCGCGTCTTGTCCTGGTCGTACCACTCGGTGACCTGCGAATACAGATCCCAGCAGTAGTAGTCGAAGCGAGTGGTCTCGGCGAGGTGGCGAACATCAGCCACGCTCTGGCGGGCGATCTCGCGGAAGCCGACGATGACGTCGGCAACCTGCACACCGGTGTCGTCGATGTAGTTCTGAATTTCAACGGGCGTGCCGCGATAGCGCAGGACACGAACCAGCGTGTCGCCGAGCGCGGCATTCCGCAGGTGACCGACGTGCGCCGCCTTGTTCGGGTTGATGGCCGTGTGCTCGACGACCGTCTTTCCCTCGGAGATGGGAAGGCTCTCGGCGCGCTGTGCGGCGCGCTCGATGACGAACGGACGACGCTCGAGAAAGAGGTTGACGTACCCGTTCGGCGCCGCAACGACGCGCGAGATACCTGGCACCTGCGCGAGTCCGTCCGCAAGCTCCTGCGCAATCGCCTTCGGCGCCTTCCGTAGCGTGCGGGCAAGCTGAAACGCGACCGTCACTGCCAGATCGCCAAGCGCCCGGCTCGGCGGCGTTTCAATGGCAAAGGCCGGCACCTCCGCAAGGCCGAACTTGGTGCGGATCGTGTCAGCAACAGCCTGATGTACCAGTCGATGTATCGGAAGAATCATGAGCGGATAACGAGACGGATAACGAAGCTCCGGGTCAGCCGGATGCGCGGTGTGTTCGTAATATGATTACAGTTTAGTGGCTCAGCGAGCCGAGCGCGTCGAGATCCGCGTGTGTGTTGATGTTCGCCAGCAGCACGTGCGGATTGCCGAAGCGCGCCAGTTCATCGACATCGACGGTTCGTACCCGCAGGTCGGACAGCAGATCGAGCATGCGCAAGGAGCCTGTCTCGAGGCGCTGCTGTACGGCGGCCCTGCACGACTGCGCATAGACCGCACACACAGGATGATACCCACGTTCCGTCCACGGCACGACCGCGTCAACGCCTTCGGCCAGACCGACCAGATGCGCACACAGCTCCGTCGTGATATTCGGCAGGTCGCATGCGAGCAGAAGGACGAGCGCGGTGTTCGGGACCGCCAGCGCCGTGTCGAGTCCGCCGAGCGGGCCGCGATCG
>Ga0209023_10004319_pt1 | contig 16266 bp, 15 predicted proteins | sample LakOneMetagenome_FD_187468 | JGI IMG/M metagenome (GOLD analysis project Ga0209023, IMG submission 187468) | Freshwater and sediment microbial communities from Lake Erie, Canada (SPAdes) (version 2) | ecosystem: Environmental > Aquatic > Freshwater > Lentic | place: Lake Erie, Canada... | reverse complement strand
ACTCATCTTTGTTCGGACATTCAAAACTAGCCGGGTCTTGGAGACAACGAATCTTCTTCAAAATGCCAATCATTTTCTTATTGTAAATGCCCTCTCGGGTTAGGCTCATCCGTGCTTCACGTATGATTCTGATATTTCCTTGAGCTGCCATGGGAGGAAGTGTTGCCCAATATTTAGCATCAATACTCTTTTCAATTTTATTCATGGCTCCCATTTGGCGACTTAGCTGCCCGACAAACCATGTCCGACTTGACTGTCCATAGCCATCTGGAAACTTATCAGGGTGTGTCAAAACCACTAGGGTTGTTAAGGCAAGCGGAAACCTCCAGATTACGCCTTGAGTACCCATCCCTTTGTATAACTCCATGGGCTTAAATGCCACGGGAGGTACAATGATCATATCCACTTGACCACTATTAAACTTAGCGCCCACTTCAGTGAGTTCCATTGGCACCGCAGTTCCGCCAAATTTTTCGATGACTTTTTCTTGAACTTTATCGTAAGACAACGTACCCGTACGAATTTTTGCGAGGTCATCAATCGAATTATTCTTGCGATCTCTGACCATGAGATAAGCAAAGCCGAGGCTCGTTACACCGACAACTTCCGAATCTTTCACCTTCATTTCAGGCGCTAGTTTTGGGTTTCCAACCAATGCAAGGATCGATTTGCTTTGTTCATTAGTCATGATTCCTTGTACCGCAGAGATCGTTCCAACAAAGTCATTAATCAAGCGCGCTCGGATACCTGTGATTGCTGTGCCATCACATTTTCCTGATTTAAAATCATTGGTCGCAAGCTTCTCATCAGCATAGGGCTTTAATTTGATATCTCCGCCCCATTGTTTTGCCGCCACAGCATAATCCTGCATCAAAGAGTAATTATCACCTTGCGAACCTAGAGGATCAAAGACGCAGATAGTTTGCGCATAAGAGGAGGTGGCTAAAGCGGTTAAGGTTGCCGCAACAATTAATTTCCCTTTTGAATTCATTGATTCTATTTCCCTATAGGTTACCGAGCTATTCCGTGCACTCATCCAGCGTAACACTAGTGAGAGTGATATGAATAGCATAAATAATAGACTTAATCACATCTTTTATTTGCTTTTCAGCGCAATTTTTTAGCAAATTCAACCTATAAAAATGCCGCTAACAGTTAAATAAAAAGCCGCAGACGTTGATAGTCGCGGCTTAGTTTCTATTAAAAAAGTAAAATCACTCTTCGGTTAATGGACACTCATAACTGGTAGGATCTTGGCGGCAACGGATTTTCTTGAGAATGCCGATCATTTTTTTATTGTAAATGCCTTCTTTGGTTAAGCTAATGCGTGCTGCACGCAAAAGCTTGACATAACCTGGTGCAACGTTGGGAGCGATCACGTCCCAATAATGCGGGTCGATGCTTTTTTCTATTTTATTGACGTTCGTCATTTGGCGATCTAGCTGACTCAAAAACCATGTCCGACTTAACTGACCATAGCCATCAGGAAACTTATCAGGGTGAACCATGACGGTATAAGTTGTCAGTGCAACAGGAAATCTAAAAATCGCGCCTTGTGTGCCAACGCCTTTGCTGATCTCTAATGGTTTAAAAGCGACAGCTGGCAGAATGAGGGCACCAACTTTGCCAGTATTGAATGCCGCTCCAATTTCACTGAGCTCTAAAGGAATTGACGTACCACCAAGTTTTTCGACACAAATGTCTTGAACCTTATCAAAAGCCAATGTGCCGAATTTAATGGTTCCTAATTTAGGAATCGTATTATTAGCCCGATCTTTTACCATAATATAAGCAAAACCAAGCGTCGTCACACCGACAACCTCGGTATTTCCGCTCCGCATATCAGAAGCCAGCTTCGGATTTGCCACAAGCGCCATCACAGTTCTGGTTTGCTCATTTGTCAAAACCCCAACTGGCGATGAGATTGTGCCAATAAAATCATTTAGTGGTCGTGCGCGAATTCCTGTGATCGCAGTACCATCACATTTGCCAGACTTAAAATCGGCTGTCGCAAGCTTTTCATCTGGATAGGGCTTTAACGTGATATCTCCGCCCCATTGTTTAGCAGCAACCGCATAATCCTTCATCAAAGAAAAATTATCGCCTTGTGAACCTAACGGATCAAAGACGCAGATTGTTTGTGCATAAGAGGATGATGCGATTACGGTTAATGTTGCGGCTGCTAACATTTTTATTTTGGTATTCATATATATCCTTATATAGCGGAGGCATTCCGCTCCTTTTTTAAAGCCGAGAACTGATCCGATTCTCGGCATTCCATATTAAGACATATCTGCCCGAATCATTTCAACTGCTTTTTCAGCAATCATAATCGTCGGCGCATTGGTGTTGCCATTGACTACGGTTGGCATGATCGACGCATCGACCACGCGTAAACCTTGAATGCCATAAACTTTGAGCGTTGGATCAACAACTGCCATGTCATCGACACCCATTTTACAGCTACCGACTGGATGGTAAACCGTATCCACTCGGGCGCGCAGAATAGCGCGAATGTCATCATCAGTTTGCACATTGGCGGTAAATAAATCTTTGCTAATCGTGTCTTTAAAGGCTTCAGCATCCATGAGTTTCTTGGTGATCTTAAAGCCATCCACCAAATCTTCCACATCGGCAGGATCGCCAAGAAAGTTTGGATCAATCAGCAGCGTATCATCCATGGTTGGACCGCTGAGTTTAACCGTGCCACGGCTACGTGGGTTAAGCAGGCAAACATGACAAGAAATACCATGTCCCATGTGCATGGTGCGCGCATGGTTGTCGACGAGAGCAATGACAAAATGCAACTGTAGGTTCGGCGTGGAGAGGCTTGGTTTAGACTTCAAAAATCCGCCACATTCAGCGAAATTACTTGAAATCATTCCTCTACGGTTTTTACGGTATTGCTGAATCTGACCGAGCAGACGGAAAGAACCACCGACGGATACTCCGAAACTATCCTGACTATTCTTAGACTGATAGCCGAAGACAAAATCTGGATGATCGTGTAGATTTTTACCTACACCCGGCAAATGATGAACCACGGCAATACCTTGTGCTTCAAGTTCGGCACGATCACCAATGCCTGACACCATCAGTAATTGTGGGGATTGAAATGCACCCGCAGAAACAATCACTTCACGCTTAGCGCGGATGGTTTTCTTGATGCCATTTTGCTTAAATTCGACGCCGACCGCCCGACCATTTTCAAAAATAATCCGTTGTGCCAGCGCATTGATTTCAACGTGAAGATTAGAGCGGTTATCCATATGCGGAAATAAATAACCTTTGGCTGCACTCCAACGCTCGCCATTTTTTTGGGTGACTTGATAAACCCCTAATCCTTCTTGCTCCGCGCCATTAAAGTCGTCATTGAGCGGGTAGCCGACTTCACGTGCAGCGGCGAGATAAGTTTGTTGTAGTGGATTGTCCGTTTGTAGTTCGCTGACGTTGAGCGGGCCGCCTTGACCGTGAAACTCATTATGAATACGTTCGTTATTTTCAGCTTTTTTAAAGTAAGGTAAAACTTCGTTATAAGACCAGCCTGTGTTGCCCAGAGCAGCCCAATCATCGTAATCTTTACGGTTGCCGCGAATATACGCCATCGCATTGGTCGCCGACGAACCGCCTAAACATTTACCACGCGGTTGATAGCCTTTGCGACCATTCAACCCTGCTTGGGGGACGGTTTCGAGTGCCCAGTTATTTATTTTGGTCGGCATAATGACGACCGCGCCGACTGGCGTATTGATCATCCAACTATTGCCACCACCACCCGCTTCAAGGAGGCATAAAGATAGATTTGGATCTTCCGTAAGACGTCCAGCAAGGACGCTGCCTGCAGAGCCACCGCCAATCACGATGTAGTCAAATTCGGTCATATTGTTCGTGTCGGCGTTTGTCATATTGGCTCTATCCTTAGAGTTGAGTTATGAGTAGTGGATAATGATGAATTATGCCAAAAAATTGATGAAAACAAGCATTTATTTTAAACTCATTTTTTATAGGTAAAGCTAATCTCGATGCAATACAAAAAAGAAAGGTTGCTCCATTCCTTTTAAGTCCATTAAGCCGAGTAAAGTATTTTCATCCACTTTGCGAAAGACGTCGTTGATGGGCAATCCGTCATAAAGCATTGTCGCTGAAACTTTACCGCGAAATTCAGTCATCCGCATTCTGGCTTTAAAGTCTTTGGTTTTTATAGTCGGAATCAGCAACGAGAAACAACGACCTACGAACGCAGACTTTGGTGGCTCGAAGTTGGCGGTGAGGAGTGAGAGCGGAATTCGCTCAGGATTCATTTTAACGAGCTTGTTGCCATGTTTAAACAGCAAAGGGTCGACTTCATTGGCACTATGAAATTCTTTGCCGTACCAACCGTAGGCTTCTAAGATGCCATCCATCCGGTGCTGCGTTGGAAAGCCAGCGCCATGCCAGCGACCCAACATTGTGTCAAGATTCACCACGTCGAGTGTGTCGAATAGTGCTAGGGCTTCTGTCGTGGTGACGCTACCTTTTTGTACTGCGTTTGCAAATGTGCTCATATGAATGCCTTGTCGTCTAAATGTTTGTGAGTTTAGACGAAACATAGAGCATGCGTCACTTCTGATCCATTGCGAGAAACCTCATTGCAATGTGGCACATTCGCCAATTCAGGCGTAGGTTTGACTAATAATTGACAACACAGGAAGCCACTGCGCCTGCATGGTTTGATACAGTTTTTGGTTGTGATCAAAAATACTCAGTCCTTGCGTGGCGAGTTGTGGATACGCACTCCGCTCAGTAATCCAAGAAATGGGTTCGTGTCCGAGAAGAGTAAAGAACTCTTGCAGTTGCTTATTAGTCGATGATTGCGCGCGGACTCGATTCGCCAGTAAATGCACTTGAACTTTACCCTTGCGCACGCGTTTGATCTCGTCAATATTTTTGAGAAAGCGTTGGGTACTATCAATATCAAAGAAAGATGGTTGAATCGGGGTAATGATCGCATGACTTTCGGCAATCAGTTGTTCGGCGTGGTCGCCATTTAATGCACCTGGTGCATCAATAATCAGCCATTCAGTTTTCTTCGGCACATCACCAATGCTTTTTTCATTGCGCCAATCGAGGCTGATAATCGGGTGCGCGCTTTCAGGGCGGCGTTTGAGCCATTGCAAAGATGATTTCTGTGGATCGGCATCAGCTAAGGCAACTTTTTCACCGCGATGGGCGAGTGCAGCGGCGATTGTCAGTGCGGTCATCGTTTTGCCACAGCCGCCTTTTTGATTGGCAATTAAAATAGTTTTCATTTAAATATCCGTTTCTAGATTCTGCTTGCGAGAATAGCAAAGTTTAATGTCAAAATAATGGTAGTTTTGTCATGTTAATTGATGTGACGAGATGGATATTGCTTTAATGATTGATCATTTGAAACCAAAAAAAGGACACGCGTTGCATGTCCTTTTTTGAATCCGAACTTAATCGTTTGATTAATCCAAGTAGTAAGTCGCCAATGGTGGGAAACCATTGAACTCTACAGAGGAGTAAGAGTTGGTGTATGCACCAGTGGTCAACCAATAGATCTTGTCGCCAACTGCCAAGTTGAGTGGCAGTTGATAATCGACGTTTTCATACATGATGTCGGTTGAGTCACAGGTTGGGCCAGCGAGTACAACGCCGCCTTCTTTCTCTTTGTCATCCATTTTAGGTGTGTAGATTGGATATTTGATTGATTCACCCAACGTCTCAATCAGACCTTGGAATAGACCTACATCAAGGTAGACCCAACGTTTTAAGTCAGTACGTGATTTACGTGAAATCAAAACCACTTCAGAAACGAGAACGCCAGATTCACCAACCAATGAACGACCTGGTTCAAGAATGATTTCAGGTACATCATCACCGTGATCATCATGCAAATAACGCGCGATTTCTTCTGCGTAAGTCTGAATCGGATTCACTTCAGAAATGTAGTTTGCAGGGAAGCCGCCGCCCATGTTGATCATTTTCAAGGTGACGTTTTCTTCGTACTTCATCCAGTCAAACATGTATTTCACTTTCGATAATGCCGCATCCCAAACCGCGATGTCTTTTTGTTGGCTACCGACGTGGAATGAAATACCGTAAGGTACCAAACCGAGTAATTTTGCTTGTACCAACAGATCAAGAGCCATATCTGGGTGGCAACCGAATTTACGTGACAGTGGCCATTCAGCAGTTTCGCCGCCTTCAACCAAAATTCGGACGAAGACTTTTGAGCCTGGTGCGTTTTCAGCAATGCTTTGCAGGTCATTTTTTGAATCGGTAACGAACAAGCGCACGCCTTTTTCGTAGGCATATTTCACATGCGCTGCTTTCTTGATGGTATTGCCATAAGAAATACGGTCTGGTGTGACACCACATTCAAGCACGCGATTTAATTCAAAGATTGACGCGATGTCGAAGCTTGAACCTAGCTCGTTCAACAGGGTGACAACTGGCGCGCCTGGGTTCGCTTTTAACGCATAATGCACTTTGGCATTTGGAAAGCATGTGGTCAGTTCTTTATATTTCTGACGAATGATTTCCAAGTCGACCACCAGAAACGGCGTTTCTTTGCCTTGGGAAAACTCTTGAATTTTGGTCCACTCTGCTGGGGAGCAATAGTTATTCAGGTTCATGGTGGGTCAACTCGATAATGAAAACAAAATGGAAAAATCGTTCTGAGGATTGCTCAGTAACACCACTTTTGCGCCACGTTTGTCATGATGTAAATGACGGCGTTTTGCAGGTCTTTTTAAGTTCGCCAAAGATATAGCCATAGGCGATGAGATTCAAGCATATCTGTATGTCAAATTGATAAAAAACCGACAAACTCAAAGATTATTTACATTGTTATTGCAGATTATGGAATCTACTGAGTTTGTCTGCCGATTTTACACTTTATATTGAATCTGGCGCAGCGAGTAATCGAGACTCTAAATTAGCCGCTTCCAGTTGATCTTGACTATCCAAAGTTAACTTTAGGTCAAGCACTAATCCGTTTTCCAGACTATACACCCAGCCGTGAACTTGCACCGCTTGACCACGTGCCCACGCGTCTTCAACAATGGTGGTTTGACCAATGTTTAAGACCTGTTCACGGACGTTGAGCTCGCATAAGCGCTCTTCACGTTTGTTGTCTGGGAGTTCTGCGAGTACATCGGCATATTTGCGTGCAGTATCTTGAATATGTTGCAGCCAGTTGTCGATTAACCCTAAGCGTTTATTATGAAGCGCAGCTTGAATACCGCCACAGCCATAATGACCGACGACGATAATATGCTCGACTTTCAGCACATCCACCGCAAACTGCAAGACGGATAGACAGTTAAAATCGGTGCAGATCACCTGATTGGCGACATTTCGGTGAACAAACATTTCACCTGGTGCGAGCCCAACTAATTCGGTGGCGGGTACCCGACTATCCGAACATCCAATCCAAAGATATTTGGGCGCTTGTTGCCCAACTAAGCGACTAAAAAATTCAGGATCGCGCGCTACAGTTGCAGAGGCCCATGCGCGGTTACTTTTGATTAAGTGATCTAGAGACATAACGATTAAAGCTCAAATTGTGGATTAAACGAAATGGGTTAAAGAACTATTATGTTGCATGAAATTTTGACTATTGATCAAAATCTTTGCTTGATGAATCCGAAATTGAGGTTTCATTGTCAATTGATTGATATTTCGCAAGATCATCTTGATGCAAAGACTCAACTAAACGAATCAATTTACGTTCACTATACATCGCAGCATAAATTTGAAAAATAAACGCCGCCAATAGCGCGATGAATCCCCAAAATATCAAACTTCCCAGCGCCGCTAATTGCAAAATTTCATTGGTTGGCATTTTTCCAATTTCTACCTGACCTGCGAGCATTGCTGGATTTAGATACAGTGGTTTTTGTTGATAAAGCCAAAAACATGCCATCGCTAATAATACCCATAGCAGCCACCCGACCATATTCCATGTACGAATTTGACGTAAACGACTCTTAATATACGCCTCGCGTTTATGAGCTGCTTGCGCTGCTTTTTCGTCTATGGTGATAGTGGTTGGGTCAGTCAACATGGCGAATCATCCTTGGCAATGGCGAACAGTATCTGGCTCATCTTCAAGCTGAAAATATTGAACCAAACTTAATGCGTCAATTTAATGACTGTTTCGGTATAAAAATGTGCAAAAAACCACATTTTGAGTTTTTTATACATCATCATGATTAACGTACGCGGACTTTCTCACGCTCACGTTTAACCAGTTTGTCTTTAATCCGCTGGCGTTTCAATGGTGAAAGGTAATCGACAAACAACTTGCCATTTAAATGATCCATTTCATGCTGAATGCATACTGCCAGTAAACCATCAGCTTCGAGACTAATCGACTGACCTGTGAGGTCTAGTGCGTCAATGCGTACACGAGCAGGGCGTTCAACTTTGTCGTAAATTTCTGGAACCGATAAACAGCCTTCTTCATAGGGTGCAGTTTCGCTGCCCAGTGGCGTTACTTTTGGGTTAATAAACACCATTGGTTGGCTTTTATCTTCAGAAATATCCATGACGATCAATTCAATATGACGATCGACTTGGCTAGCAGCCAGACCTACACCCGGTGCAGCATACATCGTCTCCAACATATTGCTGGCGAGCGTGCGAATGTCGTCGGTAATCTTCTCAACGGGCTTGGCACGCGTGCGAAGTCTAGGGTCTGGAAAACTTAAAATAGGAAGTAGTGCCATGATGTGGTGATATTCCTCTTGGTGCACTGATCGTAAACAATAATGTGCTTTAAATAATGACTTATTTTACCGCTTATCCGAGGTGGATGAAACGCGATTTCGTATGAATTATGGGTTCATTCCAGATCAATACTCTGCTTTTATAAGCAAAGTCAGCTGTGAATCAAAAAATTGATGCGCTGATCTGCAATTAACGCGCTGTAGATACTAGACTTAAGAACGATAAACGCTTATTGTAAATGCCAACAGGAGACAGACAGGCACGATAAGAAGCCTGGACGTGTGATCCATTATATTAGGGAAAATGATAATGAGCGTGTCTATGTCTAAATACATGCAGAATAGTTTACCAAATTCACAAATCGTTTCAGACCCATTGACGTCTCTAAGCGAGCAAACCATGAATAACAAAAATCGTATGACCACCCTTGTGCTAGCGGTGGCTCTCGGTCTTAGTATGCCGATGTTAGCATCAGCAAAAAACAATCCAATGCCTTCAGTCCGTGCCGATGCCCCAAATACGTATATCGTTAAGAAAGGCGATACGTTGTGGGATATTTCTGGAAAATTCCTTAAAGATCCATGGCGCTGGAAAGAAATCTGGGCAGTCAATCAGCAAATTAAAAACCCGCACTGGATTTACCCTGGCGACCATCTAATCCTGTGTAATATCAAAGGTCGTACTGTTGTTGGTGTCGATCAAGGTGATGGTTGTGTCGGCGTAGAGCGTCGTATGGGCGGTAGTGTGACCGATCTTGATACTGTGAGATTACAACCGCAAATTCATATTGGGGCACTTGATGTTGCAGTGCCTGCGGTACCTTTAAACGATATCAAATCGTGGTTGATCGATGGCACCGTTGTAGATTCGAGTACATTGAAAAAAGCACCTCATGTCCTTGCTGGCAATGATCGTCATGTGCTTGCGGCGGCTGGTGATGCAGTTTATGTACGGGGTGGTCTCTTAGTCGTTGGCGATAGTTATGGTGTTTATCGCGCAGGCGATGCCTATGTCGATCCAGAAACTAAAGAAGTTTTGGGTTATGAAGCCCGCCTTATTGCGCGAGGTACTGCGACAGCTATTGATAAAGATGTCTCTACAGTTGAGTTGACTCAAAGCCTGCAGCAAGAAGTACGTGAAGGCGATAAAATTATTCCTGAAGAAGTGAATAACTACCCAGGCATTTTTTATCCAACCAACTCTGAGAATGTTAAACCGGGTCGTTTACTCCGTGTATTAGATGGAATTGACAGTGCATCAATAAACAGCACGATTGCGATCAATCGCGGCGCACGTGAAAATGTGCAAGTTGGACAAGTTTTTGCAATTTACCGCCGTGGTGCTCTCGTACAAGATCGCCAAGATGGTCAAATGGTTCGTCTGCCAAGTGAGCGCGCTGGCTTAGCAATGGTATTCCGTACTTTTGATAAACTGAGCTATGCGATTGTCCTTGAAGCAAAAGGTGCAATTAGAACAGGCGATGAACTGCGTCCTCCTGTTAATAGTGGCGAATAACTGATAGACCTAAATCGCAACGCGATATGAGTATAAGATGACGCTGGCATTATTTACTGATGATTTTGAATGTGTTGGATCGGTAGGTAATGTTGGTAAAGCTGGAATCGATCACAGCCTAATCTCAATATCTACGTCTAACTTTATCAATAATTTTCCCTCCCAAGGCTGGCTCAATGAGCTGGCCTTGTGGCATTTGGTCAATCATTCAATCTTGACTTGGCGCGGATTGATGACCCATTTTGGTAATGCTGAGTGTGCGATACGGGCTTCTGCTGCTGATTGGAAATCTCTTGGGTTACATGCGAGCCATATCAAACGGTTGAATGATTGGCATGGGCAAGGCAAAGAATATCAGCGTTTTGAACAAACTATTGCAGCGATGCAACATGGTGAATTTCATGTGCTCTATGAGCAAATGTCTGAATATCCCTCGCTATTAAGTAAAATCCCTGATCCACCACCATTTCTCTTTTATCGTGGCAATGTTCAATGCTTACACCAGCCGCAACTGGCAATGGTGGGCACACGCAAGCCGTCTCCAAGTGCGCGCAAAATTGCATTTGAGTTTGCGCGTGAGCTCGCACAATCAGGGATTTGGATTAGCAGTGGTTTGGCGCAAGGGATTGATGCTGACTGTCATCGTGGTGCGCTGGCTGCTGGCGGTGGGCGGACGATTGCGGTGTTGGGTACTGGCATAGATATGTGTTATCCGACTGCACATCAATCGTTGTACGATCAGATCGTTGCTGAAGGTGGCTTGGTTCTGACAGAATTTTTGCCGAAAACTGAACCGCTGGCGCATCATTTTCCGAGAAGAAATCGCATCGTGAGTGGTATGTCAGTAGGCGTATTAGTCGTGGAGGCTGCATTGAAAAGTGGGTCGTTGATCACGGCGAGATTAGCGGCGGAACAGGGTCGTGACGTGTTGGTGATTCCAGGGCATATTGCTAATGAGCAAGTTGCGGGGTGCCATCAGTTGATTCGTGAAGGCGCGCGATTAGTCACTAGTGTTGAAGATATTTTGGAAGATTTGAATCTGTCATGTAATCCATTACTTGCCGCTGAATTGTCGGCAAGCGACAGTGAGGTAAATCAAACAGTGCTCTCTGCTTCGCCATTAGAGCCTCATTTGCAGCCCTTGATGATGCATTTGGATTGGACTGGGCAAAGTGTAGATACGTTGGTTGAAAGTAGTGGAATTGATGTTGCAACTTTGTCGGGATTGTTGATGGAACTTGAGTTGTCAGGGTTGGTGACGCAGGTGAATGGCTTATATCAGCGGTGTCGTGTATGACGATCATTAATGAACGTTTAGATTTGGCTGTTGCAGCACTGCGGGGCGGTCAAGTGATTGCTTATCCAACGGAAGCGGTTTGGGGTTTGGGTTGTGATCCGTGGAATGAACAAGCGGTTTTAGAGTTGTTGCGATTAAAGCAGCGATCTGTCGAGAAGGGAGTGATTTTAATCGCTTCTGATATTGAGCAAATTGAACCGTTTCTTGAGCGACTAACCTCAGAACAAAGAGATATAGTTATCGCTAGTTGGAAGGATGAGTCTGCACCAGCGACGACATGGCTTGTGCCATTAACTGCTGAGATTCCAAAGTGGATTTCAGGTGAGCATCAGCAAGTGGCTGTGCGTGTGACTAAGCATGTACAAACGCAATCGTTGTGTCGCGCATTTGGACGACCGATTGTATCGACGAGTGCGAATCCAAGTGGTGAGCCTTCGGCGGTAGATGCTGCAAAGGTTTGCTCTTATTTTGGTGATCAAGTTTTTGTTTTTGAAGGCAGCACTGGTGGGGCGACTAAACCGAGTGTGATTCGAGATGTGGGGACGGGGAAGGTGTTGAGAGGCTGATTATTAGTATTTGTCTGGTAGGATGTATTCATGAGTTCTAATGTGGCTCTACGATCAATAGTAGAAGAAACGATAAGGACAGTATTCGCAGGTGTTTGTTTAGGTGGTGGTGTTAGCTTACGTCAAGCCGAAGTGATAGATAACTATGGTGAAGGCGTTACAGATGAAGAGTTCGAAAAAATACCTCTTGCAGAGATAGTAGATAACTGGATAGCTGTTCCTTTTGATGAGTTAGAAAAAGGTTACGTAGCTCACCTTGATGCTGAGGGTCTTCGTTATTATCTTCCCGCTTTGATGTTATCGGTGATTAATAAATATGAACCATCCTCAATGCGAGTTATTGGTACGCTGCACGGTTTGCGTCCAAAAAAAGAAAACTTGATTTACGACATTAGTAGATATGCATTGCTTTCTTTTGAGCAGAAGCAAGCTGTAGCGTATTTTTTGGATTCATTGCCGAATTTGATTGAACTGGATACGGAAGATTCAACAGTTGTTAAAAGAGCAATAAGAGATTATTGGCACGATTTCTTACCTAATTGTTAACCCATCTAACAACACTCTAAAATCCTTCGCAATTCTTCTCGTCGCTTTAAACGCAGCATGATTGATCGTCCCCATGCTGACGAAACCATGTCCTTGACCTTCTACACGATACGCAATGCAATGCGAACCTGCTTCACGCATTTTGAGCGCATACGTCTCGCCTTCGTCACGCAGGCTATCGAATGCTGCTGTGACGATGAGCGCAGGCGGTAGCCCTGCTAAATTACCAAACATTGGTGATACGCGCGGATCTGTAAACGGCAATAAACTGCGTGATAAATGCAATTCCTTACAGAAATCAACGTCCACGCGAGATAGAAATAAACCGTGACCGAAATCGTGATGTGATGGGTAATCATTCACTAAGTCTAACGATGGATACATCATGAGTTGTGCTGCGGGCGCGTAGGATTTTCTGGCGGCAAGTTGACTGACCACGGCGGCAAGATTACCGCCTGCGCTATCGCCACCAACGGCAATTTTAGCTGGGTCAGCGCCTAAACTTGCGGCATGTTTGTGCGCCCATTTTAGGGTGTCGAGACAATCTTCAATCGCTGCTGGCGAAGGATGTTCGGGAAGTAGTCGGTAAGAAACGCTGAGTACTTGCATTTGTCCATGCTGACAAAACATACGGCAAGGATCATCATGTGTGTCGACATCGCCAACAATAAAACTACCGCCATGAAAAAATAGTAAAAGTGGTAATGGCTCAACCGGAGCTTGATTCAGAGTTGGCGTGTAATGGCGAACGGTTAACTTGCCAGCGCGACTTGGAATTTCAAAATCTTTGACTGTCGCAACAGGCATTGGATTGGCAATTGCTGCCATGTCTCTACGGAAACTTTGACGGCTCACTTCAGGGTGTGGCTTCGGGCCTTCATTTGCTGCAGTCAAATATTTACGCACAGAGAGCAGCACTTGGATATGCGGATCAAGTGCAGGGTAACGCTCATGATTAAAGCCGAGTGATTTGGCGATCGCGCGATGACTGTTGGGCGGCAGGTTCATCGACAAACGGAGGACGATGCCTTTGAGTTTGTCGAGACGTGTAGTCAAATTGTTGAAAAGACCGATCAAAACACCTACTCCTCATTATTCCTTGAAAACGAGCAAGGCGGGCTTGAGATTATAAGCAATTTTCAGTGAATGAATACAACCATCTTATCGATCCAGTCTCCCATCAAGCAACGCTCTAAAGTCATGAGCAATTTGTTGTGTGGCTGCCAGTGCTTGGCGATTGATCGAGGTGATGTTAATGAAACCATGTCCTTGGTGTTCAATGCGATGAGCGATGCAATGTGAGCCTGCTTCACGCATTTTGACTGCATACATTTCGCCTTCATCACGCAGTGCATCTAACTCAGCGGTAATCAATAATGCGGGTGGCAGTCCTGTCAGATTTCCGAATAACGGCGATACGAGTGGATCAGAGAGCGTCAGTTTGCCACTGGTGACATAGGAGCTCTTTGCGTTATCCATGTCGCTTTGATTGAGGAATAAACCCTTACCATATGCTAAGTGGGATGGAAATTGGTTTTTTAAATCGACGCATGGATAAATCAGAAGTTGTGCGGCTGGCGCATAGGGTTTGCCCACTGCAAGCTGACTGACAACTGCGCTCAGATTTCCACCTGCACTATCACCACCTACGGCAATTTTTGTGGGGTCAATATCTAAATCTGCGGCATGTTCGTACGCCCACTTCAGTGCTTCTAAACAGTCCTCTGCTGCAGTTGGCGCAGGATGTTCAGGAGCGAGGCGATAATTGATGCTTAACACGTGGACTTGTGCCTGTTGGCAGAACAAACGACATGGTTCATCGTGTGTATCTAAATCACCGACGACGAAACCTCCGCCATGGAAAAAAACCAATAGCGGTAATTTACCATCATTTGTTGTTGCACGACCTGTCAGCTTTGGAGTGTAGTGGCGAACGCCGATTTGGGTTGAATTGACTGGAATCTCAAAGTCTTTTACTGATTCGACTGGCGTTGGTTTGTCGATAAGAGACCTCATTTCTTTACGGAAACGACGACGGCTCTTTTCTGGATTTGAGCCAATCAAACCGCCCTCATCCATGAAAGCGCGTGCACTGACGACGATCTGTAGATGTGGGTCGAGATTGGAGAATTCTTCATTGAATCCGAGGGCTTTAGCAATAGCACGTTGACTAAATGGCGGGAGTTTCATGATTAAACGAGCCGCGGTACCTTGTAGTTTTTCAACTCGCGCAGTTAAATTGTTGACTAATCCTGCCACAGCACGTTCTCACTGAAATTTTAATTAGCACTATTAAATCACGAATTGATGACAATTGGTATTGTCAGTTTAGTCGTTCAGGCCTGTCGCATTTGTCGTTTTCTGTGATTAAAGTAGATGAATTACGTTTATCTACCTTGAATTATGCCGATCTAACCCAACCCATATCACATGATTTTAAATCACCGTCTACGAACCGCAGTCGTTCGTTGCTTTTATTATTGTCGTTATTTATTAAAGAGGTCTGTTATGTCTCATTCTCAAGTAGATGATCTACCTGAAAACAACGCGCAAGCGGAAGACTTGGTCGCAGAAAATGTTTCTGCGGAAAGTATTGATGTCGATGCTTCACCAGAACAAGCACGCATTGCTGAACTTGAAGCGCAAGTCAAAGACATTCAAGCGCGCGCCAATGCTGATATGTATAACTTCCAAAAACGCGTTGAACGCGAAACGGATAATGCGAAGAAATTCGCTTTAGAAAAATTCGCAGGCAGTTTGCTTGATGTGGTCGATAACTTAGAGCGAGCCATTGCTGCTGCGCCTGCGGATAGCAATCAAGGTTTGCTGGATGGCGTGCAACTCACGCATAAAGCATTATTGACCACGCTGGAAAAGCATCACATTCGTGTGATCGATCCTACTGGCCAAGCGTTTGATGCGGATCAACATCAAGCGGTCGGTATTGACCCGAATACGCCAGAAGGTCAGGTCGCGAATGTCTTGCAAAAAGGCTATAGCTTGTCAGGTCGTTTGTTGCGTCCTGCCATGGTCACTGTAGGGCAGTAAATTGGGCAATAAAATTTTAAAAAGTGTTTGAATCATTGATCTGGCTCAAAACACTATTTAAACGTGCCACTTAAGATGTTCAATATAGACATTTTTTTAATAATATTTTTTGTGATGACTTGAAAAAAACTGTATCAGACGCATATTGAATAGCACAAGCAGCTTACTGCTAAACACATGATTTGATCGTCGGATTTTAATTTTCAGTTTTGATTTTCGAATCACACATTTTGAGATAAGGAGCAACACCGTGGGTAGAATTATTGGTATTGACTTAGGTACAACCAACTCATGTGTCGCCGTGATGGAAGGCGACAAAGTTAAAGTCATCGAAAACGTTGAAGGTACACGTACTACACCGTCAATCGTTGCGTATAAAGATTCAGAAATTTTGGTCGGTCAAAGTGCAAAACGCCAAGCCGTCACCAATCCAAAAAATACATTGTTCGCGATCAAACGTTTGATCGGTCGTCGTTATAGCGATGACGTCGTACAAAAAGACATCGGCATGGTGCCTTACAAAATCGTGCAAGCTGAAAATGGCGACGCATGGGTTGA
>Ga0209023_10004318_pt1 | contig 16266 bp, 13 predicted proteins | sample LakOneMetagenome_FD_187468 | JGI IMG/M metagenome (GOLD analysis project Ga0209023, IMG submission 187468) | Freshwater and sediment microbial communities from Lake Erie, Canada (SPAdes) (version 2) | ecosystem: Environmental > Aquatic > Freshwater > Lentic | place: Lake Erie, Canada... | reverse complement strand
CGGACAGCCTCGGCCTGCGCGACCTGCCGCCGGAATACCGGCTCGACCTCGACGATGCCGCGCCGGCGCTCGCCGTGGCGCCGGCATCCGGCCCCACCGCGCCTCTGGCACTGCCGGGCGATGCACCGGACCCGGCCCTGACGGCGCTCGAAAGCGCGGAACGCGAGGTGCTGCTGCAGGCGCTGGAGCGCCATGGATGGAACATGAGCGGCGTTGCGCGCGAACTCAACATCAGCCGCAACACCCTGTACCGCAAGCTGCAGCGCCTGAACATCCAGCATCCGGACAAGGCGCTGTTTCACTGACGCCGGGCCGCATGCAGGGCTGCCGGGCTTGTTGCCTGGCTTGCTGCCTGAATGATTGCCTGGCTTGCTGTCTGGATTATTGCCTGCATTACCGCCCCTTCGCTGCCGCACTGCCTGCTCGTTTCACCTGCTCATGGAGAAAGCATGACCAAGCCATCCATCCGCCGCATCGCGCCAGCCATGCTGGCCTGCCTTGCGGCCTGCGCTGTCGCCCTGCCCGCACCGCTCCTCGCCGCACCCTTTGCCTACGTGCCGAACGAAGGCAGCGGCACGATCTCCGTGATCGACACCGCGAACGACCAGGTGGTCGGCGAAATGCCGGGCGGGACCAAGCCGCGCGGCCTGGCCGTTGGCGCCGACGGGCGCCGGCTGTATGTCAGCGACCAGCCGAACAACCGCCTGCAGGTGCTCGACCTGGCCACGCGCAAGCTCGGCACCGCGGTGGCCCTGGGCGAGTCGCCCGAAGGCGTGTCGATCTCGCCCGACGGACGCTGGGTGGTGGCGGCGATCGAAGGCAAGAACGAAATCGCGGTCACCGATACCCGCAGCGGGAAGCTGTCGTTTGCGATTCCCGTGCACGGCAAGAACCCCGAACACGCGGTATTCAGCCCGAACGGGCGTCTGTTGTTCGTCAGCGCCGAGGAAGGCGACGCCGTCGACATCATCGATTTTGCCAGCCGCAAGCAGGTGGCCCAGGTGGCTGTCGGCGCGCGGCCGCGCGGCATCGGCTTCCTGCCCGACAGCAGCCGCGCCTATGTCGCCACCGAGAACGCGAACGAAGTCTTCGTCATCGACACGACGGGCTACGCGATCGTCGCGCGCATCAAGGCCGGACTGCGCGCCAACGGCATCGCCGTGCACCCAAGTGGAGGCCAGGTCTATGTGTCGAACGGCGGCGACGCCAACGTGTCGGTGATCGATACCGCCAGCAACCAGGTCGTGGCCACGATTCCGGTCGGACAGCGTCCCTGGAATATGGCGCTCACGCCGGACGGCAAGAAGCTGTATGTGGCGAACGGACGCAGCAACAATGTCTCGGTGATCGACACCGCCAGCCGCACCAAGTTGCGCGACATCCCAGTCGGCAAGCTGCCCTGGGGCGTGGTAATCAAATAAGTATTTTGCAGGCCTGGCTGGCGCTGGTCTTCAGGGCTGGCCGAAGCTGTCGACATCGACGCACACGGCGCGCCGCCGCGTAGCGGGAAGCCCTGATGCCTGCAGCGCGCCCGGCCCTTTCAGGAGATCGATCACCAGCCCGGCCGGATTGCAGCCGAGCGAGGCATGCAGGCCGGCATACGCGGCCGTGAGGCGCGGATTCACGTCCAGCACCACGGTCCCGCGCGCACTGCGGATGAAATCCACGCCAACATACCCCCAGAGTGTGGGCAAGGCGGCTGCTACCTGCTGCGCCAGGTTGGCCAGTGTCCCGTCCGCGTCAAGCAGGCCGTTCACGGTACTGCCGAGGAAGTGAAAACGGTTGTCGCGCACGGCGACGCGCTCGCGGTTGCAGGACAAGAGCCAGGCCTTGCCGTCGCAGCAAAGCAGGGACAGGCTGCCCAGCTCGCCGGCAACGAAGGGCTGCAGCACGTAATCCTGTGCGGCATGGGCGCGGACGTGGGCGAGCGCCGCCGCACGGTCGCTGAACAGGCGCGTGTCGAGGCAGCCGGCGCCGTCGTCCGGCTTGACCACCCAGGCGCCCGGCCCGTCCGGCAGGCTCGCATGCGGGCTGTAGGTCGGCACCGCCGGCACGCCCGCCTCCAGCAAGGCACGCGCCATCTCGCGCTTGCTGGACGCCACCCGCACGGCGCCGGGCGCGCTGCCCAGCAGCACCCGCTTGCCGCGCAGGATGTCGCGCGACACGCCTTCCAGCAAGCCCTCGCTCTCCAGTGCCAGCGGCCAGACGGCGTCGGCAGCCTGCACGCAGTCGGCGAAGCGTTCGTCGAAGGCCTGGCCGCCCGGCAGCGCAGCGGCAGGCCAACCGGCATCGCCGGCACTTGGCATGGTGTGCAATTCGACTTCGGGCACGGCGCCCAGGTCGGCCAGCAAGGCCTGGAGCAGCATGCCGCCCTGTTGCGCCAGCGCGCAGGGCACCACGCGGGCGCCCGGACCACCGGCGATGGCGTAGTCGAATGCGAGCACTTTCAAGCGCGCCATGGCATCCTCCGGTGGTGACGTGCCTGCATTCCCAGGCTTAGCGCTTCTGGTCGGTAACCCTGATCAGGGTCAGTGTTTCTTCAATCGATGGCGGGTCGCTTGCCTTCTCCGGGCGCTTGGCCACCCGGCCGTCGGCCAGCGCCCCCGGCTGCACGCCCGCCTGCACACCCTTTGCCGCGTCCGCTGTCGCGTTGATGGTCCGGCCCGGGCCGCTCGTTCCCAGGGTGGTCGCTATCTGGTAAACGCCGCCCGGAACCGCATCGCTCAGGATGAAGGTATAGGTCTTGTGCACGTAAGCCTCGAAGCGCGCAAGCAGCGGGTCGTCCAGGTAAGGCTGGATGCGCACGGCCTGCCCTTCGTAGGACTTGCCCTGGAAACTGATGGTCTGCTTGCTCACCTGCGCCGTGTTGGCCAGCGCCATGCGGATGCGCTTGCGGAAATAGGTGGTGGAGCCGCCGGTCAGGCGTTTCATCTCGGCGATGTCATGTTCGAGAAAGCCAAGCAGGACCGGATTGCCGTGGGCATCGTCGATGTCCGGCAGCTCGCGCTTGCGTTCTCCGGAAAGAAAGCGCAGGCGCGCATGCATGTGCCCGTCTTCTTTCGTCAGATCGAGCTCCACCGTGTCGGTGAAGCCCGCTTCGACGTTGCTGACCTTGCGAAAGTCATAGAACAACGCCGACGGCGCCCTGGTCCTGGCCAGGTGGTCGGTCTCCAACAGCAGGACCTCGGCCGGCGACACCGGCTGGGCATGGGCGGCGCCAGCGCTCAGGGCCACAAGCAAGGCCATGAACAACACAGGCCCCAAGCGCAAGGCCCAGGCCGATGCGGCATGCAGCGGCCCTGCGCTCCTGCCGCGCTGTTGCTGGATGCGGATCATGGTGTCCTCAAGGTGGAGAAGACTTGGGAGGCGGCAGCGCCGCCAGCGGCACGCCGTATTCTTCGAGGATCGCCTGGATCTTGCCCTGGTTGGTGTCGATCAGGCGGTCGATCAGCTGGCGGAAATCCTTGTCGGCATGGCGCACGCCCATGGCGATTTCGAAGTCGAACTTCATGCCCGGGCGCGACTGCAGCGGGATGGCGACGATGTTCGCGCCGCGCGCCTTCTTGGCGAAGTAGCCGGCGATCGGGCCCCAGGCAAAGGCGACGTCGATCTTGCCGCTGGCGAGGTCCTTTTCGACGATTTCGCCGGGGTATTGCTCGGCGTCGCCGGTCTGGCTCTGGTACCAGTTCACCTGCTCCATCAGGCCGTTCTGCAGCAGCCACTCGGTGACCGGGGAGCCGGCAAACGCGCCGATGCGCAGTTTCTTGCGTTGCCCGGCGTCGAGCGCCAGCAAGTCGTCGAGGTTCCGCACCTTGTCCAGGCCATGCCCCTTTACATAGGCCATGGCATAGCTGGAGCGGTAGTAGGAATGGGTGTTGGCGGCCAGGTCGAAGCCCTTGGCGACGCCGGTGACGAGGTCGCACTTGAAGCGCTCGGAATGCTCTTCCTTGGCGCGCAGGGTATTCCGGATAAAGCCCATGCGCTGCGGGAACCAGGTGTGCTCCAGCTTCCAGCCCAGCTGCTGGGCGAACAGCGCCGCGATCCTGTTCTCGAAGCCTTCCCCGGCCCGGTTCGACAGCGGCAGGTTGTTCGGGTCCTGGCAGACCCGCAGCACCTTGTCCGCGCCCGGTGCATCGGCCGCGCCGGATTGCGCCGCGGCCGGGGCCGACCATCCGGCCAGCCCCGCCAGCAATCCGGCCAGCACAGTGAGGAAGCGCCAGCTCCTCATTTGCCGATCTCCTGCAGCCGGCCCGGTTCGATGGCGCCGTCGGAACGCCCTTTCAGATAGGCGTAGAGGCTGTCGATGTTCTCGGTCACCATCTTGCTGCCGTCGAAGTTCGGCATGCCTTTTTCGATACGGCCCTTCAGCACCACGACCTTGAACTGGTCCTTGCTCAAGACCTTCAGGCTGTCGACCAGCGAGGGCCCGACCATGCCTTCCTGGGCGGCGCCGTGGCAGCGTTCGCAGGCCATGGCGCGCCAGGTCTTCCAGCCGCTCAGGGTCTGGGGGTCGACCTTGTTGCCTTCGGCAACTTTATACGGCGGCGTATCGGCGGCCAGCACGGCGCCGGGCGCGGCGGCTGCAATGGCGGCGATGCCGCCCAGGGTCCAACACAGGGCTGCGCTGCGCGCCCCTTTCATCAATGATTTCATCTCGGTTCCTGGCAAAGCGTGGCCGCGGCGTCCGGCATCCTGCGCCGGCCGCCGTGTCCGGTGTTCATCGAAGTGCGCGGCAGCGTTGCAGCCGCCGCGCGGCACGGCGTGGTGTGCGGTCTAGCGGTCAGGCAAAGCGAACACCGTCAGCACGCCGCCCAGCTCGGTGTACTTGGCCAGGTCCTTGTAGCCGCCCACCGCACCCAGGCCTTCGGTGCCCTTGGTCAGGCCCGCTGCCAGGCCGATCCCGGCCCAGCCGCCGATGCCCGACAGGACGCCGATGTACTGCTTGCCCTTGTACTCCCAGGTATGGACGTTGCCGATGATGCCCGAGGGGGTCTTGAACTTCCACAGCTCCTTGCCGTTGTGGTCGACCGCCTTGATGTGGCCTTCCAGGGTGCCGTAGAACACCACGTCGCCGGCGGTGGACAGCGCGCCGCTCCACACCGAGAATTTCTCGGGCTTGGACCAGACGATCTTGCCGGTGCTGGCATCCCAGGCGATGAAATTGCCCAGGCCGCCATGGCTGTTCGGCGCCGCATACATCGACAGCGTCGAGCCGACATACGGCTGGCCGGCCGTGTACTCGATCTGGAAGGGCTCGTAGTCCATGCAAACATGGTTGGTCGGCACGTAGAACAGGCCGGTCTTGCGCGAATACGTGGCCGGCTGCTGGTCCTTGGTGCCGAGCGCCGACGGGCAGATGCCCTTCGAATTGAAGTCGGGCCCGTTCTTGTCGGTACTGTACTTGGCCACCACTTGCGGGCGGCCGCTCTTCATGTCGATGTGGGTCGCCCAGTTGACCTTCGGATCGAACTTTTCGGCCACCAGCAGTTCGCCGCTCACGCGGTCGAGGGTGTAGGCGAAGCCGTTGCGGTCGAAGTGCACCAGGGCCTTGCGCGCCTGGCCCTTGACCTTCATATCGACCAGGATCATTTCGTTGACGCCGTCATAGTCCCACTCGTCGTGCGGCGTCATCTGGTAGACCCATTTGGCCTGCCCGGTGTCGAGGTCGCGTGCGAAGATAGTCATCGACCATTTGTTGTCGCCGGGACGCTGGCGCGGGTTCCAGGTACTCGGGTTGCCGGTGCCGTAATAGACCAGGTTCAGCGCCGGGTCGTAGCTGTACCAGCCCCAGGTGGTGCCGCCGCCCAGCTTCCACTGGTCGCCCTGCCAGCTTTTCAGCGAGGAATCCGGGCCGATCGGCGCCATCTTGCCGTCGGTCCAGGTCATGGTTTTCGCGGGGTCGACCATGAGCTCGTTGTCGGGGCCGGTGCTGTAGGCTTTCCACACCACCTTGCCGGTGTTGATGTCGTGCGCGGTAACACGGCCGCGCACGCCGAACTCGCCGCCGCTGATACCGGTCAGGACCTTGTCCTTGAACACGTGCGGGGTATTCGTGGTGGTTTCACCGATCTTCGGATCGCCGACTTTCACTTTCCATAGCTCGGCGCCGGTCTTGGCGTCGAGCGCCACCAGGGTGGTGTCGGCCTGCTGCAGGAAGATCTTGCCGTTGGCATAGGCCACGCCGCGGTTGACGGTGTCGCAGCACATCACCGGGATCACGGTCGGGTCCTGCTTCGGCTCGTACTTCCAGCGGATGGCCTGGTCTTCCAGCGCGATCGCGAACACCTTGTTCGGGAAGGGACTGTGGATGTACATGGTGTCGCCGATGACCAGCGGTCCGCCTTCGTGGCCGCGCAATACGCCGGTGGAGAAGGTCCAGGCCACCTGCAGGTCCTTCGCGTTCTTGCTGTTGATTTGCTTGAGTTCGCTGTACCGGTGGTTGGCGAAATTACCGGACTGCATCGCCCAGTTTTTCGGGTCCTTGGTCAATTGCTCCACATCGGAATTGGCGGCCAGCGCCGGTCCGGCAAGCAGCGCCAGGCACGGCAACCAGCGGATGAGTCTTGTTGGGAATGACATGGTAAGTCTCCTATGGTTTTTATCGGCGGCCGTTTCCTTTGGCCTGCAAACCGCGACTTGGGGATGCCCCTTCTATTCCACAGCACAGAGCGTGCCAACGTTGCTGCCTCCGCTCCGGCTGCTGTTGCCGTCTACTTTGTTCAGATTCGTGACAGTCCCTGCAGGCACTGTGCCACCGCGCTGTGTCATCCGTGACGCATCATCGATGCTCGGTTCAACGCTGCGGCACGTAGCAGGCCTTGTCGGCGCTGGCCTGCAAGGCCTTGTACTTGCCTGCCATCTCTTTCACCGGCGCGGGATCGCGGAACAGCGCACCGCGCTCGCCGGCCATGGTCTGGTTGCGCAGCGCCGTCGACATCGTCACGTACTCGTCATAGGCCATTTGCTTGGCGATGTGGTCGATGACACAGGAGCACTTGTAGAGGTACTCGTACTTGCCGTCATGCTTTTGCATGCACTCAAGCACGTACTCGACACGGCCGCTGGTGGGATAGTCGTGGACTTGCGCAGCGGGGGGCGCCGCCAGGCTTGCTGCGGATGCGGCGGACAACAGCAGCAGGAAAGATCGCTTCATTCGGGTCTCCGGTGAACGTGCACGCCGGCGCAGGTACGGTGCGCCGGCGTGCGTCGCGCATTGCTCATGCCATTGCTTATTACCGTGCTGATTACATTGCTTGTTGCCTGACTGCTTGCGCCTTGCGCGTCCTAGGCGTCCTTCAGTACGCCGCGCTGCTTGGCGACGTGGGTCGAGATCGCATCCATCAGCGGCGGCGACAGGGCGTCGTAGGGCGGCAGGCCGATCTCGTTCAGGCGCGCCCGCACCGCGCCCATGTTTTCCGGACGGGCTCCGGACTCGATGATCGAGGAGACGAAGGCGGCGAATTCCGGCGGCGACCAGCCCTTCTCCTTCGACAGCTCGGTGTGCACGAAGTCGAGTCCATAGAAAGCGTGGCCGGTGTTCTCGATGCGCCCGTACATGTGCACGCCGCAATCGCGGCAGGCGTGGCGCTGGATGGTGGCGCTTTCGTCGACCACCTGCAGCTTGTCTTCGTTGGCCGTCACCTTCACCTTGTCCTTGCCGACCACGGCCACCTGCGAGAACAGCGAGCCGTCCGGCTTCCAGCACTTGGTGCAGCCGCATACGTGGTTGTGCGCAACCTGGCTGGTCAACTCGACCGTGACCGGATTGCTGGTGCACAGGCAGGTCAGGGTGCCGCCGGCAAAGCCGGGCGTGGCAGCGGGGATGCCGTTGTCGACGGCGGGATGGATCTTGACTGCGGTATTCATGTCTGTGTCGCTCATGATTGCGTCTCCATGGTTGATTGCTCCCTCAATACAGCACCACCGAGCGGATCGACTGCCCGCTCTTCATCAGCTCGAAACCTTCATTGATGCGTTCGAGCGGCAAGGTGTGGGTGATCAGGTCGTCGATGTTGATCTTGCCGTCCATGTACCAGTCGACGATCTTCGGCACGTCGGTGCGTCCGCGTGCGCCGCCAAAGGCCGAACCCTTCCACTCACGCCCGGTTACCAGCTGGAACGGGCGGGTACTGATTTCCTGCCCGGCCGCGGCAACGCCGATGATGAAGGACTGGCCCCAGCCTTTGTGGGTGCATTCCAGCGCCTGGCGCATCACGGTGGTGTTGCCGATGCACTCGAAGGAAAAGTCGGCGCCGCCGTCGGTGAGCTGCACGATGTGGTCGACGATGTTGCCGACTTCGGTCGGGTTGATGAAATGGGTCATGCCGAACTTGCGTGCGATCTCGACCCGGGCCGGGTTCAGGTCGACGCCGATGATCTTGTCGGCCCCGACCATGCGCGCGCCCTGGATCACATTCAGGCCAATGCCGCCCAGCCCGAACACGACGACATTCGCGCCGGCCTGCACCTTGGCCGAGAACACCACCGCGCCGACGCCGGTGGTGACGCCGCAGCCGATATAGCAGGCCTTGTCGAAAGGCGCGTCCTCGCGGATCTTGGCGAGTGCGATTTCCGGCACCACGATGTAGTTGGAAAAGGTCGAGGTGCCCATGTAGTGGAACAGCTTCTGGCCGTCGATGGAAAAGCGCGAGGTCGCATCCGGCATCAGGCCGCGTCCCTGGGTCGAACGAATCGCCTGGCACAGGTTGGTCTTGCGCGAGAGGCAGAACTTGCACTGCCGGCATTCCGGCGTGTACAGGGGAATCACATGGTCGTCGCGCTTGACCGAGGTGACGCCCGGCCCGGTTTCCAGCACGATGCCGGCGCCCTCGTGCCCGAGGATGGCCGGGAAGATGCCTTCCGGGTCGGCGCCGGACAAGGTGTAGTAATCGGTATGGCAAATGCCGGTGGCCTTGATCTCGACCAGGACCTCGCCGGCGCGCGGCCCTTCCAGGTGGACCTCGGCAATGGAGAGCGGTTCTCCCGCTTTCCAGGCAATGGCTGCTTTTGTCTTCATGATTTCCTTGGTGTCGTGTCGTTATGCAGATGCCCCTGTGGCGGGGGCAGGCAGTTGCGCCAGTTCCGCGTCGCTGAACAGGCGCGAGCGCGTGAGGAAGCGTTGCCCGGTGCCGTTATCGAGCGAGAACATGCCGCCGTTGCCGGCGACCACGTCGATGATCAGCTGGGTGTGCTCCCAGTAGGCGAACTGTTCGGCGCCCATATAGAAAGGGGCATCGTTCAGTTCGCCCAGGCGCACATCGGTGTCGCTGATGCTGAACTCGCCAAGCGGGTAGCACATTGGCGCGCTGCCGTCGCAGCAGCCGCCGGACTGGAAGAACATCAGCGGGCCATGGCGCTGGCGCAATTGCCGGATCAAGTCGAGGGCGGCGGCGGTGGCGACCACGCGCGCGGGCACGCCGCCGTCTTTCTCATCGGGGCTGCCATCCGCGTTGCTGTCCACACTGCTGTCCACGCCGCTGTTCATGCTGTCTGCGCTGTCCATGGCCGCCTCGTTCCGCTCAGAAGAAGCCCAGTGCCTTCGGGCTATAGCTGACCAACAGGTTCTTCGTCTGCTGGTAATGGTCGAGCATCATCTTGTGATTTTCGCGGCCGATGCCCGACTGCTTGTAGCCGCCAAAGGCGGCATGCGCCGGATACAGGTGGTAGCAGTTGGTCCACACGCGCCCGGCCTGGATCGCACGGCCGACGCGGAAGGCGCGGCTGCCGTCGCGCGTCCACAGCCCGGCGCCGAGGCCGTACAGGGTGTCGTTGGCAATCGCCAGCGCCTCGGCTTCGTCGCGGAAGGTGGTCACCGCCACCACCGGGCCGAAGATCTCTTCCTGAAAGATGCGCATCTTGTTGTGGCCCTTGAACACGGTGGGCTTCACGAAATAGCCTTCCTTCATGTCGCCCTGCAGGGTGTTGCGTTCGCCGCCGGCCAGCACTTCGGCGCCTTCCTGCTTGCCGATGTCGAGGTAAGACAGGATCTTTTCCAGCTGCTCCTGCGAGGCCTGGGCGCCGAGCATGGTGGACGCGTCCAGCGGATTGCCCTGCTTGATGGCGGCCACGCGCGCGAGGGCGCGGTCGATGAATTTTTCGTAGATCGATTCCTGGATCAGCACGCGCGAAGGACAGGTGCAGACCTCGCCCTGGTTCAGCGCGAACATGGCAAAGCCTTCCAGGCATTTGTCGAAGAAGTCGTCGTCGGCATCCATCACGTCTTCGAAGAAGATGTTCGGCGACTTGCCGCCCAGCTCGAGGGTGACCGGGATCAGGTTCTGCGCGGCGTAGCCCATGATCAGGCGGCCGGTGGTGGTTTCGCCGGTAAACGCGATCTTGGCGATGCGCTTGTTCGAGGCCAGCGGCTTGCCCGCTTCCAGGCCGAAACCGTTGACGACATTCAGCACGCCCGGCGGCAGCAGGTCGGCGATCAGCTCGACCAGCACCATGATCGAGGCCGGTGTTTGTTCGGCAGGTTTGAGCACCACGCAATTGCCTGCGGCCAGGGCCGGCGCCAGCTTCCACACGGCCATCAGGATCGGGAAGTTCCAGGGAATGATCTGGCCGACCACGCCGAGCGGTTCATGGAAGTGATAGGCATAGGTTTCGTGGTCGATCTGGGCCACCGAGCCTTCCTGGGCGCGGATGCAGCCGGCGAAGTAACGGAAGTGGTCGATCGCCAGCGGGATGTCGGCGGCAGTGGATTCGCGGATCGGCTTGCCGTTGTCGATGGTCTCGGCGGTGGCCAAGGTCGCCAGGTTCTGTTCCATGCGGTCGGCGATGCGGTTCAGGATGGCTGCGCGCTCGGCCTGCGAGGTCTTGCCCCAGGCATCTTTCGCAGCATGGGCGGCGTCGAGCGCGAGTTCGATGTCCTCGGGGCCGGAGCGCGCCACCTCACAGAAGGGCTGGCCGGTGATCGGCGTCAGGTTGGGAAAATATTCACCCTTCACCGGCGCCACGAACTTCCCGCCGATGTAGTTGTCGTAACGCTGCTTGAAAGGGTTGGCAACGCCAAGTTTGCTGATGTCCGCGAGATTCATGTCGTCCTCTTTCCATGTTGTATGGGTCCCCGGCTGGATCGGCGCCCGGTTGCGCCGTCCAGAACTGAAACAGTGCCGCGCCGCCTGTCCTAATCTGGAACAGGTGCTGCGCCGTTTGCAGGGTTCCATCCTCGGCAGGCAGCAGGTGGCGTGTGCAGAGTCCAGGCTATGCAAGGGCCGTGCCATTCAGGTCCTCGTCTGGCCTGGTGTGCTCTGGCAGAGTTATTGCTTCGTCAATCGCAAACAACATCGGAGACATGCATGGTCCAGCTTCCCCTGCGGCGCAAGCCGCTTGCCCTCCTGTATGCAGGCAGTGCCGTGCTCGTTGGCGGCATGGGCGCGCCTGCGCTGGCCGCCGGGCCGGAGCCGGATGCGGCGCCGGTACCGGTGGTGGTGGTCACCGGCAGCCGCATCGAACACGACAGCTACGACTTTCCGGCGGCGATCGACGTGGTCGACGCCGCACGCATCGGCAATGCCCAGTTGCGCGTGAATGCCTCGGAGGCGCTGGCGGCAGTGCCGGGCCTGGTGGTGCTGAACCGCCAGAACTATGCGCAGGACTTGCAGATTTCCTCGCGCGGCTTTGGGGCCCGTTCCGCCTTCGGCGTGCGCGGCGTGCGCCTGATTGCCGACGGCATCCCGGCCTCGATGCCGGATGGCCAGGGCCAGGCGGCTACCTTCAACCTCGACATGGCCGAACGCATCGAAGTATTGCGCGGGCCGTTTTCCGCCCTGTACGGCAATCACTCCGGCGGTGTGGTGCAGCTGTTCACCCGCGATGGCCAGGGCCGGCCGACAGTCGAGACCACGGTGTCGGGCGGCAGCGACGGCACGCGCAAGATCGACATCAATTCCCAGGGTGAAGTAGGCAAGGTTGGCTATGTGATCGATGTCTCGCGCTTCGATACCGATGGCTACCGCGACCACAGCGCGGCGCGGCGCGACCAGGGCTTTGCCAAGCTCAGCATGCGGCCGGGCGCGGACAGCCGCCTGACCATCACCGCCAGCAGCCTGGATCAGGACGATACGCAAGATCCGCTGGGGGTGACCTGGAACACTTTCCGGCGCGACCCGCGTGCCGGCGAAATCGACACGACCGACACCCAGCTACCGAACCGCACCCTGGCCGAGCGCTACAACACGCGCAAGAGCATCGACCACCAGCAGGGCGGCGCCGCCTTCGAGCAGCGTTTCGGCGAAGACCGGCTGCGCGTCATGGCCTATGTCGGCAAGCGGCAAGTGATCCAGTACCAGGCGTTTTCGCGCGGCTTCCAGGCGCCGCCTACCCACTCCGGCGGCGTGGTCGATTTCAACCGTGACTTTTATGGCCTGGAGGTCCAGTGGATAGCGGTGCGCCAGTTCGCCGGCGGCAAGCTCAGCACCACGGCCGGCATCGAATATGGCCGTTCGATCGACGACCGCCAGGGCTACGAGAACTTTGTCGGCGCCCAGTTCGGCCTCAGGGGCGCCTTGCGGCGCAACGAAAAGGACACCCTCTCGAACCTCGACCCTTACCTGCAGACCGAATGGGCCGGCGGCCCCTGGGTACTGACGGCAGGCCTGCGCCGCAGCAGCCTGAAGGTGGACGTGGAGGACCGCTTCCTGGCCAATGGCAACGACAGCGGATCGAGCGACTACAGCCGCATCACGCCGGTGCTGGGGGCGCTGTACAAGGTGTCGGATCAGTTGAATGTGTATGCCAGCGCGGCGCGCGGTTTCGAAACGCCGACCCTGAACGAACTGTTCTATTCGAACAGCGGCGGCGGTTTCAACTTCAACCTCGCACCGGCGCGGAGTAAGCACCTGGAGCTGGGCGCCAAGGCGCAACTCGGCGACGACACGCGTATCAATGCGGCCCTGTTCCAGGCGCGCACCGAGGACGAGATGGTGGTGGACACGGCCGGCGGTGGACGCACCAGTTACCGCAATGCCAGTTCGACCCTGCGCCGTGGCGCCGAGGTATCCCTGGAGTCGTCGCTTGGGGCCGGCTTCAGCGCCCGTGCCGCGGTAACCCTGCTGCGCGCGACGTACGAGACGGGATTCGGCAGCGTCAGCGCCGGCAAGCGCTTGCCCGGGGTGCCGCGTGCGAATGCCTTTGCCGAGCTGGCCTGGACCGAACCGGGCGGCCGCCTGGGTGCGGCAATCGAGACACTGGCATCGGGCAAGATCTATGCGGAAGACACGAACCTGGAAACGGCCGCGCCGGGCTATGTGGTGGTGAATGCACGCATCCAGGCGCGCCAGTCGGTCGATCGCTGGCGCTTCAAGCAATTCCTGCGGGTGAACAATATTTTCGACCGCAATTATGTCGGCTCGGTGATTGTTGGCGATACCAACCGGCGCTATTACGAGGCGGCGCCGGGACGCCAGTGGATGGCGGGCGTCAGCGCCGAATACACTTTCTGAGAGGGGTCGCTGGCCGGGCCTGCCGGCCAGCGTGTTCAGAAGGTATAGCGTAGGCCGGCAATGAAAGTGCGTGGTGCGCCGGGTGCGACGAAGCGGGCATGCTCGGCGTCGACTTCGCCCTCGTGCGGCCTGAGCTGCCGGCCGTTCGGGAACAGGTCGGGCGCCACGGCGCCAAAGGTTTCGTAGCGGCGGTCGAAGACATTGCTCACGCGTGCAAAGAATTCCCAGTTCGCTGCCGGCCGATAGCTGGCGCGCAGGTTCACCAGGGCATGGCCGCGTACCCGCCAGTCGGCGCGTTCCGCATCCTCGCCGGGTTCCGGGTCTTCGATGAAGCCATCCTCGTTGCCTTGCGTGACCAGGCTGCTGGATGCCTGCAGGTCGGCGCCGAAGCTCAGCTGCGGGCTGGCTGTCCAGTCGAGTGCCAGCTTGCCGCTGTGGCGCGGCAGGCCGGCCAGGCGCATGCCCCGCTCGACTTCGACATTGCGCGCGCCGGTGAACAGTTCGCCGTCGGCGTCGTACACGGCTTTCAGATAGCTGTAGGCAAAGCGCAGATTCAAGGGTCCGAACTGCTGGGCGACGGTGGCGTCCAGGCCCTGGTGTCGGGTACGCTCGAAGTTGGCGAAGTAGCCCTGGCGCGAAGGCGAGCTGAGGAAAAGGATGTCGTCGCGGTTGACGGTGCGGTGCAGGGACACCGAGTACTGGCCGCCGGACAGGCGCCCCCGCACGCCGGCTTCGATTGTGCGCGCAATCACTTGTTTCAAGTAAGGGTCGGCTTGCAGTCCGACCGGCAGGCGGCAAGGATTTTCCGGGTCGGCACAGCCGAGCTCGATGACAGTCGGTACGCGGTTGCCTTGCGCAACGTTGGCAAACACCATGGCGCTGTCGCCCAACTGGTGGGTAATGCCGAGCGATGGATTGAGGCGGGTATAGGTGAAGCTTTCCCGTGGCTGGATGCCGCGTTCGTTGGTCAGGGTATTGCTCACGCGTGCGCGGTTGAAGCGTGCGCTGGCGGTCACCTGGGTGCCGGCATTGACCGCCCAGCTGCCGGCGGCATACACGCCAAGTGCGCGGGCGCTGCCGACAACCGAGGACGATGGTTCGCGCTCTTCGTCGGGGTCGCCGATCACTTCGCGGGCGTCGGTGACGAAGGCTTCCTGTTCGTATTGGGCATACTCGGCCTCGCTGTGGTCGAAGCTGAAGCCGGCGTCCAGCCGCCAGGGACCGCGCCGCGTACTGAAGGCGGCGCTGATGCCGCGGCTTTCCTGGCGTGTGCTGGTCGTGTTCAGCACGCCGGGATGCAGGGCGGCGCCTTCGGCCTGGGTGAAACCGCATTCGTCCGGCTCGAGCGGGGCGCCGCTGGCATCGAAGCCGTCTTCGCAGTCTTCCACGTAGTCGTCGTACTCTTCGCTGACGTCGCCGTTGACGGTGTCGCGGCGGCTGTTGCGGGCGTAAGCGGTGGCGCTCAATTCGCTGTCCGGGCCGAAGCGGTGGACCAGGTTCAGCGTGCCCTGCAGCAGGCGATTGCGGGTGGTGTCGGGATAGGTGTAGACGGCATGCCGGTTGTCCTCGTACAAGGGATCGGGCAGCAGGCCATTCCCGAGCAGGCGGCTGCGTCCGCCCAGCAGGGTTGCCGACCAGTCGGTGGCGCCCTGGGAACGGCCGACTTTCACCAGCACGTTGCCGAGGTGGCCGGACGAGTGGTCGCGCCAGCCATCATCGTCGAACCAGGTGCCGCCGATAAAGCTGTGCCAGCCGCCCTCGCCCTGCCAGCCGTAGGCCAGGTCGGCGCGGCGCCGGCCTTCGTCCGTGAGCGAGAATTCGAATTCGCCGCCGGGATGGGTCATGCCGGACTTGGTGGTAAAGGCGAGCGCGCCACCCAGGGTGTTCAGGCCATACAAAGGGTTGGCGCCGGGGACCAACAACAGGCTGCCGATCGCGGATTCAGGCAGCATGTCCCAGTTGATGACGTCGCCGAAGGCTTCGTTCACGCGTACGCCGTCCAGGTAGACCGAGATGCCCTGTGAGCTGCCGAGCACGGGCGAGGCGCGGAAGCCGCGGAAGGTCAGGTCGTTCTGGAAGGGGCTGCCGGAGGTTTCGTTGACGTTCACGCCGGTGAGATTGCGCGACATGAACTCGGACAGGTTCTCGCCGCCGGATTTACGGATGGCTTTCTCGGTGGCGAGCTGTACCGGATATGGCAACAGGTCGCGCTCGATGCCGAGGCCGGGCAAGGGTGCAAGGCCGACGACCTCGACGACCGGGATGGCGGCCTCTGGTTTGTCCGGCCGTTCGGGCTCGGCTGCGGCACAGGGCGCAAAGACAGCCGCCGCAATCAGGCAACAGACGTGTTCGTGCCCGTGCATTGGAGGACGAAAAACAAAGGCTTGCCGGATGGCTGCGCGAAGCTGCATGAGGTGTCCCGTCGTGAGCAACTGATCAGTCTCTCACCAGCAAGGGACGTGCCATGGATCGTACGGGGGAGCGGCCGCTTTGGTTGTCCTAAAACGGAACAGGTTCGGAAAGGAAGTGTGTCACGCTGCCTGAACAGGTTTGTAGGGTGGGTTCTTGAACCCACCGGTTTGTGTTGATGGCATAGCGGTGGGGACGAGTCCCCACCCTACTATGCACAGCCGTACGTGCAAATGGACGCACCAAAGCAAAAAGCCCACCAAGTTCACTTGGTGGGCTTCGCTTTATAACTAGCCTGACGATAACCTACTTTCACACTGGTTGCAGCACTATCATCGGCGCAAAGTCGTTTCACGGTCCTGTTCGGGATGGGAAGGGGTGGGACCGACTTGCTATGGTCATCAGGCATGAC